>OHDA01000085.1_pt1 | contig 67835 bp, 48 predicted proteins | sample 1566881 | NCBI WGS metagenome assembly OHDA01 (sample SAMEA3879585, study PRJEB24766) | human gut metagenome | biome: human-associated habitat; feature: feces | place: USA | collected 1985/1987
AAGCAAAGCGACTTCGTCGATGACATCGCAAGCAAAAATCCATCTGACAATCCCTCTCAAAATCTGCATTATATAAATTAGACAATCTCTAAGTTTGTTCACTGAATAGTTACGGGATTTTACTGTTTGAGATAATCTTTCAGAATGAATATTTGAGGGTGAGGAGAAGTTCGAGCGGACGCAGACGGAAGGAGTAGCTGTAGATGTCGGAATCCTTGATGTAGGAATAGCTGTAGTGGCGCGTGTTGGTAAGATTGCGGGCTGAAAGTTCGATGTCGAGCGACTTTACCGGTATGTATCGTAAGTTTGCATCGAGAAACAGGCTGTTCTTATAGATGTCGTTGCCGACATTGCTGCGGTTGAAATATCCCTTTGTGCTTATTTCTATGCTTTTTACGGGATGCGTGGCGAGCGAAAAACTCAGAGAGGTCCGGTCGGAATGGTTATCTAATCCGAAACTCGCTATCTTTTGTGCGGAATATGAGTATTTTACCTCTAAATCCATTATGAGATAATTACCCAGCGGATTGCTGTTGACACCGACGAGGCACCCGTAGTTGTTCATGCTCATGCCGACGGCACGGTCCTGTCGTATCAGGTCTTTTTGCAGGTATTCATAGTTGCCTTCGAGGGAGAAAGAGGTGTTCCAGCTGAATATTTTCTTTGAAACGGAGATGCTACCGTTGAAGAGATTGGTTTTGTTGTCGGAGTTTTTGTAGGAGGATGTGATGTCGTCGCCGTCGTTGATGTCGAGACTTCCGATGCGGTTGGAGTTGGTGCGCATGAACATGAGCGAGGCCGATGAAAAAATCCCCTCGATGACGTTTCGGTGGGAGAGGTTGCAGCGCGCATACCAGTTGTTGCGTTCGTTGAGGCTGCCCGAGCCTAACACGTTGCTCTGACGGAAAGTGACGGATACCGGATTTACAATATAGTCGGAAATACCGCCCAGTCGGCTGTTGCGCCCCACGGCCAGCGCGGTCTTCATGTTGAACGGAGTAGTGTAGTTGATGCTCGCTTTGAAATTCACATCAAATCGGTCGGTCGGAAATCGCCTGTCGTCAGTCACGTCGCGGTATCTGAGGTTGTCGAGGGTAAGCGGCACGGAAATGTTGAGCAGCACGCCCCCCGCCGACCTGTATTGGTAAAACGGCTCGATGCCGGTGGTTATCTTGTATCCGCTGACGTCGTTGCTTTTCACCGGGGCCCCGAGGCCGTCAATCGACCGGAACGTGTCGTATTCGAAGTCGAAGGCAGTGCGTACGCCTATATGCGAGCGGGAGTTGATCATCCACGAATAACCGAAATCCTCATGGTTGCGTATGTGGCAGCCCTCGACATTCTGCGATACTATATCCACGCCGTCGGCTACGGCTGTCAGCCGCGCTACCGGTGTGTTGGCCGCCCAGGTGTCGGACTTGAATTCAAGTACGTGGCCCGATACCCTGAATATCCCCTCGAACCGGTTGCAGACATTGTAATCCCTGACCTTTACGCGCTCCAGTAAGCTACGGTCGTTTTGAATGCCGTAACCGTTGGAATTGAAATGACCGGTCAGCGAGAGCTTGTCAGAAATGTATTTTCCGTCGGCGTTGTTCTCGAGATTGAGCTTTAATTTGGCCTCGCGCAGGTGAGGCTCGGAGTCGGTCGATTCGCTGATTTCCACACTCTCGTCGTCGCCGGTGGCGTATGTCACCGACCGGCTGTTGCCGTATTCGAAATAGTCGTCGGTATAGTCGGCGATAAAATTAAGTGTGGAGTTTTTCCAGATATGGGTCAAAGTATTTACCGATGTCGCGACCGAACGGTTGTCGTAATAGCGTGATGAGGAGATGGGAGCTTTGCCGAAAGGGGTGTCGGAATAGATTCCGGAGGCTGTTGTCTGTTCGGAGTTGTCGCTTTCGGTCAACGATGTTGTCTCGCTACAGTAGGAGGAGCCTGTGTTGTTGCCTTTTGCCGAGAGCAGCAGCTGTGTGCGGGGCGATATGAGCATGCCGAACAGTTCGCCGAGCCACGGCATTTTTCCGTCGGCATCGATGCCGGTGCCGGCGACCGCGTAGCCTATCGGACGCAGCATGCTGCGTTTCTTTAGCTTCAGGTTGAGGGCGGCTTTGTCGCTGAATTTGATGTCGCGGAGCACCTTTTTGGGCTGATGGTTCTCGTAGATATTTACTGCGGCCACGTCGTCGGCCGAGATGTTGCGGCTCGCGAGGGCATATCGTCCGGAAAGAAGGTCGAGCCCCTCGATGTAGAATTTGTTGATTGACTCCCCGTTGTAATAGATTCGTCCGTCGTCGTTGACCTTGATGCCGGGCAGCTTCTTTATGATGTCCTCGATTGAGCGGTCGGAGGCGTCGCGGAATGAGTTGACGTCGTAGGTAAGCGTGTCACCCCGTACGCTTATCGGGGGCGCCTTTACTGTTACCTCCTTGAGTGCGAATGCCTCCTCCGTGAGAGTGTATTCTGAGCCGTTCTTGAATTGGCCGAGAGGTATGACGAGCTTTTGGTAGCCTATGCAGGAAAATTGTATTGTGCCCTCGGTCAGAGTACCGGGGTAGGAGAGGGAGAACGTTCCGATGGCACCGGTCGACGTGTAGGCTACGTTCTTTTCCTCCCGATTTTTTACCGTGATGATTACTCCGGCCACTGGCTCCCCGCCGCGTTCCTTGACCGAGCCGGTGAGAACGACAGCATCGGTCGCTGCGGTCTGGCAATCGGCAGCAAAAAACGTAATAAGAAAAAGCAATATTAGCAAGTATCTTTTCAACGTTATTTTGATATTATGTCGCGGTCTACTCCTTTTCAATCGGATTGAAGAACATGCGGTTATTGGGTATAGGCTTTCCATCCTTATTTTTGAGTAGAATAGGTGAGCCTGTAACAAAATCTCCGGGATTCAATTTGTATTCTGAAAGAGCTTTGTTGAATTTCTCGCGTGTCGTCCTTATATAATGTAAATTGATTAATCTGAAGTCATTGTTACTATTTCGTATACTGATTGCTTCAAAAATATGTTCATGGTCATCATCCTCGATTTTGAGAATCAGTCCGGGGAGATTTCCAAATTTCCAGGGTCCGTTGTTGAGCGGTATTTTTTCACTATACCAGGCAGTCCAGTTGCGTCCTCGGAAAGATGCGGTTGCTTTATTACATTTATATCCACAAATCACCTGAGTTTCCTCGCCAAGTTTCCATTGTATTTGAGGAGAGGGCTCTTCGTAGACGTAATAATCCATGAAAACTTTATCGTATGATTTAAGAATTCCTGATTGCAGGTCTTTTACTAAACTTTCGAGTGACCATGTTTTAGTTTTGGCAGCCAGGCTGATTAGACGCGAATGTTTAGCCACGGATATGCCGTCGGGATAATCATTTTTGACTATAGAGTCCATCCAATATGCACCGTATGAGGTGTATTGGCTGAAATTATGACCGATTTCGAGTATCTTGAAATATTCGCGGACATCATCCCATACCGGGTCATAAATTTTATGCGAATATATACATTCAATGTAGCTGGTGTCAAGTGGTATTTTTTCAGCAAGCCGGGCAGGCCTGTTGCCATCGCCGGTATAAGTCTGGGCTTGAACGCAAATACAAGTTATAGCGAGTAAAAATAAATATATACTTTTCATAAGATTTAATTAAGAGGGTGCAGCAAAACTGCGAAATGCTACACCCTCATGATAAACTTAACGACGAAGGGTATAATCGCCTCCTTTTTCAGTTCCGCAGAAAATCTCGTTTAACTCACGATAGTATTCATCTGCCTTCTCTTCACTTTCGAAGTATCTTTCATCTGCTGTTGTTACTTCTGCTCCGCACTCTCCAGTCCAGGTAACAGTTGCAGATGCTCCGATGATGGCTGCAAGAAAAGCCACTGAACAAATAATTTTCTTTTTCATTTTGTTACTTTTTAGTTTGATTTAAAAAATAATTATATTGAGATATATCCGGATATACAATAATTTTCGGTAACGAAGGCTATCTGAAATTCTCCCGACTGGTTGAAAAGGAAATCCAAAAATTCCTGTTCTTCATTGAAGGATGCAAGACAAATTTCTGATGTTTCGTTCCATACTTCATAAGTAATTATATCTTCAGATAGTCCGGCGACAGAAATACCCTCAGGACTAATTGTGCAGTAAATCGGTTTTGGCGGTATACGTCGTCCCTCAGTTTGATATTGTTCATTATGTTCGGACTGAGGGTTAGGTTGACGTTGCATAGATATAGTGATAGAAGTATTATTTTCTGCATTTATACTATTGGGTATTAGTAGGCCGATAATAATTAAAGGAAGAAGCGTAATTGAACAGATTCTTTTCATAATGTTCATATTTTTGTTTTTTGAGTTGGTGCAAAACTACTGTAAAAAAACTTAAGTATAGGCGAAATTGAGTACGGAAAAAGTACGGAAATGCGGTTTGAATTTTACCGTACTTTTTATTGTTGCAAATAATGTCCTTATAATAAACGGATTATGCCGTCTATGACCTTAGTTCCCATTTTCTCTCCAAAAATCTTAAGTGATAGAGAATCTCGGCGAGATACAATCGCTCCTTTAGTTCGACCCAACAATATGACCATTTGAGAGAGATTAAAATGGCACTTAATTAACAAGGCTGTATGAAAATGTATTGTTGTCAGATGGCTTTGAGTCAATAATTGAAGATTATATTTGAAATTCGGGGAGACTTTAATTACTACTTTTTCCAATTCATCCCAAATAATATCATCGTATAATAGTGCTTTTCTTTGCTTAATAAGATCAGAAAGTTTTTTATAGACATCTGATTCAAGAATTGTCGAATTAAGTGGGGCGTCAATGTTGTCATTGTAGATTGACAATAATTTATTTTTTAATGTTTCTCTGAGTTCCAGTTCGGCCTTTGATGTCAGGGCGTTATTAGTCTTTATATCCTTGATGAGGTTGTCATTGTCTAATCTTGTAGCATTGCTGTCTGTTGTACTTAAATTATGGTTGACAGCTTTTAACTTGTTTATATTGCTAAGTGCAATATGCAGATTCAATAATGTGTTTTTTACTTTATTTTTATAATATAGAATAGCTACCGCAAAAAGAAAACATAAAAAAGAAATACCGGAAATCCATTTCTTAAGTCGGGTATTAAAAGATTCAGCTTTTATTCGTGCTCTTTCATGTAGTTGATAATTATAAAAATCTTGTTCATTTACAGCAAGCTGCATTTTATTGCTGTCATAGTAATTTTCAAGATAGCCACGGTATCCTGTTATGTATTTGTCAATAGTATCTGAAGGAATTAAATTTCGTAGTTTCGGTGACAGAAGAGTTTGGTATGCAGTTCCTTTATTTAATTGATCGGAACTGTTAAGCAACTCCTGAGCATATATAAGGGCTGTATCTAATATATTCTTATATAAATAAATCTTGGAGGCATACGCCAACGCATTATTGCGTGACATTGGGCTGACTGAATCAATAGAGGCGCGTATCAATACAAGGGCAGAATCTAATTTTCCTTGTTGATATTTTATATCGGCTAATGACATTCTGGAACTTGCTGTGAAGGATGGCGGCAAATTGGAACTTAGGCTCAATGCTTTATTGAATAAGGATTCGGCGCGGTCGAATTCTCTTGCCCTTCGGTATGTGCCGCCTAACAGTTGGATGTCATAGACCATATTGAGGGTGTCACGGAGTTGGTCGCCGATAGCAATTGCTTCTTCTATGTAGGGTACGGCCTCGTCGAAAAGATTGATGCTTGTCAGCAACCGGCCTGTCTGGCTGAGAATATTTGCTTTCATATCAAGATTGGGAGAATCCTCGGGGAAATTGTCCAATGCCTGATGGAAATATTGGAGCGCAGTTGGAGTGTCACCCATATCGGCATATACTCTTCCACCGTAATATAGGGCTTCGAAGTATAATTTATCATCTTTGTCGGAATAATAGTCGATAACCTTGAGAATGGTTGTGTCGGATGAATGCCTGATATAGTTTTTATCCCGGGCTTTTATCCGCAGGAAGTCAAGATAATATCGGTCAGCTTCCGCAAATGTCGGTCGGGCTATGCTGTCGATACTGTCAAGAAGTGCCAGCGCCTCTTCGGGCGATTCTGCGATAATGGCGTCGATGCCCGTAAGCCTTTTGTCGTGTTCCCGTGGCGAACAGCCAATCATTAAGACTAAGGAGGTCAGGATTAATATACGATATATCATTTTTTAGATGCGTGTCGTTTCTTTTGTTAAGCAAAGATAGTGATTTTATTTTAATCTAAAAGAAACGACGCGATGTATGGGGAATGGGGCGGGGGCGTCTCGCCCCCGTGGTATTCTTCTTCATATCGCAAGAAATTACCACGGGGGCGGGACGCCCCCGCTCCTAAGCTCCTAAGCCCCATATTATTTCCCCGACAGCATTTTGTCGATGGCGGCGGCGGTGTCGCGCCCCGATGCTATGCAGCGTACCACGAGCGATGCGCCTGTCGAGGCGTCGCCGGCGGCGAATACCTTGTCGACGCTGCTGCGGTGCGATGCATCGACCTTGACATTCTTGCGGGCGTCTTTCTCCACGCCGAGCTGTTCGAGCAATCCCTCCTGCACCGGGTTGGTGAATCCCATCGCGAGAAGCACGAGGTCGGCCTTGATGACTTCCGTCTTGCCTGTGTGCACGAGGTTCATGCGACCCGTTGCGGGGTCTTTTTCCCATGTCACTTCCTCTACCTCCACCTCGGCCACTTTGCCGTCGCGGCCGCGGATTGCGCGGGTGTCGAGAAGCCAGCGGCGCTCGCATCCCTCCTCGTGCGACGACGACGTTTTCAATATCACGGGCCAGTAAGGCCACGGGGTTGCGGGATTTTCTCCTACCGGCGGCTTCGGCATGATTTCAATCTGAGTCACCGACTTGCACCCCTGACGGTGCGAGGTGCCCACGCAGTCGCTTCCCGTGTCGCCGCCGCCGATCACAAGCACATGTTTCCCTTTGGCGGTGATACGTTCGCCGGCGGGAATGTCGGCACCGGCGTTGACGCGGTTCTGCTGCTGGAGCAGTTCAAGTGCGAAATGCACGCCTTTGAGGTCGCGTCCCTCGACATTGAGGTCGCGGGGCACTCCCGAGCCTATCGCTACGCATACGGCGTCATAGTCACGCAGTATGTCGGCGGCAGGTATATCCTTGCCTACTTCCACGTTGTAGCGGAACTCGATGCCCTCCTGTTCGAGCAGGGCGACACGGCGGTCGATGACACTCTTGTTGAGTTTGAAATCGGGTATGCCGAAGCGGAGCAGTCCGCCGGCAGCCTCGCTTTTCTCAAACACTGTTACCGAGTGTCCCTTGCGGTTGAGGCGGTTGGCGCAGGCGAGTCCGGCAGGACCCGAACCTATCACGGCCACACGCTTGCCTGTACGCTTGGCGGGGATATGGGGCGTGACGAATCCCTCGAGAAACGCGCGCTCCACGATGGCGCATTCGTTCTCGCGGATGGTTACCGGCTCATGCTGTTTGTTGAGCACGCACCCTTTCTCGCACAGCGCCGGACATACGCGGCCCGTGAATTCGGGGAAGTCGTCGGTGGCGGTCAGCAGCGCGTAGGCTCCCTTAATGTCGTTTTTGTAGAGGCGGTCCTGCCATTCGGGCTGTTTGTTGCCCAACGGACAGCTCCAGTGGCAGAACGGCACGCCGCATTCCATGCAGCGCGATGCCTGCAGGCGGCGGTCCTCCGGATTGAGCGTCTGCTCCACCTCGCCGTAGTCGCGTATACGGTCGGCGATAGGACGGTAGCCGGCCTCTTTTCTATTTATAGTCAGAAATGCTTTAGGATTTCCCATATTGTTTTTTTCGTTTATGAGGGGGTAATTACGTTTATGTACGCGGTTGAAAACCGCGTCTACTATATATCCGATTGTCAGTGAGGTCTGGGTAGTAGCCGCGGTTTTTAACCGCGGGGGACTGAATTCTGACACTCCTGAGAAAATCTGTCAGTCACGTTCGAGGCTTGCGATTTTGCGCTGCAACGACTCCATCTTTTCATCGTGTAGCACCTTCTTGTATTCGATAGGTATCACCTTGATGAACTGGCCCACATATTCGTTCCAGTTGTCGAGCATGCGTCCGGCAAGCGGGCTGTGGGTGTGCTTGTAGTGGTTGGAGATGAAGCGGTAGAGCTCGCGGTTGTCGCTCATGTCCTCGATGAGCGAGAGTTCGACCATCTCCATGTTGCAGTAGTAATCGAAATCGCCGTCGGGATTCCATATATAGGCTACGCCGCCGCTCATGCCGGCCGCGAAGTTGCGCCCCGTCGAGCCGAGCACTACAGTGCGTCCGCCCGTCATGTACTCGCAGCAGTGGTCGCCCACGCCTTCCACCACGGCTATGGCGCCTGAATTGCGTACGCAGAAGCGTTCGCCCACGCGGCCGTTTATGTATATCTCGCCCGAGGTGGCACCGTATAGCAGCGTGTTGCCGGCGATGATGTTCTCTTCGGGAGCGAATGTCGAGCCGGCCGGGGGAACGATGACGATTTTACCGCCTGACAGTCCTTTGCCTACGTAGTCGTTGGCGTCACCTTCTAGGCGGAATGAGATGCCGTGGGCGAGGAATGCGCCGAAACTTTGTCCGGCCGAGCCTTTGAAAGTGACCGAGATGGTATTGTCGGGCAATCCGTCGTTGCCGTATTTCTTGGCTACGACACCCGAGAGCATCGCGCCGACCGAACGGTCGGTGTTGGTGATGGGGAAGTCGAGTTCGACCGGCATGCCGCTCTCGATGGCCGGATAGGCGCGGCTTATCATCTTGCGGTCAAGCACGTTGGCGATGTCATGCTCCTGCGACGTGACGTTGATGATGGCGTTCTTGTGCGACTCCTCGGGGGTGTATATGATGCGTGAAAGGTCGATATGCACGGTCTTGGGTGTCACGCATCCCGCTTTCACGGTGAGCAGGTCGCTGCGGCCTATGATTTCGTTGAGCGAGCGGTAGCCGAGTTCGGCGAGTGTCTCGCGTATCTCCTGAGCGAGGAATTTGAAGAAGTTTATTACGTATTCCGAACGTCCCACGAAGCGGCGGCGCAGCTCCTCGTTCTGCGTTGCTACGCCCACGGGGCACGTGTTGGTGTGGCATTTGCGCATCATCACGCAGCCGAGCACTATCAGGGCGCTGGTGGCGAAGCCGTATTCCTCGGCTCCGAGCATCGACATGATGATGACGTCGCGCGCGGTCTTGAGCTGTCCGTCGACCTGCAGTTTCACCTGTCCGCGCAGATTGTTGAGCACGAGTGTCTGCTGCGTTTCGGCCAGACCGATTTCCGAGGGGAGTCCGGCATAGCGTATCGAGCTTGCGGGTGAGGCTCCCGTACCCCCTTCGGCGCCCGAGATGGTGATGAGGTCGCTCTTGGCCTTGGCCACGCCGGCGGCGATTGTGCCTACGCCGCTCTCCGACACGAGCTTCACGCTGACGCGGGCGTCGGGGTTAACGTTCTTGAGGTCGAAGATGAGCTGGGCGAGGTCCTCGATTGAATAGATGTCGTGGTGGGGAGGAGGAGAAATGAGTGAGATGCCGGGTATCGAGTGGCGCGTCTTGGCGATGATTTTGTCGACTTTGAAGCCGGGGAGCTGGCCTCCTTCGCCCGGCTTGGCGCCCTGTGCTATCTTGATCTGGATTTCGTCGGCGTTGACTAGGTATTCGGTGGTGACGCCGAAACGTCCCGATGCCACCTGCTTGATGGCAGAGCGTGCCGAGGTGCCGTCCTCGCGCGGTTTGAATCGGGCTGCGTCCTCGCCGCCTTCGCCGGTGTTGGAGCGTGCGCCGATGGCGTTCATCGCGATGCCGAGAGCCTCGTGGGCTTCGCGCGAAATCGAGCCGAACGACATGGCGCCCGTGACGAAGCGGCGCATGATGTCCTCAATGGGTTCAACCTCGTCGACAGGTATAGGTGTGCCTTTCTTGAAGTCGAGGAAGTCGCGGATGAATATCGGATTGGGCTTGTTGTCGACAAGCGATGTGAATTCCTTGAATTTCTTGTAACTGCCGAGGCGCGTAGCTATCTGCAGCGTGGCTATAGTCTCGGGGTTCCATGCGTGTTGCTCGCCGTCTTTGCGGAATGAGTACTGGCCGATATGGCGTATGGGAGCTTCGGTGTCGTAGTCGGCCGAGAACGCTTCGGCATGGTCGGCTATGATTTCGCGCTGGAGGTCGGCCATGTCGATACCGCCGATTTTGGAAATGGTCTCGCCGAAATATTTGCGTGTGATTTCCTCGCCTATGCCTATTGCCTCGAAAAGCTGTGCGCCTTTATAGGAGGTGAGGGTGGAGATACCCATTTTCGACATGACTTTGAGCAGGCCCTTGTCCACGGCCTTGATGAAGTTCTTCTCGGCGGTGTGGAAGTCGAGCTGTATCTCCTTGCTCTTGACGAGGCTGTCGATGACGGCGAAGGCAAGATAGGGGTTGACGGCGCTCGCTCCGTAGCCCGACAGGAGGGCGAAATGCATCACTTCGCGGGCGTCGGCAGTCTCGACCACGAGCGCTGTCTGTACGCGTTTCTTGCGGTCGATGAGGTGATGGTGCACGGCCGATGTGGCGAGCAGCGAGGGTATGGGCGCATGTGTCTCGTCGGTGTCGCGGTCGGAGAGCACGATGTAGTTGCACCCTTCGTCGACGGCTTTTTCCGCTTCCTCGCACAGACGTTCTATCGCTTTTTCAAGGGCGTCGCTGCCGCCGTTGATGTCAAATGTCATCGACAGCTTGTGAGTGTTGAAACCCTTGTAGCGCAGGTTGCACAGTATGTCGAGCTCCTGGTTGGTGATGATGGGACGCTTCAGTTCCACCATCTTGCAAAGCTCGGGAGCCGGATTCATCAGATTCATGTTGATGGCGCCGATGTAGCTGTCGAGACTCATCACAAGCTCTTCGCGCAGCGGGTCGATAGGCGGGTTGGTCACCTGCGCGAAGTGCTGGCGGAAGTAGTTGAAGAGCAGTTGAGGTTCGTTCGACAGCACGGCGAGCGGAGTGTCGTTGCCCATCGAGTTGACCGGTTCCTTGGCGTCGACCACCATCGGCGTTATTATTTTCTCGATTTCCTCGCGGTGGTAGTTGAACGCGCGCAGCAACCGGGGGAAGTTCTCGGTGTCGTTGTTGACCTTGCGTCCCGATATTATCTTGTCGAGCTTGATGCGGTTCTTGGCAAGCCAGTCGCGGTAGGGGAATTCGCCGGCAAGCATCTCTTTGAGCTGTGCGTCGTAGAGCACCTCGTTGTTCTCCATGTCGACCATGAGCATCTTGCCCGGACGCAGACGTCCTTTCTTCTTCACCTCGCCGGCATCGAACGGCAGCACGCCGATTTCCGACGCGATTACCATCGTGTCGTTGTTGGTGATGACGTAGCGGGCGGGGCGCAGACCGTTGCGGTCGAGCATGCCGCCGGCGTAGCGTCCGTCGCTGAACAGCAGGGTGGCAGGACCGTCCCATGCCTCCATCAGGATGGAGTGGTATTCGTAGAACGCCTTCAGTTCGGGCGAAATCGGGTTTTTGTCGTTGAAACTTTCCGGCACGAGCATCGCGAGCGCGTGGGGCAGCGTCATGCCTCCCATCACGAAATATTCGAGCACGTTGTCGAGCGACGCCGAGTCGCTCATGCCGGGCTGTATGATCGGCGTCATGTCGTTGTCGCCGAACGCTTCGGGATGGAGCATGCACTCGCGCGCCTTCATCCACAGGCGGTTGCCGCGTATGGTGTTGATTTCACCGTTGTGTCCGAGCATGCGGAACGGCTGTGCCAGCGCCCATGTGGGGAACGTGTTGGTCGAGAAGCGCGAGTGTACCAGTGCCATGGCCGTGGTGAAGTGCGGATTCATCAGGTCATGGAAATAGTAGCGCAGCTGCAGCGACGAGAGCATACCCTTGTATATAATGGTCTTTGACGAAAGAGACACGATATAGAATGCCTCCTTGCCGGGCACGTTGCTTTGCTCGATTTTCTTCTCGATGCGCTTGCGCAGTATGTATAGCTTAGGTTCGAGAGGCTCGTTGGTGGCCTCGTCGGCAATGAAAATCTGTTTGATGTCGGGTTCGGCGGCACGTGCCACGCGTCCGAGCTGGTCGGAGTTGACGGGCACGTCGCGCGGCGGCAGGAACGACAACCCCATGGCGATAGTCTCGCGCTCGATGATGTCGAAAATCATCTGTCGGGCCTCGTCGTTATCTTTCGGCAGGAACACCAGACCGGAACCGTAGCGGCCTTTCTCCGGCACCGCAATGCCCTGAAGCAGGATGAATTCGTGGGGAATCTGTACCATTATGCCCGCACCGTCGCCGGTCTTGGGGTCGGCGCCCTCGGCACCACGGTGCACCATGTGCTCAAGCACCTGAAGTCCTTTTTCAACAAGTTGATGTGATTTGACACCGCGGATATTGACAAGCAAACCGACACCGCAGGCGTCCTTCTCATAATCGGGACTGTAAAGTCCATGAGGTAGAGGCAAACCTTTCTGCATATCTTTTACCTTAAATTAGTGAGCGAAAGCACTCCTACACGCTCATCGTTCAAACTATTGTTTATAATTACGCTGCAAATATAATCAATTTGTCGTAAATCCAAGTAAAAATATAGAAAAAATCTACAAATCAACGCAAAAAAACAGCAAAAAGCATAAAATTAGCCTTTCCCGACAGCCGAAACACTATTTTACCCACACTTATCCCCGCATATCCCGCATAGATGTAAAATTATGAATTATGAATTATGAATTATGAATTGTGACTCCATGCTCCTCTCCCGGTCGTGCATTATGGCGGTGAAGTTTTCGAGCGACCAGTTTATCAGGGAGTTGAGGTGAGGTAGCAGGGTGATGGCTCTTTCAGTGAGGGAGTATTCGACGCGAGGGGGTACTTCGGCGTAGATTTTGCGGTTGACGAGGCCGTCCTGCTGCAGGGTGCGTAATGTGGTGGTGAGCATCTTCTGGGAGATGTCGGGCACGGCGCTGTGGATGGCGTTGAAACGCATACATTCGCTGTCGGCGAGGGTATAGAGAATGAGCATAGACCATTTGTCGCCGATACGTGCCAGAATGTTGCGTATCGGGCAGTCGGGGTATAGCAGGTCGCGGGCAATGATTTTACGGTTCATAATAGATGCTTTACGTTATATATTATCTTGATTTTTAATATTGGTATACAAAAGTAAGCAAATGTGAAACATGTTGCAACTATAAAATCGACATCATGTTAAAAATAATAAAAGTCACATAATGTATCCCGCTGAATATCTGCAATAGTTACCTTAAAGTAACCTGATTACTCGGATTATCCTTCTTGCATGTTAAGAATCAGGCCGTTAAATTTGCATCATCAACCCCAAAAAACTATTACAGATATGAGCAATTACAGCAAAATCAGTGTTCCCGCCGAAGCACGCGTCGAACTGCACGACGTGCTTCATCTCACAGGAGCGGAAATTTCAATCAACAATCTGCCCGCAGGCGCACAGGTTCCCTTTGTGCATTCCCACAAACAGAACGAGGAAATCTATGGCATCCTTTCCGGCAAAGGCACAATGACACTCGACGGTGAAAACGTCGGTTTGGCCGCAGGCGACTGGTTGCGCGTGGCACCCGAAGTTAAGCGTCAGCTCTCCGCCGCTCCTGACAGTGCAATTTCATATATCTGCATTCAGGTCAAATCCGGCTCTCTCGAAAACTTCACCATGACCGACGCCATAGTATAACCATTCCCGTAAAAGTTAAAAAGAGAGTGTTGCAAAACTAATTTTACGACAGCATGATGAGGGAATTGCAACATTTCCAATAGTAGGGGGCAAAGCTCGACTTTAGCTGACCGCGGTTGATTATCGCCTTTGGCGCTTTGCTCTGCAAAGAAACCGCGGCTACTACACGGCTGATTATCAAGAGCCTTTGCATAGTAGCCGCGGTTTTTAACCGCGGTCAGTTTAGGCCTGCAACACCCTCCGGGAAACAGATGTTGATTATCAACGGATTATCGGACGCACAGACCGTGGCTAATTTCGCAGTTTTGCAACACCTTCTGCTATGCAAAGCGAATCGGCATATACTTACTCCTCCGGCATCCAGTATTCACTGCGCGGATTCGCACGGTGCCGTTCCACCCAGTCGTAGAGCGCGGGGAGAGTCCTTACTCCGTCGGCAATCACCGCCTCGTAATATTCCACACCGCTTATTTTCATGTAGTCGGGAGTCGAAAATTTCAATTCCAGTATCAGTTCCCTTAATTCCGGTGTAAGCCGGCCTTTGATTCGTTCGGCCATTTTTTCGAAGAATCCGTCGTAGCGCGAGCCCTCCTCGATATGGATTATGTCGAACTTCCACATTTCGCCGTCGTTACATCGGTAATTGATGTGCCATGCGATGCACCGTTCATCGGTATGAAGCCCGTTGATACAAATGATTTCCGTTACATCCGGATTGTCGGCAATCTCGGCCATAACGGCAAAACTACCGGCGGTCGTCACCCCTTTGCTGTAGACATGCAGGTCGATATCCTTGTGCGATGCGATAAGTCCCATAGCAACCGACCCGATTACATTCACCCTGCATCCGCAACGCTCCAGCGTCTCCACGATGCCCGACTGAGCCATGACACGATAAGCCCTCTCAACCGCAGCATCTGATTTTTCAGAATTTTTCATCTTTCAGTTATTTTTAGATAAATCGGCAAAGATACATTTATTTCCCGTATAAATTTGACATAAATGAAAAATTGTGTAATTTTGCGGGGAACACAGGAGGGGTGTCCTCGTTGGAGGACTGAGATTATACCCTATGAACTTGATGCGGTTAGTACTGCCGAAAGGAACTTGTGAGATTGTTTTTGCATTTCCCCGTAACAGGATTAATTTCCCCTCATTGTGTCCGTCGCCATATCGGTGCCGGATAATTTTTTACAGACATATCAGTCAGATGAAAGTAGAGATTAATCATAAGGAAGTCCTGTTGCCCGAGGGGTGTGATACTCTTACCGCACTGCTGCAGAGCCAGGGCATCAGTGAGAAGGGACATGCCATAGCTGTCAACAACCGCGTTGTCCCGCGGGCGCAGTGGGCCGAGTATACCATTGCCGACGGCATGAAGATAACGGTAATAAAAGCCGTGTGTGGAGGGTAAGGGTATGCGCGCTATCGCAATCACAGTTCCCGAATTTTTCGACGGCGAGGCAGCGGCCATTGCCTCCCTTCTGCGCGATGACCGGTATTGGCGTGTGCATATCCGCAAACCCGGAGCCACCCCCGCACAGGTCGAAGCCCTCGTAAAATCCATTCCCGCGGAATTTTACCCGCGCCTTACACTCCACGACCATTTCGATGTGGCCCGGCGCCTTTCGCTCGGCGGCGTGCATCTCAACAGCCGCAATCCGCAGCCTCCCCACGGTTGGAACGGCCTGATAAGCCGTTCGCTCCACTCTATCGCCGAGATAGCCGACGGAGGCTACGATTACGCATTCCTCAGCCCCGTTTACCCGAGCATCTCCAAACCGGGCTACAAAGGCAATTTCGATTTCGACGAGCTCCGTTCGGCTGTCAACGACCGTATATTCGCGCTCGGCGGCGTCACCCCCGAACGATTCGATGAAATCCGTTCGCTCGGCTTCGGTGGCGTGGCGATGCTGGGCGACGTATGGCGTGCCCGTATCGACGCCGATGCGTTCCGCCTCCAGTTCATCACGCACCCCGTCCCCGGCACCCCGCTTGCCTCGCAGGTAGAACGAGCCCTTGCAGGCGGATGCCGGTGGATACAGCTGCGCCACAAGGACGCCGACACCGCGACCCTCCTGCGCGAGGGCCGGGAAATCCGCACCCTTTGCGACCGCTACGGTGCCACTTTCATCATCGATGACCATGTCGGTCTGGTTGAAAAAATAAATGCCGACGGTGTCCACCTCGGCAAGAACGACATGCCCGTGGCAGAAGCCCGCGGCGTCCTGGGCGTACGCAGGATAATCGGAGCGACAGCCAACACGTTGGCCGACATTCAGTGCGCCGCACAGGCCGGGGCCGACTACATAGGCCTCGGTCCCTACCGCTTCACCACCACCAAGGAGAAACTCAGCCCCGTGCTCGGCCTCGAAGGCTACCGCGCCATTATCGCCGGTTGCCGTGCCGCCGGAATAACGCTGCCGGTTGTGGCTATCGGCGGCATAGAACTCGCCGACATCGCCCCCGTCATGTCGACCGGTGTCAGCGGCGTAGCCGTCAGCGGCACCATCCGCAATGCCCCCGACCCCGCACTCGCCACACGGGAAATAATTGACCGAATACAACAAACAATAAATTAAATAAATATGTCAGAACTTATTATCGGCGGACGCGAATTCACCTCGCGTCTCTTTGTCGGAACCGGCAAATTCCGCAGTAATGAAATCATGGAGCAGGCCATTCTCGCCTCAGGCACTCAGATGGTCACCGTAGCCATGAAGCGTATCGACATGGACGACCGTGAGGACGAGATGCTCCACCACATACAGCACGAAGGCATCCAGCTTCTGCCCAACACCTCAGGCGTGCGCAACGCCGAGGAAGCCGTCCTCGCCGCCCAGCTCGCCCGCGAAGCGTTTGGTACCGATTTCATAAAACTCGAGATACATCCCGACCCCAAATATCTCCTTCCCGACCCGGTTGAAACACTGAAAGCCACCGAAGAACTTGCACGCCTCGGATTCGTCGTACTTCCCTATATCCAGGCCGACCCCGTGCTTTGCAAACGCCTTGAGGAAGCCGGTGCGGCTACTGTCATGCCTTTGGCCGCACCTATCGGCAGCAACAAGGGACTTGTGACCCGCGAACTCTTGAAAATCATCATCAGCCAGAGCCGCGTCCCAGTGGTAGTCGACGCCGGCCTTGGCGCTCCCTCACATGCCGCTGAAGCGATGGAGCTCGGTGCCGACGCCGTGCTCGTCAACACCGCTATCGCCGTTGCCGGCAATCCCGTGGCTATGGCTCGCGCATTTGCCGCCGCAACCGTAGCAGGTCGCGAGGCATACCTTGCCGGACTGGGTGCAGTATCCGATTGTGCGGAGGCGTCAAGCCCCCTGACCTCATTCCTCGACTGATATGTTTTCCGACGAATTATTGAAATACGACTGGGACGGGACCACCGCCGCGATAATGGCGATGACGGCGGCCGATGTCGAGCGCGCCCTTCAGGCCGAACGCCTCACTGACCGAGACTTTATGGCTCTCATCTCACCCGCGGCCGCTCCGTATCTGGAGCAGATGGCCCGCAAAAGCCGCCGCCTCACCGAGCAGCGTTTCGGCAAGACGATGCAGATATTCATCCCGATGTATATCACCAACTCCTGCACCAACTCCTGCGTGTACTGCGGCTTCAACTGCCATAACAAATTCAACCGTGTCATCCTTACGATGGACCAGATAAAGGCCGAATGCGAGGCTATCAAGAAGCTCGGGCCTTTTGAAAACCTGCTTATCGTGACCGGCGAAAACCCCGTGAAAGCCGGTACCGACTATCTCGAGCAGGCGCTTCAGGTATGCCGTCCCTACTTCGCCAACCTCACCATAGAGGTGATGCCGCTCTCGACCGAGGATTACGCCCGCCTCACTCATTCGGGGCTCAACGGCGTCATCTGTTTCCAGGAGACTTACAACCGCGCCAACTATAAGAAATACCATCCCGCAGGCATGAAGTCCAATTTCGAGTGGCGCTGCAACGGCTTCGACCGCATGGGCATGGCCGGAGTGCATAAAATCGGTATGGGTGTGCTCATCGGCCTTGAGGACTGGCGCACCGACGTCACGATGATGGCGCGCCACCTGCTATATCTGCGTAAAAACTACTGGCGCACGAAATATTCCGTCAACTTCCCCCGCATGCGGCCGTCGGAGTCCGGTTTCCAGCCCAATGTAGTGATGACCGACCGCGAACTCGCACAGCTCACCTTCGCCTTCCGCATCTTCGACCCCGATGTCGACATCTCGTATTCTACCCGCGAAAACCACGCTTTCCGCAACAATATGGCCACCCTCGGCGTCACCACCATGAGCGCCGGCTCGAAGGTCGACCCCGGAGGCTATGCGTCATGCACTGACTCCCTCGAGCAGTTCACCATCAGCGACGACGCCTCCCCCGAGAAAGTTGTCGCCGACCTGCGTGCGCTCGGACGCGAACCGGTATGGAAAGACTGGGACCGCATATTCGATTGATATGGAACGTTATCAGCGACAGACAATAATCTATGGGTTCGGCGAGGCCGGTCAGCAGAAATTGCTCGCCTCCTCCGCCCTCATCGTCGGTCTCGGAGGCCTCGGTGCCCCCGTCGCGTCCTACCTCGTGTCCTCAGGCGTTGGCCGTATAGGTCTGTGCGACCCCGACACCGTCAGTCTCACCAACCTCCAGCGCCAGATACTCTACACCGAGCGCGACCTCGGCCGCCCCAAGACCGCTTGCGCTCGCGAAAGGCTCCGGGCCATGTCATCCGCCACAGTCTTTGATGTCATTGACACGGGACTCACTCCCGCCAATGCCCCATCACTGATTGCCGACTACGACATCGTAATGGACTGCACCGACAATTTCGCCACACGCATGCTCATCGACAGCGAGAGTGCGCGGCATGGCCGGCCGTGGGTTCACGGCAGCATCGACGGCCTCTACGGCTGCGTCACTGTGTTCAACCACCGCAACCGCCGCCGCTACACCGACCTCTATCCCGATGCCGACAGTTTTGCGCCCCGCCCCGGACGAATGATCGGTACGCTCGGTCCCGTCCCCGGCATTGTAGGCAGCATTCAGGCGCTTGAGGCAATCAAGGTGCTCACCGGTTGCGGCGAATGCCTCGACGGACGTCTCCTCATGCTCGAACTCGACAGAATGTCGTTCACCACAATTGATTTTTAAAAATAAATAGATAAAAATAATATATATGGCTACAAGTTTTGATGAATACGCCGGAGCGTATGACCAATGGTTTATTGAAAATTCCAACGTGCTCGCCTCCGAAGTGGCACTCGTTGCCGCGACGCTTAAAGACGCACCGCGCCCCATTCTTTCGGTAGGATGCGGCAGCGGACTGTTCGAGGATATAATGCGCCGGGAGTATGACATTGATGTCACCGACGGCGTAGAGCCTTCCACCGGCATGGCCGAAATAGCCCGCAAGCGCGGTATGGACGTAGTTATTGCCACCGGCGAGGAATTCGACTATCCCGCAGGAAAATACGGCACGATAATATTCAACGGCTCACCGAGCTATATCACCGACCTCCGCGGCATCGTGGCAAAAGTGTATGATGCTCTTCCCGCGGGCGGACGCATCATCCTCGTCGATGTGCCCAAAGAGAGCACCTACGGCATAATGTACAACCTCGCCAAAGCCCTCGGCACATGGGACCATCCGCTCCTCGCCGGAGTCTATCCCCCCAATCCCTATCCCATAGAGTTTGTCAACGTGGCCAACTGGCGCACCACCGCTGAAAAAGTCGAATACCTCAGGGAAGCCGGTTTCAAGGATATACGTTATCTCCAGACTCTCACCACACATCCCCTCTATTCCGACCTCAAGACCGAATCACCCGTAGAAGGCTGTGACCGCGGCGACTACGTAGCCGTAATCGCTCAAAAATAATTACTAATAATTTACCAAATGTAGGGCTGCACCCCGGTGCAGCCGATACAGGATATTATATTTATGGAAAAATGGAGTGAAAAAGCCTGGCAGGCGTCCCTGCCCCTCATTGAGCAAATCAAGTGCCAGCCGTTCATTCGCGGACTTGCCGACGGCACGCTGCCCGACGACATTTTCCGCTTCTACATAAGCCAGGATCGCCTGTATCTCGATGTCTACACACGCGTCCTCGCCCACATAGCGTCGCGTCTCCCCGACATAGCCGACGTAGAGACATTCCTCGGCTTTGCCGTCGATGGGGTAGCGGTTGAAAAAGAGCTTCACGCACGCTTCAATCCCGACAAAAATGCCGTCAAATCGCAGGCATGCGAGTTTTATACATCGTTCCTGCGCGCGCGTTGCCACGACGACATCGCCGTCGAGGCAGCCGCGATATTGCCCTGCTTCTGGGTATATCTCGAAATCGGCCGCTACATCCTGTCGATAGCCCGTCTCGAAGGCAACCCGTACAGGGCGTGGATAGAGACATACTCCGACCCCGCATTCGATGTCAGCACCGAAAAAGCCATTGACGTCTGCGACCGCCTCGCCGCCACCGTCTCCGATCGCGTCCGTAGCGAGATGACCGCCACCTTCATCGAAGCCACCCACCTCGAAGCCCTCTTCTGGCAATCCGCCTACAACAAAGGCGCCGCCGACCACAGTATCCTGATTTAATCCTCCCGAAGTCTCACTCAAAGTCCGACTTGTCCGACCGGTCAGACCTGTCCGACTCGTCCGACCAAAAGCACCTGAAAAAATGAAAAAATACCCCATAGCACTTACCATAGCCGGCAGCGACCCTTCCGGGGGCGCCGGCATGCAGGCCGACCTCAAGACATTCTCGGCCCTCGGCGTCTACGGCGCATCAGCCATCGTCGCCCTTGTCGATGAAAACACGCAGGGCGTCTACGGCGTCCATCCTGTGCCCGCACAGTTCGTCGCCGGCCAGATACGCTCCGTCATCGACGACCTTGGCGTCGACGCCGTCAAAATCGGTATGCTCCACGACTCCGAACTGATCAACACCGTCCGCGACACCCTCGCACAATATCCCGATGTACGCAATATCGTCCTCGATCCCGTGATGGTAGCCACCTCCGGCGACCCGCTCCTCCTCCCCGAGGCCGTCGAGACCCTGCGCTCGGTGCTCATCCCGTATAGCCGTATCATAACTCCCAATCTGCCCGAAGCCTCATTGCTGCTCGGTCAGACCATCGACAGCCAGGACCAGTTTGAGGACGCCGCCATAGCCCTCTCCAAAGCCTCCGGCGATGTCTCCGTAATGCTCAAAGCGGGCCATCTCGAGAACGATACCCTTGTCGACATCTTCTACAACGCCGAGACAGGCAAAGTGATGCGCCTCTCAGCCCCACGCGTCGACACCCGCAACACCCACGGCACCGGCTGCACCCTTTCCTCCGCAATAGCTGCATGCCTCGCCAAAGGCGCCACCCTCGACGATGCCGTCCGCACAGCCAAATCCTACCTCTACGCCGCCATCTCTTCCGGCGCCTCCTACCAGATAGGCAAAGGTCACGGCCCCGTAAACCACTTCCACGCCCTCTGGCCCGCCTGACTACTCTATAATTAAAAATAGATAATAGATAATAGTATTAGCTCCCTTAGAATTGCGCAAGATTTTCAGCTATTTTAAGGGAGCTTGTTATATAATATCGATTTTACATGGTGTTATATACCAAATTTTATTAAGGTGTATTAAAATATAGCCCTCTCATTATAAATAATATAGTGGGTTTTATTGCAATATTTTGGAATTTTGAACATGATAATTGGCCAATTGGAATAAATATGCTATTTTTGTAAAAATATGAATTTATGACCGAAATATCTTATCTTTCGACTTTACGGGAACGTGAAGATCATATTGAATTTAAAGAAGCGAAACATAATTATCCGTTTGCAGGGGGGAAACATGTTGAAGCAAAGGACAGACGGAGATGTGTTTTGGGATATGTCGTGGCACTTGCAAATGAAAGGGGAGGACGGTTGGTTCTTGGTATGTCGGATAAACTTCCCCATGAAGTAGTTGGAACTGATTTCGCAATGAATGAAGTCGGACATCTTGAGGATGAGATATACAATCGCCTTTATATACGTGTTCATTGCGAAGAACTTTACGATAAATGTAATAAACGCGTACTTGTAATTAATATTCCCTCACGACCAATAGGTAAGGCACTTCGATTTGAAGGTGTTCCTTTGATGCGGGTCGGAGAAAGTCTGCGGGAAATGGACGATCAGGAATATTTTTCAATTCTTCAGGAACAGGATCCTGATTTCTCTGCCCGAATATGCAAAGGGTTGACTATTGGAGATTTATCTGATGAAGCAATTGCTAATATGAGGAAATTAATTCATCAGAAAAGGCAGAATCAAAATATTCTTAATTATACTACGGAACAATTGCTTTCCGATTTAGGTCTTGTCTCTGATGATGGTATTACTTATGCAGCTTTGATACTTTTGGGTAAAAGTGAAGCCATAAAGAAATATATACCTCAGAATAATTTGGTCGTTGAATACAGAATATCAGAAAACCAGATCCGTTATTCTGCGCGTCAGGAATTTTGTGAACCATTATTTACAGGAATAGACAAAATCTGGAATTACATAAATCAGGATGCTGTAAATCCACTCCTTCACATTGAAGATTTTCCGCGTATTATAGATGTGCCATCTTATTCGGAAGAAACGATTCGTGAGGCCATTCTAAATAGCATACAACACCGTAGTTTCCAAATGGGCGGAGATATTTTGGTTAAAGTGTCTCCCGAAGCATTGGAAGTTTCTAATTCCGGAGGATTCCCCTATGGAGTAAACCTAAGTAATATATTGACAGTTAATAGTTCTCCTCGTAGCAGAAGATTGGCTGAGGTAATCGAAAGAGCCGGTTTGATAGAGCGCTCCGGTCAAGGTGTGGATATAATGTTCTCAAATTGTATTACAGAAGGTCGTTCATTGCCGGATTATAGTGAATCCGATGATTTTCAAGTTAAATTGCGCATCGAATCCAAAATAATTAATCCTCAACTGCGAAGGTATCTTCATGCCCTCAAAGCAGAACGTAGACCCGAGGAACAGCTCAATACTTTTGATTTGCTTACCATATACTCAATACTTAATAAGGATGGAAGCCGAGTATATGAACGCTCTCTTAAACGGTTGTTAAAAGAAGGAATTATTCTTAAACACCCGGTGTTCGGTTATATTATGGGAAACGGATATTTCGAGTATAACACATTCGTATTGAGAGGCCATGTAGATGCTGATACTATGAGGCGTCTATACTATTTACTTGAAAATGGACCAAAATCAATGTCATCGTTTGTCCATACGTGGGAAAATGAATTGACAATTAAACAGGTGCGTACGAAAATTGAAAAACTTGTCGGATTGGTACTTAGTAAGACTGGTAGAGGGAGAGGTACATTATATGACTTTATTAAGAATAGTTAATTTGAAAAATATAGCCCTCTTATTAACAGATTAATAGCTTATTTGTAATAGCTTTTTAGAATTTATAGCCCAATACATAGTTATATGAAGGCATTACAATTTGAAATTCTGTAACGCCTTCATATGATTATAATATACTATTGATTATAATATACTATTGAAAACTCACTCGTTGACTACCTTTATTGTATACGTTGCGGGTTTAACGCCTTTGGCCGATACGGTGAATTTAATCTCGCCCGGTTGCGCGCCGCTTCTTACTATGGCTGTGGCTGCACCGCTGAACAGGTCCATTTCCGCATTCTGGAACGGCAGCACGCATGTCGGGTCGCCGTTGGCCGTTGCCTCGAAACTGCCCGCTCCCGTCACATTGAACTTGACGCGGCGGCTGTCGGTAGGCACTATATTGCCATCCTTGTCGGCCACCTGCACGGTGAGATAGGCGAGGTCATCGCCGTTGGCTGCCAACTTGTCGGTATTGGAAGTAACGACAAGATGATGCGGCTTGCCTGCGGTTCTGACAATCTTCTCGGCAGCACGGTTGCCATCCTTGTCGTAGGCCACTACTTTGAGTTCGCCCGGCTCATAACGGGTCTCGTTCCACATCAGGCGGTAACGCGTCTGGAGCGTGGAGTCATTTTTCTCGCGCACGCCCCGGCTCTTGCCGTTGATGAAAAGCTCGGCCTTGGGATACGACGTATATACGAACACCGGAGTCACTTCCCCCTCGCGTCCTTTCCAGTTCCAGTGCGGAAGCACATGTAGCGTGGCGTCATCTTTGTTCCATTGCGAGCGGTAGAGATAATAACGGTCCTTGGGGAGCGATGCGAGATCGATTATACCGAACACCGAACTGTGGCTCGGCCATGCATCGGTATCGTAAGGCGACGGTTCGCCCAAGTAATCGAAGCCTGTCCATACGAACTGACCCAATACCCACGGCTGTTCGTCCATGAAGAAATCGATGTCGGGCGTGTTCGACCAGAAGCAGCTCTCATTGTCATAGCTCGATGACTGATTGTCGGGATGTACTACCTGATTGTGCTCGTTCTCGAACGATACGGGAAAATGATACACGCCGCGCGACGATACCGTCGATGCCGTTTCCGACCCCAGTATCATGCGCTGCGGCAACATTCCGTACGCTTTCTCGTAATATTGCGGCTTGTAGTTGAATCCCGGAATATCAAGCGACGCTGCAAACCCGTTGTCGAGCACGGCGCCTATCTGGTCCATGCCGCAGGTCACGGGACGCGTGGTGTCGAGACCCTTTATCATATCCTGGAGCATGACGAGTTCCTGCACGCCGTCAGGCCCCCACTGGCTCGGCACCTCGTTGCCTATCGACCACATTACCACCGACGGATTGTTGCGGTAATGCTTCACCATATTCGTGATGTCGCGCTCGGCCCATTCGGTGAAGAAACGTCCGTAGCCGTTGGGCGATTTCGGACGGAAACTCCAGTCGTCAAACGGCTCAACCATCAGCATCATGCCCATCTCGTCGCACAGTTCAACAAGTTCCGGAGCCGGCATGTTGTGTGACGTGCGAATAGCGTTCGCTCCCATATCCTTCAGCAGTTCTATCTGATGACGGAGTGCCGAACGGTTCACGGCCGCGCCGAGCGGTCCGAGGTCATGGTGGTTGCACACGCCCTTGAATTTCGTAGGCTTGCCGTTGAGGAAAAATCCTTTCTCGGGGATATACTCAAGTTTCCTTATACCGAACCGCGTATCATAGCTGTCGACAGCCTTACCGTCGACTTTCAATGTCGTCCGTGCGGTATAAAGCGCAGGGGATTCGGGGCTCCACAACTGAGGGTCAGCTACGAGAAAATTCTGCGTATGCTTCTGTCCGTGTGCGATATATGGCGCATGATTACGGGCTACGACTTTACCTTCAGGGTTGATGATTTCAGTGGTTACGTCAATCTTTTCCCCCTTCTTCGCTCCCTCAATCTCTATGGCAATGTTTACCGAGGCTTCCTTGGCCGACACATCAGGCGTTGTGACGAATGTGCCCCATGTAGGTATATGCCCCCTGTCTGTATTTACCAGATGGACATTACGGTACAGTCCCGCACCGGGATACCATCGCGACGCGCGCTCGAAATTCTCCAGCTCCACGACCATATCGTTGTCGCCGGGCTTCACAGCATCGGTCACATCGGCGTAAAACGAGTTGTATCCGTAAGGCCAGTAAACCACCTCCTTGCCGTTGACCTTTACATGCGCGTTGCTCATAGCGCCGTCAAACACAAGCGCTACGTTGCGTCCCGCGGTATCAGGCACTTCAAATGTCGTGCGGTACGTTCCTTTCCCTATGAAAGGAAGGCCGCCTGTTCGTCCCGTCTTTACAGTTTCCTCCGTCTCGCCGTTCTGTTCGACCGCCACTTTCTGGAGATCGTTGTCGCGGTCGAACGGTCCGTATATGGCCCAGTCGTGCGGTATCCTTACTTTCTGCCACGCGCTTTCGGCGGCTGCATCACCTTTTTTGAATTCCCAGCCGTCGTTGAGGGTAGTGACTCTTCTCTCGCCGTAGGCGGTGAAAGCAATGGCTCCCGAAAGAGCCATCGCAGATATTGTTTTTATTACTTTCATTTGTTTTTATTCTTATATTCCACAAATGCATCAAGGGCAATCGTCGGAGAGTCGTTGTCGAAGCATCCGAGCTGGTATCCGCCGTTATATCCGCCGGGGGCTTCCGGTTCCCAGTAGAACACGCCTTCGACGTTGGCTGTAAGCGCCTTTTCGATAAGTGCCTTTGTCTGCTCCGGCTCGTTGTAGGGCGCGCCGATTTCGCATATCATCACAGGTTTGCCGTATTTCTCGCGGCAATGCTCCACATTGGCTATGCAGTCATTCACGACCTTTTCCCAGCCGCCGGTCTCGCCGGCCTGCTCGGCCCAGTACGGATAGAGCGACATGCCTATCATGTCATACTTCCCGCCGTTGGCTTCAAGTATGTCAAACATGCGGTCGTAACGCTCACGGTCATTGCCGCCGTCAAGATGCACGATGACTTTGGCGTCGGTAAACACTCCTTTAACAGCATCGTAGCCGGCATTATTCAGTCGTGTGAGCTGTTCGGGATTGTCCACCGACCCAGCGGGAAGCATCATGCCCGGAGTGGTCTCGTTGCCCACCTGCACCCATTCGGGAGTGACGCCTGCTTTCTTTAGCGCCGTAAGTGTCTCGGTGACATGGTTTCCTACCGCCTTGGTCAGGTCGTCAAACGACAGTTCTTTCCATGCTTCCGGCATCTCCTGGTGCCCGGGGTCGGCCCATGTGTCGGAGAAATGAAAGTCAATCATCGTGCGCAGCCCGAGGCTGTCGGCGCGTACCGCCTTTTTTACCACATCGGCTATATTGTTCCAGCCGTCTTTGGGATTGACCCATACGCGCAGACGTATCGAGTTGACGCCGCAATAGTCGCGTAGCAGCTGCATGCATTCCATCTCGCGGCGTTCTGTCCCCGGAGTATAGAATTTCTGTCCGTTGGCTTCCATTTCTGTTACCCAGCTTACGTCGGCACCCAATGCGAAGCCCGTTTCCTTTACATTCTTCTCGGCCGGTGTCGGCTCAGCATTGTCCTTGTCCTGCTTTCCGGAGCATGACAATACCGTTGCCGACAAAACCAGTGCCGATATGATTATCGATGTATATTTCATGGTTGTCTGTATAAGGTAAGTTATTATTTGAATGCGTCAAGTGCCACGGTAGGCATTCCGTTCTCGAAGCACCCTTTCTTGTATCCGCCGTTGTAACCCGCCGGAGCCTGCGGCTCCCAGTAGAAGATACCTTTGACATCGAGCGATGCGGTGCGGGCGATGATGTCGGTGAGCATTGCCTTGCAGGCGTCGGCCTCGCGGTAATCCATTCCCACCTCGCATATCATCACGGGCTTGCCGTAGGTGGAGGTGACATAACTGATGTTGGCAATCAGGTCGTCAGTAGTGCTTTTCCAGCTGTCGGCATCGGGATAGAACGACATTCCGATCATGTCATATTTCCCGCCGTTGGCCTTGAGCGCGCCGAATATGCGGTCGTAGCGCCACTGGTCATTGCCCTTGTCAAGATGTACGATGACCGATGCGTTGGGGAACACCGCCTTGACGGCATCATATCCTGTCGATACGAGTTCGGAGAAATTCGCGGGATTGTCAATCGACCCTAACGGGAAGAGCATTCCGGGCGTTGTCTCGTTGCCTATCTGCACCCATTCCGGCTCAATGCCGTAGGCTGCCAGGCCCGACAGCATTTCGTTGACATGCGATGTCACGGCTGACTTAAGACCGCTCATGTCGAGGTCGGCCCAGGCTGCCGGGGTCTCCTGCTTGCCGGGATCGGCCCATGTGTCGGAGAAATGGAAGTCAATCATCAGGCGCAGCCCGAGTGAGTTGGCGCGGCGTGCCTTGACAAGCACGTCGTCGACATTGTTCCATCCCTCTTTGGGATTGACCCATACGCGCAGACGTATGGCATTGACACCGCAATGCTTTTTGAGAAGCTCCATGCATTCCGTCTGTGTACCGTCGGGAGCGAAGAATTTTTCCCCCTCGGCTTCCATCTGCGTAAGCCAGCTCACATCGGCTCCCTTGGCGTATGTGCCGCGTTCGATTTCAATAGGTTTGTTATCGGGCACCGGATTGCTCACCGGGCTGTCCTCGCTGCACCCCGTAACGGCCGCTGCAGAAAGGACAAGCGCCATGGATGCAAATATTTTTGTCATTTTTTTCATCATTATTCAGAACGTTTTTTTATCAATATATACCGTAAAAAGTAACGGCTGACGGCATTTACTTATTATATCGTTTTTCGCTAACTATCCGGACGTTATATTTTTTTTAGAGGGTGTTTAACTTTTATTGTCAGACACCCTCTCGCTGTAGGGTAGTGGCCGCGGTTTTTAACCGCGGAAAAACACTCGCGGAGAAATACTGTCGCGGAAAAAGTTATTGGACTTCGGAGTATGAGTACGTGCTGTTGATAAGGTCCACGGTCAGCAGATATGACCCGTTGGCAAGCGCGTTGTCCCCGTCAAATCCGTCATGGCCGTAAAGGAGCACTCCGTCACCTCCGCCGAAACATACGTCCCAGCTTTCGTTGATGAGGATTTTGACACCCCACGGTGTCTCGGCTTTCTTTTCAACCACGGCGGTGAATACGCCCGGTGTCTCCGACTGCGTCATCGGCATCTTGGTCCAGTCATCGTTAAGTCCGGAGTAGCATACGGTATTGACGGCAGTGACCTCATATTTCAGGGCGTCGATACCTACGTTCAGTATGTACAGTCCCTCCTCGGGTGCCGGAATATTGGTCTTGGCGCCGAATTTCAGGTTGCCGCTCATAGCGTCGCCTTCTTCGCCTGTGCCCCAGGCATCATCCCAGTTGCCGGCTTCCTTGTAGAGCTTGTAGCCCCATTTCGATGCGAAATACACGCCGCCTGCGTATGCGGTTTCCTCCTCGTTGTAAAGGCGCAGGAAGTGGTTGAAATGCCATTTGCCCGATACGGCGTCGTCGTGTCCCGAGATATACAGGGTCGGTTTGGCCGGTTCTACGGGTTCAACCGATTCAGCCTCGAACGTTACAGCCCACTGAAGCGGATTTACCATGGTCAGCTTCATCACCTGCTTGCCCGACGCTGTCACATTGACTGCCACTGTCGAAGCGCTCTCGGTGTAGCTGAGGTTGTCCGACGTTCCGCTGAGTGCCACCGGTTTGTTGATTGACGAATCCTTGTCGCCGGTCGACATGTCATAGAGCGTGCCTGTGCCTGCAATGGTGATGTTCTTGGTCCCGGCCTGTGTGTCGACGGTCATCTTCCATTCATTGGCCTTGCGGTCGAATTCCATTGTGCCCTCGATGTCGCCCGATACCGTCAGCTGAGGTATCAGCAGTGCGCTCCACCACATTTCCACGGTGTTGACTACTGTGTAATAGCAGCCTGCCGTGCCGGGATACCAGAAATTGTATATCTTGTCCTCAAGCGCGAGTGATGACACTGCGAATGTGCCTGCGGTGGCCGAGTTGCCCCAGATGACTCCCGTGGCGTCCTTCATGTACCAGTTCTCCCAGCCGTTTACTCCGGTGAATCCTTCGTAGATGCCGTTCTCGGTCGGCGACATGAGTGTCCTCGTCGTCATCTCCTGGTTCTTGTCGAGCACGTAGGCCACGCTCATGTCTATACGGTAAGGCGTCACGAAAATACTCAGTACGTTGCTGTACGTCGGGTCGATGTTCTTGCCGACTACGGTCTTTATTCTGATGAACACTTCGGCGCGTTTGCCACCCTCGACTCCGAGTCGGCTCATCACTGAGTTGAGTTCCTCGACGGTGAACTGGCAGGAATACCGGCCGTCGGCTATGGCGGTGCTGACTGCGTTGCTGAAATCCAATGAGAGCGACATCTCCACGCTGTTGGTAAGTACGCCGTCGGGGAGCGCTACTGCAGGATTGCTCAGTGTCAGGTTTCCGTTTTCATCCCAGTTGAGGGTCAGCGCAAGCCCTTTCAGGTTATTGTAGTCAAGCACAATATCCTTCGACGAACTGTCCACAGTGACATCGTCGTTCGTATTGATGGTCAGCATGTCACCGTCCTTGTCGCACGATACGGCTGCCACCCCTGCGAGCAACGCGATGCATATCCGTGATATATGGTTGATTGTCATATCTGATGTTGTTTTAATTGATTAGTAATTGGGGTTTGAGAGATTGGTATTGACCGAAAGTTCGGTGGCCGGGATGGGGTAGATTTCATACTTACTGTCGACAGCCTTACCTTCGGCTACTCCGCCTTTCCATTGCCATATATACTTGTCGGTGGTGAACATCCCGAAACGGCGCAGGTCGGTGCGGCGTACCGATTCGTGGAGCAGTTCGCGGGCGCGTTCGTCGATGAAGAACTGCAGGTCCATCTCCGCGTCGGTGATATTGCCCGATTTGTCGCCGTAGGCACGTTCGCGCACTAAGTTCACAAGGTCAAGCGCTTCGGCGCGGCTCATGCCCGAGCCCCCTCTTACCACTGATTCTGCGGCCATCAGGTACACGTCGGCCAGACGGAACACCGGCAGGTCGGTCGAGCATCCGTTGACCGCGCTGTTGGAAGCTGCGGTGCCGTCGTCATACAGGTTGGTGAACTTCTCGCTGAAATAGCCCTGCGATTGGTCGTTGTACACTGAGATGTACTGGGTCTGTCCGTCGGTGTAGAACATGCAGCGGCTGTCTTTCGACGTGGCTACGTCGCCGAACTTGGCCGGTATCTCGCCGCGTACGCGGAAATTGCCCCAGCCGCTTGTAATGCCGTATTTGGCCGGATCCTGTGTGGAGGAGTTGGAGCATGAACCGCATATTATATTGGTCGTGGCTCCCCATGTCACCGTGGTGGTGGCGTCCACTACAAACGAGAATATGATTTCATTCGTGCGCAGATGGTTGGATGCGTTGAACAGTTTGTAGAATTCCGGCTCAAGGGTATACTGGCCGCTTCCTATGATTTTGTTGCAGTAAGTGATGCAGTCGGTGTAGCGGGCCTGGCGTGTGTAGACTTCGGCATTAAGGTAAAGGCGTGCCATAAGTGCCCATACTGCGCTACGGCTTGCGCGGCCATACTCGTTCTGCATGGGTACCGTTTCCTCGATGTCCTTAAGTTCGCTTTCTATGAACGTGAACAGGTCTTCGTCGCCGTATCTTTCGGGCACATATCCCGAAATCGGGGTATCCTCGTTGGAGAACGGTCCCTGGGCATACAGGTCGAGCACCCAGTAGTAGGCGAGGGCGCGCAGATAGCGGGCCTCGGCCTTCATAGCCCTGATTTCATCCTGCTCGGCGGCTGAGAAACGGCTGATTGACGATTCCGTAGAGTTGCGTATGAACTCGTTGCACACAGAGATGGTGTAGTAAAGGCGGTAGTATGCGTCCTGCACCCATACGTCGTTGGCATCCCAGTTGAAATGCGATACGTCATAGAGCGAGCTCCACGTGTTGATGCTCTCGTCGGTAGCGTCCTCCTGCATGTTGAATATGCAGCGCGACAGGTCATAACCCTTTTCCGAGTCGATATCCTTGTCGCCGTCCTTTTCCTGACCGGTGATTACGAAGCAGGCGTAGGCCTTGGCCAATACCTGTTTGTAGGTGTCGGGATTGTCGTACACCACTGTGGCGTCCTGTTCGAATACGGGGCGCTGGTCAAGGTCGTCGACGCATGAGGTGAATGTCATCGCCCCGATTGCCAGTGCCGTCAATATATATGCTTTTTTCATTGTTGTGTCTGTTCTGTATGGTGATTAGAAATTAAGTCCTACTGTGAGTGAATATGTGCGCGGACGCGGATATACGTTCGAGTCTATGCCGTAGCTCACTTCCGGGTCTATGCCTGAATAGTTGGTGATGGTGAACACATTTTGTATGTTGGCCGACAGGTGCAGGTTGACACTGCGCCATACCTTGCCGAAGTCATAGCTCAGCTGCAGGTTGTCCATCTTAAGGAACGATGCGTTCTCCACATAGTGGTCGCTGTAGTGCTGGCGCATCGAGAAGCCTGTGTCGAGGTAGCTGCGGTTCATGTTGTTGAGCTGGTAGGCGTTGTATGATACCGTTTCCCATGCGCCGGTGTTCATTGCCATGGCGTTGTACACGTAGTTACCTATGTTGGCGCGCAGCGACGTCGACAGTGTCCACTTCCGGTAGCGCAGGCTCGTGCTCAGGCCGAGTATCCAGTCGGGTGCTGGCGAATGGTAGTGGTAGAGGTCGGATGAGTTAATCTGGCCGTCATTGTTGAGGTCGGCGTATACCCCTTCGATCGGGCGCCCGGTCTTCGGGTCGTATATCTGTTTGTACACATAGAATGCGTATGGGGCGTAGCCTGTCGAGAACACCTGCACGCGGCGGCTGTCGACCGATGAGCCTACAAGTGTGTTGGGCGACTCGGCGTCGGGCGACATGGTGAGGTTGGTGATGCGCGATTTCTGCCAGGTGGCGTTGGCTGCCACGTTCCACGACCAGTCTTTGCTGTCTATGATGTTGGCGTTGATTGACAGCTCGAAGCCCTCGCTGTCCACGTTGCCTACATTCGACAGGATATATTTGGCGAAGTTCGTGCCGGCCGCGCAGGGCACCGATGCCAAAAGGTCCTCGGTCTTGCGTTTGTAGTAGTCTACCGTACCGGTGATGCGGTTGTTCATGAATCCGAAGTCGAGACCTACGTTCCATGCCTTGGTGGTCTCCCATTTCAGGTCGGGGTTATAGGCTTCCGGACGGTAGGTGAAGATTGGAATTCCGTTGAATACATATTGCGCGCCCTCCTGCGAGATGGTGTACACCGGCATGTGCGAGTAGTTGGCGATGCCGTCCTGCTGGCCTGTCTCGCCGTAGCTTACCCTTATCTTGAGGTCGTTCATGACATCGCGGGCGAAATCCCAGAAATTTTCATTGGATACGCGCCATGCGAGCGCTACCGACGGGAATGTACCCCAGCGTTTGTCCTTGGCGAATCTTGACGAACCGTCGCGGCGGAATGTCGCCGTCAGCAGGTAGCGGTTGTCGAACGTGTAGTTCAGACGTCCGTAGTACGACAGCAGCGTATGGCGCTCGTCGGTCGGTGCCGATGTCGACTGCACTTCGCCTGCCTCGTTGTAGCTTTCATAGTAGGGTGAGTAACGCTTCCACCACTGGTAGTCGTAACCGACGGTTACGTCGACTGCGCTCTTTATTGCGTCGAACTCTTTGTTGTAGTTGCCGTAGATGGTAAACAGTTTGTTGTATGCCTTCTTGGGGCCTACGCATGAGATTGAACCTCCCTGGTTGAAACCGCTCCACGATTCGGCGGAAGTATAGTAGTCACTCTTGCCTTGTGCGCGGTCGTATGCCGCAGTGGCGTGGAAACGCAGTTCCGGAAGGAAACGCACGCGGTAATCCACGTCCACGCTTCCGATGAGGCGGTGCGTATGAGCCTTGTTGCGGTAGTTGAGGAGCCCGACCGGGTTGGCTGTCGCTCCGGTCACCGGTATGCCGTTGATGTCGACCGGCTCGTTGTATCCTAAGAACGCGTCATTACCCGAGTATACGGGGATAGTGGGGTTGTAGGTGGTGGCGTTCCAGATTATGGAGCCGCTCGGGTAGCGCGCGGTGTTGTACGATGCCTTGCCGCTGATTGTGAATTTCAGGTCGTCGTTGAAGAATGACGGGCTCAGGTTGATATTGCCCGAGAAACGTTTGTTCTCGTCGTTCTTCATTATGCCCTCCTGATAGAGTGCGCCTAATGATACGCGGAATGGCAGCCAGTCGGTCACACGTCCCGATACGCTGATGTTGTTGTCGGTGCCGAAGCCTGTCTGCATCACTTCGTCGGTCCAGTCTGTGTTCTCGTTGCCGAGCAGCGCTATCTGCGCGTCCGTACCGTTGGTGCGTATCACGTCGATAAACTCGTCGCGCGACAGCATGTCGGCTGTCTTGGTCTTGGTCGATACCGAGTTGGTGGTCTGGAACGACACCTTGATGCCGTCGCCTTTGCCTTTCTTTGTCGTGATGAGTATGACGCCGTTGGATGCGCGCGAACCGTAGATGGCCGTCGACGATGCGTCCTTGAGCACTGTCATGCTCTCGATGTCGTTAGGGTTGATCATCGACAGGAAGTTGCCCTGGCCCTGTATGTAGCCGCCTACTTCCATCGGCACGCCGTCGATTACGATCAGCGGGTCGTTAGACGCGTTGAGCGACGCGCCGCCGCGTATGCGGATAGTGGAGCCGCCCGTGGTGGCACCGCCCGAATTGACTATCTGCACGCCGGGCATCTTGCCGTTGATAAGTTCTTCGGGCGAGGTGATTACTCCCTGGTTGAAGTCTTTTTCGCTGATGGTGGAAATCGAACCGGTAAGGTCATCTTTCTTTCTCACACCGTAACCGATTACGACAACTTCGTCAAGCACCTCGGCATTCGGCCTCATAGTCACGTCGATAACGTCCGATGTGATGTCGACAGTCAGGTTCTGGTAGCCGACGTAGGTGAATGTAAGTTGCTTTGCGCCTGCAGGCACCTTTAATGTATAGTGGCCGTCGAAATCCGTAGATGTTCCGATAGCCTCGCCTGCGACCTTGACCGATGCTCCTATGAGTGGTTCGCCGGTCTCGTCATTGACAGTACCCGTGACTGTCCGCTGGTTCTGTGCAAATGCCGAAACGGGTATAAAGAGAATTGCCAGGAGAAGTCCCAGCAGCCGGCTCTTTAATTCGGTTGCACCAATTACTTTGTCCATTGGTAGTGTTTTGTTGTTGATAATTTATTTAAGGTAAGTAACTGTTCAAAATTATTTTGATATTATGACGGAAGGATTTTTCAGGCGATTTCCGGTGAGGAAGAAGGAGTGTAGCGAGCTACATGACTGATGACGAGACGGAAAGCGACGAAAAAGACTCCGGCAGAATATTAAAATAATGAAGATGGTTACTATAAAATAATTTTAAACAGTTACTTAATTAGTTTGTGGTATTAGCTTTCGAATACAAAACTGAAAACAATCTTTTTTATCTTGGCTGTCATACCCGTGTGAAGCTGTAAAACTTTACAATGCAAATATAGGTTACGGTTAAAGTATTTATGGCGCTTTTTCAGACAATTGATGCAACAATTCGGACGACAGCGTGTTTTTCTTCCCGTTTGTCCGCTTTTTACTTACGCTGAGTTGATAGGGGCGGGGGCGTCTCGCCCCCGTGGTAACTTTCAGTGTGTAAAGATAATACTCCGAGGGCGAGACGCCCTCGCCCTATCTATACCCCTTAAGTAAACAGCACCGGGGTGCAGCCATACAAAATGGCGCGTCATATTTGCGATATATTATAAGCGCTGCAACGTCTTCTTCATAAATTTATTCCGTAGGTTTGTCGTCCGATTTGTATTGGCTCGGTTTCACTCCGAACTGAGCCTGGAAGCAGCGGGCGAAATACGACGGTGTCTTGAAGCCTACCATATAGCATATCTCCGACACAGTAAACCGTTGCTGGCTCAGCAATACGGCGGCTTTCTGCAGCCTCACGCTCCTGATATAGTCGAGCGGCGATATATCCATATATTTCTTTATCAGTCTGTAGAGCTGTTTTTGTGCAATTCCGCTCTTTTCGCACAGCAGATTCACGTTCAGGTCGGGGTCGGATATGTTTTCCTCTATTATTTTCGCAATCCGGGCAAGTGCCTTTTCGTTGAAACTCTCAGCCTCGATGGGCTTGCTCTCGGCCTCGGTGATGGCCTGTATGCGCACTTTTTCCTTTATCTCCCTGCGCGCTTTGAGCAGCTGCGTGATGCGGCCGAGCAGGGCTGTCGGCTCGAACGGTTTCGTCATGAACACGTCGATACCGAGTTTTATGCTCTCCGTCTCTGTCTTGTTGTCTGACTTGGCTGTAAGCATGATGATCGGCACCGACGACAGCCGCGGGTGCTGTTTCAGCTGCCTCACCATTTCGAGCCCGTTCATCACAGGCATCATTTCGTCCGCTATAATCAGGTCGGGAATAAACGACGACGCGATTGCAAGTCCCGTGCGTCCGTTGTCGGCCGTCAGCGTAGTATACTCTTTGTCAAGTATGCCGGTGATAAATTCACTTATCTGCAGGTTGTCTTCCACTATGAGTATTTTCGGCTTGCCGTTGTCGTCCGGCGTGACATCACGCCGCTCCGACGTCTGCACCTTTTCCGATATGGGAAGTGTCACCACGAACGATGTGCCCTGTCCCTCTTTGCTGTACAGGCTGATATTGCCGTCCATGAGTTCCAGGTATTTCTTTATCAGATAAAGCCCGAGTCCGGTGCCCTCCTTCAGTTTTGATGTGGCCGGAGAGCGGAACATGCGCTGGAACACCAGCGGCTGGTCGCTTGCTGATATTCCGAGCCCGTCGTCCGATACCACGATTTCAACCCTGTCGCCCTGCTGGCTGATACCGCATGATATGGTCGCCCCGTCATCGGAATACTTGCATGCGTTCGACAGCAGATTGGTGATGACTGACTCGAATTTTACCGCATCAGCCTCTATCTGTATACGTGGATTCGACGCGTGGAATATGAAATTTTTCTGCGGGTTGTTCTCTTTGAATACCTCGAACACCCCCTTGCAGAATTCCACTACGTCAAATACCGAGAGTATGAGCAGGTTCTCGTCGTCATCTTCCAGATGGCGCAGCTCGAGCGTACGGTGTATCATGTTGTTGAGACGCACCGCATTGTCATAGACCGCTTCGAGGCTCTTTTTGCTCTCCGGGTCTTTGGCCTTCTCCTTGAGCAGGCTCACCGGCCCGATAATCATTGACAGCGGGGTCTTCAGATCATGCGATATGTTGGACAGGAACGACAGCTTGCGTTCCACATTTTCCAGTGTGCTGAGCCGTTCGCGTTCGCGTATGGCACGGATATTGCGGCGACGCATATACCATACGATCCATATTATCAGTCCTGCCGCTATTATTGCGTAGGCTGTGATTGCCCACCATGACAGGGCCGGAGGCGCCTTTACAGTCAGGGGGATTGATACCGGTGCAAGCGGTGAGCCTACAGTCTTGACAAGTACATCGTATTTCCCCATCTTGAGGTCGGAGAATGTGATTGAGTTGGCTCCCTCGGGCATTACGACCCAGCCTCCGAGCGTGTCGGCCGGCGACTCCGCGAGCTTGTACATGTAGCGCTGTACAGATTCGGGTGAGTAGTCGAGCGAACTTACCACAAGCGTTATACCGCCACCGTAAGGTATCGTCATCCCTTTCACTCCGTCTCTGATGTCCGACAGATTGAAGTTGCCCTCTCCGCGGTCGTTGAGTATCATTTTTATTGTCCTGTAGTCGGTTGCTTTCCTTACGATATTCCTGTCAACCTCGACAATCTCGTCTGTACCGCCGAGATACACCTTGTTGCTTGCACTGTCCTCGTATACCGCGGTATACGATTTCTGCGGTATCGGCAACAGGCTCGCCGAGGGTATATTGCCGTCGACCCTCCACACATTGCTTTGGGTGGACACCCACATGCCGTCGCCCACGCTTCCCATGGCAAGCGTAGTCTCGTCGCTGTTTGTAGGCGGGAACTTTATTATCCTGACATCGTCATTGTCGGTGTCGAATATTATTACGCCACCTTTGAACGCACACCATACCTTTCCGCTGCGGTCCGTGCTGATATGCGTGGGGTAGCCGCCGGTCAGTGCGAATATGTCGTATGTGTCTGTATGTCGGGTCGCAGGATTGAGGCGTGTCAGTATGTTGTCCCTGAACAACAGTATCCAGATGTCGCCGTTGCGGTCCTTTATGACATCATTGACAAGGTCATTGGTAAGTTTTAGCGGCTCCGTGTCGGTGTTTATCGACATGTCGGCGGTTATTAACCCATCCCCGGTGCCGAATTTCGATTTGTCAACATAGTGCAGTCCGTTGAGGAAACTCCCTATCCAGAAATGGTCCCCGTCCTCCACAAGGGCATATACCCAGTTGGAATTGTGTTCTCCGTTCCTGTCTACGATATGGAATACATCGAAATTATCCTTCTCGCGGTCGAACCGGTTGATACCGGCATCTGTCGCAAACCACATATTGTGATCAGCGTCCTCATGGATAGCGCGTACACGATTGTGCGACAGTGATTTCGGAGTCCCGCTATGGCGGTACCAGCTTGGTGTCGCGTTTGATTCAAGGCGTATCACCCCGTTGGTGCCCCCGAACCAGATGTTGTCCTTCGAGTCGCGGTATATCGAGTGGATTTCATTCCCTTCGCCCGAGTGGGCAAGGGTGCTGAGTTTAAGAGTCCTGATGTAATTTGAGTTTGAAGCTATCGAGAACCCGCGTTCATGGCCGGTCCAGATATTGCGCTCCTCGTCGGCATATATGCACCATATCTCGTTGTCGGCCAGACTGAGTTCCTCCCTCGAGTCATGGCGGAAATGCTTTATGCTGTCGCCGGCCATGTCCAGTACGCCGTTGTGTGTGCCGATAAGTATATGGCCCGCATCACCTTTCGACATGCTTTTTATGTTGTTGTCTCCCACGGCGGTTATCGTCTCCCACCGCTCATTGGCCGGAGTGTATTTAAGAAGAAAACCTTCACCGCCAATATAGATGCTTTCCTTATCGTCCGCCTCAAGAAGGCAGTTGACAAAGAGAGTGTTGTTATGGCTGTCGTTGCCCGTCTTTACTTCCAGCGGAATGAACTTTTCGGCGTTTGAATTCCAACGGGCGAGTCCGTCATACGTTCCCGCATACAACACGCCCCGGCTGTCGCGCAGTATGGAATATACCGACTTGTGCGGTAATCCCTTGGAATAATCGGTCAGCCTGCCGCTCCTGAGGTCCAGTTTGCATATCCCGTTCAGCCCTCCGATCCAAAGGTTGTCATCAACGAGAAGGAGCACCCTTATTTCCCTTGGGGTGGGAGTGACGTTCTCGGTTATCCGGCCGGTGAGGTAATCGTATGTCAGCAGTCCGTTGTTGCACCCTATATAGAGCGTGTCGTTCTTTTCGGCTATCGAATATACCTGTGTGCCGTAGAGTTCGGCCTTCCCCACAGGGTGAGCCGTGACCCCGTCATAAAAATACAGCCCGTTGTTGGTCCCGAGCCATACAATGCCACGGCTGTCGCGGAATATGCAGAACACCGCCGTCTTCTTCCCTTCCACCGTGACATTCTTCCACGACAGTTCCGGTTCCGGCAATTGCGGCACGCACCATCCCCGCGGCGACACACCCGCAACTACAATCAGCGCCAGCAGCACCCTGAACCATATCCCGGTAATATAATCTATTTTCATGGCAAGACAATCAAGATAATTCAAGATAATTCAAGAAAATCAAAACAATAAAATACACACAAAGTGCATTACGGATAATACCTTACAAAGATACCAAATTTACGCAAAGTCCCGCCACCCCCTAATGCAACATTTCGGACAATCCCTGCAACAATCCCGCCATTTATTCATTTTTATAGCAAGGAATAAGTTGTCTCAAATTCTTGAGGACGAATATTTCATAATACAATAGTTAATTCATATTAAAGCATTATTATAGAAGTTCCCGGCTAATCATATTCAGTTTAACATTTGCTTAGCTCTTCTTGCTGTAAATAGAAGATGGTTTTCTGACTTTCAATTTCTTTGCGTAATTCATCCTCACTTGGAAGTACTGTCAAATATTTTGATGCAAAGAGTTGTTTATTACCATTAAGAACTGAATACTTGGCAATGTCCTGATCGGTCTCTGCGCATAATACGATTCCTAAAGTAGGATTGTCACCTTCGGTTCTCTTCAAGTCATCATACATGCGTACATACATGTCCATTTGTCCGACGTCCTGATGAGTAATCTTTTTCGTTTTCAAGTCAATCAGCACAAAGCATTTCAGTATATAATTATAGAAAACGAGGTCGATATAATAATCATCGGTTTCTGTAACTATATGCTGCTGCCGTTCTATAAACGCAAATCCTTTGCCAAGTTCCATTATGAACTGCTGTAAATGGTTGATGAGGGCTGTTTCAAGTTCCTTCTCTGTAAATTTTTGATCTTTTGCAATTCCAAGAAATTCTGTGACGTATGGAGACTTCAGAAACATCTCGGGTGTAATGGAATGGAACTTTTTATCATGAGTTTTGGTCTCCATTTCCTTTTTAACGGCTTCTTTATCGTTTGAAGCAAGTAATCGGTGATAGTATTGTGTGGATACGTTGCGGTCGAGGGTTCTGGAGGACCACATTTGGGAAGATGCCTCTGTAAGATACCATTCTCTGGCCGTCCTGTCGGCAACTCGTAAAAGCACTCTTATATGAGTCCAACTGAGATTTGGAACGCGTGCGTTCCAAATCCCCCAGTCAGGGAATAGAATATAAAACTGCCTGTAATTTTGAAGATTGCGAGGGCTGAACCCCTTTCCTAATTCAAAAGTCAGATGTTGAGATAATTCTTTTAATGTCGCACTACCATAATCGGCGCGAAATTTTCCACCCTGTTCTTCGTTGACTATTCGTTCTCCTATTTTCCAATAAGCATTGAGCATAATTGTATTTATAGCCATAGAACTTTGTGCTCTTGCGTTATCAAGAATCTTTTTGATGTCATTGACTAATTCGGGCGTGAATTTTTTATCTGTAGAATTTGATTTTATAGTCATGGTTCCCCGAAATATTGAAATTATAGATTACATATGCTTTTCACAAATATACAAAAAATCCGGGACTGACGATAAAGAGGTAATATCAAATTTCAGGGATTGACTGAAATTTGATATTACCTCCTTCAACACATTATGAAAAAGAGATTCTGTTAGTGCAAATCGGTGCTAACTAAAAGCTTACCTTGATGCCGCCGAGGGCTGTGAAGCCGGGCATTTCGTAGCCGCGGTTTATGGTATAGCGGGCATCGGTTATGTTTTCCAGACGGGTGAATATGTCGGCATGTCGGCAGATGCTGTAGGTCAGTTTCATATTGAGGAGCGCATAGTTCTGATGCTTTACGTCATCGGCCACATAGAGGCTGCCAGTGCCTTTAAGGTCGGCGGCAATCTTCAGCCTGTCCCAAAGGGTAAGTTCTCCTCCGAGATAATACTGGTTTTTCGGGGCGCCGGTGAGGTTGTTGAGCGACGTGTGCAGATAGCTGTATGACGCGTATAGCCGCAGGTTGTCGAGCGGATGACTGCTTGCCGACACTTCCACCCCCTTGTTGATGAATCGTCCCGTATTGGTATTCCTGTTGTCGAGCAGTTGTATCATGTCGCGCCCGCGGCTGTAATACAGCGTTATATCGACGTTCAGATAGCGGGAGAACCGTTTGCCGGCCGACACCTCGTAATTCATCATCTTCTCAGGCTGCAGGTCGGGATTTGCCATGCGGTAAAGATACAGTTCGCGGAACGACGGATTGCGGTAACCCATGGCAAGCGTCCCCTTTACGGTATATCCGTCGCCGGGATTGAGGGCGAACCCGAGTTGAGGCACCCACTGCGTGTCAAACATGTCGCTGTTGGCCATCCTCACTCCGCCGTTGAGATTGAGCAATTCCCCGCCTAACGACTGCGACAGCGTCACGTATGGGGAATACTCGTTGATTTTCTTCCTGCCTATGGTACTCATGGAGCCCGGGGCGTGCTGATTGCCGCCTGACACAGGTATCTCTCCCGAATATCGGTCGAAATCAAATCCCACGGTAGCCGAAGCCCCTCTCCACGGACTGAAGTTCTGGTATACAATGACACCGAACCTGTCGTCCCTGCTGTGGAAATGCCGCGGGTCGTCAACGAAATGGCTACCGTAACTGTAATATACGCGGGCTGTACCGTTAGTGCCGGCATAGGTGTTCGTAGCACTGAGCGACGCTTCACCGCGGGTGATGCTCTGGCTGTATATGTCGGTCGATTCCGGATTCGACAGCTTCGGATAAATCGGGTCGTTCCCCTTGAAGTGCATTAGGGTATAATCGGCTGCGGCTTTCCATCGTGTGGAGAAATCATACCCTACCTTCACGTAGCCGTCGGCCTGCTTGAAGTCGAAGTTGTCGACGGTGCCGTCCGTGCGGTTGTATGATGCCGACGCGAGCGAGGAAAACCGGCCGAAGCGCGTCGTGTTCGTAGCCGACGTAAGCCAGGTGTTGTACGAGCCGTACTGCGTGCTTATCGTGGTGTGCACTCCGTCGGCTGCCGCCTGCTTCGTTATCACATTGATAGCTCCGGCCATGGCATTGGAGCCGTAGAGCACCGACCCGGGACCGCGAAGCACCTCCACACGCTCCACATACTCCTTGTCGTAAAAGTCGGCTATGTGATGCGAGTAGATGCCGGCGAACTGCGGTTGCCCGTCGACCATCATCAGCACGGCGCTCGCGCGGTCGCCGCCGACTCCGCGCAACTTGATATGGCCCGAACCGCCGTTGCTCACCCCGAAACCGAATATGCTGCGTTCCGACACAAACAGACTCGGTACCATGCCCGAAATCGCCGACAGCACCTGCGTCTGGCCTGTCGACTGCAGGCGTTCCTCTCCGATGACCGATACTGAGTAGGGCAGCCTGTTTTTTGCCACACCGGCATTGGTGCCGGTCACCACCACTTCGCCGAGCGGATGTATGCTGTCGGCGCTTTCCGTAGCAGCCGATGCCGTTGCGGGAAGTGCCGACAGAATGATAGCTGAAACGATTGTCCGTATATCCATATAGGATTATTTGTCCAGATCGATAATCTCGTATTCAAGCGAGCCGAGGCCGATAGCGGCTGCATGGTCGATGGTGTGCGTGCCGTGGCGGCTCTTTATTCTCTCGATAAGTGGCGCATTGTCATTGCCCTCCGACGGCTTCATGTTGAATATGATGTCAGTGCAGGCCTTGTCGAGTGCCACGGGGTCGGTCGACGCGAGAATGCCGTAGTCCTTGAGCAGCACATCGGCCGGATGACCGTTGCAGTCGCAGTCCACCGACATGTTGTTCATCACGTTGATATACACGATGTTGTCGCCGAAATAGTCATGCACACCCTGCGCGGCTGCCGCCATTGACTCGAGGAACAGATCCTGCTCGGCGATGTTGTCCCACAGGTTTTCCGTCTTGTCGGTCACTCCGGCCGAATGTATATACGCCTTTCCGTCGGCCGAGGCCACTCCGATGCTCGCGTTTTTCAGCACACCGCCGAATCCGCCCATCTGGTGCCCCTTGAAGTGGGCGAGGTTTATCATGTAATCGTAGCGCGGCAGATGACTCCCGACGATGTCATATTTGATGTGGCGCCGGTCGCGTACCGGTATCTTCATCTGACCCTCCTCGTCCATCAGGTCGACGGGCGCTATGGAGTCGTATCCGTGTTCGTGTATCGTCTGCCAGTGGGCGTCAAATGTGTTGCGCTTGCCTGCGTAGGCCGTGTTGCATTCCACGATTGTGCCGTGCACACTGTAGACGAGCGCGCTTATGAGTGTAGGCTTCAGGTAGTTGGGATTGCCTGACTCGCCCGTGCTTATTTTCACTGCCACGCGGTGGCCGTCGGCCGGACGTCCGAGCGCCTTATAGATTTTCACAAGAGCCTCCGGACTGATTTCCTTCGTCATATATACTTTTGACTGCGCGCCCGCAGGCATCACGGTAAGCAGCATCATGGCTATTGCCCCCAATATTACATCCCTTTTCATATCTTATTAATTTATTGATACATAATGTTTGATTCTATCCAATCTATTGCTTACGATATGTTATATATCAAGCGACATTTCACTGATTCAGCGTTTTGCGGATGTCTGTACTTACACTATTTCAAAAAATTGTTTGTTGCATACCATACTTTTAGTATCTTTGTAGTGCAGTCCCGGTAATTCCTCTCCCTGATAATAGATGCAGGTGATGAATCCGGGTTTTTTATACCTTTACCATATCTGCCGGTTAATACTATCTATACATAATCCCGTTTAGAGACAACAAACAATATGAGTGCCAATGGGGCGCTATTATATCTGTTACTTTCGCAGTTGATTATGTCGATACAAAAATAATGATTTTTGTTCCAAAACAGCTGTAAAACAGCTGAAAGTTTATTCGTCAGAATGATTATAGTAAATACTCGGCGCTGTCGGTGGTATGCCGGTCTCTTTTTTTGCTATTTCAGTTTGTCGTATTCTTCGTCGGTGACAGGCTCGCACCATTCTGTGCGGGTGTCTTTGCCGCCGATTTCAAACGCCAAGTGCGAGAACCAGCTGTCGGCCGCGGCGCCGTGCCAGTGCTTCACGTTGGCGGGAATGTGGATAACCGTGCCGGGAAAAATCTCGACTGCCGGTTTGCCCTCTTCCTGATACCAGCCGCGTCCGCCGACTCCTACGAGCATCTGGCCTCCGCCTTCGCTCGCGTGGTGTATGTGCCAGTTGTTGCGGCAGCGGGGTTCGAAGGTGACATTGACAAATTTCACCTGCTCGGTCGATACTGGAGCAAGGTAACTGTTGCCGATGAAATATTTGGCGTATGCGGTATTCGGTTCGCCGATTGGGAACATCAACTGATTTTCGTACTGTGTACGGGCGTCGGCCGCCTCTGTCGAGTCGTTCCATACCTCTTTTGCCAGACGGAAAGCTCCCCATGCCTTGGGCCAGCCGGCATAGAACGCTACCTGTGTGAGTATCTCGGCTATCTCCGTGCGGGTCACGCCGTTGTTCTTTGCAGCCTGCAGATGATGCAGGAGCGACTGGTCGACGATGCCGCTCGCCACTAAGGCGGTGACGGTTACGATACTGCGGTCGCGTGAAGCGAGCCGGTCGGTGCGGCTCCATACCTCGCCGAAAAGAACATCGTCGTTAAGTTCGGCGAATTTTGGCGCGAACTCACCGAGTTGCGTGCGTCCGGCCGTCTGTTTTATCTCCGACGGACCGGCCGTCAGTTTTGTAGGATTCTGTGCATTTGCCATAATCGTAATCGCTATTGCTAATGATGATAAGATGATACGTTTCATATAATATCCTGCTTTTCAATTGTTATCCGTTTTATATCGTATTTATATTGTTCCGCGTTCAATTCATTTCAATCTACATGGCAAAAATAATACTTCCGTATATGAAATCACCTATACATATAACGGAAGTATCAACCAATTTTACAGATAGCCGTCCCGGCGTCACAATCTGTATTCCTCGGGAAGCACCGGCATAGCGCCTTTTTGCGTGCACACATAGGCCGACGTCCTGACGGCTGAAGCATGGGCTTCGGCCACCGTTTTCCCCTTGAGTATGCCCGATATGAAAGCGGCCGTAAACGAATCACCCGCTCCCACGGTATCCGCGACTTCCACTTTCGGTGTAGGCTGGAATGAGACATTGCCGGGTGTAAACACATAGCTGCCGTTGATACCGCAGGTAAGTATAAGCATCTTCAGATTGTATTTGCCGAGCAAAATCCAGCATTTGTCCTGAAGATCTATACCGGGATAGCCGAACATACGGCTCACCGTGATTAATTCTTCATCATTTATTTTCAGAATATTGCAGCGCTCCATGGAGTTGCACAGTATTTCCTTGTTATAAAATCCCTGACGGAGGTTGACGTCGAACACAATCAGTCTGTCGGGATCCTGCGGCATAGCATCCAGAAATCTGTTTATAGTGTTGCGCGACACGATGTTGCGTTGTGCAAGCGATCCGAAGCATATAGCCTTGGTCCTTTCGGCAAGCTGTTCGAGCCGCGCGGTATACGGGATATTGTCCCACGCGACATTTTCCTTGATTTCATACTGCGGTATGCCGGCCTGATCGATTTCCACCTGTACCGTACCGGTCGGGTAGGGCACACGTTCGATGAGGTGGTTTAATCCTTTGGTATTGAGATTCTCGATTATTTCATTACCGAGAGCGTCATCGGCCACAGCGCTCACAACGCAGCTCGGCAGTCCGAATTGCGAAACATGATATGCGAAATTGGCAGGCGCGCCGCCTATCTTTTTTCCTTCAGGGAGCACGTCCCACAGGGCTTCTCCCATTCCTACTACTATTTCTTCCATAGGTATTATATGTTTAAGTTATTTTTTTATTTTCAATGTATAGAGCATAAGGAATATCACACCTGCTGCCATCACTGCCACCGCACCATGCTGGCTGCCTGTAAAGTCGCTTGCAAAGCCCATGGCGAGAGGGAAGACGGTACCGCCGAACAATCCCATTATCATCAGGCCCGATACCTCGTTCTGTTCCTTGGGCGTATTGTTGAGCGCCTGTGCGAATATTATTGGGAAAATGTTGGAGTTGCCCAGGCCGATAAGTGCTATTCCGGCGTATATCAGATGGATACTGTCGGATGTAAGAAGAAGTCCGATGGCGGCGAGCATCAGTGCCACACTGATTGCGAAGAATTTTTTGGGAGCTATGGTCCGGAGTGCGAATGCCCCTATCAGGCATCCTGCCGTACGGAATATAAAATAGAGGCTTGTGGCAAAACTTGCATCCTCGAGCGGAAGCCCGATACGCTCCATGATGATTTTTGGCGCGCAGGTGTTGGTGCCAACATCAATCCCTACGTGACACATTATGCCGAGGAAACACAGCACAATGAACGGACGGCCAAGCAGTCTGACACATTCGCCAATCCCCGAAGCTTTGTCGGGGCGCGTCTCGTTGATTGGCGTGGCTGACAGCATTGATATTGACAGTATGCTTACGACGGCATATATGGGAAACAGTATTCGCCAGCCGAGGCCGAATGTGATTGATGCCTGTGTGGCGCCCCATGCAGCGATAATGGGAGCCAGAAACGAAGCGATGGCTTTGACGAACTGCCCGAAGGTGAGCGTCGAGGCAAGCCTGTCAGGTGAAATCAGATTGCTTACCAGAGGATTCAGGGATGTCTGCATCAGTGCGTTGCCTATTCCGAGTAATGAAAAGGCGACAAGCATCACGTAATAGCTCTCGCCGAATATGGGTATGACAAGCGACAGTGCTGTCACGGCGAGACTGATGAGCACCGTCCTCTTACGTCCGATTTTATTCATCAGCATGCCGGTAGGCACTGAGAATATTAAGAACCAGAAGAATACAAGCGAGGGAAACAGATTGGCCTGCGAGTCGGTCAGTCCAAGGTCTTTCTGCACGTAATTTGACGCTGTGCCTACAAGATCGACGAATCCCATCGCAAAAAAGCATAGCATTACCGGGACTATCTGCATGATAGCGCTTTTACGACCCGGTGTGAGTGTCTGGGAGTTTTCCATGTCATTAACTGTATGAAAATTGTGGGTCTAATTATTTCTGATTGAATATATTTCAAGTGAATTAAGGGTCGCTTTTCCGCCTTCGGCCGCGATGGAGAGGGTGGTATAAGGTGAATCGGGAAATACGAGATTTGTCAGCACGAAGTTGCCTTCACCGTCAAATACCTCTATACTCGAGCGGTCAATGAAAATACGTAGCGACTGCATTGTGCCCTCACGCAAGGTCGGCGCTGTGACTTTAGCCGGGAAGTCATGGCTGAAATCCGTGATACCGCTTTGTCGCCGGTCAAAACTGAACGTTGATGCCTCCGGATTGAATGTCATGTCGACTTTCTCGTTATTACCGTTTGAGAGGGTTATTGTCACAGTATGGGCTTTCTTCGCGTTGAGCGACATCGTTATCTCGCATACGCCGTCGTTAGCCGAAGGGAGGGAGAATCTCGAAGGCTTCAGCCCGATGCCCCTGTTGCGGGCCGACACAGTCATTTTATCGCGGAGTGCCATGACTTCGGGCGATGGTACCGTTTTCAGATAATATTGTCCGTCAGCTCCTGTGAACAGCGATATGTCGCGAGGCAGCGTATTGGCGCTTCTGAACTGGCGTGTCGGTACTTCGGCTGCATATTGCCAGTTGCTCATCCATCCTATCACGACATTGCGGTTATCCGGAGCGTTGCTCCACGATACTGTCGCATAGTGGTCCTTGCCGTAGTCCATCCATTTGGTCGGCACGTTGCCGTCGCTGTCGGTGTCGGCGGTGAATTTATTCCCGTCGAAATCTCCGGTGAAATATTGTGTGGCACTTCCTCCGAACGGACCGCCAGGGTTCAGATTGCATATAAGCACCCATTTCGATATATCTGTTCCTTCAACGGGAAGATGCAGCAGGTCAGGACATTCCCATACGCCGTCCTGAGCGCCGATGCCTTTACCGAATGAACTTTGCAGCGTCCACTCCCGGAGGTCGGGTGAGGTGAAAAACAACATCTCGTGCTCGAGAGCATGTGCCAGCAGCAGATTCCACTCTCCAGACTCACGGTTAAAAAACATATTCGGGTCGCGGGCCTCGCTCTCGAGAGTCAGTACCGGATTGCCGGGATATACGGTGAATGTGGCTCCATTGTCTTCACTGTGTGCAAGGCTCTGCATCTGGTTTATGCCCGCGGATGTGTAGAGCGCTATCACGGCATTTTTACCGAAGCCGGCACTCCCTGTGCTGTCGACGACACAACTGCCGCTGAACACCGAGCCAAGTCCGTTTGGCTCTATGGCCACGTCGTGATGCTCCCAGTTTACAAGGTCGGTCGACGACGAGTGTCCCCATGTCATATTCTGCCATTTCGAGCCGTATGGATTGTACTGGTAGTACAGGTGCCACACGCCGTCTTTATAGAACATCCCGTTAGGGTCGTTCATCCAGCCGTAAAGAGGGGTATGGTGGTAGACAGGACGGAATTTCTCGATGTTGGCTGTATCGAATGTGTCGCTGAGACGGATATTGCTCCAGCATGCATCCTCCTTTGCCTCCCGTACTGACGAGCGGCTTTGGGCGGTAACGATATTGAATATTATCTCACTGTCATTATATGATGAGAGATCAAACGGGACATAGTAGTCCACTTTGTTGCGGGCGAGCCTTACGAAGAATGTACGTTCGGTCTTTCCGTCAAGCAGAAGATTGAGTGTGGCGTCCTCCACGCTTTCCTCGACAGGGAACAGCACGTATTTTGCATCGTCACTTACGCGTACGAGAGTATTGTTCGTGCCGAGATGGTCAATGGTTAATCCTTCGCCGGCACATATTCCCTGCATGGCTGCAAGAGCCGAGAGAATGCCTGATGTGATTTGTCTGATGTATTTCATGATTGATTCTTATTGATTTTCGGTTCTGACAATGCAAAGCTAATATTAAAAATCATCGGTCCCTATCAAATTTGTTACTTTGCATATAAAAATTGTTGTAAGGCTTAATTTTTAATATCTTACGCACCAAATGTCGTTTTGAATTATTATATTTGCAGAGCTTAAACAGTGCAGATTACATAATATAATAAATGAAAACCTTGAATCGTACTCATATTTTTGAAATTTTTTTTCTTGGGATTCTCCTCGTCTTTATACTTCCTTTGTCGGGTTGCCGGGATAAAAAAGTATACCGGATAGGGGTGTCGCAGTGCAGCGACGATGACTGGCGTACCAAGATGAATGATGAAATCAATCGGGAGATGATTTTTCATGACAATGCCGTGGTTGAAATCCGTTCGGCCGATGATGACAACGGGAAGCAGATTGCCGATATCCGCTATTTCGCCGACAACGGTTTTGATATCATCATAGCGGCTCCCAACGAGGCCGACGCGCTTACTCCGGTTATCAGGGAGGTATATGAATCGGGTATCCCGGTCATCATCTTCGACCGCAACATCAACGGTGACAGCTATACGGCCTTTCAGGGAGCTGATAATGCCGCTATCGGCAAATCGGCCGCCGATATGGCGGTGTCACTGGCCGGATTGCCTTGCGAGATACTGGAAATACGCGGTCTGAAAGGATCTACTCCGGCCGAGGAGAGGCATATTGGTTTTGCCGAAGTTGTCTCGGAAAATTCCGGCATGACAATAGCAGGTGAAGCTTACGGTAACTGGAACTATGATGACGCATACAGGATGACCGACTCGCTGCTGGCTCTTTATCCATCGGTCAATGTAATATACGCCCACAACGACCGAATGGCCATAGCCGCCTCCGATGCGGCTAAATCGGCCGGACGGGGCGATATAAAAATCATAGGTATAGACGCCGCCCCTGAAATCGGAATACAGGCGGTCGCCGACTCGGTGATTGATGCCACATTCCTCTATCCAACGGAAGGATATCAGCTCATCCGTACGGCAATGGCTATTCTTGAAGGCAAACCCTATGAGAGTCATGCCATATTGCCGGCTTCCGCTGCCGTAGATCTGTCGAATGCCGAAATCCTGCTCATGCAGAACAATGAGCTTAAAGCCGAGACTGACCGTATAAACTGGCTGAAAGGACGCGTCGACGAGTATTGGACACGTCATTCCGCACAGACTACATTGTTTTATGCCGCGGTGGCAATCGTAGTGCTCTTGTTCGTGATAATATTCGGACTTCTGAGGATATTCTGGACTAAAAGACTGCATCAGAAAAAACTTGCGGAGCAGAACCGAGAGCTCGAGCAGCAGCGTGACCGCGTCATTGCGCTTAACGAGCAGTTGCAGGAGGCCACACGGTCAAAGCTGATGTTTTTCACCAACGTGTCGCATGATTTGCGTACGCCCCTCACCCTTATTGCCGGGCCCGTGGAGCAACTGGCCGGTTCCGACAATCTTACACCTGACCAGAAAGCGATGGCCGATATTGCCAATAAGAATGTCAGAATATTGAAACGGCTTATAAACCAGGTACTTGACTTTCGGAAATATGAAAACGGCAAACTGACGCTCAATCTATCGGAAGTCAATCCCTCCGATATGCTTACCGATTGGTGCGATTCATTCAAAGGTATTGCCCGCAGCCGCGATATAAGGTTCAGACTCGATATTGTCTCCCGGCCGGGTTTTACCATGGCAGTAGATGTGGAGAAAATAGAACGCGTGATGTTCAATCTCATATCCAATGCATTCAAGTATACTCCCCCGAATGGCGAGATAACAGTCGCCTTCAGGCATGATGCGGAGCAGGATAATGTGTTCATTACGGTGGCTGATACCGGCAAGGGTATAAGTTCCGATGACCTCTCGCATATTTTCGAGCGATTCTTTCAGGTCGACAAAATCCATCCCAACGGGTCGGGTATAGGTCTTTCGCTTGCCAAGGCATTCGTTGAGCTCCATCAGGGTACAATCACTGCCGACAGCGAGCCGGGTAAAGGTTCGGTATTCACTGTCTCGTTGCCGGTCAGACATGTCGGAGGCGATGTGGTGAGGCCGTCATCAGCGATAACAACGGCTGATGTCAGCCTTGAACTCGACGATATCGCTGCCGTTGCGCCTGAAGTCGACAAGGACAGGACTGTCGTGCTCGTGATTGATGATAATCCTGATATACGCGCTCTTATCACGGAGCTGCTCAAAAATGAATATACGGTTCTGACAGCCTCAAACGGTATAAAAGGCATAAAGATGGCGTCAAAATATATCCCCGACCTTATCATTTGCGATGTCATGATGCCCTTGATGGATGGCCTGGAGTGCTGTCGGCGTCTGAAAAACGAGCAGGCTACCTCACATATCCCTGTATTGATGCTCACTGCCTGCTCTATGGACGAGCAGCGTATCCGGGGATATGAATGCGGGGCCGATGCCTATCTGTCGAAACCGTTCAATTCGCAGGTGCTTTCGGCCCGATGCCGGGCATTGATTGAAAACCGTATGCGTGTGCGCGCTTCATTCTGTCTAATGATCAGAAAGGAGACATCTTCTGCCGGTATTCCGGAGCCTGACAGCGCTGTGGGTTGCCTTGGCGACATTGACAGTGATTTTTACAACCGTTTTGTGGCGATAGTCGATGAAGAAATGTCGGATCCAGAACTGACGGTTGACAATATCGCACGCCGCCTGGGACTGGGACGTACGCAATTTTATCGTAAAATCAAGTCGCTGACAAACTATTCTCCGGTCGAGCTTCTGCGCAATATGCGTCTGGCCAAAGCCAGAACTCTCCTGACCTCTACCGATAAGTCTGTATCCGAGATAGCCTACGAGGTAGGGTTCTCCACGCCGGCCTACTTCGGAAAATGCTATAAGGACAGGTATGATGAGACGCCGACAGATATTCGCGGGCGGCTCAGGCAGTAATATCGTACGTCCGGCGTCACTTTCTATGATTTCATGAATGTTGTGTAATATATCAAAATCCGTTATCTGTGCGGATTTTGATATATGATGCAACATATTTTATACTTTGTTGCCCGACGGGATTGTAGTTTTGCAGCATGACAATTTAACCAAAAAACTATAATCATGAAAAGATTCATTCTTTATGCTTTCCTGTCGTTTGCGGCTGCCGTGGGTATGTATGCCCGGAACATCACGGTACATGGAACAGTATTATCGGCCACCGACGACGAGCCTCTTATCGGGGCGAGTGTGGTTCCCGCAGAGAAAGGCGCTGTCGGCGCCGCTACCGATTTCGACGGTAATTTTACATTGACAGTGCCGGAAGGTTCTGAACTTACAGTAACATATGTGGGCTACCGTCCGCTGACGGTCAAGGCTGTCCCGCAACTGACAGTCCGCCTTCAGGAGAACTCCGAACTTCTCGATGAAGTCGTCGTCGTGGGTTACTCGGCTGAAAAGAAATCGGATTTGACCGGTTCGGTATCTGTCGTCAAAATGAAAGATGTGGCCGATACCCCTACCGGCAATGTCATCCAGTCGCTGCAGGGGCGCGTGGCAGGCATGACAATCACTACCGACGGCACTCCGGGCGGACTCAGCACAGGCACTTCAATACGCGGAGCGTCATCATTCCGCAGCGATGCCAACGGACCCCTCTACGTGATTGACGGAGTCATGACACGAGAAAATCCCGGCACTATCATCAACAGCAACGATGTCGAGTCCATCCAGGTGCTCAAGGATGCCGCCTCGGCTTCAATATACGGCGCACAGGCAGCCAATGGCGTCATTATCATCACCACAAAGCGGGCCAAGGCGGGTGAGGCGCATGTGACTTTCGACGCCACCCTTACCGCGCAGACCTACAACAGCGGTCTCGACCTGCTCGACGCCTATCAGTGGGGTGATGTCTACTGGTCGGCCTACAAATATGCCCACAACGGTACGACTCCGTCATCGGCAATCTATGGCAACGGCGCGACAGCGCAGCTTCAGACATATAAAAACCTTAACGGTGCCGACGTCATGCCGCAGACCACCGACTGGGAGAAGGAAATACACCGCACGGCTCTCATGCAGACCTACAGCATCGGTCTTTCCAAAGGTTCCGACAACGGTTCTTCATCACTCTCGCTCAGCTGGCTCGACCATGACGGTATCGTCAAAGGCTCGGATTTCAAGCGTGTCAACTCCCGCTTCAGCTCCGACTACGGATTTCTCAACAACAGGCTTAAAGCAGGCGGCAATATCGCCGTCAACTGGTGGCGCGCCCACTATATGCCTGACGGCGCCGAAGAGAATGCCGTCAAGCAGCATCCCGCAAAAGCTGTATACGATTCGCAGGGCGTATATGTCGACCAGATCAACGACGTGCTCGGCGACGCTCCCAACATGATGCGCCTGATTGACAATAACAAAGGCAATAAACATGAATACTGGCGCGTGTTCGGCAACGCATATCTCCAGGTCGAACCGATAAAAAACCTTATACTCAGGACAAATTTCGGTGTCAACTATTATAATGAGACCAACAAGACATTCGAGCCGGCCTATCTGCGCGACGAAGTCAATAAACTCACTCAGTCTACAGCTAAAAATGTCGACTGGGTATGGACCAACACCGCGCAATACAATATTGATTTCGGCAAAAACTCCATAATGGCGCTTGCCGGTATTGAAGCTAAAAGATACCATAACGAAAGTTTCTTCGGATATGGTACAGGTCTTGAAATCGAGGATCCTGACTACTTGTATCTCGGCAATGTCACAGCCGGCAAGAATGTAGGCGCAGGTGCTTCAAACTATTCCATGTTCTCCGGTTTCGGTAAGCTTAATTACGCTTATGACAACAAGTATCTCGCATCCTTTACGATACGTCGCGACGCATCATCCCGTCTCTCGAAAGAGCATAATTACGACTGGTTCCCGTCAGTGTCGGCCGGATGGAGAATCTCTCAGGAAGATTTCATGATGTCGACGCGCGGATGGCTTTCCGACCTTAAGCTGCGCGGTTCGTGGGGTATAAACGGCAACGACCTGATTGACAACGAGGCTTTCTACGCCAAATATCTGATGAGTCTCGACCGTGGTTCCTACAATATGAGCGGCGACGGCGTCACTCTCTCCCCCGGAGCCTACCGCATACGCACCACCAATCCCGACCTGAAATGGGAAAAGACATACCAGACCAATGTCGGAATCGATGCCGGATTCCTTGACAACCGTCTTACCCTCTCGCTCGACTACTTCTACAAGGACACAAAGGATATGCTCGTCGAAAAACCTTATATCGCCACGATAGGCGAGGGCGGCTACTGCTGGTACAACGGCGGCGAGATGACCAACAAAGGCTTTGAGGCGCAGATTGACTGGCGTTCAAGTGCCGGCAGGGATTTCTCCTACAATATCGGACTTAACCTCAGTGTATCGAAAAATACCGTGACAGGGCTGCTCGACGATATTTATTACAGCTATGGAGGCGGTTATGCCGGCCATTCGCTCGTTGGGCATTCGCTTGGCTCGTGGATGGGCTTCAGGACCGACGGCGTATTCCACTCGCAGGCCGAGGTTGATGAATATTGCCGGAAATACACCGTGGAATTCGGTCATCCTGCGGTGGGACGTGTGAAATATGTCGATGCCGACGGCGATGGCAAAATCAACTATAACGACCGTACATGGCTCGGGTGTGACCTCCCCAAGGCACAGTTCGGACTCAATCTCGGAGCCAACTGGAAAGGTTTTGACCTCAGCATGTTCTTTACCGCGATAATACGTGACGCTTTCAATAATTCAAAATATTATACCGACCTGTTCCAGTGCTGGAACGGCAATCACGGTGTGGCACTCCTCGATGCGGCCAATGCCTACGAACGCTACCTGCAGACAGGCTATTACGACTGCGACACACCGGCGCCTACCACCGACAACGGCAACAACGAGCATGAAGTGTCGGAGTTCCATATCGAGAACGGTTCGTTCCTGCGCATGAAGACGCTTACTCTCGGCTATTCTCTCCCCGAGACACTGCGGCGCACACTGCATCTGAGCAACGCTCGCATCTACTTCCAGGCTCAGAATCTCTTCACAATCACAAATTACTCGGGTGCCGACCCCGAGGGTCTGGGGTATCCCTACGCATTGCCACGTTCCTACACTGTAGGCATCCAGTTCGGCTTCTAATTCATAATCACTAATTTACAATACGATTTAAGATGAAACTACATAATATCATATTGGCTTTAGGCTGCACCGTGATGTTTGCCGGCTGTAGCGAGGATTTTCTGGAGAATACTCCGCAAGGCAGTCTCTCCGACGGAGTGATGACTTCGACCGAGGCAATCGACCTCCTTGTCAACTCGGCATATGCCGGCCTGTCGGGATTCACCAACGAACAGGGCGACCCCTGGGTACGTCCCACCTCCAACTGGAGCTTCGGAGAAGTAAGGGCCGACAATGCCTATAAAGGCGGAGGCGGCGAAGGCGATCTGTGGGATGTACACGCCATGGAGACTTTCCAGGTACAGGCAAACAACGGTAATATCGACGGAAAATGGTTCAATCTCTACAGTCAGATTTCACGATGCAACGCAGCTCTCCGTGTGCTGGAGAAAGCCGATGAAAAAGAAGTGCCTGTAAAGGCTTCGCGCATAGCTGAAATGAAGGTATTGCGAGCTCACTTCTACTTCGAATTGGTACGACTATTCAATAAGGTGCCGTATATGGATGAAAACTTGCCCGAATCGGAATACGTCAATGTGCCCAACGATGAGTTCACGCGCGAGCAGCATCTGTCCCGAATTGCCGGTGAGCTTCTTGAAGCCGCCGAATCACTTCCCGAACGTCATGCCGAGACGGGACGAATCAACAGAAATATCGCTCTCGCATACGCCGCTAAAGTAAAACTGTATCAGGCCTACGAACAGAATCCGGCCACCCATGCCGTAATAAATATAAATAAGGAATTGCTCAAGGAGGTAGTCGAACTGATTGACAATGTCAAGGGGTATCATCTTCTCTCGGATTTTCAGGGCCTCGACCTTATCGCCAACGAAAACGGTCCCGAATCGGTATTTGCAATCCAATATTCGATGAACGACGGTTCGGGCGACGCAGGTCGCGTAAACTGGAGCAATCTGCTCAATTCACCCGGTGGCAACAGCCCATACCACGGCGACGGGTTCTTCCTCCCTTCGCAAGACCTTATCAACGCCTATCAGACCGATGAGAATGGCCTGCCGGTATTCGACTACCAGTCACTTTCCGACTATGGCGTGGTTAATTTCATAGACGACGAGCACCAGACCCTAAGCAATACAGACCACAATGTCGATCCACGCCTCGATTTCGTCGTAGGCCGTCCGACAATCACGTACAAGACATATAAGGAATCACCATGCCGGTCGTGGGTGCGCGACCGCGGTGTCTATGGTCATAACTGCGCGAAACGATTCTGGGTATCACCTGAATCTCCCGACATGTTCCAGGGATGGCCCTGGGGCGCTTCGCAGCTCAACTGGCAGATTATCCGCTATGCCGATCTGCTGCTCTATAAGGCCGAAGCTCTTATCGAACTCGGAGGCGACGGTCTGGAAGATGCCCGCGCTCTCATTAACGAAGTGCGTTCACGTGCCATGAACAGTGCATACGTTAAGGATTTCAATAATCCGGAAAAAGATGCCGCCAACTATAAAATCGGGCTTTATCCCGCAGCCGGATGGACTCAGGATTACGCCCGCCGGGCACTCCGCACCGAGATGCGCCTTGAAAAAGCTCTCGAAGGCGAGCGATTCTTCGACCTTGTGCGTTGGGGCATTGCAAAAGATGTGATGACGCGATATTTCGATGCCGAAAAGGATAACCGCATCTATTACCGTGACGCGGTCTTTGATGCCGGAGAGGAATACTATCCGATACCTGTGGCACAGTACAACTTCTCTCTTGGCCGCTATACCCAGAATCCGGGCTATCCCTCGTTCTGACGCAACGATGCAAATAAATGAGTATCCGGTGGAAACCAGCGCGAATTTAAAATGCGTCGGTTTCCACCGGATATATTGTTTGATTCCCTCTGCGAGGGTTATATAGTCTGTCACCGGATTATATCCACGAGTTCTGGCGTTTCTTTACGGCGAGCGATTCGCTCAGGAGCCTTACGAATTCCTTCATGGAGTGCTTGTGGTAGCTGTCCTTGAGTATGTGGACGCAGCCGGTCATTTCATTGTCGGGAATATCGAGCGGCACGGCTTTGACGTCGTGCTCGTTGTATATGGAGTCTTCGGCGAGCACTGTCACGAGGCGAGTCTGCCGTATCAGCCTGAGCAGTATGTTAACCTCGTTCAGCTCTATGCGTATGTGAAAGCGGCTGTATGTGTCGGCTATATGGTCGAATGCGTTGCGCGCCTGAAGCCCTTTCGACGGAAGGGCAAGTTCATATTTCTCAAGTTCGGCGAGAGTCACTTTCTCTTTTGAAGCGAGGGGGTGTGAAGTGCTGACTACGGCCGACAGGCTGTTCTGAAACAGGATATGCGACTCCAAATCGGCCACCGGCTTCGTGGGCTTGAACGCCAGCACGAAATCAAGTTCACGCTTCGCAAGCAGTTCCATCAGTTCGCCCATAGGTTTGTAGATGATGTTGAGCTTGATGCTCGGATACAATTTCATGAACGATATGACCGTCTCGGTCAGTATCGGGCTGAACGAATAGGTCACTCCGATGTTGAGCGTACCCGACAGCAGTTTCTGCAGGTCGTGTATGCGCTGGGCGCATGTCTCGGCATCATGCACTGTGCGCAGGGCGAAAGGGAGCATGAGCTCGCCCGCCTCGGTGAGACGTATGGCATGGCTGTTACGCAGGAAGAGCTGCACGTCGAGCTCCTCCTCCAGCTGTTTTATCTGCTGCGATAGTGAGCTTTGCGCTATGTTGAGCGCTTTTGCCGCGTCCGAGAAATTGAGCGTTTCGGCCGCTTTGACGAAATATCTTAACTGTCGTAGTTCCATATCTTTGCAAAGATATTGAGAATATCGCTATCTTGTCGCTGTGAATGAAAGTTTTTTGAATAAAAATACCGGTATCGTGACTCCGATTACCATTCCCAATATTATAAACGTACAGGTCAGCCCGTTGTATGTCAGCAGGTATAGATAATGGTTGAACGCTTCCTCTTTGGTATGATAAAGACATGATATAAGTGCCTCGACCGTGCGGTAGGCATACATGCCCGGTATCATGGGGAGCAGGGCCGGGAAAAAGCATACCTCGGCCGGACATTTGATACGCGGCGCGAAAATCACCGACAGCACACCGATGGCGAATGCCGCAAGCGTCCCCGCCACCACTATGTGAAGCCCGATAAAACCGGGCATTGTCAGTATATATCTTAAGGCGTGCCCGGCGGCCGCAATCAGTCCGCATGTCAGGTAGGCGCGTCGCGGTGTGTTGCTGATGCTGGAAAAACCGATTGCCGCTATCGCCGCAAACAATCCATCCTCAAAAATATTTATAAGTATATCGTTCCACATAGCTCAGTCTGCCTTAAAACCATTTTAATCCTAATATGAACATTCCGGCACACAGCCCGGCCGACAGGCACGCGGTAAGCACCAGCGCGTCGATGAAACGGCTGAAACCGCACAGGTAGTGCCGGTCAATCATGTCGCTGACGGCGTTGATGTAGGGTACGCCCGGTATCAGATAGAGCACGCTCGTGCCGAGCGCTATCTCCGGTGTGGCTCCGATTTCGAAAATATGCCCTCCGGCGCTGATTGTGGCCGAGAAGAACGAAGCGCACAGGAATGTAAGACGGATGTCGCGCCCGTCGTCAAGCATTATCTGTTTGAGCCTGTAGCCGGCAAGTGTCGATATGAACACTATCAGCATCGCTATCGCGTCGCCTCCGAAAAGCCGGCAGAACGATGCATTGGCGAGACTTGCCAGTATGAGCACCTCGTATTTTCCGGTAGGGCGTGTCTCCTTGATTCTGTCGAAACGGTTTACTGCACCGGCGAAATCAAGTCTGTTGTCAGCCACTTCCCAGCTGAGCCGGCTAAGCTTTGCGTTGAGGTCAAAGCTGATGCCTTTGCCGGTAGTTTTGCTTACTGTCACGCATCGGTCGGTCATGTCCTTGTCCCACACCGACACATACACATGCGCGGGCATTATGGATATGTCGAATCCTACCCCGAAGGCTCCGGCCATACGTCGTGTGTTTTTCTCTATCCGTATGCATGTCGCGCCGCATCCCGCCAGCCACGAGGCATATTCGGCAAGAAACGATGCGATTTTGCGTATGTCGGCCGGCGCGTGTGTTTCCGGTGCCGTATCAATCGTCGAAGTCATCATCGTCGCTGTCTCCGGGGATATAGAACATTTCTCTTTCTTTGCCGAGTTCAAACAGGTGTCTCGGCTTGCGCACGGCGTGGTTGTGCCGGCATCCGGCATGATGCTTCTCTATGGCTCTTAACAGGAATGCGAGCAGCAGCACTGCCACTGTCACGCACCATACAATCATCGGTTGGCTCATAATCTTTCGCTTTTTTAATTTTGCTGCAAAAGTATAGCCTTCGCGATGACGTTAAAAGCGATTGTCAAGGTTTTTTCCTATCGTGGCTATAGGCAATTCATATAGCCGACCCAGATGAAAGGACGGTATTGCAAAACTGACGTTGACGGCTGCATGTGTAGGGCTGCTCCCCGGAGCAGCCGCCAAGCAGATGATAATCAGCTTTTGCTATCGGCTGCACCCCGGTGCAGCCCTACATCATGTAACCGTCAACATTAGTTTTACAATATCCTGTCACAGCAATGCCGCATATTTGCGTATATTGTTCAGTCGCTCGATAAATGAGGGGTCATTGGCCGTGCGGTGCATATTGTATTTCATTTGCAGGCGCAAAAGCGAATCGGCCGGTATATCGAGCGCAGCTTCGAGCATCATGGCGGTGGTGGCGGAAAGTGACCGCCTGCCGTTAAGCAAATCATTCAACGCCTTATATGACATGCCTAATTGCCGGGCAAGTTCACGCTGGGAGATGTTGCGGTATTCTATTTCGTCTTTGATTACTTCTCCGGGGTGCGTCGGTTCGTATCCGTAAGTGACTTTTGCCATGACAATTTTATTTATAATGGTTTGATAATTCCAATATGTTGCATACTGTAACAACAATATCCGATACTACTTTTGTTGTCTTGAACTCGATACGGTACTGGTTATTGACCCGTACCGATTCCAATCCGGCCTTATCTCCCGAAAGTGTCTCATAATTTAGGGAATGAAACCGGAATAAATCCTCGATAACCGACAAAGATTCAAGCAGGTCAATAGTTTTGCGGTATTTGGCAATGACCTGTGGCTGGAAACGATGTTTCTTATCGGAAGTACGGCCTTCAAGATAAAGTTCTTCCAGATATTTCTTGTCGAATATGATTTTCATCTGCCGGTAATGACTGTTTATGGCAAAGATAATACTTATTTGAGAAAAGTCCGCATATTTTGCGGACTTTTTACTCTAAAAACTTTTATCGGCCGATGTATCCGTACAAATATTCTATTTCAAGCATATCCGGTATGTGGGGACATAAGGATATTGTGCTTGCGGGTGGTTTTATTCGGCCGACAGGAGGGAAGGGCGGGTGCGGAATTCCGAATCGCGGAGTTTGGCGAAGGCCCGGAGGTATTTTCGTATTGACGATACCATTTCCTGCGTCTCCTGCAGTATGTTGACATAGACGTAAAGCACCGTCATTGAGGCCGTGTCGCCTTCACGCAGGTGATCCTGAATGCGGTGGTAGGCTGCCGATATAGAGTCCTTTATTTCATCGCAGTGGCGGCGCAACAGTGCTATGGGCTGCATGTCGTTGCTCTGCATCACCTCGAGAGTATCGTTGAAGAGTATGCTGATGCGGGTGCGAAGGAGCTCGTACTCCTCGGTGTAGCGCGGGGGCAGCGGCCGGAAATTGTTCTCGACATGTTCCTTGCACACTTCATTGATACGCCGCAGATTGTAGAGCAGCGACATGCACAGGTTGTTGCTCAGATAAAACCACGGGCTTTTCTCTATGGCCGTCTCATGCTGCACATGGCGCAGGCACAGCGTTTCCTTGCGGCGTGCATTCTTCAGCACGTTTTTACGTTGGGCAAGTGCAGACTCCGCTTTGTTTAGCGCCCCGGAGTTTTCGGCAATGAATGCTGCCGTTATGTCGCGGTAACTGTTTTCGGCGAAAGCGAGGAAGTCCTGCTGCTGCTCTTTTATGTAGAGCATGAGCATCGGCCATGTCTTGGTTTTGTCTTCGGTGGTTATTATGGTCTGGAAGAGGGCGTCGCTGCTTTCGGTTTCCTGTTTGTTTTTGAAACGGCGGTTGCTGCGTATGAGAAGGTATATCGTCAGTACGGCGAGAGCGAATATCACCCAGTGGCCTCCGAAGTGCATGAGTGCCACAATCACTCCGGCTCCGATGAATGCGGCGCCTGCGGTAATGAACCACCCGCCGATTACGGATATGACGCCCGTGATACGGAATACGGCGCTTTCGCGTCCCCAGGAACGGTCGGCAAGCGATGTACCCATTGCCACCATGAAGGTGACGAATGTGGTCGACAGAGGCAGTTTCATTGAGGTGCCGAGTGCAATGAGCGCGCCGGCGAGGACGAGGTTGACCGAACCGCGTATGAGGTCGAATGCCGCACCCTGGTCCATGATGGTCTCGTCGACATTAAAGCGGCGGTTGAACCACCGGCGCACACGCGGAGGTGTCACGCGCCGTACCCATGCGAGCACCGAGAGCGTCCATCTGACAAGACGGCGCGCTATTCTCGAGGAGCCGAACATCTCGTCGCCACCTTGCTGGCTTCCGAGTCCGATTTCGGTTTTTGTCACATTCTTCGCTTTTTTCGATGTGGCGAGAGCCACAACCATTATAACACCCGCTCCGATGAGGAAATATACCGGGGTATTGGCCGGTCCGTTGAGTGAGTTCATGAGAAATCCGTGGGCGTCCCCTCCGCCGTTGGCCGCATAGTCCTGGAAGGAAGCGAGTCCGCTCAGCGGCACACCGATGAAGTTGACAAGGTCGTTGCCGGCAAATGCCATGGCGAGTGAGAATGTGCCCATCAGCACAATCACTTTGAGCACATTGACTTTCAGGAAATGTAGCAATTGCATCAGCAGTGTGAAGAACAGGAAGCAGCCTCCGATGATAATCGAGGTGTGGCTGTTGATCCATCCTTTAAGTTCCGGCGTCATGAACGATAGGTCCTTTATACCCTTGATAAGCAGGAAATAGACTATCGCTGTGGCGCAGATGCCTCCGAAAATGCCGATTTTCCAGGTCAGTTTGCTCCGGTAGTTGAATGAAAATATCGTTCGTGAAATGAACTGGACGACAGTCCCGAAAAAGAATGCTATCGCCACCGACAGGAATATGCCGAGGATAACAGATAGTGCCTTTTCCGTGTTGAGCAAATCACTCAGACCGAGGTCAGCACCTCCCGCCATCTTGATTATGGCTACTACGAATGTGGCTCCGAGCAGCTCGAACACCATCGAGACTGTAGTCGACGTAGGCATACCGAGGGTATTGAATATGTCGAGCAGAATGATGTCGGTGACCATCACTGCCATGAAGATGCATATAAGGTCGTAGAAGGAGAAATATTCCGGCCGGAATATTCCGTGGCGCGCTATGTCCATCATGCCGTTGCTCATGGCCGCCCCGATGAAAACGCCTACAGATGCCACTATAAGCACTCTCTTGAATGATGCGGCTTTTGACCCTATGGCAGAGTTCAGAAAGTTGACCGCATCGTTGCTCACTCCCACCGACAGGTCGAAAATGGCCAGCAGGAACAAAAAAATCACTACACAAAGAAACAATATTTCCATTATTTTCTCATTACTTGTTTTATAACACAAAGTAATCAAGAAAATGTTTCAAGAATGTTTCAAAAATCTTAACCTTTTATGAAAGCGAAGCCGGAGGCGCCTTCGGGCGCCGTCACCGTGTATCGGACTACCGGGCACACCTTCGCTATGCTTCGGTGTACCCGGTTACTGCTAAATCGGTATCCTGTCGGATACCAGCCGATATTGATGCCTTAAGTAAACAGCATTGGGTGAGAGTCTAATCACGTCCCTATTTTCCGCTTATTCCAAGGGTGATGGTGAATGTCAGGCCGCCGGTCGGGGCATTGGCTACGGTGATTGAGCCGCCATGCATGAGTACGGCGTTCTTGACTATTGACAGCCCCAGTCCTGTGCCGCCTGCGGCGCGCGAGCGCCCCTTGTCTATGCGGTAGAACCGTTCGAACAGACGCGGGAAATGTTCCTCGGCCACTCCAATACCGTCGTCGGCAAACGACAGTGCTATCGTCGTGCTGTCAATACTGAGCGGCGAAATCGTTATTTTAGTGCCTCCGCTATATGCTATCGCATTGTCGATTAGGTTATTGAATATCGACATGAGCAGGGTGGGGTTGCCGTTCATACGCAACATGGCGCTGACATTGTTGACTATACGCATGCCGCGTGACGAAGCGAGTGCCTGTTTGTCGGCTACGGCTTCGGCGATTATTTCCGTGAGATTGACCTCTTCCTTTACGATGGCGGTCCCTCCGTCGTCCATACGCGTGATCAGCGATACATCGGCGAGCAGTTTTTTCAGCCGCTCGCAGTGCGCGAGGCTGCGCTGCAGAAATTCCATTCGCTTGGCGTCAGTGATGTCGGGGTGGCTGATCATCGTCTCAAGACATATCTGGATGGAGGCGACGGGTGTTTTCAGCTCATGGTTTATGTTGTTGGTAAGCTGTTTCTTTATGCGCTCTTTCTCCTGCTGTTCGTGAAGGCTGATGCGGTGCTCGCGGTCGCGGTCGGCATTGGCCTGCTGCAGCTCGGCGTAGAGGCGGATTATATGGTTGGAAATCTCTCCGAGCTCGTCGTGGGGAAACGGTTCGATGTCGGATATTCTGACGCCTTTCTCGGCGCTTTGGGCGAAGCGGTTGAGACGGATTATGTGCTGCCCGACGCGCCGCGTGGCAAAATACCCCAGCGTACACATTATCAGCGTGACAGCGCCCATTATCCACAGGAATCCGTAGTCAGCCTTAAGAAGCGAGTCAAGCGACACCACGTAGGGCACAGCCGTGCGCACAATCACGCCGTCATCTCCTCTGGTGGCCGAATAGAAATATGTCTCGCCGGTGCTTTCGCTGTGGCGGTGCACGGCATATCCGCTCCCCTTGGCGATGGCCTTCATGATTTCTTCGCGCCGGGAGTGGTCCTGCCGCGGCATGCTGTCGGGATAGGTGTCAAATATTATATATCCCGATTTGTCGAGCACGCTGACGCGCAGCTGGTCAAACGGGTGGAAATCCGTATAGTCGATTTCGTTCAGGTCTTTTCCTTCGTCGAGTTCGGCGATGATGAAGTTGTTGATGAGCTGAAGCTGCGAGTTGACCTCGGTGGTCTTGAACTCCTTTTCCCTGTGATACTGGAAAATGACGAAACACCCTACAAGGAGCAGGGAGTAGCCGAGCAGCCAGATGAAGAGCCGCCTGGAGTAGCTCAGCCGTTTAGTCGGTAAAGAAGCCATATCCGTAGCCTGAGCGTGTCACAATCTGCTTGCCGTACCGTCCGATTTTCTGCCGTATGCGCGTGATGTTGACATCTATCACCCTGTCGACCACAACGACCTCGTCGGTCCAGATGTCGCGCAGCAGCTCCTCGCGCGAGAATATCTTGCCAGGCTTTGACAGAAGTTTATACAGAAGCTCGAACTCCTTGCGCGGCATCTTCACCTCATCGCCGTCGACGGTACAGCTTTTCTTCGACGGGATAATGACGAGGCCGCCATAAACTATCTTTTCAGTCCCGGCTTCCTCTTTCGCCGACGCAGCCGAACGGCGCAATACCGCCCGAACGCGTGCCAGCACCGTACGCAGCGAATACGGTTTGGCTATGTAGTCGTCGGCACCGAGGTCGAGACCTTTTATCATGTCGTCCTCCGTATCTTTTGCCGTGCAGAATATGATTGGTACACCTGCCGTGGTCGGATTTGATTTCATGATACGGGCAAGCTGTATGCCCGATATCTCGCCCATCATGATGTCAAGGAGTATCAAATCATAATCCGAAAGATTGAGTGTAAGTGCCTCTTCCGCACTGTAGGCGGTGTCGACGCTGTAGCCTTCGGCTTCAAGATTGAACCCGAGAGTATCGCACAGGGTTTCCTCGTCGTCGACGACAAGAATTCGTTTAGTCGTTTCCATGCCGCAAACTTACGTATAATAATCATATAATCTTCTTAAGGTAAGGAAATTTAATAAAACTTTAACAACGGTTGTTTATTGCTGTCAAGAAGCAGTAAATTATTTTGCCTGGATTCATAGGATTGGACAGAAAAAATATCGCATGTTATGAGACGCCCTCTTAATAAAAGGATTATCTTTGTACCGTTCAATGTGTGCTTTTTTTAGTGAGTAGCTGATAGGCACAGTACGTCATACGGAATTTTGTATTATGAAAAAGTCGTTTATTGTTCTGTCGGCGATTTGCTGCATTCTTACGGGATGTACGGCATTCAGGGCCGTGAGATGCGGGAGCCCGTCGTTTGATACATACCTTGATTTCGCTCTTGACACGATACGGGCATGCGATACGGCACGCAACGTGTTGATTTCAACTGACGGCCATGACCGATATTTTGAAGAGTCGACATTTACCGGCGGAAATTTCGCGGGCGAGACAGTGGATGAATATTTTTCCCGCGTGAGAGGGGAGGGGGCGCTCCTTATTGTGCGCAACGATACAATTCTGCTTGAAAAATATTATGGTTCTTTCAGTCCGTTGTCGCCGTCAAATGTATTTTCCATATCGAAAGCGGTGACGGCGCTGATGTGCGGGATTGCAGTCGACGAGGGTTACATTGATGTCAATACCCCTGTCACTGCCTATATACCCGAACTCGCTTTGGCCGACCCGCTGTTTGGAGAACTCACCGTAGAGCATCTTCTCGACATGCGCACGGGATTGGATTTCAATGATGATTACGGATGGAATCCGTTTTCAGAAATGGCAGGCCTTTACTATGGCGACGATGTCATCGGCCGGTTCAAGAAATTGCATTTCAAGGAGCGTCCCGGCACGTCGCACCATTATAACTCGATGGCCACCGCACTGCTCGGAGTGGCGATAGAACGGGCTACCGGACGTCCCTACGCTTCTTATCTTGAGGAGAAAGTATGGCGGCCGCTCGGCATGGAAGCCGACGCGTATATATCTCTTGACGACAGGCGGCACCGTCAGGCAAAGGCTTACGGCGGCCTTGTGAGCAACGTGCGCGACATCGCCAGAATAGGGCGCCTGTATCTCAACCGCGGCGTATGGGGCGGCAAACGTATAGTCAGCGGGCAGTGGATAGACCGCTCCACGCATGCGTCGCTCGACAACGAGGCATACTCCTACGGCTGGAACAACATAACTACGCGCATCGACGGTAAGGATGCCGTCAGCCCGTGCTTTTTCGCCATAGGCCTGTATGGCCAGGTGTTATTCTGTGACCCGCAACAAAACCTTATCTTCGTGACTCTTGGCGAAAAGAAAGGCTGCGAATATCATCTCCTTTTCGATAACCTCGCCCGCGTGCTCAGCGGCAACTGATTATTATCGCTTCCGGGCATCTGAAACTTTTTTTTCAAAAAAACGGCAAAATAATTTGGAGTTATTGTAATTATTACTAATTTTGTAATCGTTACAATAATGTTAAATACGAATGCCGAAAGATAAGATATATACAGATGCCGAATTGGCCGGGATGCTCCATCGTGCCGGAGTGCGTCCTTCCGCCCAAAGGATTTCAATATTTTCTTTTGTGGCAAATTCGCAGAGACACCCTGCGGCGGAGTCGATTTTTACGGCTCTTTCCGAGAAATATCCCTCGCTGTCGCGTACTACGGTGTACAACAGCCTGCATACGCTTGTCGATGCCGGACTTGTGCGTGAACTTGAGATTGAGAGTGGGAATATGCGTTACGATCTTGCGCCGCAAAGTCCGCACAGCCATTTTATATGCCGTGCGTGCGGACGGATATTCGACATGCCGATGCCCGCAGATGTCGAAGGATTCGTTTCGGCCGGATTTGCCACCGAAAGTGTCGACATCTATTTCAGGGGCTTATGCCTTAAATGTCGCAGTACAGATGGCTGAGGCAGCTGTGATACGCTCTATCATACATCAACATAAAATAAACTAACTTAAAAAACTATTTAAAATGAGAGAATTAAAAGGAACAAAAACAGAACGCAACCTTCAGGAAGCATTTGCCGGCGAATCGCAGGCACGCAACAAATACACTTATTTTGCATCAAAAGCAAGAAAAGACGGTTACGAACAGATTGCCGCAATCTTCGAGGAAACTGCCAACAATGAGAAAGAACATGCCAAACTGTGGTACAAACTTCTCAACGGCGGAGAGATTTCCGACACAATGGACAATCTGCGCGAGGCCGCCGAGGGTGAGAACTATGAGTGGACCTCAATGTATGAACGCATGGCTCAGGAAGCCGATGAGGAGGGTTTCAAGGCTATCGCCAACCGTTTCCGTGCCGTCGCTGCAATTGAGCGCCACCATGAAGAACGCTATCGCCGGCTCCTCGCAAACATCGAAGAGGGCATAGTGTTCTCGCGCGAAGGTGATACCGTATGGATATGCCGCAACTGCGGGCACATCGTCATAGGCAAAAAGGCTCCCGAAGCATGCCCCGTATGCCTCCACGCAAAGAGCTTTTTTGAAATCGAAGCCAAAAACTACTGATAACTCAGTTCAGCCTTACCGATATACACCGCGGTTGAAAAAACGCGGTGTATTTGATTTGTTCGCCCAGCATGTATTCAGTCTAACAGGTGAGAGACCTCGGCACGCCCGATAGCGGGAAGTGCGCAGCCAAAGACAAGGGTGTCGGTCGCGAGGCCGAATCTGAAGGAAGTCGGCGGCAAACGTCTGGCCTGACGAACAGAAACTTGATATCAAGGCAGTCCAAGGTGGGTAAGGTTGCAAACGAAACCGAAGCCCGATAGCTATACGGAACCGCGGCTGTAAATCAAGCAGGCATAAGGCGGAAAGACTATAGAATACCTAACTGGGGAGGTCTCACGGACGCGGCGGAGATTTTTTTTTCAAAGCCGACGGAG
>OHDA01000094.1_pt1 | contig 63767 bp, 51 predicted proteins | sample 1566881 | NCBI WGS metagenome assembly OHDA01 (sample SAMEA3879585, study PRJEB24766) | human gut metagenome | biome: human-associated habitat; feature: feces | place: USA | collected 1985/1987
GAACCGGGTAAGGGGGGGCTATGTCTCTATTTTTGTCTTAAATGAAAGAGCCGTGCAACCGACCCTGAATTTTAACAAATCGAGTTCGAGTCTGATTGAAATTTGAACCGATTTAATTCAATTCATTATGATTGAAATACAGCATTTTACGCAAATATCGACATTCACTCAAAAATAAGCACTATTCAATACAGTTCATAGTTAATGCTCCTGTTCTGGACACAGAAAGAGAGAGATAACTAATTGAAAGTCAATTAATTGCCTCTCTTTCTTTTACTCCCATCACCCTGATTTGGTCACTTTTGGTCACCTTTTGAAATCAGTACGGAATTCACTATCAGATAGATAGCCTCTCTTTTTACATGATAAAATTTTGTCAACATTGTCTTATACATGGGTGTACCTTCTTGGTTACCATTTAGTTATATAAATAAAAAGGATACCAACTTTCATGTCGTCTCCCAATTTATTTTTGAAAATTGTTCTTTCCTAATTCACAAACAAAATTTATGTCAGAACAAACCGTCAAAGGCTGCACTGGCTACATCATCTGCTTTTTCATCCAAAGACAACCTGATGTATTTCAAGAATGTTTCTTCCTTCTTATGGCCGCTGACACTCATTATCTGACGTGTTGAGAACTCACCGGAGAGATACATATTTGTGATAGCAGTTCTTCTGGCCGTATGGCAACATACCAGTTCCCAGCGAGGTTTAATTGGATATCCTTCATCATCAAATTCAAACACACGTTTGCCTTTATCCAACAATTCCCGTTCTGTTTTCGTAAGAAGAGTTCGTTCCTTTTTACAAAGACTTGGAACATTTTTTGAAACCTGCTCGCATACCAACTTTATGTTGTCGTTGATTTTCTGTTCGGAAAGTGAGGGAACATTATAATCATATTTCTTCAACAACATCTCCAATTCCTCATTGATAATTGGAATAACAACTTGACCCAATGTCTTTTGTTGAATTAGACGAATGACCGTTGTTCCTTTCTCTGTCACCCCTATACATCCTCGTTTTATCTTACTGAAATCAGAGTATCTTAATGCGGTATAACATGCGATGAGAAACTGGCAATGAGATATAAAGGCAAATAGAGGCTGATATTCTCAGATGGATTTTTGCTTGCGATGAGGGAGCGTAGCCGTAGCTACGTAACTGAAGTGCGAGCAAAAAGACGCTTACGGGTAGCAGGTCCATGTTCGGAATAATATGGCGTGGCACAATGTTTTATCAAATTCTTTTTCCCGCTTGTCAGAACGAGATGTAATCATTGTGTCCGACGGCTGAGAGAAATGCATTTATGAATTCTGAGGTCTGGAAAACATAACTTTCATTGTTGACACAGGGGTGGAGTGCTATGAAACGTGTTGCCTGCACATCGTTGTCGATATAAAGCTTGATTTTGTGTGCGTGGTCAAATATGAGACCCAACGGGCTCACTGCGCCAGGCGACGAATGTAGATATGAGAGGAGTTCGTCGGTCGATGCGAACGACAATCTGGAACTCCCGATCTGTCGGGCAAAATCGGATAAGGATATTCTTTTGTCTCCTGATGTCAGCAACATATATGGCTGTTTTTGACGGTTGACAAGGAAAAGGGTCTTGCATGGCTCAATGCCAAGTTCGTCAGCTATTTCCTGTCCATCTTCTACGGTAAAGATAGGTTTATGCTGATAGCGCGTATATCCGATATTATTTTCTGACAAAAAATCGGCAATTTCCTGATTCGTGTTCATCATAAAGTTTCTCTGTATTGCAAGTTGATAAAAACCGCTTCCCCCAAGGAGTATGACGCATCCTCTTATCTAAAAACGACAGTAGCGATATCCCTTCATATCGGGAAAGTTGAGCTAACAGGTTTCAATTTCTCCGTCGGTTTTGAATTGTCATAGTCCATAGTTTAATTCTTCAGTGCAAAATTAATCAATAAGGATGAAATAAAAGCACTAATTCACGATAGGTGTGTATGACAGGACACCGCTAATTCCGAGATTTATAGCAACAATATCGGAAAGATTATTGTTTGGTGATATAAAACGACTAACTTTGCGACTATAAACACGTCTCGACTATGTCAAAATCAAAGAAAATCAAGCCGGCGATTACGCCATATAAAATCACACGTCTCGAATTTTGCGCCACACATTTTAACGCAGCGCAGTTCCCAAGCGACATGTTTTATGTAGGCGTTGCCAACCGGGTGTATCCCGTTATCCATAAAGTATTCGGCGCCCAACCCGGATTCACACCTGCCTTAAGCCGACACATGGCCATCACCCTTGCATGCTATGTGGAAGATCTCGTTGCGGGTTCGGGAGTTTGGGCGGCATTCATATCACTTTACAAGAAAAAATACGGTAACAGCTTCCCGTTCTACAATATCAGAGAGCAAACCTCTCTATTCCCCTACGACGATGAGATACCGTCGTTTCATGCGGTGCTGTTCTTGCTCTGGTACGTAGCCAACGAGGTCAATCCGGAATCGATTCTGAATCCCGGCAATCCTGCACTCCGTATGCTGGCTATGACACTCATGCCCGACCTCATCAAGGCTTACGATGATGCGCCCGACACTCCTGCGCGTCCTATCTTAATGTCTGAGGAAGAATTAGGAATACCGCTGTTCTATCAGATACGCAACTTGTGCTCGTGGCTGTGCAGCAGCTGTTACCTGACACGCATCAATGATATGGATGAATCAATAAATGAATTTGAAAATTTCATAGACCAGCTGCTTCATTCGGTAGAAAACGAAGACGAGAGTGCGAAGGCCTATGCCATCGATTCATTTGTGCCAATGAATGCCCTGATAGGGCCTTTGGCTATTCCGGCGTACGAATGGCTCGCAGAGATAGTAGATCTGTACCATGAACCGGAAGAAGAGAGGTATCTTCCTATCCTGAAGGCTTTGAAGTCGCGCCCGTATGAATATTACAGGTATAAGACCGTCGGTGAAAGCGAGCTTATACTTGAGGACCTCAACGGCGAAAAACTCACCCTCTCGCCCGACACCATGCCTGACGGGAGGTTCTCCCCGGAGATTGTTCCCGGAAAGACGGCTTTATTATCGCTTGTGCAAGTCGACGGCGTGTGGATGATGAACGGTCTCGGCCTTCAGGTGCTGCCCGAAGAGCTATTTGATGAATGCAGGGAGGCACACCGTAAGAAAGCCAAGGAGCACAAGGATACGTACAATTATCTCATGAAAGCGTTCAACAACAGGCGCATAGGCGTGTGTGGCTCACACGAGGAATACATGAAGATGGCATTTGGCGACAACCCTCCCAAAGCCAACGGCGATTCCAAACTGTTCGACGACATCCGCGATGCCGGAAATCTGCTTTACTTCCTCAACACCGACGGCACCGTATCCGTACTGCCGGGTTATGCTACCTGTGTGAAAATAAAAGACAATCCGTACTATGACAAAGAATGTGCATCGCATGATGGTCTGGCAATTATATTAAACCATTCCCTGTCGACGGCGGAGATGCGCGAGTACATCATCAAGAACAAGCTGATACCTGATGCGGCGTTAAGTTCGGTCAGCTCGCCTGAGGCCGGCAGGAAAATGTTTCAGAAAAACATCCGTTTCCTCAATGACTATGCCGGCAGGGACTCGATGCCGTTTCTGAGAGGGATATAGCTCCTCATCTATATGACATCAGCAAGCGGAGGATTGCAGAACTCCAAGCTTAAATTTAGCAGTTAGCAACGTCTAAATTCGTTTGCCATATAGCCTCATATCACAGCTCGGAACGTTCCCGCCTTTGTCCTCGCGCGGGCGGCGAGCCGGATGCGGATTGCTTTGGATGCGATATTCAACGATTGACCGGCGTGACTGCGTCGGCGTCAGTTATTGGACGTATCGGGCGACAGGGGTTTCCGGCAGCAAATGTGAATGCCGGAATAGATTTTGTCACTACGCTACCTGCTCCTATCACAGCGTTGTCACCTATTGTCACGCCCGGCAGGACAGTGACATTTGATGCGAGCCATACGTTGTCGCCAATCGAGATTGGCTTTGCCCGCATTATTCCGGCATTTCGCTGCGCCGGGAGCATTGCATGGATTATGGTCGCCAGAGTGCAGTTCGGCCCTATCATGACGTTATCGCCTATACTGACTTTTGCTTCGTCAAGAATGGTCAGGTTGAAATTTCCGATAAAATTATCCCCTATATGTATATTGTGACCGAAATCACACCTGAACGGGGGATTAACAACGATACACTTTCCTACGGAGCCAAGTAGTCCGCGCAATATTTTTTCGCGGCGGCCGGATTCCGATGGCGGAAGTGCGTTCATCTCGAAACATATATCAGCAGTCCTGCGAAGCAACGCGTAGACTTCAGGCAAATCATTTGCCGAGCCATATATCCAGACTCCTCCGTCGAGCAATTCAAATACATCTTTTCCCATATAGGCTATCTTCAATTATATATTATTCTTTAAACACTTCGCAATTTAACAAATCCCCGGAAAATATCAAAATTGAAACAGAACCCCTATAAAATAGCAAACCACTTCTCACGAAGCGGCTTCCTAAAAAATCCTCGATATTCGAGGCAAACAAACCTAACATAAAACACGATTATTACCTATAGAGTATTATCCAAATACTTAATCCAATTAAAAAATACTAACCCACAAACTAATTCCTAATTTAACAAATCCTAATTTTTGTCTCTAATCCTTATAAAACCAACTTTGATTTTTCGTCTCAGTTGTTTTATGTTTACATCGCAAAGTTAGTGCAATTATTCCATTTGTCAATAGCAAATAACGTCATACAACATCAAAATATAGAGTATATAGATGGGTTTTATTTAATAATAAATTGATTATTAAATCATTAACAATCATCATAACCACGCATAATATAGATGTATTTATAGATTATATTCCTTATTTTTACGACATATAAACTATTACATTCGTCAAATTTACCAATATTTTTATCCCAAGAATGCCTTTTTTCATTGAATCGTATACGTCGGCCGACATATTTTTCTTCAGGATAAAATATCATTCGACCGAAGAATGGAGTATGTCAATAAGTTCGCGGCGGTCATGCACACGGATTTCCGTCTGGGAATAGTCAATCAGTCCGCGCTCTTTCATACTGTCGAGAGTGGAGATGAATGACGAGCGCTGCACACCGAACAACGAATAGAGGTCACGCTGCCTGCATGTCATGGTTATATCCGTACCACCGCGCTGCGTAAGAGCCACTATCCAGAATGCAATACGCTCCTCAAGGCTGCCGGTAGCAATCGACAATATGCCGTCGACGGCTTTCTGGGCATTCATCGACAGCAAATTGAGATAATTGATCAGGAAAATCGAATCACTGTTCAATATCTTCATATAATCAACCTTCGAAATCTGCAAAACTCCGGTCGGCTCAAGTGCAACAACCGAGCATGGATAAGTAGTCGAACGTCCGAAAATATATTCCGGAGCCACGACATCAGGAGCCGTAAGCGTCTGCGACACCGTGAAACGCCGGTCGGCATTGGCGATGCTTACGCGCACCTTCCCGGAAATAATGAACTTTATATGAGTACACTGCTCTCCTTCCGATATAAATGTCTCTCCTTCAAGATATTTCAGAAAATAGAACTTTGTACTTCCAATAATTTCAAGCATTTTCTCGTATGTCACCCCGCTGAAAAGCGGCAATCCCATCAATAGTTGATACATCTGATCCATCTCATTTATTTTTAAGCCGTTAACACACGTGCAATCCATGTCATCGTACGCCGGAATAACCCGTGCCGTAATGCAGACACAAATATATACATGTCTAATATTAACAACAAACGGAATTACAAAAAGTTACACTATCACCTACTAATATAGCGGCTCGGCATGCCCTGAAATGCCGTCAGCCGGGACAGCAGAGAGTGCCTCACATCCCGGGCGCCGATTTTAATGCCGCGAAACAGTGCGACAGCCGTCATCCCAGGATGGCGCGCCGGCCGTCGTCTCAGAGCATTCCGGCGTGTGCCCTCTTATATATCTGTATGGAATTGACCGTATTATGCCAGGCTATATAGCACGCCGGTCCGACCGAGGCAATCGGGTCGAAATAAGTCAAGGCCAGCCATATTGCCAGAACTGTATTTTTCTGTCCGAGACTTTGCGCTCCGGCAACACGGTCGCCGTAACGCGCTCCGATTTTTCTACCGAGATAGAACTGCGCGAGGCAAGCCAGCAACGACAGTACGGCGATAACAGCCATTTCCGGGATACGCGACGCCGGTTCCTTCATGAGAAAACTGACGGAATTGCCGACCACGATAATAAGAGCTACTGCCCAGATGTAGAACGACAGCCCCTGATGATGCGCAATCTCCTCGCGCACTTTCGGAAACGTCATCTTTAGCATCAATGCCACGACGAGCGGGCCAAGTATCAACGGCAAAACATTGGTGGCGATACGCGTGAACGACGCCATAAAGTCAGGATTATTCCCCCCGCCCAGCAACGCAAGTATGACCGGCGCAGTAAACGCCACTACAAGATTACTAAGCAAAGAGAACGTTGCGACCCGTTCCACTTTTCCACCGAGCATGCCGGTTATCACGGGCGCTGCCGTAGCTGTCGGGCAAAATATACAGATAAATATACTCTCAGCCACAGCGACATCAAATTGCCTCAGGAGCAGGAACACGCCCGACGCCCCTATCACCTGTATCGCCAGAAGCCACCACATCGAACCGTCTACCCTGAAATGGCTGAACGACACTTTACAATAAGTGATAAGCAACATTATGAAAATAAGATACGGCGATAAAAATGCCACATAGCCGATGTAGCTATGGAGCAACACGCCTATAACCATAGATATGGGAAGCATCCAAGGCTTGATTTTTCTCCTGAAATTCTGCATATTGTGAGCGATATTTTAAGAACGTGTCTATAACATCTAAAAGAAGGCATGCCCTGACTGAGCATGCCTTCATGATATCTGTCGACGCCGGGCAAACGGCGTAACCGTCAAATTATTATTCAGCTACCTGAATAGTGGTAGCGCGGTCGAGAGCTACGAACTTCTCGCCCATGTCAACGAGGTTGCCGTTGTTGATAGTGGTCTCGAACTGAGCGGCGGGAACGCCTGATTTCAGGAGCTGCTTTTCAACGGAAGCGGCGCGGTTCTTACGGAGGTTGACGTTGATACGGTCGTTACCGGTATAGTTGTCGGCCCAGCCGGTCACCACGTACTTGGTGTCGGGGTTAGCCTTCATCACTTCGGCACAAGCCTGAACTACGCGGACATCTTCCTTGGTAAGTTTTGAAACGTTGATGGGGAAGTAGATTGTAGCGAGGGGGGCAGGAGCTGCAGCCTCCTCGACAACCTCAACCGGACGGTCGAGACAAGCCTGAAGCTGAGCCTCGAGGTCGGCGATGCGTGCATCGGCAGCCTGAAGGCGTGCACGGAGAGCGTCGCAGTTCTCGGGTTCGGGGCATACAGGGATAATCGGGGCGTTCCATTCGCGTTTATTGAAGAGGTAAGTCACGCCGAGATAAGCCTGGAGGTCGTAAGCGGTCTTGTTCCAGTCGCCGCCTTTTTCGTCACGGTGGTTGTCAAGTGCGGTGAAGCGGACGTCGAGCGAAAGCTGTACCTGCTTGCTTACGTTGAAGCTGTTGATGACACCGGCACGGGCTGCGAGGATACGGTCTTTGGCATCCTTGTAGCTTGTTGACTTGTTGTTGGCGTCGTACTGACGGGCGAGAGTCCAGTAGCAACCCACACCGCCGTAGACAGTGAAGTTGTACTTACGTCCGGGGTGATAGCCGCACCACCAGTTGGTGACGTTAATCATCGCATCGAAAACCGGACCGATGTGAACGAATTTCTGTTTGTACTTACCTTCTACCATAGGTTCGTCGTAAAGGTCACCTACGCCTTTGACGTCAGAAAGGCCTTTTACCTTAAGCCAGTTGACACCGGCACGCAGACCGATAATCGGAGAGAACCATTTACCTACATACAGCGATGCGGAGGGTTCCCAGCGGTCTTTCCAGTCGCGATAAGAGTCATTGGGTGAAAAGAAAATGCCGACACCACCTTCACCGGTTATGAACCAGTTGTCTTTAAATTGGTTGAAAAGATAACCTTGCGAGGGGTCCTCAACGTATGTAACCTCTTGCGAAGATTGAGCAACCATGCCTTGGCCCATGAATAAAGCGCAAGCTAAAGCGATTAAACTCTTTTTCATAAAGAATAATTGTTTATTAATTTAGTTAAATTTCATTTCATAGTTGAAACCCGACTTTCGCTGAATAGTATCTTCAAGAGTCCGGCTCGTCACACCGGCCAATTATCAGCAGGTTTGTGTGTCTGTTTACAAAAGGATATGTCGACATGCCTACACCGGGCCTACTTACGATTCATTTATCCAACGAAATATTAATCTTATTTATCTGAGGTTCTATAAATTTCGCGCTAAGTTAATATATTTTTTTGAAAGAGGATTAATTTTTCTTAATAAATTTTCATATTTAAACAGCCGACAGCGTTTTTTTGTTCTGTCTTGCACGTCTGAAGCGCTATATGTTAAATTACTATGGCCTGTTTTCAGCTGTTTTTACTCTTTTTGTGAATTATAATTGAAATTTATTATAAAAAAACTTGACAAGGGGGTGCCGGATGTTGTAAATTTGCAAGATAATATGCAATAGCCCGATGGCAATCCGGTGCGCCGGACCATTATGTCACATATTGCATTATAAATTTCCATATAGGTAAAAACTCAGCAAACATCAAATATACAATGAGTCAATCAAACAAGCGCACAAGCCTTATGAGCTTCGGCAAGCATCTGACGTCGACAGTCAGCGTAGGCATGGTGTTGCTGATACTCGGCATTGTAGGCTGCGCGGCATTTGCAGCCGGCAATATCACACGGCACATACGTGAAAACTTAGGGTTCAACATGGTGATGAAAATGGACGCCGACCTGACCCGAATCAATGATATGAAGAAAAGGCTCACCGCCTCCGACTTCGTTGCGAGCTACGATTACATGTCGCCCGAAGAGATACTCGAGCAGGAAAACGCCTACCTCGGCAGCGACGTGGAGGAGCTGCTCGGCACCAACCCCTACCAGCCCGAATTCAACGTAAGAGTCAAGGCGCAATATGCATCGGTCGACTCCCTTGATAAAATCATATCTCCACTGCGCAATATCGACTCGGTGGAAGAGATAACGGTACATACCGAGATGGTCGAGTCGGTCAATTCCAATATCGGCACATTGTCGCTCGTGCTCATAGCCCTTGCCGGCGCTTTGCTGGTAATTTCATTCGTACTGATCAACAACACCGTGCGCCTCACAATCTACTCCGCACGCTTCCTTCTCCACACCATGCAGCTCGTAGGCGCCACCAACGCGTTTATCCGCCGGCCGATTATCATCGGCAACATCCTCAACGGCATACTTGCTGCAGTGGTGGCAATACTGCTCCTCTGCCTGCTGCGGGTCTATGCCGTCAGCATCGATCCTGACCTCGCGCTTGCACTGCCCTGGAGCGATTTGATCTACGTGTTCCTCGGAGTAGTGGCCGGAGGCATAATCATCTGCGGCACGGCATCATGGATAGCGACCAACAAATATCTCCGTCAGAGCTACGACGACATGTTCTGATCGCGCACGCAATACTACAATTAAGAATTAACAAAACAATTTTCATATAAACCATGGCACTTCCTACCAAAAATCAACCGATAAAGGCCAAAAGCCAGACTCAGGCTCCGGCGCCTAAGCCCGCTGCCGCCCAACAAAACGCAGCCGGCGCACGTATAAACCAGACTCCGGCACGCATGCTTATCAAAGAGGCACCGGTACAATTTCCGCTCGCACGCAGGAATTTCATTTTTATGATAGCTGCCGGTCTGCTGATAATAATCGGATTCATACTCATGCTCGGACCGGGCAGCACGCCGGAGAAATTCAACCCCGACATATTCAGCACCCGGCGCATCGTCGTCGGCCCGACACTCGCCTTTCTCGGTTTCGTATTCATGGGTATAGCTATCATCATCAAGCCGTCTAAAAAATCAGACACCTTCGGCCGTCCCGATACGGATACAGACGACACTAAGGCATAATGCCGCTGACAGGCTGTATATTACGACAGTCCGGTTCAGTACGGCAACAGACATATCAAATTCCAATTAACAATTAAACAGGTAAAAAAATGGATTGGTTAAATTCCCTTATAATGGGCATAGTGCAGGGACTTGCCGAATATCTTCCTATAAGCAGCTCAGGCCATCTGCAGATATGCGAGGACATACTGCATCTCGACATGCAAGGCGCCGAGTCGCTGCAATTCACAGTCGCCCTGCACGTTGCCACAGTGCTCAGTACAATCGTAGTTCTCTGGAAAGAGTTCGTACCACTGGTTACTTCATTTTTCGGCTTTAAACGCGACGCCAACACCACTTACGTATTCAAGATACTGGTATCGTGCATCCCCATCATGATTGTGGGAATCTTCTTCAAGGACAGTGTGGAGGCTTTGTTCGGCAAAAATCTACTTACTGTCGGTATCGCGCTGTGCGCCACCGCACTTCTGCTTACATTCGCCTACTATTTCCGCCGTACCACAGCCGACAGCCCCGCCATCAGGCAGGGTGGCTACAAACCGCACGGCATCACATTTCTCGATGCGTTCATAATAGGTATCGCACAGGCCATAGCCGTAATCCCGGGACTCAGCCGCTCCGGCTCGACAATTGCCACCGGCCTGATGCTCGGCGACAAGCGTGAACAGATTGCAAAATTCTCTTTCTTCATGGTGATTATTCCCATTTTGGGAGAAGCGCTGCTCGACATAAAGGACATGGTAAGCGGAAGCGGTGATACCACCGCCGAATCAATCGGTATCGTGCCCCTGCTCACCGGTTTTATCGCGGCTTTCGTGGTAGGTTGCCTGGCATGCAAATGGATGCTCAATATCGTCAAGAAGGGCAAACTCGTATGGTTCGCCGTCTACTGTCTCATCGCAGGTCTGCTCTGCATCATTTTTAACTGATAACCGCCCCGACAGCAATGAATTTTCTTGCAGGAGAGACCATACTCGTCGACAAGCCGTACGGCTGGACCTCGTTTGATGTAGTGAAACGCATAAGGGGAGTGATGCTGCGCCGCATGGGCGTAAAAAAAATGAAAGTAGGCCATGCCGGCACCCTCGATCCGCTTGCCACCGGAGTGATGATTATAGTCAGCGGAAAATCCACCAAGCTCATCGAGCAGTTCCAGAGCGGCGTCAAGGAATACATCGCCACCATAGCACTCGGAGCCACGACGCCGTCATACGACCTCGAGACGGAGATTGATGCCCGCTATCCTACCGCCCATATCACCCGCGAACTTGTCGAGGAGGTTCTGGCGAAATTCACAGGACGCATCGAGCAGGTGCCGCCGGCATTTTCCGCATGCAAGATTGACGGCAAGAGAGCCTATAAGATGGCACGTAAGGGCGATACCGTCGAACTCAAGCCGAAAATTCTCGTAATCGACGAAATCGAACTGCTCGAATACAGCCCGGAGAGCATCACCATACGCGTGGTGTGCAGCAAAGGCACTTACATACGTGCGCTCGCACGCGACATCGGCGCCGCACTCGGCTCGGGCGGACATCTCACCGCCCTGCGCCGCACCCGGGTGGGCGATGTCACCATTGACCGATGCCTCTCGCTCGACGACGCCGTGTCTATGCTTCGCGAAGTCGTGATAGAGACCGACAACGACACTGATTACGACGCAAAACAAGGACAAGATAACAACGAAGATATAACAACAAGATGAAGCTTTCACAATTTAAATTTAAATTGCCTGACGAGCTGATAGCTCAAGAACCGGCACCTCAGCGTGACGAATGCAGAATGATGGTTGTCAACCGCAAGACGGGTGAAATCTCCCATCACGTGTTTAAAGAGATTATCAATTATTTTGACGAGGGCGACGTCATGGTGTTCAACGACACCATGGTATTCCCGGCTCGTCTCTACGGCAACAAGGAAAAGACCGGCGCACGCATCGAGGTCTTTCTACTGAGAGAGCTTAACGAAGAACATAAACTGTGGGACGTGCTCGTGGAGCCGGCCCGCAAAATCCGCATAGGCAACAAACTCTATTTCGGCGAGGACGAATCAATGGTGGCCGAGGTAATCGACAACACTACCTCGCGCGGCCGCACGCTCCGTTTCCTCTACGACGGCCCCCACGAGGAGTTCAAAGCCGCCCTCTACGCGTTGGGCGAGACTCCGCTGCCCGACTACATACAGCGCGAGCCCAATGAGAACGACGTCACCGACTATCAGACCATCTTCGCCAAAAACGAAGGCGCTATCGTGGCACCCGCCGCAGGCATGCACTTCAGCCGCGAACTGCTGAAACGTCTCGAAATCAAAGGTGTGGAGCAGGCGTTCGCCACTATCCACAGCGGATTGGGCAATTTCCGCGAAATTGATGTGGAAGACCTCACCAAGCACCGTATGGACTCCGAGCAGATATTCATCACCCCCAAACTGGTGGATACCGTCAACAAGGCCAAGACCGAAGGCAAGCAGGTATGCGCCGTAGGCACCTCCGTGCTCCGCGGCATGGCGACGGCAGTCAGCATGGGAGGCAAACTCAAAGTCTACGAAGGCTGGACCAACAAATTCATCTTCCCCCCCTACGATTTTACCGTCACCACGGCGCTCGTCACCAACTTCCATCTGCCCTACTCCACCATGCTCATGATGGTAGCGGCATTCGGCGGCTACAACCTCGTGATGAAAGCCTACGACGAAGCCGTGAAAGAGGGCTACCGCTTCGGTGCCTACGGCGACGCGATGCTGATACTGTAACATGAAACTGCATTTTGGGTGTTGCAGAACGCCCAAAATGCGAGCCAAATTGTAGGGACGTGATTCATCGCGTCCACATCTGAACAGCGCAACTTCTCAGATATCACGACCATAACGCGGAGGGTGTTGCAGAACTAAACTTTCCGCGGTTGAAAACCGCGGCTACTATGCAAAGTCTCCTGATAATCAACTACGTAGTAGCCGCGGTTTTCAACCGCGGAAAGTTAAAGCCAAGTTTTGCAACTCCCTCCCTACAAATTATTAGTTGAAATATGATAATAAACCAACGCGACGACAGGCATGCGCAGGTGATTGACGCCGCACGCCGCATGCTCACAGCTATACGTACCGCACCCAAAGCCAAAGGCAACGACCTCATCGAGGCTGCCATTGTCGAAGGCGACGATCTGCAGCGCCTTTCCGACGCCATGCTGGAACTTTATGCCGAGACATCCCGCCCCGTCTATCAGCGCGACGCCGCCAACATACTTCAGGGCGACGCCGTGGTGCTCGTAGGCATCCGGCCGCAGCCCATGGGACTTAACTGCGCGCATTGCGGTTTCCCCACATGCGCCGATAAACCTGCCGCCGTGCCCTGCGCCTTCAATTCCATCGACGTAGGTATCGCCGCAGGTTCCGCCTGCTCAGTGGCTGCCGACTGCCGTGTCGACACCCGCACACTCTTCTCCGCCGGAATGGGAGCCATGCGCCTCGGCCTCCTCCCGGGCTGCCGTCTGGTACTTACCATAGCGGTAAGCGCCACATCAAAAAATCCATTCTTCGACCGCAAGTAATCACCGCGCATGGCCGATACCTACCTGACATTAGCGCGACCCTCCGAGGCGATATTCCGCGAGAAAATGAGCAAATTTCTCGCATTCGCCCATCCCGCCTCGACTGTAGAGGAGGCAAAAGCCGTGATTGCACAATACCAGAAAAAATATTTCGACGCACGCCACGTATGCTGGGCCTACATGCTCGGCTTCGAACGCACCGATTTCCAAAGCAACGACAACGGCGAACCCTCGGGCACGGCCGGCAAACCGATTCTCGGACAAATCAACTCATTCGGTCTGACCGATACAGTCATAGTGGTGGTGCGATACTTCGGAGGCATAAAACTCGGCACCTCCGGCCTTATCGCCGCCTACCGCGAAGCCGCACGCCTTTCGCTCGAAGAAGCTGAAATAGTGGAGCGAAAGGTAATGAAACACATATCGTTCACATTCCCCTACCTGTCGATGAACGATGTGATGCGCCTTGTCAAGCAATCCAACCTCGAAATCCTCTCCCAGCAATTCGACAACGCCTGCGCCATGACCCTCGCCGTCCGCGCCGACGACTACAACACCGTAACCACCCGCCTCCGCGACATCGACGGCGTCAGCCTCCTTTGAACCGCAAGTCATTTTTTATTAACCATCTATAGCTGCACCTCGGTTCAGCCGCTATATAAACACTAATTAAAAAAACTGCACATGAAAAAGATATTGATTATGGCTACTTTGGGCGCTTTGGCATCATGGAGTGCCGGCGCTACGGTATTGTTTCCGTTTTTCGGCGACCTCGCTCCCGAGAGTGATGTAAAAGTTAGGCTTGTCGACGATAATAAATTCGAACAGATAGTGTATAAAGGCGACTCGGGATGGGGAGGACTGGCCGCCTGCGAAAGTTTCATGGACGATGTCGTGCCTGAAGACGTCACCAAGCATGGCGACGGTAAAAACATCGTGGTGTATACTTCCCCGTTTCGCGAAAAGGAAGTCGACACGATAAAGGATGACAATAAGATAAGTGCTGTCTACATCGTCGACCGCGGTGACCGCGTGGAGATATACTATTCCGAAAGCAACGACATCCAGCAAAAGGAATGGGAATCTGACATCGCTGCCGGCAACCTTTGATTTACAATTTATAAATATATATTCCGCGGTTAAAAACCGCGGCCACTATCATGCTGATTACCAGCTTACAATTAGTAGCCGCGGTTTTTAACCGCGGAATATATATTTAGGAATTAACTTATACGTCCGCTAATACGCGTCGTGTTCGTGCTCGAGTTCAGTCGGAGTCAACGGGGGCTTCGACAGTTTGCGCCATACCACGAAGATGTAGCCTATCACTATCGGCGAGAGCACCGATACCCACGTCATAACCTTGAGCGTGAAGTAGGACGACGAGCTGTTGCGTATCGTCAGCGAACTTTGCGGGTCGCTGACCGAGGGGAGATATGACGTATCGTTGTATCCTACGAGACAAAGCAGCGCGAGAATAGCGAGCACAGTGCCGGCGCCCGTCCACCAGATACCGCGGTTGTACACCCGCCGCACGGCTGTCTTGCCAAGCCCGTAAAGCACCATCACCACTCCGGCCAGGAATATGAAGCCGAACCACCATAACGTCATGAGATTATCGGCATATTTATATGGAACCACGCTGATTTTGCCGTCAGCGTCATACCCATAGCCTTTTGAGGTAAATATCACGGCCACAAGCGCAAGGAACAGCACCACGAATACCGCTCCGTTGACAAGTGCCGACTTGCGTTGGCGTGCCCTGAACTGCGTGCCCTCCTCGATATTGTTAAGGAAATAGAGCGCGGCATTCATGCGGGCGAGGAACAATACTGTAAAGCCTACCAGCAGATTTCGCCAGTCAAATATAGCCTCCAGCCCGTGCGACGGATTCCACACCGAAATCACGGGACTCTCCCCGTCAAGGATATTGCCTTTCGATATGGTGAAATCGGCTCCGAATATCATCATGCCCACTGCCACACCGAGAAGTATGCACCCGACGCAGCCGTTGAAGAATAGAAACGCGTCATATACTCCCGTGCCGAACAGATTGCCCGGCTTGCGTCGGAACTCGTAGCTGACCGCCTGCAGGATGAAACTGAGCAATATCAGCATCCACAGCCAGTATGCACCGCCGAAACATGTGGAATAGAACAGCGGGAACGAGGCGAAGAATGCCCCGCCGAACACAACCAGCGTAGTATACGTAAGCTCCCATTTGCGGCCGAGAGAATTGACCTTCAGATTTCGTGCCATGCTCGACTGCGAGCAGAACAACAGTGTCTGACCTCCCTGTACGAACAGCAGGAACACCAACAGCGCCCCGAGGAGTGAAATCAGAAACCACCAGTATGATTGAAGTGCTTCCATTATGTCAGAAGTTTTTAAGTATTTAATTTAGAGGGTTATTTCTCAGGGCCGTTGAGCAGGTCGGTAACGGCCTTGCGGCGGATATGGCGTACCATAATGCTTATCTCGGCCACAAGCAGCGCGGTGAATATCACCACAAACATCCAGAACGTTGTCTGCACCGAACCGGCCGAAATCGACGACACGGCGGCATTGACGGGCAGCAACCCCTCGATTGTCCACGGCTGGCGCCCCACTTCGGCGAGCACCCAGCCCGCCTCGCTGCATATCCACACCACGGGTATTGTAAGCAGCCCGAGCGCGCAGAACCATTTGTTGTCGAGCAGATTGACCTTACGCCGCCACGAAGCCCACGCAACAACGAGGAAGAACAGCAGCAGGTAACCTCCCGCCATCACCATCACACGGAACGAGTAGAACGACACAGCCACCGGCGGCACGGCGTCCTCAGGCTCACTTAAATATCCGTAGCCGAAATATTTGAAATTGGCGTCGACGACGTGAAGCGAAGCCTCCATTGCAGTGGCATCGCCGGCAGCGCGTGCCACGCCATAGTCGTAAAGAGCTGCCTGAGCGTCCTTGCCCATTTCGATACGCTGCGCATACGATACATCTTTATATACGGTGTCACCCTCGGCGTTTACGGCATATCCGCGTATGAGGTCGTCAATACCCGGCACGAAGGCATTTATGTCGTGCTTGGCGAGCAGCGACAACCCTTTCGGTATGCTTATCTCGGCATGGATAGCTTTCCGGTCGTCAAGAGGGCGCTTATCGGGATTAATGATACCGAATGCTACAAGGCTCTGCCCTTCCGAGCCCGAATAGAGGCCCTCCATGGCGGCAAGTTTCATGGGCTGGTATTTCGACACCTGCACTGCGGAGCCGTCGCCCGTCCATATCGTCAGCACGATACCGGCCAGACCTACCGCGCCAGCCACCTTTATCGACCGCAATGCGAAATCGCGGTTGCGCTTCTTGAGCAGAAGCCAGCAGCTCACGCCGACTACAAACACCGCGCCGAGCACCCAGCCGCTGAGCACCGTATGGAAGAACTTGTTGACAGCCACCGGCGAGAGCACCACATCCTTGAAACTTACCATGACATTGCGCATCTGCTCCGGATCGAATTCCATGCCGGCCGGATACTGCATCCACGCGTTGGCCACGAGTATCCACAACGCCGACAGTGCCACGCCTATAGCGGTAAGCCAAGTGGCCGCCAGATGGAAACCGGGGCTTACCCTCTTCCACCCGAAGAACATCACGGCGATAAATGTCGACTCGAGGAAAAACGCCACAATACCCTCGATAGCGAGCGGAGCGCCGAATATGTCGCCCACAAACCATGAATAGTTCGACCAGTTTGTGCCGAACTCAAACTCCAGTATCAGTCCCGTGGCTACGCCGCACGCGAAATTGATGCCGAACAGTGTCATCCAGAATTTTGTGATACGCCGCCACTTCTCATTGCGCGTGCGGTAATAAGCCGTCTCCATTATGCCGATAATCAGCGACAAGCCTATCGTCAGCGGCACAAACAGCCAGTGGACAATAGCGGTCAGTGCAAATTGCCACCTTGACCAATCCACTACGTTAACAAGTTCATCCATGGTAATTTATTGTTTATTGATTTTTATAAATGAATCATAAGAGGTCATGGCCGGCCAATCGGCTCGGTAAGCGCACTCCGCACTGCCTCGGCACGGGCTTCGTCAGTGTCGTACCTGCTTGTGAGCATATCGGGGAAGAAAAACAGTTTCAGCACTCCGAATATCACAATCAGCTTTATGATTATGATGGCCCACAGCTTCCTGCCGATAGTCATCGACTGGAATCCGTCGGCATAGAATCGCACTATGCGGCTCGGCAACTTCAGTATTCCACCCATATCATTCCTTTCATAACTGCAAATTGCAAAAATATATTAAATAAAACAAACTTTTGCGCGAAAATATTACAGACTGTTCAAAAAAAATCACGAGCCGGCGCGACAGCTGACCGTTTTTTCAGCCTTACAGTTTGCCGTATCGTGAAATCTCACTACCTTTGTCACGCAAAAATTAAAAAAAATACACCTATGGCAAACTGGTTTGAATGTAAGGTAGCTTACCGCAAAATAATGGAAAACGGCATCGAGAAAAAAGTCAACGACACCTTCCTTGTCGACGCACTGACTTTCACCGAAGCCGAGTCACGCATCATCGAAGAGATAACCCCGTTCATCTCCGGCGAATTTTCGGTTTCGGCCGTGAAACGCACAAAAATCGCCGAAATTTTCTGGGACGACTCCGCCGACAAATGGTATCTCGCAAAGGTGGCGTTCATCACCATCGACGAGAAGACCGCACAGGAGAAGAAATCGACATCGCTCATCCTTGTCGCCGCAAGCGACTTCAAAGGCGCCCTCGAGCACTTCATCGACGAGATGAAATCGACTATGGCCGACTATGAGATTGTATCAATCACCGAGACTCCGATACTCGACGTCTACAAAGTGAAACTCGGCGACTCAAAACCTAAAGAATAAGCCCGACATGTATACCCGTCTGGCAACACAACTCGACGAGGTCCGGCGCTCCATACCTGAAGGTGTCGGCCTCGTCGCTGTTTCAAAATTCCACCCCGTCGAAGCGCTCCGGGTAGCCTACGATGCCGGCCAGCGCCGCTTCGGCGAAAGCCGTGTGCAGGAACTCCTTGCCAAGCAGCCACAGATGCCCGCCGACGTGGAGTGGCACTTCATCGGCCACCTGCAGACCAACAAGGTGCGCCAGCTCATAGGCAAAGTCGCGCTCATCGAAAGCGTCGACACCGAGCGCCTGCTCGACCTCATCGATAAGGAATCCTTACGCGCCGGCGTCATTACACGCGTATTGCTCCAGCTCCATGTGGCCCGGGAGGAAACGAAATTCGGCTTCTCAGTCGACGAACTCGACGACTATTTCACCGCACGCCGTTTCGAGTCGCTGCAGGCCACCCATATCTGCGGACTCATGGGCATGGCCTCCAACACCGACGACACCGACCGCATAGCCGCCGACTTCGCTGCCATAGCCGCATGCTACGACAGGATACGCAGCGACGCTTCGCTCGGCCTCCGCGGATTCGACACCCTCAGCATGGGCATGAGCGACGACCGCGACATAGCCATAGCGCAAGGCTCCAACCTCGTGCGCGTGGGTACCGCCATATTCGGCGCCCGCGAATACTGACCCCGGCCCGGGCCACGCAGCTCCGCAGCCACATCGCCACCCTCTCCCGGACATGTCCGACCCGTCTGACAAGTCCGACCCGTCCGACCGACCCTCTCCCCGCCCCTTTCAGCATTTTTTACCAAAAATGATACAAATTTTTTAATAATTCACGTTAAAAAATTTTATCTTTGCATTGGATATATAAATCCGCAATGGAAATCAACCGGAACACTCTTAAATCTCACGTACCGACCGATTACCTTAAAAGGAATTTTCTATAATAACTAATCCATAAAACTAATTTCACTAATGTCATCAAACACAGCTACAGGCAAACGCAATCTCGTGCCCATTATCACGATGATGTTCCTCTTTGCCATGATTTCGTTTGTTACCAACATGGCAGCGCCGTTCGGTAACATCTGGGGCAACCAGTACCCCTGGGCCGGCATGCTCGGCAACCTTATGAACTTCGCCGCTTACCTCTTCATGGGTATACCCGCAGGCAAGATGCTTGCCCGCGTCGGCTACAAGAAAACCGCCCTTCTGGCTCTCGTGCTCGGATTCGTAGGCCTCGGCGTACAGTACCTCAGCAGCGTGTTCGGCGCTGACATCGCCGTTTTCTCAACCTCCGTTACTGAAGAAAACTATCTCGGCGTAACTCAGACCGTCGACATGCCCGTCACCCTCAACCTCTTCGTCTACCTCATCGGCGCATTCATCTGCGGTTTCTGCGTATGTATGCTCAACACCGTTGTTAACCCGATGCTCAACATTCTCGGCGGCGGCGGCAAGAAAGGCAACCAGCTGCTTCAGACCGGTTCGTCGCTCAACTCGCTCGCCGGCTCTCTCACCCCGATGCTCGTAGGCGCCCTTATCGGTACCGTCACTTCCGAGACTTCGATGGGCGACGTCGCTCCGCTCCTCTTCATCGGTATGGCAGTGTTCGCCATCTCTTACCTCATCATCTCACTCGCCCGCATCCCCGAGCCCGCTCTCGAACGCGCCAAAGCCGACGCCGCTGCCGGTAAGGCTCCCCTCAAATTCGAGCACTCTCCCTGGAATTTCCGCCACTTTGTGCTCGGTGCCATCGGTATCTTCTTCTATGTAGGTATTGAAATCGGCATCCCCGCCGAACTCAACTTCTACCTTTCCGACTCAGGTATCGAATCGGGCGCAGGTATCCTCGTCAACGGCGCCGCAATCGGCGGTGCTATCGTGATGGTCTACTGGCTGCTCATGCTCGTCGGCCGTATCGCCTCGGGCGCAATCTCCGGCAAGATTTCCACCCGCGCACAGCTTCTGACCGTATCGGGCGTAGGCGCCATCCTCATCTTCATCGCCATCATGATACCCAAGACAAGCCGTGTCGAAGTGCCCAAATTCATCTACGACCCCGACGCCAAGACCGAATATATCCTGACCAACGTAGGCCTGCCTACTTCGGCCATCGAGGAGTTCAAGAACAACCCCGCCGGTTTTGAATGGGACGAAAAATACGTTCATCCCGAGTCAAAGAAAGAAATCAACCTCAAGGAAGAACTTTGGAAACAGGCCAAAGTCAAAGCCGAAGACGCTTCCAAGATGCTTGAGACGCCGACTATCCCCCTCAGCGCCATATTCCTTATCATCTGCGGTCTGTGCACGTCGCTCATGTGGGGCGGTATCTTCAACCTTGCTGTCGAGGGCCTCGGCAAATACACCGAGCAGGCTTCGGGTATCTTCATGATGCTCGTGGTCGGCGGCGGTATCATGCCTCTCGTGCAGCACAACCTGCTCGCCCCCTCTCTCGGCTACATGGGCAGCTACTGGCTCGTCATCGCCATGTTGCTCTACCTGTTCTACTACGCCTTCATCGGCTGCAAGAACGTCAACAAGAACATTCCGGTCGACTGATTCCGGACATGTCATGACCATATCGCGGGGTTGCGGCAATAGTCCGCAACCCCGCTTTTATTATTTGAACCCTATACAGCGCTGTTTGTTAAAAAATTTACGTACATTTGTAATGTGAAACCATTCACATCGTTCACGTATCAAATATTTATATAACATAATACACCATTGACAATGAATTCCGATAAGAAAACTCTTGAGCGAGTAGCCGACAATATCCGCGTGCTCTGCGCTTCGATGGTCGAGAAAGCGAAATCCGGTCACCCCGGAGGCGCCATGGGCGGTGCCGACTTCATCAACGTGCTTTACTCGAAATATCTTGTTACCGACCCTGACGACCCGACATGGTTTGCCCGCGACCGCTTCTTCCTTGATCCCGGCCACATGTCGACGATGCTCTACGCCACTCTCGCCCTTACCGGAAAATATACCCTTGCCGAACTCGAACAGTTCCGCCAGTGGGGAAGCGTCACTCCCGGCCACCCCGAAGTCGACCCCAAACGCGGAGTGGAGAACACCTCCGGTCCTCTCGGACAGGGCCACACGATGGCCGTAGGCTGCGCCATAGCCGAGCGTTTCCTCGCTGCCCGTTTCGGCAAAGTGGTCGAGCACAAGACCTACGCCTTCATCTCCGACGGCGGCATACAGGAGGAAATATCGCAGGGCGCCGGACGCCTCGCCGGCTACCTCGGCCTCCACAACCTCATCATGTTCTACGATTGCAACGACGTGCAGCTCTCCACCAACGTCGACGCCGTCACCAAAGAGGACTACGCGGCCAAATACCGCGCATGGGGATGGAACGTGCTTGAAATCAACGGCAACGATGCCGACGAAATATCCTCTGCCCTCGAGACAGCAATCGCCGAGACCGCGAAACCGACACTCATCATCGGCCACACCGTGATGGGCAAAGGCATCGTCAAAGCCGACGGCACATCGTTTGAAGGTCAGTGCTCCACCCACGGCAATCCCATCAGCAAATCGGGAGGCGGTGACTATGCAGCCACTGTAAAACATCTCGGCGGCAATCCCGACAATCCCTTCGAGATATGGGAAGAATCCAAAGCGCTCTACGAAGCCCGCAACGAGGAGCTCCGCAAGATTGTAATGCAACGCCGCGAGGAGAAACACGAATGGGCAGCCGGCAATCCCGACCGCGCCGAAGTGCTCGCAGGTTACATCGCAGGCAAACTCCCCGACATCGACTACTCCGCCATAGTGCATAAGGCCGATCAGGCCACACGTACTGCATCGGCCAACGTGCTCGCCGCTCTCGCCGAAAAAGTACACAACATGATTGTATCGAGCGCCGACCTCGCCAACTCCGACAAGACCGACGCATTCCTCAAAAAGACCGGCGCACTCCTTCCCGGCGACTTCTCGGGCGGATTCCTCCACGCAGGTGTGGCCGAACTGACTATGGCTGCAGTGATGAACGGTATCGCGCTCCACGGCGGCATGCACGAAGCCTGCGGCACATTCTTCGTATTCTCCGATTACATGAAGCCCGCAGTGCGCATGTCGGCACTCATGGAGCTTCCCGTAAAATATATCTGGACGCACGATGCATTCCGCGTAGGCGAAGACGGTCCGACCCACGAGCCTATCGAGCAGGAAGCGCAGATCCGCCTCATGGAGCAGGTGCGCAATTTCTCAGGCAAGCCCTCAATGCTCGTACTCCGCCCCGCCGACTCGGCCGAGACCACCGTAGCATGGGAAATGGCGATGGAAAACAACGATACCCCCACCGCCCTCATCCTCTCACGCCAGGACATCAAGGACCTCCCCGCAGTGACAGCAAGCCGCTATGAAGAAGCGCAGGGCACACGCCGCGGCGGTTATGTGGTGATGGATACACCCTATCCGCAGGTCGTACTTCTCGGCAACGGCTCGGAGGTATCACTGCTGTGCGAGGTTGCCGTGCTTCTCGAAGCCGGAGGCGTTCCCTCGCGTGTCGTATCCCTCCCCTCCATAGGCCTTTTCGAAGAGCAGACACAGGAATACAAAGACAGCGTGCTGCCCCGCAACGTACCCCGCTTCGGCCTCACTGCCGGCCTCCCCGCAACACTTCAAAGCGTCGTAGGCGCCAAAGGCAAAGTATTCGGCATGAGCCGCTTCGGAGCCTCCGCCCCCTACAAAGTGCTCGACGAAAAATTCGGCTTCACCCCTGAAAACATCACCGAACAAGTCCTCAAATTCATCGGCAAGATCTGACCGTATCCCAACAAAAAATACGACCGCGGACGAAAGAAAAGTCAAATTTCAATCGTCCGCGGTTGTTATTTTATATATCTAAAATAAATCTGAATGAGAGCCTGTGCGTATAAGCGAAATGATTTTGAGCGTAATATCACGACGATATATAAGCAGCCAATCAGAAGTTATATGACACTCCCTGCACCCCTTATAGTTGCCGATCAAGGGATGATCTCTATTCTTAGCCGGCAGCGTTTGTTCATTAGCGAGTTTAAAGATAATATCATTTAGCATGCTTTCGTCAAGCATTCTTTTGCGCGCAAGTTTAAGATCCTTAAGATACTGCTTTGTTACTTCAATCCGGCAACTCACGACCCACAAGTTTTAGATATTCTTCAAAATCCTCACATACAAATGTATCTCCACGCTCAACCTCCTCTATAGCCTTAAGTGTGGTAGCATTAATGTTATCTGGAATGGTAGATTCCTTCACCGAAGCTACTCCTCTAAGCATACCAATGGCTTTTTTTATATCAGCCAGCACAGATGCATCTTCCAATGAAACTATAAGTTGTGTCATAATCCATTTTATTTTCAATACCTTGTAAAGATAACAAAACTTTCCTATCTTTTCCAAGTAAAAATTTATTAAATACGCGTTCCGAGCCGACATTTCGCCGGAAGAACCTGTCTAATTATAAATCTGATTATAAAATTGTAGTTATACAAAAAAAAGCAGCCCCCTTGTTCTCTCGCTCTCCTCCGATTTTAGCGAGAGCGGGGGCTGCTTCGAAAAGCGTCTACTTGATTGAAATGGCACGATTGCCGCAAACGGCACATTCAAGCCTGCTTCACAGATATATCAAGAGCCGGTTCAACTCTCCCCATACGGTTTCGACAGCTGAACTCGCTGTCGAGGCCGGGAAGATGATAGACGCCGATTGTGTATTTTACATAACTCCGTTGCACTCATAGAGCAGCACGGGTCATGCGATAGGGCATGATACACAATTCTTTGTCATTGGTTACAGGTATACCCCCGGTCTGGCTTTATCCTTAAAGTCCTGCTATCCTGCCCTGGCGGTGATAGGCGTTTGAGGAGTTGCATCGGACTCATTGCCGCGATTGTAGATTGGGAGAGTTTACGGCAATGTCGGAGGAAGGACAAAGCAGACTCGTGGAGCATAACCGTGCACTTTTGTCAACATGGATATCTATCCACTCATATCTTTTGCATGTCGTATATTTTTCCTATAAGTAAGATTGACCTTTTTACAACCGGTCACAGGTTGACTATGGAGGATATAAGATTGATTGCAATGAGTCTGCCAATACAGCATATCGTGAATTTTCCCGATGTATGTATACGTGTATCTGCAAAAACGCTGATAGTATTTCATACGTCACGGGCACAGCGCGAATGCCGTCTCGGTAACATTCCCTTGAAGTTAAGCTGAAGATCTTGTTGTAATAAGTGTTGACAGGGTATAGCTTTGACAGTCAAGAGTGATGAAACTTACAATCCTGCTATTAAGTTTCTTTTTCATTGTCGGGGATAATCTCGTCTCTACTAAATATAAGTCCGACTCAGGTGATAGGTTAGGTCATTTAAATTTCTCTATTTGACCGTCTGGTTAAGTTTTCCGCGGACTTTTCGTCGTCCGCCAAGCTTTTTGATTAAAAATGACAACCGCTGCAATCGTAGGTTGCCCTTTGGTTAGTGTGATATCTTTCGGTTGCAAACCTTGACCGATTGAAATCTTCGTATCTGAAACTACCCGTATTCCGGGCATTTCATTCTCCCGGTTTGTCCGACCTGCCGGAGGTGCTCCGACGAGAGTCCGATAAACGCTGGATTTCAATTCATTATATAATATCAGGCATCTTTTCCCTAAAGATTAAATGCATAAATATTAGTTTTGTTAATGCAAATATACTTATTCCATATCGTTTCACCAAATTTTCCACACACTTTTTTGAAAATGTCCATATAAGCGTAACCGTGGCTCAGGCCGAAATTGTAGTGCATGACAATATGACAATTGCCGGCTTTATTGTCCGCGGTTAATCATTGCTTTTAGCGCTTTGCTATGCAAAGAAACCGCGGCTACTACGTGATTGATTTATGGCGCGTTATAGTAGCCGCGGTTTTTAACCGCGGAAAGCTATATTAAATGGGAAATGGAGCATACACTGTAATTTCGGATTGAGGCGTAATCGCCAACCGTCAAGCAGCAAAGGGCGCACTTGTCAAAGTGCACCCTTACAATATTTTTTCTCCTTTTTAGAGAGCGATTGGATTTAAATAAATCCAATCACTTCCTCAGTCTCGGGCGTGCCTGACGTTATTTTGCGGGGGTCTGCTGAGCGTCCTGAGCGGCGGGAGTAGTGTTGAAGTCAGTTGTGGTAACCTGCTGTTTCTGTTTGGTCACATCATATTTTGCGCCGGGCAGGTCAGGCGATACAATCGAGGAGATGATAGAGAGGAAGAGGATGACGATGGCAAGTGACCATGTAGCCTTCTCGATGAAATTATTAGTACGGCGGACACCCATAATCTGGTTTGAACCGGCAAAATTCGATGCCAGACCGCCACCCTTTGATTTCTGAATAAGCACTACGCCGATTAGGAGAATCGACACAATCACTGTGAGTACAATTAATAAAGTTTGCATTTTTTAATATATGTGATTTATTGATTTTTATTTCTTACATCCTGTTGCGCCGTCCTCTCAGCAGCCGGTGGCACCCTACGGCCTCTTGGCGTCGCTGTGACGCCGGTTGTTGATGACTTTGCGGAGGAAGCGCATTTGGTCTGCAAAGTAAACACTTTTTTCCGGATATTTCAAACTTAATTGACTTATTATTTCGTATGCACGCTCATATTGATGCTGGCGAATGAATATTTTTGCAAGACTCTCGCTCAGCAACGACGTATCCTGCTGCTGTGCGGCCGCAGCTTCATCGCTGTGGCGGTTTTCCACGGTCGTGGCGGGTATACGTTGCGGTTCATCCTGCGGGGCGCTGCCCTCCTGTTGTTTCTGCTTGATTATGAATCGGTTGAGCAAATCATCATGACTATCGCCGTCGCCGGCTGTCATCGGAGGCAGATTCTGCTGCTCCTCACGGGCCAGCAGCTGGGCGTAATCAGGAGTCGGATTGAAAATCAGCCGGTTGAGCACTTCATCGTCCTCTCCGCCATTGCCGTATGTCGACAGGAACGTATCAATGGCGCTTTCAGTCGAGGGGGTCGACACCTCCTCGTCGGGATAAAACGGCTCGTCTCCCTCATCAAGCAGTGTGGCGAGCACCACTGTCGACGTGGCGGTGCGGGCCACGTGCCTCAGCATTTTTTTACGCCCGTCGCGCGACAGACCGTTCCCGGCATCCCGCAACATGACTGCCGCCGGCAGCGGGAAATACGGATAGCGGGCCATCAGCGCCTCAACACCTTCGGCCGTCAGGACATCCCGGCACCCCTCCCCTTCCGGGATTAGCGCGGCTATGGCTGCTGTAATCGTTGCGTCAGGCATAATTTCACTTACCAGTTGCCGAGAGTGGCGTTAAATATAAGGTCGACAAGCTCTTTACATATCTGCTCGCACAGTTCGTCCTGCACGTCGGTCAGCATCTCCGTAGCGTCGAAATCGCGATAGGCCGAGAACGACTGGTCAATGTCGTTTTTCTCATTCTTGCTGTCAGTATATTTCACGCGCACGGTAATCGTAAGACGTGTTTTCGACGCGTATGCATCTTCGGTGACAGCCTGCGGCGACAACGAATACCCGGTGATTTCGCCCTCGATTGTAAGGTCGGAAGCCCCGTCGGTGGTGCGCAGACGCGTGTTGCGCGTTATGTAGTCAAGCAGCTCGTTCTCAAACGTCTGCTGCAACGGCGGGTACACCAGCGCGGCACGTATGGGGAACTGCCCCACCGACACTGTCTTGTACACATTGTAATCTATCGCGGCGCCGTTAAACTTATAGCTTATGCAACCCTGCCACACCATCGACATAAACAGCACGAGCGACAGCATGGCGCATCTTGCAGCCCACGGGCCGCGGCGACGGTATTTTGTAGTATTTTTATTCAAGTCCATATTCTTTTATCTTGCGATAAAGTGTTCTTTCTGATATATTAAGTTCGGCGGCAACTGCCTTGCGGCGTCCCTGATTGCGCTCGAGCGAACGGCGTATCAGCTCCTTCTCCGTCTCCTCGAGAGTGGTCACCGGAGCGGTAGCTGTCACGTCCACCACATTGCGCCGTTGCTCGCGGTCGGCGCCCCGCGTAAAGATGGAATCGGCCGGATCGGTGTACTTAACGACCGACGTCACGCTCCCCTCCCGCTCGATTGCAGGCATCTCGCCACCGAGAGCGAGGCGCCCTACAGCTGCGGGCTTGGCATCATCCATCTGCTCCTTGAGCGCGTCGATTTCGCGCTGGAGCTTGAATATCATATTGAAAAGCATCTCACGCTCTCGGTCATAGGCATTCGTTCCGGCACCCTGGGAGAGCGTCGGCACATAGCTCGTCATACTCTCGGGCAGATAAGGCACAAGCTCCTCGGCAGTAATTGTCCTTCCGGCCTCAAAAAGAGCAATCTGCTCCACTACATTCTTCAGCTGGCGCACATTGCCCGGCCAGCGATAGTGCAGCACACGGCTGCGCGCCTCCTCGCCAAATGTCACCTGCGGAGTGCGGTAACGCTCGGCAAAATCAGCTGCAAATTTTCTCGTGAGCAGCAATATGTCGTTACCGCGGTCGCGCAACGCCGGCACTGAAATCTGCACCGTCGACAGGCGGTAGTAAAGGTCCTCCCTGAATTTCCCCTCGGCCACGGCACGCGCCATATCGACGTTGGTCGCCGCCACTACCCTTATGTTGGTCTTCTGCACCTCCGACGAACCCACTTTTATGAATTCACCGCTTTCAAGCACACGCAACAGGCGCGCCTGAGTGGTAAGCGGCAGTTCGGCCACCTCGTCAAGAAATATCGTGCCCCCGTTGGCTTCCTCGAAATATCCTTTGCGCGAGGCCACCGCACCGGTAAACGCGCCTTTCTCATGGCCGAAAAGTTCCGAGTCAATCGTGCCTTCGGGTATGGCGCCGCAGTTTACAGCTATATACTTGCCGTGCTTGCGCGCGCTGTTGAGATGGATTATCTGCGGGAAAAATTCCTTTCCCGTGCCGCTCTCGCCCGTCACCAGCACCGACAGGTCAATCGGAGCCACACGCAGCGCGCGCTCCACTGCATTGTTGAGCGCCGATGCGTTGCCCACTATACCGAGGCGCTGCTTCATGGCCACGGCCTGCGGTGATAATTCCGACTCGTTTGACATCTGTTATGTTTTTTTGCCGTTATTTATATTCTCACAGAAAATTAGCAATCTATCGGACGCACAGACCGTGCGTCCCTACTTTATCAGCATACTCTACAGCTCTGCAACTCCTTCCGTCACGCCTTCTTCCTGCCGACCTCGCGCAATCGGTAAGTCTGCTCGCGTAGGAAATCGCCGAACTCCTTCTGCGAGCCCGTATGTCGCATCTGCTCCTCGACCGAAATCGGCTCGCCGACTGTGATATGGAACGTCTTGTGGCGCTTGCGGAACACCTCAGCCGGATGACGCAGCGTACGCAACTGCCAGAAAGTCACCCCGAGGAAGTTGAACCACCAGCTCTGGCTGCCGTGGAAGAAAATCGGAACCACCGGCACCTTAAGCTGCTCTATCAGACGGATGATGTTGGGCTGCCATTCGCGGTCCTGCAACCGTCCGCGCCAGTTGACCTTGGCTACCGCCCCTGCCGGGAAAAAGCCCACAGGCTCCCCTGTCCTTACCTGCCTGATTACCTCCTTGATACCCTTCATCGACACCGCTTTCTTCTTCGGGTCGTCAGAAGCCATCGCGTCGACGGCGATGAAGTTGGGGCGCATGCCCGATATGTGGTTGAGCACCATATTGACCATCACCTTATATTTCGGACGGCGCGATGCCACCATATCAATGAGAATGATGCCGTCGAGAGCGCCGAAATGATGGTTGCTGACCGTCACGAACGCCCCCTCGGGCAGATTGTCAAGCACCTGCTCGTTGTCAATCTTCAGCTTTATATCAAGCTCTTCGAGCATACCGCGCACGAATCCCGGGCCTCCCCCGGGATTGTCGATATTATGCTCATGGAGCGCATTGACTTTGTCAAACGACAGAAACCTGAACAGCCTCTTCACAAGCCCCGGATGACGCCCGAGCCATGGCGAAGCCTTCCTGACGTCCTCCATATCGAGGACAACACGCTTCACAGGCTCCTGCTTCTCCGAAGTAGCCCCGGCCTGTTGTTCCGCAATATTTATATCCTGATTATCCATTCTTCAAAACTATTTCCTGCAAAGATACAAATTATTCGCGTGTCCGCCAACAATATATCCCACGAGCCCACCCGCAAAATGTAGGGACGCGATTTATCGCGTCCGCGCTATTATCGGTATCAAACTAAATACCAAAACATTACGCAGACGCAATAAATCGCGTCCCAATGCTGTTTACTTAGCATCTAAGCGTCCGGAGGACGCAGATTATTCGTAACCCCGTATGCCGAAGTGAAACGGAGGCATGCGGGGAATAATGGATATATAGCAGTGGCGTCCGGAGGACGCCGATTTACTTAGCTATCAGCTTTTTATCATAAACAAAGCGTTGTAAATCGGCGTCCTCCGGACGCCACTTCCGATATGATTACTTACCCCAAACGCCTTCGCAAGCTTCGGCGTTCGGGGTTACGAATAATCGACGTCCTGCGGACGTCACCACTTAAGTAAACAGCAATAAATCGCGTCCCTACAAGTGGATGGACAGTCGCAGCGGGTTATTTCACTGCGATTTTGGCTGTGTGACGCTGGGTGTTGCCCTGCGCCGACAGGATATACACTCCGGGACGGAGCGACGAGGTGTCAACATCGACAGTGTTGCCGCCGGCCGATACCGAAGCAACGGTGCGGCCCGACGCATCATACAGCGTAACGTCGAGCTCCGACTCGCCGGCAACATACACATTGTAGCCGCCGTCAACCGGAGTCAGGATGAAGTTGCGCTCGTCGTCGGCAAATATCGCACCGACACTCGCCTTATCGTCAAGCACCTTCTTGATACCCGCCAGCGCATCAATCTTACCGGCACCCCATTGCTTCAGAACAAGAGGGTCAGACGACGTAGGTCTCACCGAGGTTTCATTGAAAATCTCGATAATGCGGTCGGCCGTAAGTGTAGGGTCTGCCTCAAGCCATAGCGCTACGGTACCCGAAACAAACGGACATGCCATTGAAGTGCCTTGCATCTCGCCCCAGTAATTGGTCATGCCGGATGTCGGGACGACCTTTGCCGTCGTCTCGCGATTGAGAGATGTAGTTCCGAGACTGTTGGTATAATATCTGTTGAGCGATGAGATGATGGCTGCGCCGGGTGCGCTGACGTGGGGCAAAGATACGCCCTGATATGTCGTGCCGTAAGAAGAGAACGGGCTCATTTCATTGACTCTGAAACTATTTCCGAAAGTATAACCTCCGCCATATGTAGGCCATGATGTCCGGCTGTTGTACGAGCCGACTGCTATCACACCTTCCGCGCAGGCAAGATCATTGATTGTGCCGTCGTTTGTTCCGTCAGTGAAGCCGCTGATGCTATTTGATGTGAAAGATGTCGACAGATCTCCAAAGCCATAGACATATACCTCCTGTCCGGGCTTACCCTCGATGACCAATGCAACGCTATTCCTGTTGGTACCCGGCTGGAAAGTGCCCGAAACAAGCACATGAAAACGGTTGTTGAGCCTGTTGACTTCCGATGATAGTGAACATGCGCCCGTCATTGACGATGTGAACGAGGAATTGGCATTGACACTCTGCCCGGCATCTGTGACAGTGGCAACCGGAGTGAACCGTCGGGTGAGCGAGGCATAAAAACCGATGGAGACACTAACCGGATCCGGGCCATTGGTCCATATATCGATACCCGAAGATTTGCCGTCGACGATGATTGTTTTGAGTTCAGTGTCGCCGTCAACAAACTTCTTGCCGACAAACATGTCATGGTCGCCCTCATTTCCCGCTGCTATACAGATAACAGCATCCCGGGCATATCGAGATATATTTTGTTCGAGTGTACCGGATCCGTCATGCGCACCGTTATTGGACCCCAAAGACAGATTGACTACTGCGGGTTGGCCGGCTGCTTTTGCGTAGTCAACTATTGCCTTTACACCTTTGAGTATATTCGCATCGGTAAACACTCCGGAGCACATTACAATATCCGAACCGGTGGCAACTCCATAATAAGGTATATCACCCTCAGCGCTTTGCGGAAATCGGTCACTGACACCGGTCATATAGGTATATTCTCCCGCACGGTTGTACGAACCGGCCATAATTCCTGCAACATGAGTACCGTGAGTCTCAGCACTGTTGTCGGTAGTAAATCTCTTCACAGCCGCTGCAGTAGATGCACTTATATTTTTGGTGAAATCAAACACTTGTCTTACCCGGCTATTGCCCGCAGCGTCAGCAAAGTTGACGTGATTGGGATCGATACCCTGATCCATAAGGCCGGTAATTATGCCTTTGCCGGTATATGATACCGGTACACCTCCATACTCGAATCCATTCTGTACGTCAGTGACATTTCCCGACGGACGGGCAAAGTCCATCATCAGTTTATACTCATTACCAAACTCCACATAGTATACACAATCAGCTTCAGCGAAAGCCTCGATGCGGTCGACAGGTATTGACGCTGTAACTACGTTTTCAAATATATCGGTGACGTTTTCAATGCCGAATTGATTTAATATATTCCTGTCCCATCCGTCGTTGAATGTGACTATCGCTTCAATCATTGACGGTGCGGCGTCGGCTCCTTTCATTTTCGCCGCGGATTTTAATTCTTTCAGTTCTGCTTTTCCTGCCAGGTTTATCTTGCTTTGGGCTAAACCAGACAATGTCGAAAACAAAACTACCGACATTAAAAGTAATCGTTTATGGTACATTTAAAGCAATATTTAAATTTCTACAATAATCTAAAAAAGAAAAAACAGGGGGTACTAATACCCCCTGAAAAGTAACTGATTGTCAGGACAAATGTCAGTTGCGATTGAACGACATTGCCGAGAAGGCATCATATATCATCATGCCGGCATCAAATGACACAAGAGCACCGAAATTGTACTGGGGATCCTGCACATATTCGCCCGACTTAAGGTCAAAGTTGAATTTAAGTGCAAAATTGTAAGCTGCTGTCGTGTACGAGTTGCCGCTTGTCGGATAAAGCATTATCTTGCCTAAGCCGTAAGTCGGATGGTTCAATGTGCCTACCTGCTGGCCTGAAGGTATCGATACGAATATTTCCTGTGTGACACCGTCAATGCTGAACGTGGCTTTTGTAGTCATGCCTGACGCAGGGAAGTCAACAAGTGTAATATTTCTGCCATATCCATCTGTCCCCTCAGGTTCAGTAACAATAGTAAAGGGTTGCGCCAGCGGACCGTCGTAGGTAGACTCCATAACACCGTTCCATGCACCGGCAAGACCGGAATAGTAAACCGGAATAAGTCCTTCATTGTCGACAAGTGTCACAATTGTACTATTCTGTTCACCTATCGAAGCTCCCTTGACATCAACAATCCTTACCTCAAACGAGCGGTCATTGTTCATTTCGTCATTGCTCTTGGGGTAGTACTGGAACCGTCCGGTAGTTTCACCGGCAGGGATAGTGATGGTATATGCGGTAAACACATAGTTCACATCCGCCTTTGCCGGTTCCTCGCCATAAGGCAGAACTTCGACTGTGACCTGTACCGGGCCGTTGGTCTCACCTTTGACCACAACAGGTATATAGTTGTAGGATGTAGAAGATACTTGATCCTCGGATACGCGTATTGTGGTTTCCGCAAGGTCTACTGTCACATCTTTGCCTGTGTTGAAGTCGTTGTCATCGTCGGAGCACGATGTTACGGCCAGAGCACCAAGCGACAATAATGCTAAATATTTAAGTTTCATAACCATATTGTATTATTCGTTGTGTATTGGCTGATTAATTACCGTAACCGGGATTCTGCTGTCCTTTGAGTTTGGGATTGATATTAATCTCGGCCTGAGGAATAGCCCAGACAAAACGGTAATCGTCATTGTCATAAACTACATTGAGGCCATTGATTGAACGGGTAGCCGCGACAGCCGGGTTAAGGTCATAAGGCTGGTTGCGGTTGAAGCCCTGCTGCCAGCGACGGAGATCGCTCAGACGGAATCCCTCTCCCATCAGCTCTTTCGAGCGCTCGTTGCGGATAAACTGAAGGAGGTCGGAACCTGACAGGGTGATTTCAGGCATCGCCGAGGGATCTATCAGACGTGCATGGACAAGGTCGTTGATAGCCTTCTGTGCTACACTTTGAGCTCCGGAAAGTATGCCTGCTTCTGCAAGAATGAGATACTGTTCACTCAAACGGAATGGTTTCGGCGTATTGTCATACATTGCAGTACCGGTATCAAGTGCCGGGTTACCGGGATATTTCTGGAAAACATACGTCTTTGACTGTCCGCCTTCCACATTGAGCACATAGGGCTGTCCACCAAGGAACGCCACGAAGCGTACATCATTGATATAGCCTTCAGAATCCTCGTATTCTATAAGGCTGTAGACCGATTCTTGGGTGGGGATGTAGTCGCACTGAGCGGGGTCAGACCACCAGTAATTGTAGCCCTGGCAGGTCGAGAATGACTGCTGGTTGCTGATCTCTCCGGCATCGACATACGGAGCGAAGATAAGCTCACTGACATTTTCGTCATACCACATGTTGACATAATCTTCGCCGGTAGCGAGCTGGTAGTTCGGATTGCTTATCACATACTGAGCTTTGCTGACGGCGGTCTCGTTATCGCCGATGGCGAGTGCCATACGTGCCTGAAGAGCCGCTACGGCGTATGATGACAGATAATTTGCACCAGCCACGCACTGTGCGTCGCTGACAGTTGCCTCATACTCGGTCAGGCCGTCGAATGCATCGGCCAGGTCGCTCTCGATAAATTCGATTGAAGCTTTGAGCGACGAACGGGCGGGATATTTTGAATGGTCACCGGTAGGCTCGTACTCGGTCACAATCTGCAATCCAAGTGAGGTTTCCGCATTGCTAACAGCGTCATTGGTATTGCAATAGTGGTCGAGAAGGTAGAAATAGGCATATGCTCGTGTGAACTTTGCTTCGGCAATATACTTCTTCAATTCCTGTGCCTGCATTTCGTTAGCCCCGGCAACGAGTTTCTCACACTTGGGGATAAGGAAATTACAACGTGAGATTACTGTATAGCATGACTGATACGTGCCGTCAAACTCGCCTGTGGAAGAGTTCAGGAAGCCGTTGGCTATATTTCCGCCACGACCGCCGTTGTTCGACATGCCGATGAACTGGTCGAGCTGAAGCTCGGTATTGTATACCCACGCGCCTACCGACATACTGCGGAGATTGTTGTAGACCGTGTAATTCCGCACGTTGGTGGCATATTCAAAAGTAAGCGGTTCGGTGTCATCAATCACACCCTGCTGCTTTGTGTCCATGTCGCATGACGACAGGATTACGGCAGTCCCCGCTATTATTGATAAATATTTCTTTTTCATAATAATCATCTCAAATTTTAGAATGAAACTTCTACACCGAACTCATATTGGCGCGTATTGGGATATTGCAGACGCACGCCATTGCCAACATATTCGGGGTCGATACCGGTGAACTCGTCAGACGTGAAAGTCAGAAGGTTTCGGCCTGTGAAGCGGAAGGTGACATCGCTCATATCTACCTTCTTGAGCCAGCTTTTGGGAAGGTTGTAGCTGACAGTGATGTTTTTCATACGCAGGTATGAAGAGTTTTCGAGATAACGGGTGTCACCCTGAATGGCCTCGGTGATGGCCGGCATCGTTCCCTCCGGATTGTTCGGAGTCCAGGTATTGAGCATCTTGACGCTCTGATTGCCTTGTGTGAACGACAAGTTGGAAGCCAGCTGCTGATAAGCCCAGTTGTATATGTATTTGTCGGCAGCCCAGGTGAAATCGGCGCGCAGCGCGAGACCCTTCCATGCTACATTTAAGCCGAAGCCACCTGTCCACGACGGACGCCATGCCTTACCGAGGTTTACGGCGTCTTCTTCGTTGTATACCTTAGTGAGGTTGCCGTTTTTGTCATACCACATGCACTTGCCGTCGCGTTTGTCGACACCTGCATAGCGCACTGCGTTGAGCTGGAATGGATTTTCACCGACCACATATACCAGACCATAATCGTCAAGACGGTATTCAGTCTGTCCGTTGAAGAGTTCTACGACTTCGGCATGGTTGTAGTTGAAGTTGGCCTTTATGCCCACATACCAGTCTTTGTCGCGGTAGAGGTCGGAACCGATTTCAAAGTCCACACCTGAGTTACGCAACGAACCGATATTAGTGATGTTGGACGACCATCCTGTAGTATAGCTGTAGGGCACATCGAGGATAAGATCCTTAGTGTCCTTGATGTAGTAGTCGACCGTACCGTAAAGGCGGCGGTTGAAGAGGCTGTAGTTGACACCTGCGCTGAACTGCTGGATCGTTTCCCAGGTCAGGTCGGGGTTGGAAGGAGAAGTTAGTCCCATTGTAGGCTGTCCGTGATAGTTCGTGCCAGTGCCGAGCGCGCCGTGCCAGGCGAAGTCGCCAAGACCGGAATAGTTGCCGGCTGTACCGAAGTTGGCGCGCACCTGCAAGGCGTCAATCCAGGTGATGGGGCTGAGGAAAGACTCGTTTTTGGCATTCCACATCAATCCCAAAGCATAGAATGTGGACCAGCGGTGCTGCGGCGCGAACTTGGAGCATCCGTCCCTACGTACCGAACCGTTAAAATAATATCGCTCATTGAAATTATAGTCAGCAGTGAGGAAGTAGGAGTTAACGACATATTCACTTATCGATTGTGATAAATCGTCCAATTTGACTGACGTTCCGTTGGTGATAAGCATAAGGTCATTAGACGGTTGACCTTCCGTACTTAATCCGAATGAGTTGGTACGATTGATGATTGACTCCTGACCAAGAAGCAGTGTAAACTCATGATCGTCAGCTATTTTATTGGTATATTCTGCTGTGTTGGTGTAGGTGAACTGATAAAGACGTCCGAATGACTCACCCGAAATACGTTCGGTATATTGGCCGAAGTTCGTTTTGCCACCCATAGGCAGTTCATAGTCCTCGGTAGCGTTCCAGCGTGTGGAGGCACGACGGTCGTAGGCATAGGCACTCTGCTGTGCGCGGAGCACGAGACCCCTTATCGGACGTATCTCCTCAAAAATCGATGCATTGATGGTGACCTGGTTGGTACTTCCGGTGTTGAGCGCCGACACGAAATTGGCATTAGGCTGACCTCCTAATGAGTATTTGAGCCAATTGGCCTTTTCGCCAAAGCTTATATTTCCGGTCTCATCAAATGAATAGAGATAGGGCGACTCGTAAGGAAGCGCATAATAAGCCTGGAAAATAGGACCGTTGGTATAAAAACGGCCGGCTTGCGCAGCTGTAGAGTTGGTTTCATATTTCTCATACGCGAGGTTGCCGCTGAAACCAACGCGCAGCCAAGGCTTTACATCAGCATTGAAGCTGGCACGGAGTGTCTCACGACGCAATCCTGACTTGGCGATAAGACCGTCCTGGTCATAGTGGCCAAGCGACAGGAAATAGTTGGATTTCTCGCTGCCACCGCGCACAGCTGCTTCAAACGAGTAAGTAAGTGCATTTGACTTAATCATCTCGTCACGCCAGTCAGTATCGATACCGTATTTTGTAATGAGATCACGCTGTATGCCGTCAAGTTTGGGAGATCCGAACGCTTCGGTCATATCGTCACGGAACTTCAGATACTGCTGAGAGTTCATCATCTCTATACCACTTTCTACAGGAGCCGACCAGCCCACGGATGCACGTATTGTAACTTTTCCGCTCTCGCCTAACTTACCTTTCTTGGAAGTGATGACGATGACACCGTTACCTGCGCGTGAACCATATATAGCAGTCGAGGCTGCATCCTTGAGCACCGTGATTGATTCGATGTCGTTGGGATTGAGCGATGTGAACACTGCCGATGAAACGGGTGAACCGTCAAGTATGAACAACGGCGTAACGCTGAATTCCAAAGAGCTGTAGCCACGGATATTGATATTGGCGGGCGCGGAAGCAGGCTCACCGGTGTTGGAGAAAATACCGAGACCGGGAACCGCACCCTGAAGGGCGTCGACGAAGCTCGCAGCCGGAGTATTTTCGATCTGCGCTGAGCCGACTACAGACGCGGCGCCCACGAACGAGCCAAGTTTCTTTGCTGTACCGTAACCGGTTACCACAACCTCGTCAAGTGAATTCTCATTGGGCTGGAGACGAACCACCATACCGTCAGCTGCAGCAACACTCTGCATGGCATAGCCCAGGTATGAAACTTTGAGAATAGTACCCGGAGCTACCCTCAGGGAAAATTCGCCCTCGATATTGGTAGCATCACCTTGTCCATTCTCAGCTACGACAGCAGCTCCAATCAGGGGCTCACCGTCAGTCGCTGAAACGACCGTACCCTTGATGATTCCGTCCTGAGCTATAGCCGTGACAGATGTCAAGATGACAGTCATCAGAAAAATAAACAGTTTTTTCATACTAAGTAATTAATTAGACAATAAAATATAATAATGATTTGATAATCAACTATTTATGTTAGCAACTCATGTCCGTTTCTTACCAAGGAACGGACGGATGGTTCGCAAAGATAGCAAAAATACCTGAATTTTAAACAAATGTAAGCATATTTTTTTTAGGCGTTAACATTTTGACATTTAATTCGTAAATATTGAATTTTTTAATATTTTTTTGTAATGATTTGATAATCAAACGTTAAAAATTGTCCGATATACCAAATTTATTCATTTTGCATATCCAAATTTTTTTAACGCGTTTCACATTTTGATTTAACCCCCATAATGCCTTAAATCAGATAGTCCTGCGGCTGCAGCAAAGCTGTTTCCCTAATGGCATACCTTCAAAAACGCCGTCGCACTGCATCGCAATTTCCATATATAATTAATTTTCCATATATAATTAATTAATGTGTATTCGCGGCAAGTTATTGCACTGATTGCCAGTGCAATAACTTGTTATGTCCGTTTCTTGGTAAGAGACGGACGTGAGTTGCTAACATAAATAGTTGATTATCAAATCATTATTATATTTTATTGTCTAATTAATTACTTAGTATGAAAAAACTGTTTTTAATGCTTGCGGTAATCATCGCTGCGACAGTGAATGTAATGGCGCAGAACCATACAGTCACGGGCGTTGTACTTGATGCCGCGACAGACGAGCCCCTTGTTGGAGCTTCGGTTTTGCCCGTGGGAAGCAGTAACGGCGTTGCCACCGATATGGATGGTAAATTCACGCTGTCGGTTCCCGCTTCGGTAAAAGAGGTAACTGTATCGTACATAGGTTATACGGCAGTGACGGTTCCGGTCCAGCCCGCTATGACTGTTAAATTGCAACCGTCCTCGACTGTACTTGATCAGGTTGTGGTGACCGGTTACGGTTCTGCAAAAAAACTTGGTTCTGTAGTCGGTTCGGTTGCCGTAATTGGTGATGCCGCGTTGGAGAGTACTCCTGCGACAACGTTTGTAGACGCTCTTGCCGGCCAGGTCGCAGGTCTTGCCGTCTATTCCGACTCCGGAGACCCCTCTTCGACCCACAACACTGTGTATATCCGCGGTGTCAATTCACTTTATGCAAGCACAGACCCGCTGTACATACTTGACGGTGCGCCGATTTCGTCAGCATTGTTCACCACCCTGAATCCTTCCGACATCGAGAGCGTTACCGTGCTCAAGGATGCGGCTTCGACCGCCATCTACGGCTCGCGTGCTGCCAACGGTGTCATCGTGCTTACGTCGAAGAAGGGTAAATTCGGCGACAAAGCTCAGGTCACTATCCGCGCCCGCTACGGTATCTCGCAACTCGCATCGGATAAAGTTGACATGATGAATTCGAAACAGTACATTCAGTTCCGCGACATCGCAGGTATTCCGGTGGATCAAAGTATCAAGGATCTTGTCAACAACTATGGTATTGACACCAATTGGCGCGACGAGATGTTCAAAAATGCGCCTACTTACTCATTGGAAGGTGTTGTGAGCGGCGGCGGTGACAAAGTAAGCTACTATTTTTCAATCGGCCACTATGATCAGGAGGGTATTATTGCCAATTCCGGAATACGCCGCGAAACGTTACGTACATCGGTCGATTCAAAAATCAATGATTGGTTCCGTACCGGTATTCAGGTAAATCTCGGTTACTCCAAATCACAGACCAACTCCGAGTCAGATCAGATGTATACTACCGGTGGTAAAAATTACATTCAGAACCCTGCATTCCTTGCACGTTACGCACTGCCATACGACTCCCCCAATTATTATACGATTGACGAGAATGGCAAGCTTATCTACGGAGAGGAGGCTCTGTACCTGCACTATTCAGGATTGCAGATGCCGGCGTTCATTTATAAAAGAAACCACGAATATACTACCAAGCTGACAATCAACGGTACGCTCTACGAGCAGATTACCCCAATCAAGGGTCTGACACTTCGTGCTCAGCAGAATGTCGATGCTTTTGATTATCGTGCACATTCAAGAGCATATCCCTACGAGACATTCCTCACTCCGATGGGCGACAAAGTGGGCTCGAATGATTTGGGCTATATCAATCCCGGCTCAGTAGGACAACTTTTCCAGCGTTACTATACCTTTACTTATACAAATACAGCCGAGTACCGCACATCAATCAACAATGTGCATAACATTGCGGCTTTGGTAGGCCAGGAGTCTATCATCAGCAACAATAGTTCCTTCACCGGAGGCTCGTCGGGTCAGACAGACAACCGACTTATGCTCATCGGTAACGGTACTTCGGTCACTATGGGCAATGTCGACGAGTCGATTTCAGAATATGTATTCAATTCATATTTCTTTAATCTTAACTACGACTACGACAACCGCTACTTCTTTGACGGTACTCTCCGCCGTGACGGCAGTTCGCGTTTCGCTCCCGACCATCGCTGGGCTACATTCGGTTCTGTCGGCTTGATGTGGAACCTCAAGGGTGAGAAATTCCTTCAGGACGTGGCGTGGCTTGACGACCTCAAACTCCGCTACAACTGGGGTACGACAGGTAATGCAGGTATCGGTAATTATGACTGGATGGGTCTAATCGGTGCATATTCATATCCTTATGCCGGCGGTACAAGCACCGGGCTCAATTCCAATTATCCGGGCAATCCGAACCTTACGTGGGAGACAGTTACCAAGAACAGTCTTGGCGTATCAGTATCGGTATTCAACCGCCTGCAGGCTACTGTTGACCTTTATTCCAACAAGACCACCGACATGCTGATGGATGTGCCTTACAGCTTTACGACGGGTATATCGGGCGCTACCGGCAATATTTGCGAGATGACCAACAAAGGTATCGAGGTTGAACTTACCGGCGACATCTACCGCGACAAGGACTGGTATGTGGGTGCCCGTGTCAACTTCGCCTACAATGAGAACCGTATCTCAAAGCTGTTTGACGGCTCTAACGAGTACACTATTCCCGGCACGACCGTACACTACGAAGTCGGACATGACCCATACGAATTCTGGATGGTCAGATATGTAGGTGTAGATCCGCGTGACGGTAAGCAAATATGGCTCGACAAGGATGGCAACGAGACAAAACAGTTCCCCACCGACGCACGTACGTTCATCGGTAAGTCGTCAAATGCCCCCTGGACCGGCGGTTTTGGCGTCAATGCACGCTGGAAAGACATATCTTTGCTCGTCAACTTCGGTTGGGCTGCTAAGAAATACGGCATGAACAATGCAGCGTACTTCACCCGCAACTCGCGCTTTGCGACACAATCGAATCAGGAAGTTGCCATGCTCAATATATGGACTACCCCGGGACAGGTGACAGATATTCCGGCATACGGAGAAGCGCTGGAAATGGACGGTGACAACTTCATCGAAGATTGCTCTTATCTGCGTCTGAAGAGTCTCACCCTTTCTTATTCTCTTCCCAAGACACTTCTCAATAAAATTGACTTGTCAGATGTCAAATTCAGCTTTACCGGTCGCAACCTCTTCACCATCACTCCGTTCACCGGCTACGACCCCGAGATTGCAGCTTCAGTGATGAAATTCTGGTTCCCCAATACTCGTCAGTTTGAATTTGGTGTAGAAGTTTCATTCTAAAATTGATTATATAGAAATTATGAAAAAAATATATATTGCATTATTATTGGCTGCCGGCGCACTGACCTCGTGCGATATGGATCTGGAGCGTCCGGGTGCAATCGGCACTGATAACGGACTGCAGACAAAAGCGGACTGCCAGAATTTTCTTAACGGCATTTATACGAATCTGCGTTCGGCGACAGTCGGTGAATATGTGGCTATCCCCGAGTTTCAGGCCGATATGTTCCAAGCTACCGTAGTAAACGGTAACAACTATGGTGATTTTGCGTTCGGTACCGTTACGGCATCGACCGGTAATATCGAGGATCAATTCTATAGCACATATAGCAAAATCTCCAATATCAACTTCTTCCTGCCGCGTGCGCAGGCGATAGTGGATGGCGGGAATGTCTCAGATGCTGACAAAGCGGAAATCGAAATGATGACAGGTGTCGCCAAATTTGCCCGCGCCTATTACAATTACTTCCTTTTCGACCGTTTCTGCCAGGCTTATTCAGCAGACAAAGCTGAGACACCTGCACTCGGCATCCCGTTGGTTTTTGAATATAATCCTACTCCTGATCGAGGAAGCTATCCCGGCCGTTCCACAATGGCTGAAACGCTTAAGGCAATCAATGATGACCTCAGCGAAGCATACACTATCCTTAAGGACTATGAGGACAATGTATCAAAAGCGGCTTGTGCGCCCAACGCATACCACGTCAGCTCTTACGCCGTGGCAGCTCTGCAGGCACGCGTAGCACTTCAGTCAGAGGATTACACGACGGCGATAGCTAAATCAGAGGCAGTTATCAATGCCGGAATTTTCTCCCTTTGCGAGATTGCCGACTACTCTTCAATGTGGATAAATGATGCGTCTACCGAACTTATCTTTGTCCCCTTCGGTTCAAAAGATGAGGCCGGTGCAATTGCCGGGACAGGTGCGGTTTGGCTCTATTCAAATGCCAAAAACACGTCGTATTTTATTCCGTCATCGGAGGCTGTGGCACAGTACGCGAGTGCCGATGTGCGTGGCACAGTATTTTTTGACGAATATGCTATTGACTGCAATGGTGACAAAGTTGATTCACCGGTGTTTAACAAATACCCCGGCAATCCCGCTCTTTGGACGACTACTTCCAACAACCTCAAGAACAAGGCAAAGCCTTTCCGCTTGTCGGAACTTTACCTTATTGCAGCCGAGGCATACGACAAGACAGGCAATGCTCCGATGGCCAACAAGTATATCAACGCATTGCGAACCAAACGTATAAGCAACTATAAGGACCAGACCATGAGCGGCAATACCCTGACCGAGGCTATCCGCACAGAGCGTTGCAAGGAACTCCTCGGCGAAGGTTTCCGTCTGAGCGACCTCAAGCGGTGGGGTGTAGGATTTACCCGCACCTGTGCATACGGCGAAATCGACAGCTGGTATGACGATCTCGCAGCTACGCTGCTTTATCCCCGTTCACGCACGCTCTCATACTCAGCCGGTGATTATCGCTACGTATGGCCTATACCGCAGGCCGAGATGGAGGTCAACCCGCAGCTTAAAGGGCAGCAAAACCCCGGTTATTAATCATTTAATATTTTGACTAACAATGAAATTCAGTAAAATATTCGCAATAGCACTGGCTGCCGCAACGATGACAGCCTGCTCCGATGATGACAACGGGCTGAACAGCTCATCGGATGTGACCGTTGACTTCGAAGGTGCAACCATGGAGGTCAACGAGGATCAGGATTTCTTTGAAATCCCGGTCATGGTCACCGGTGAGACTAACGGCGACATTAAGGTCACTATCGAGGTTGAAGCTCCCGAAACAGTTGATGACCAGACAGCCGTTGAAAACGAGCAGTTCATGATTACGAGCTATATTATCACCATCCCTCAGGGAAAGGCCGTCGGCGCTTTTGAAGTGCGTAACCTTTGGGAACAGGGAGTAGTGACGCCTGACAAAACTTTCAAAGTGAAAATTACGAAGGTTGAAGGTGCCCAGATTGGTTCTATCGCCACTTCTACCGTGACCATCATCAATATTGACAATACATACACTTCGTTGCTCGGACGCTGGACTCTTTCCGCTACCAACTTCAAGACCGGTGACCCTGTCAGCTATGTGGTTACGTTCAGCATGCCGTCAAGTCCTGAGCCGGAAGAAGTAGGGCACTTAATCTGTGCATTCAACTATCAGGAAGATGCCGACATGTTCATTCCTATCTGGTTTGACATTAATGAGAATAACGGAAAAGTAGAGTATGTCGGTATTCCGCTTGACAATCTGACTTCGAATTATTATTATAATTTTGGAGATCCAGTCGGCAATGCCCTTCTCTGTACATCTTCAATTTACAACAACTCATGGGTACAGCAGGGTACAATTGACGGTGAAATAAACGAGGAATATACAGAAATAACCTTCGGTGACCAATATCCCCTTGTCAACCGGCTTGTAGCTTATCCGTCGTTTGAATATCTCGGTTATACTTATGGCAAGCAGTTGATTGACATTAAGTTGACTAAGAACTAATCAGTAGTTAATCCTGAAATAAAAGATGGCGGGCGTTTTACGATGTCCGCCATCTTTAACCGTTTATATTGCAATATGAATAAAGTCAGAATTTTTACTCTATTTTTGGGATTTGTCCCGTTGCTGCTCGACGCCCAGAGCAAACTTAATCCACAGGGGCAGATTATCGTGGACCGTTATCAGTCTGAACTGACCGACATGAAACGGGCTGCCTCGAATGAGACTTTGAATTCAGCCACGGAATGCGCGCTCGTACGTATGGCTCCCGGTTATACAACTCAGACGCTGCGTGATATGGGTTTTACGGTCAACACGGACTTGGGTGACATCGCCACAATAATGCTGCCGCTCGACAGAATTGAGGAACTTGAAGCGTCCGATGCCGTAAAAAGTATATCAATCGGTGGAAAAGAATATGCGATGATGAATTTTGCCCGTATTGCCGGGGCGGTCGATGCTGTTCAGGAGGGTTTCGCATTCAACGGCTCGCAGGTGTCATTTAATGGCAATGGAGTCGTGGCCGGAATGATGGATACAGGTTTCGAAGCCAACCATATCAATTTTACTGACGACAACGGCAATTCACGGGTCAGCGCCCTGTGGCATTTTACAGGCGGCGATGGCAACAATTCGGTACGAAAATACAACAGCGGAAATATCAGCCGTTTCTCCTCCGATACCAACGAAAGTTCCCATGCTACCCACGTGGCAGGCATAATGGCCGGAAGTTATAACGGAGAATCCAGATATGTGGATATGGCTAATCCGACATCCGGAAACGGGAAAGTAGTCACGGGAGCAAATCCGTTTTACGGAGTGGCGACAGGCTCCACTATAGCAGCCAGTGTCGGCGAACTTACTCATCCCAACATCATTGACGGCGTGGCCAACATAGTGGAATATGCCGAGGAGCAGGGGCTGCCATGCGTGGTAAACCTGTCGCTGGGCTCTACTTACGGTCCGCATGACGGCACGGATGATTTTACCGAAGCGCTGTCGAAACTCGGGAAGCGGGCGGTCATAGTTATGGCAGCCGGCAATGACGGCACTCAGAATCTGTCGATCAACAAGACATTCACCTCCGCTGACAATCAGCTTAAGACCATGATTGCGGGGAATGAAGCCAAAGGTATAGCCGATGTATGGTGCAGCGACGCTACAGAACTGAAAGTATCATGGGCTATCTATGACAAGGATAAGCAGCAATTGATAACGCTTGCGTCATCGACCGACGGACGCAGAGTGTATGTCAATAGCCAGAATTCAACATTTGCCGCATCGTTTTCCGGTTCGATAGAGATGGTATCCGGCGTAGACCCGAACAACAACCGTTACAATGCGTACAGTTCATGCAATGTTGTTCCTAAGACAGGAAACAGCACGAAAATTCTCGCTTTGATTGTCGAGGGCGCAGCCGGCAAGAAAGTGGATGTGTTCGGATTCAATGTTTCTTTTGAAAATCCGTATTGGGTAGGCTGGACAGGCGGTTCAAATACCAATACCATCAATAATGCATGCTGCGGGGAGAATATTATCTCGGTGGGCGCTTATACTACCCGTACATATTGGTCAACATTGGCGCAGAACGGGAATTTCTATTATCCCGGCAATACAATCGATGCAATATGCCCGTTCTCATCATTCGGCACGACATTCGCCGGCAAACAGTTACCGTTGGTCGCTGCTCCCGGGTCGGCCATGGTGGCATCATACAATTACGATTATGTTAAAGCTGCTAAAGAGGAAAACGAAATGATAGCCTCTGCACAGGGACGCATATATACCGATTACTGGGGACAGATGCAGGGAACGTCTATGGCATGCCCCTTTGTATCCGGCACGGTAGCTCTTTGGCTTCAGGTTGATCCCACACTCAAGTTTGAAGATGTGATGGAAGTAATCAATACTACGAGTGTTACCGATCGCTATACGCGTCGCACTCCGGAACGTTTTGGCGCCGGTAAGATTGACGCGCTGGCGGGTATCAAGAAGGTGCTTGACAATAAGGCGAGTGTCGGTGCGATATTTGCCGACGACGAGCGCAATTTCATCCTGACTCCCACCGACGGCGGCTACAATGTCTACGTAGCCGGCGAATCTGCTCTCACCGTGACACTCTATGATGCCGCCGGCAGCACTGTTGCCTCCGTATCGGCCGACAGCAACACTGTCGACATCAACACCTCTGCCCTCTGTCCCGGCATCTACATCATCTCCGCGCAGGGCAACACCCAGCGTCACACAGCCAAAATCGCGGTGAAATAACCCGCTGCGACCTGACAAAACAAAGGCACAACAGCCTTGACTAAAGAACAAAATTTTTATTGTACTCCTGTTGATGCTGTTGTGCTGTTGTTAATACAGAATCAACAAATGAACAAATGCCTTGACAAATACTCTAATATAGTTCAGGAGTGAATACGCTTTTGTTACTCTGTCGGGGCTTTTGTGATTTTGTTTGAAACATATATACTTTCCGCGGTTGAAAACCGCGGCTACTAAGTCTGAATCAAGCATAGTAGCCGCGGTTTTCAACCGCGGAAAGTATTTTTAGAGTGCTGTTTTTATATTGGTGTGGCTATATGGCTACCGGTCAGCAGTATTTGCTGAAGTCGGCGTTGCGCATGTCGCCGGTCTCGTTGAAGGCGTTGTGGAATGCAAATGCGGCTGTGAGCGCATGGGGGGTCTGGCCGCCCTTGCCGAGTTTCATGTAGTCGCGCAGGAGGCCTTTGTAGTCGGGATGCGCGCAGTTCTCGATGATGCTCTCGGCGCGTTGTACGGGGTCGAGGCCGCGGAGGTCGGCAATGCCCTGGTCGGTCACGATGATGTCGACGGAGTGTTCCGAGTGGTCGGCATGCGCCACCATCGGCACGATGTTGGAGATTAAGCCGCCTTTGGTGACGGAGGGGCATGAGAAGATGGAGATGTAGGCGTTGCGGGTGAAGTCGCCCGAACCGCCGATACCGTTCATCATCTTGGTGCCGAGCACGTGGGTCGAGTTGATGCCGCCGAAAAGGTCGGCCTCAAGGGCGGTGTTCATCGATATGACACCGATACGGCGTATTACTTCGGGATTGTTTGACAGCTCGGCGGGACGCATGAGTATCTTGTCGGCGAACTCTTTCATGTCGGGGAAGAATTCTTTCTCTGTGTCGTCGCTGAATGTCATTGAGCAGGTCGAGGCGAATTTGCATTTGCCTTTACGCATCAGGGCGAGCACGGCGTCCTGCATCACTTCGGTGTACATCATGAACGGGGGTATCTCCTTGTTCTCGCCGAGGTCGTAGAGCACGGCGTTGGCCACGTTGCCCACGCCCGACTGCAGCGGGAGGAATTCCTTGGGTATGCCGCCGCGGCGGTATTCGCGGAGGAGGAATGCCACGACGTTGGCGCCGATCTGCTTCGACACTTCGTCGGGAGCGGTGAAGGGCTTGACGCCGTCATACGACTTGGTGCGCACGATGCCGACCACCTTGTTCGGGTCGATTTTCAATACCGGCGAACCGATGCGGGCATTGGCTGCATAGATGGGTATCTCGCGACGGTAGGGAGGGTCGGCGGGAAGATATATGTCGTGCATGCCGTAGAGGGCCTTGGGAAGCGCTTCGTTAAGCTCGATGAAGATTTTGTCGGCGAGCTTGGCGTAGGTGGGGATATTGCCGACTCCGGTGCCGAGGATTACCTCTCCGTCGGGCGTTATGTCGGCGGCCTCTATGATGGCCCAGTCAACTTTGCCATAAAATCCGTAGCGTACTTCCTGAGCCATCTCCGACAGGTGACGGTCGTCGTAATGGCAGTCGTGGGAGTTGATGCGCTTGCGGAGGTCGGGCACATTCTGGTAGGGCGCGCGGAAATTGAGCGCATTCGCACGTGAGAGCGCTCCGTCGACATGGTCGGAAGTAGAGGCTCCGGTAAGGAGATTGATTTTGAACGGACGCCCTTCGGCATGCTCACGCTCAGCCTTTGCGGCTATTGCCTCCGGGATGAATTTGGGAGTACCGGGAGCAGTAAATCCGGATAAGCCTACCGTGTCGCCGTTTTTGAAATGCTCGGCGGCCTCGGCAGCTGTCATGTAATCAAATGCCATAATGATTCTGCGGTTTATAATTTTTTTTCTAAAAGGAACAAAACAGAAATGCGGCTATGCACATTTTTTCAAATTCTGCGCAAATTTACACAATTATTTGGTTAAAGACAAAGTTTTTACCGATTTAGGCAATATTTAGTGCGATTTTCCCTAACTTTGCACAATAAATTATACCGCGCATGAACAACAACGCCAACTATTCCGACCGGAAATTATATATCGAAACTTACGGCTGCCAGATGAATGTGGCCGACACCGAGGTAGTGGCCTCGGTGATGAACACCGTGGGCTACGAGATAGCCGACACTGTCGACGACGCCGACGCTATCCTGCTCAACACCTGCTCGATACGTGACAACGCCGAGCAGAAAATCATCAGCCGCCTGCAGGCACTGCGGTCGCTGCGCCGCAAGTCGGGACGTCTCATAATAGGCGTCATAGGCTGCATGGCCGAACGTCTGCGCGACGACCTTATCGACAACCACGGCGTCGACATCGTGGCGGGTCCTGACGCATATCTCGACCTCCCCAACCTCTTCGCTTCGGTAGAAGCGGGGCAGAAAGCCATCAACGTGGAGCTGTCGACCACGGAGACCTACCGCGACATCATCCCGGCCCGCATCACCGGCAACCGCGTCAGCGGATACATCAGCATCATGCGCGGCTGCAACAATTTCTGCTCCTACTGCATCGTGCCCTATACCCGCGGACGCGAACGCTCGCGTCCCGTCGACAGCATACTACATGAACTCGACGACCTCCGCGCCAAGGGATTCAAGGAGATAACCCTGCTGGGGCAGAACGTCAATTCCTACCGCTATTCAGAACCTGACAGCGACGAGGTGGTGACTTTCGACCGCCTGCTCGCCATTGTGGCCGAAGCCGCTCCCGACATGCGCATACGCTTCACTACCTCGCATCCCAAGGATATGACCGACGCCACAATCGACGTCATCGCCTCCTACCCCAACATCTGCCGTCATATCCATCTGCCGGTACAGTCAGGCTCCGACAAGGTGCTCAAGCTGATGAACCGCAAATACACCCGCGCATGGTATCTCGACCGCGTCCGCGCCATACGCCGCCGCATACCCGACTGCGGCATATCCACCGACATGTTCACCGGATTTCACGACGAGACCGAGGAGGATTTCCTCGAAACGCTCTCGCTGATGCGCGAAGTGGGATTTGACGCCGCGTTCATGTTCAAATACTCCGAACGCCCCGGCACCCTCGCCGCACGCACTATGCCCGACAACGTGCCGGAAGATGTCAAGATAGAACGCCTCAACCGCATGATAGCGCTGCAAAACGACCTATCTGCCGCGTCAAACCGTCGCGACATAGGCCGCGAGTTCGAAGTGCTCATAGAGGGCGTGTCGAAACGCAGCACCGACCAGTTCGTAGGCCGCACCTCGCAAAACAAAACCGCCGTCTTCCCCCGCGGCACCCACCGCGTAGGCGACACGGTCCGTGTCCGCGTCACCGGCACCACCTCCGCCACCCTCATCTGCGAATTAGCGGATGAACATGTATTGTAATAACCATGCATAAGTGTAAATAAGCATGTATATCATTTCATTTGTTACTTATATGTGTCAATTAAAAACTTCATTTTTTCATGACACTCTTCATTCCCAAGATTTATAACCACAAGATTGGAGCGCGTTCTGGTAATACCAGTATATAAAAGTTCATTAAATGTCGAATCTCCGTCAAAATGTTTCTGTAATATTAGAAAAACAGTTTCACTTTCCCATCCTTTAAAACTATGAATTGTTGAAATTTTAATGTTTCCAGAGTTCATCCAAAAATTGAATTTTTTGTTATCTCGGATATATTTATAGTTTGTAGAGAACACTGCATCTCTAAATTTTGTAAAGTCATTTTCAAAGCGTTGCATTACAATAATAAAGTCATTGAGAGATGTTTTATATTCTATACATTTTGCCTCCAATCGAGTTTTGAAAACATCAGGGAAACGGTTATACATTTCGTACGCAGAAAATAGCACAGCAATCTGGCGTTCTCCCGTATCTGAATTTTTATCTTTGTTGCGTTTGATTAATTCAATCAAACATTCACGTAATTTGACAGGAGTTATCTCCGATTTATATCGGATTCCTTGCAGATACATCTGTTCATAAGTCTCGAACATGGTTGATGTCCTAAGCCCGGTTTTATATCGATAATATGTTTCTAAAAGTTGCAGAAATTTCATCTCTGCCCCAAGCACTGTAATGTCGTTAATTGCAACGTCATTAACACGGTTCTTGATATTTCCTTCAATAATATTAAAGACAGCCTTAATCGGGTCACCGCCTTGAAGATATATATAATTTAAATAGCCTTGTTGAAGGTTCTGCCCAAAGAACAGCGAGTCTTGGTCTGCTGTCAAAGTTTCATCGATTTCATATTTATTACCAAAAAAATTACGTTGAAAGCCCAGCGCAAGATCTTTAATTTTCATTTCAGAACGAAAACAAGTATCAAGTGTATTAACACCTCTTACATTTGTTGATACATCCTTGTCTTCCGTCCACCTATTATAGATATTCTGTTTTACATCTCCCAGCAGATAGTAACCACTTCGAGGATATTCTCCTCCCTGAAAGAGGAAGCAATCCTTGATAATATCCATCCATACGCGTTTATAATCTTGTATCTCGTCTATAAAGACCACATCAAAGCGTTCTGTATGCTCTTTATGCTCATCGAATAGTTGATAATTATCGTAATAACGGGAAAAGAAATGGGTCTCACTTTCATCTTCTTCTTTTCGGAAGTCTATACCAAGGTTGTTTAATTGAGCATTTATGAATTGGTGATAATTTAGAATGGTAAACGAAGACCAATCAAAATCCTCATGTACTTTTTGTAATTTATCGTGGATAAAATTCTTAAGGGTAATGTTGTAGGTAAGTATTAGAATCTTAGGATGTCCAATACCCATAACAATCAATTCACGATATGATTGAACAGCTTTTGCCGCAAGCATAGTTGTCTTTCCGGAACCGACGACCCCTTTTACTCGCCATTCTTTTCGTTTTTGTTCATCATATATTAGTTCATCTTGCTTCTTAGAATACATCGGAATCGTTGGATTCTGACGTTTTAACCGGCCATCATAACGAGAGATAAACACCCCTTGATTTTGAGTGTGTAATGGTGGTAACAACAAATGATGAATACTGTTATATAATTCAGTAGTAAATAATTGACTCGGATAGCGAGAAATTATATGAAATCTCTCCAACAAATTCATAAAATAATCCTTATTCAAGTCATCATTGCCCAATAAGACAATATATTTTATAAATTTTTTGTAGCCTATCTCGGTAGAGTATGGAGTAACTATTTTCCCTATTACTTGCTTGTGAGATGCATTATGGAAATATACGCCACTTGCAACTACACTCCACATATTAGGGTTCTTGATGTTCATTTCAAGAAGATTTTCGATGTGGAGATTATATAGATTCTTTTTATATTGGTCGGCTTGATCAATGGGAGATTTAATATAGGCTCGTTCCTCTTTCTCGTTTTTAGGATGAGCAAGATGCCAATGCTTCTTATCATCAAGCTTATATAAGTCCAGATCCCAGTCTTTTACTTCAATAATCAAAACTCCTCCTCCTTGACGCATTATGACAACATCAGGGCGGTCACCATTTAGAAAAGGGTTAAAATATACCTCAAAGGAATCATCAAGCGTTTGTTCTAGAAAGCGCAGCAAAGCCCATTCCCCCTCGGTAGGTTGGATCTTAAATTGTTGTATTTTTTGTATTGAAGGTATAAACTGTGCCATAGTTATTCGGATAAGAGACGGTTGTTGAAGTCATCACCAACTTCAAAAGCATATAGAGACTCCATTCCTCTTCGTTCTATATAAATATCTTTCATCCAATCCAGTATGTGAGAATGTTGATGTTTAATACTACTGGTGGATGGAAGAAAGCCAATGTTGTGAAATGTTGATTTCACCTCTCCCATTGCATTTTCTTTAACTCCACGATAATCTATAATACCAAAGCCATGCCCTGATGTGATTAGATGATAATTTGTCAGGATATTTCTGTCGTGTGTTACATTACCCGATGTATGGGCAACTATAGATACTTGTATTTTAGGACCAAGTTTTAATTCATGGATTTCAGAAATAACTTGTTCCATTTTCTCCTTTTTCAATTCTCCATTCTTATTGTATAGAAATATCGTTAGGTGAAATGGAATTGCAAGCCCATTGGGCACTAACGCCTGTATCAAATTATACAAAGAGGGCTTACGTCTGTCGAAATTACTGCTTAAAAGATAGTTGTCAATAATTACAGCCGCATTTATTGGAGCAACGTCAATCGTCGCCAAAACATCCTTCCATGATGAAATATCTTCATACTCCTCTCCATGTTCTTGAAGTTTTCTTTTTTGGACGGCAGTCAAAAGATTGAAAGGGCGTAAATGAGATGTACCCATATCATCAATAACTTGCATATCTGTCAGCGAGGATGTCAACAAAACGCCCATTTTCTCTCTATAATTCGAGTACGGCTTTGAATCAGGAGGAAGTAATAAGAAAATGTCGTCAGCCCGGGGTTCCTTTATATCTTGAAGCGCAGAATTAACGCACTTGATACTACGGGCGGGTCTCTTTAAGATCTTATTTACAACCGGATTGGTAGCCGCTAATTTTAGCAACTCGGCATTACTACCTATCTCAAGATATATATCTCCTAATTTCTCAATGATTGACAACACCGTACTATATGGACGATCTTTCCGAAGTCTGATAACCTCGGAAAGAGTGTCTTTTGTACAAAATATTCTATGCGCAGCCATCGCTATTCATTACTTAAGTCGAATAACCGAATTGCTTCGTTATCTGCTTCATCAAGGAACCCCGCGCCGAAATCTTGTGAGAATTTCCCGTTCTCTTTAAGTCCCATGTTGTATGGATGACTGTTCTCATCCACATAGATAACTGACACATCATCGACAGGAATTTTCTTCTCAGCTACGCGTACTTGCAACCTACGAATTAAATATTCACTATGGGTCTCAATGACAAAGTGTATGTTATACTTTTCGAGTGCCTCAGCAAACATGTCCACAAGCATAGACTGAAACTTGGGATGCAGGTGAATCTCCGGCTCCTCAATTATTATAGTCTGCTCCGGGAACAAAACCTTGTCGGTATACATGTCAGTAATATACACATAATTCTGTCCATACCATCCTTTGACAAGAAAGTGCTTGAATGCGCGTTGTATTCCCGTCTCTATCTCTAAGAGAATAGAGAACAATTGTGTTATTCCATATCCCTCATCTGCCAATAAGCTGGCATGATTCCCTTTATGAAGCTTAATGGAAACACCTAACCCTTCAGTGTCCATATCCAGAGTAGCATAGTCGCAAATCCCAAACTTTTTTAACCACTTATTCATAAAGGCATCTGGTTCATAGCCTTTTTCATTTTTATATTTCTTAAGACCAATAAAATCGCGACGTGCGTTAAAATAACGATTAAGAAGACCAGCGAAATCCGATTTTGAATCAAGTGTATATAAACGTTTGACATCTATTCTAGATGAACCGACATATGCCAATGAGCCGCACCATGATGGTGTTAACGCCTTTTGAAGTTGTTCATTAACATACTTTTTGAAGTCTTCCCAAAGGTAATGAATAGTCAGTTGTGGTCTGTTCCCAATCCATTCTTCTCCATTAGTTAACCTAATTTTCTCTGAGAACGATAAATCAAGAGAAAGATTTATATACTCTCCGGCATTAATAAGAGTAGTAAGAAGCATTGGGAACTTAATATCGCTCTTTTGCAGTTGGTCAAGCTTTTTAATGTCTCCCTCTGCAAATTTAGATAAAAGCATTCTCCAACCTTCATCCGTTATTGAAGCCTCAGAATTCACATTAGACCAGTCTTGAGGAACATTTGGTAAATATTCAAAATCAAGATTAAATTCGTTTGAGAATCGTGACATCCAGACTTTTTGACGCAATTTGAAGAATTCGTAAAATGTCTCACTTTCAGAAATCAAGAAAACTTCAGTAAGACGACGAAAAAGTATTGCAAGACCTTTATCGTGCTCAAAGGCTGGAGAAAGAATCTGCTCAACTTCTGTTGCAAAATTTGACTTATTAAGTCTCCCTATTTTTTCAAGTAAGGGTACCTTGAATAAGCTATCATTATCTACGGCCCAATTAAGAGTTTTATAGGAGACCTTATGTGTACATTCATACTCGCATGCATCTATTCCAGAAAACATGGAATTACGTTCGCTATCTGGATCCAGAAGGTTCTTGGTATTTTCAAAATAATCATTCAGAAAAGGCTCAGCGTTAAGATAGCAGACACCACCTACCGATTGGAATATTGCATCTTCTCCCTTAACGATAGTTATTTCCTTTAAATAACCTCTGTTTAAAACATCCGCTTGGTTACTATTGAATATAAGAATGACCTCCAATCCATTGTCGGCTATAAACCTATACTCAATTTCGCCCTTGACGGACTTCGAGTTGACGACCTTGTCAAAACGACCAAGGAGGTTTAATGGATAAGAATCGAAATCCATAGTATAGTCTCCTAAAGCAATGACATCTTTTAGATGAGATACCGCCGATTTAACTTTCTGCATATAGGTGTCCAATAGCAATATGGATTTGGCGATACTACTTTTGCCGGAACTATTGCACCCCGTGAGAACCGTAAATGGAGCGAATTTAACATCAGCGCCGTCTGAACCGAATACCCTAAAATTTTTTATATTATAATTTGTCTTCATATTATCTTTTTATTTTTACGATGCAAAATTATGACTCGCTTGCGAACCCAATGTTCGCAGATAAATAAGTCTTAAGAAAAAGTGTTATATCGACCAACCATTCGATTGATACGGTCGACAATCTTATCGCGCAACGAAATGGGAGAAAGAACTACAAGATCCTCACCCCATGCGGTAAGTTCGCGTATAAGTTCAAAGTTTTCACGACATTCAATCTTAAAAAAGTCTCCCGATGAAAGTTGTGGATATAATATACGCATTTTCTCTGACCGGTTGCCATTTATACAAATTTGTGAACCATGTATAGGTTTTGTATGGATATACCCTTTAATTTCATCACTTGCCCAAAATAGAATTTGAGATAATGGGGCATTTTCATTGTAAGTAACGCCAATAATTTCTTCAAACCGTTCTTCAAGATCTATTTCACACGGCTTATATATATAGCCGGGCAAATATTCAATTTTTGAAAGTCTGTCAAGAGCAAAATTGAGAATTCGATTTGTATCATAAGCACCTCCAACAATATACCATCGACGGTTGTATTCCTTAAGCAAATAAGGAGATATAATTACCGAGCGCTCCGTGGAATCCCAAAATTTACTATAGGTCAAGATTACGACTGAATTATTAGAAATAGCTGAGAACAAAGATGCTATCAATGTTGAATTTTCAACTAAATTTTTGGAGAGGGAGATTATTGGTCGTCGTTCTTCAAGTTTAAGCTGTTTGCGAAGTTCGGCGAGCCACTTGAAATTATCAAGACCATCAAAACTTCCTAAAGTAGTAAGTGCCGATTCTAAAACGGCCTTTTCATCCTCGGTTAATTTCTTCTTGAAGATTGAAAACGTCGGATCGGCATATCTCAAACATCTTTTTCGATAAACTCTGTCGTTTAATGCTGAAGCATCAATGAAATAACGTTCAATCTCCACATTAAAAGGACTGTTCCATTCCAGATATTCTATATCCTTTTCGATACAACGTTTACTAACGCCCTCATTTATTCCAAATTCTTGAAGCTGACTATTAACATAGTCCGTAATATCTTGAATCGACACAGCTTTGTGCCGATTAGAAAGCACTGAATCTATCAATGCATATCTAGTCATTGCGTTTTTATTATTCGGCATAAGAGATTGTCGCTTTTCGCATGATTAAGTTAAATTTTCCTACACACGCCAGTTCGGGATAATGAAATAGAAACATGCTACCTCGCAAAGAAGCATTTAGGTTTCACTGCAATTTCTCCTTTCTTATTCATCAGTCCAAAATACTGATAATATGAAAAGGATATAATGGGACGTAGCACTTCCCTAATATTATAATCAGCAAAGTCTATCATTACTCTAGCTATGAAATATTCGATGTTTGTGAATTCCATAATCTGGTTATATTTCATTTTATCATATGCTGCAAAGTTTGTTCCTTTGCCAGAACCCTATATTCACACGTACTTGATGTCGCTTCCCTTGATTTTTAATATTGCGTAAAACCAAGTTCATCAAGGAAAGCATAATATGTCTTCCAAAATCGACTGTACTTTTTTAGGATTTTGAAGATATTATGTAGCCCAATAAACGCAGAATCCAAATGCAAATGCAATATTAACGAAAATGTTTGAATAATTCGACGGTCGGAGTTGAAAAAATTCAGCTTTTCACGAAACCTTCGGTTCAATGTAGAGTAGTGTAAAGTCAAGTGTAAAGTCAAGTCCGCGTCAGTTGCGCAATTTTTGGACAATCTTTTAGCAACTGTCAATAAAAATGCGTAACTTTGCAGCCGCTTTTAGAGCCTCATACTTATCTTATGCAGAAAATCAGAAACATTGCGATTATCGCACACGTCGACCACGGCAAGACGACCCTCGTCGACAAGATGCTGCTCGCCGGACACCTTTTTCGTGAGAACCAAAACGCCGGTGAACTCATTCTCGACAACAACGACCTTGAGCGCGAACGCGGCATAACAATTTTGTCAAAAAACGTATCCATCAACTACAAAGGATACAAAATCAATATAATCGACACCCCGGGACACGCCGACTTCGGCGGCGAGGTTGAGCGCGTGCTCAATATGGCCGACGGCTGCCTCCTCCTTGTCGACGCTTTCGAAGGCCCGATGCCGCAGACGCGTTTCGTCCTCCAGAAGGCCATACAGATGGGGCTCAAGCCTGTGGTGGTAATCAACAAGGTCGACAAACCCAACTGCCGTCCCGACGAGGTGCAGGAGATGGTGTTCGACCTGATGTTCAGTCTCGATGCCACCGAGGATCAGCTCGACTTCCCCACCATCTACGGTTCGGCCAAAAACGGCTGGATGAGCACCGACTGGCAGAAGCCGACCGACAATATCCTGCCCGTGCTCGACGCCATAATCGAGCACATACCCGAGCCGCAGCAGCTCGAAGGCGACACGCAGATGCTCATCACGTCGCTCGACTACAGCAGCTACGTGGGCCGTATAGCCATCGGACGCGTGCACCGCGGCACGATACGCGAGGGACAGGACATCGCCCTCTGCAAGAAAGACGGTTCGACGGTGCGCCAGCGCATCAAGGAGCTGCACACATTTGAAGGAATGGGGCGCAAGAAGGTGACCGAGGTGAGCAGCGGCGACATCTGCGCACTCGTGGGTATCGAAGGATTTGAAATCGGCGATACAATAGCCGACTGGAACAACCCAGAACCACTCCCACGCATCGCCATCGACGAGCCGACGATGTCGATGACATTCACCATCAACGACTCTCCTTTCTTCGGCCGCGACGGCAAATACGTGACCTCACGCCACATCGGCGACCGCCTGACCAAGGAACTTGACCGCAATCTGGCGTTGCGCGTCACCAAAGCCGACCATGAGGACGTATGGACAGTCTACGGCCGCGGCGTGCTGCATCTGTCGGTGCTCATCGAGACAATGCGCCGCGAGGGCTACGAGCTGCAGGTAGGCCAGCCGCAGGTCATCATCAAGGAAATCGACGGAGTGAAGTGCGAGCCTGTGGAATTGCTCACAATCAACGTCACCGAGGAGTATGCCTCGAAGATGATTGATATGGTCACCCGCCGCAAAGGCGACCTCATATCCATGACCACGCAGAACGACCGCGCCCACATGGAATTCCAAATACCGTCGCGAGGCATCATCGGCTTGCGCAACAACGTGCTTACGGCCTCGGCAGGAGAGGCAATCATGGCACACCGTTTCCTCGAATATCAGCCGTGGAAAGGCGACATCGAGCGACGCACCAACGGTTCGCTCATAGCCATGGAAGCAGGTACGGCCTACGCATACGCCATCGACAAACTGCAGGACCGCGGACGCTTCTTCATCTTCCCGCAGGAGGAAGTCTACGCCGGACAGGTCGTTGGTGAAAACGCCAAGGACAACGACATCGTGGTCAACGTGACAAAGTCGAAAAAACTCACCAACATGCGTGCATCGGGTGCCGACGACAAGGCCCGCATCGTACCCCCCGTAGTGTTCTCGCTCGAAGAAGCCCTCGAATACATCAAGGAGGACGAATACGTGGAAGTAACCCCCAACCACCTGCGCCTGCGCAAAATAATCCTCGACGAAATAGAGCGCAAACGCGCCAACAAATAATGTCGGCAAAGTTCCGACTTAAAATAGAACCGTATAGCGAGGTCATAAAGGAATGCCGCTGACAACACGCGGCATTCTTTTTTTACGGTAACGATATATCAGTTAATTTTGGCATATACATGTTTTTTCGTACATTTGCATGTATATGAAAAATATTTTCTCCAAAATCCGTAATTTTATTCGCACCATCCAGGCACACCGCCGGATGCCGCTGCGTCTGGAGTTTGTACTCAGCGATTACTGCAACCTCAACTGCAAGGGGTGCACGCACTATAGTCCTTTGGCAATAAAAGAGTTTGAAAGCATAGAGACACTCCGGCACGATGCCGCGCATCTGGGCGAAGCTGTCGGAAACGGTATCTCCGAAGTCTATCTTATTGGCGGGGAGACTCTTTTATATCCCCACCTTCCCGAGGCAATGGAAACAATGCGGAAGCACTTCCCGCAATGCCGGATTTCATTGTTCACCAACGGTCTTCTTCTGCCCAAGATGGACAATAACTTTTGGGATGCGGTCAGGCGCAATAAGATTGTCATAGCCATGACCATATATCCCATACCGTTCGACTACGAGGCGGCGAAAGACTTGTGCGCCCGACAGGGAGCGGAATGTTCGATATTCGGCGACCGCAGGACAGAAGGCTCATTTTTGCGCTTCGGCCTCGACCCGACAAAGAGCCGGAACGGCCGCATGTCACATTTCAAATGTTTCAACCGTGGGTGCATATCGATTGTCGACAGCAAAGTATATCCATGTTCGATAAGCGCGTGTGTCAAGCATCTCAACCGCGCGTGCGGCACCGACTTCAGACATTTGCCCGGCGACTGGCTCGATGTCGACGAAATCACATCGGTCAGACAAATCAAGAAACTGCGCGACCGGCCTGTGCCCTTCTGCAGTTACTGCAATTCCAATCCTACTGTCACGAAATACGGGCCATCCAAACGTGATAAACACGAATGGACCGACTGACCATAAACACTTGCTCACTGATCATATACGTATCTTATACAAAAAAACTGACATAACCCATAATATCGATGAAAACGAAACGAATACTCACCGGCGCAATAATGCTTGCATGCGCCGGTGCCGCATCGGCGGCACCCCCCACGGCAAATGTCGACCAGTTGCCCGACAGCGTGTATCTGATGGCTTACTTCACATCGCCGGCCCAGCATCTGTTCTACGCATGGAGCGCCGACGGATTGCATTGGCAGCAGGCCAACGGCGGCAAACCCGCGTTCACGGCCTACGACGACGGCGTATGGATGCGCGACCCATATCTCAACCGTGTGACACACGACGGCCGGACGACATATCACCTTGTGCACACATGGGGATGGGACAATCCCGCGATATTTCACTGGCAGTCCGACGACCTCGTCAACTGGACGGCAGCCGACGGAGGCACCACGACCGACAGCGGCAAGATATACGTGATGGACGGCAAAGACGAACGTCCGGCATCGCCCAACGCATGGGCCCCGGAGTTCACCTACGTACCGGAGGAGGAGATGTACTACGTCTACTGGTCGTCGCGCGTCGACGACCGACAGCTCCATTATGTCACCTCCACGCGCGACTGGCAGTCATTCTCAACCCCTCGCCCACTCTTCGACCCCGGATTTACGGCGATAGACCTCACCGTAGTGCGCGAAGGCGACATATTCCACGGATACTACAAAGATGAGCGCAACGGCGAGAAAACCATACGCCATGCGACCACACGGAGCCTTGACCCGACCGTCGACACATTCAAAGGCACAGCACGCATACTCCCCGCCGATTACGCCATAGAAGTCGAAGGACCTACCGTATTCCGCAAAATCGGAGACAACGGCTACATCGGCTACTTCGACAAATTCAACGGTGATGCAGGCCTGTCGTTCATGCAATGCACGTCGCTCGAAAAAGGCGACTGGCAGCTGATACCCGACTCAGCCACCGCCAACGTGCCCGACGTGAAACACGGAAGCGTAATAATAATCTCACGCGATGAACTGCTTCCACTTCTCAAATGAAAAATCCATAGCCGGAATTTCATTCAGCATTATTGATATTGATTGAAACAGGCATTAGCCCGCTCCGCACGATACACCGGTTTACCGGCTCACTTGTGCGCCCAGGCTTTTCCCAAAGCAAATGCCACATACATCCCTACATTCCAACACCTTAACAGACCGGAGTTAAACCCATAAAAAAATATCCATAAAAAAGTCGCCAAAATATTTGCACAATACAAAATAAAGGCTTAACTTTGCATCGCTTTTAAGGAACAACCCAACGACTAAAGCGCAAGCCAAGTCACCAAAACAGGCCAGTATCCTTGAAGCTGAAAACAGGGAGATTCGCTAGCTCAGCTGGTAGAGCACAACACTTTTAATGTTGGGGTCCTGGGTTCGAGCCCCAGGCGGATCACCAGTAAAATAAGCCAAATTGCTAATTCACAGCAATTTGGCTTATTTCTTTCCTCAAAATTGGCCTTCTTTTGTCCTCCCACGCCAAAGTTGGGGTCAGATTCAAATCAGATTGAAACAAATGGGTCAGCTGCAAAACCCGGTTGAAGTATTAAAAATCGACACGAATAAAAACATTTTCAGAATGCATACTCGGAGAGCCGAAGGCTCGGTGGTATCACTATCCCCGTCCGACGCGTCAGCGGAGGGCGGGGCAAAAGAGAATGCGCAGTGCGAGCCCCTGATAGGGGCGAGTGTGTGATGTTCACCAATACAATGATTTTACACAGTCGCCCCCTCTCGGGACTCCTTTTATTGCATAAATCCGAAATTACAGTGCATATTCCACTTCCCATTTAATATCGCTTTCCGCGGTTAAAAACCGCGGCTACTATAACACGCTACGAATCAATTATGTAGTAGCCGCGGTTTTTAACCGCGGACAATGAAGCCGGCATTTGTCATATTGTCATGCACTGCAATTTCGGCCTGAACCCTTTTATTAGAGACTGCCGCTAGCCTCCCCCTCCGCTGACGCGTCGGACGGGGATAGTGATACCACCGAGCCTTCGGCTCTCAGTTGTATAATTTTATGAGTTTTTGCATTGATCCGGAATCAGTGGAACAGCGGATTCCCAGAGTTTGAACTATTGTCTGTAAATTGTCTGTGGCGAACAAAATTTGTCAATATTTTGTCAACAAGACGGCGCCGTCATTTTCTATGTAGCAGTTGTTGCATGAAATACAACAACTAATAATTCCAATAACAAATAGTTCTGTGTATATTCATTTGAACTTCATCAGTCATCTCATCCGGATTCTTAGAGCTTGTCTAAAAGCGATGAGCGGAGCGACGGTGTAAACGTCGGTGGATAGGCGATGACGCGCGGTCAGATTGCATCTGTTGCAGGTGTCGTGGGCGCCTATCGGGTGATTACCAGAATGGTCTGGCCGGAGTCGAGGGCAGTTTTTATTTTGTCGCCGCCTTTGGTTACTTTGCAGAGACTTATCTCGTCGCCCTCCACTTCCTCTATTTTCAGCCGGCCGATCACGGTGCGGGCTTCCTTTCCGGCGATTGTTTTGACAAGGTAGACGTCAAACTGCTGGCCTTTGTACACTCCGTCGGTAAATCCGAGGTCAATATATACCTCCTGCTGCTTGTTTTTCTTGAACTTTCCGCCCTCTATGACCGAGGCATTGAGTGGGAATAACCGGTTGTAGTGGTCGGCTACCCTGCCTGTAAGATATTGCAGGGCATCGGTGATTGCTTTCTCTCCCGATGCCATCCAGGAGCCGCCGCTGTCGGATATGCTGAACGTATGGCTGTCGACTACCGTCCCGTCGCAGGCGGCCTTGAGATTGACTGTCACGCTTACAAGTCCACGATAATAGGTATTTGTTGTGGTTTTGCCTTTGCTGTCTTTGGTCGACTCCGACTTTGACACCGTGCTGATATTGGTTATTGTGCCGTCGGCATATAGTGCCGGGACGACTCCTGAAAGCTCATCATCAGTAAAATTTCCGTCAGTCGGGCGAAAAAGCCGTACCTTGCTCAGCCCGTTGACTATGCTTGCGCGTACAGCTTCGGCATACTGGGGCTGCTGGCTGGAGGTCTGGCCTGTCAGCAGCGTTTCGGCCACACTTTTAAGCACTTTCCCGGGGCTATCGGCGTTTCCACCGCTGGCAGGAGTATAGATAAGTTCACCCACTCCGATTTTATATACGATATTCTTCTCCCTTTGTCCGTAGACGGGAAGCATGGCTGAAAAAATCAGGACGATGACTGCGGATAATAATCTATGCATATTTTTCTAATCTGTTTATCTGGATACTGACGAGTAAATAGTTACGAGAATCAGATGACCGGTTTCATATCTCCATGCCGAAATCGATGTCTATGTTGTCTATCGGGAGGTTGGGGAGGGGTACGATGGTAAGAACGGGGATTTCGTATAATTTACTTCCGCACGCCTCACATTGCTCTCTGTATTCTACATAGACAGCGCCACATTTCGGGCAGGCGTATGCTTTCGGATAGGAGAAGGAATCCTCTCCGTCGTTGCCGTCGGGAACCAGATTGCGCAGATACGCGTTTGACGTCATTACGAGACGGAACGGCTTCATGTCTTTAAGATTGAAGTATATATTGCCGTATATGCCGTCGGACGAAGCTGATACAGCGGATACTTTCATTGTCCCGTATTCATGGAAATCGAAGGAGGCCGATTTAGCACCATCCCATTCCTGCGCCATGAGACCGGAAACAAAGCCTTTGGCTATATCGGACGACTGAAATCCCACGAACCTGAGATCCGAGCCGCTGATTTCAGGGAAAAGTTCTTTTCCGTCAGCGGTATGGAGCAGCCGGACTATACGGTTGTAATTCTGTTCGTCACTGACCGGCTCATCCTTATCCGAATCACACGAACTCACAGCGATAAAAAGGAACGAAAGACAAAGGAATATAAATGCGTTTATTTTCAATTTCATACCATCCAATTTAATATCTTATAAATAAGTAACTGTACAAAGTTAAGAAATCTTTTCGGTATTATGAACAATCCCGTGGAATTTGAGCAAAAGGCTGAACCATCTAAAATCGAGTAGGAGGTAAACACTAATCGCAGGTGTTTATCTCCTACTTTCGTGTTT
>OHDA01000104.1_pt1 | contig 61355 bp, 56 predicted proteins | sample 1566881 | NCBI WGS metagenome assembly OHDA01 (sample SAMEA3879585, study PRJEB24766) | human gut metagenome | biome: human-associated habitat; feature: feces | place: USA | collected 1985/1987
TCTCCACGCACAAGTCAACGACCTTATCACAAATCATTCAGTACCACTCCATGACTTATTCCGAGACAGAATTGCAGCAGATTGAAAAGTATGCTTCAATCTATTTGAAGATTTCCGACATCGCCGTGATACTTGACATCCCGGCTGATGTGCTGCGCTCCGACATCGCCGACCGAGGCACCGACGTCAGCAAGGCGTACCGCCGTGGCAAAGCCGCCTCAAAGGTCAAGCTACATTCACAGGAAATGATGCTTGCACAGGTCGGCTCGCCGCTCGCTATCGAGAACGCTCACCGCAATCTGCTTGACATGGAGGACGACGAGTAATCGCTATGTCATATCCCAACGCCATAGAAGTTTGCCGCGCCGAACTCTTTACCAGAGAGGTGGAGTTGCGCGAGCGTTATCCCGGCCAAATGGTCGAGAAAGTCTTGCGTGTGCGCGAGATGTATAACTGGTTTATCGCCAATCCTGACGGTACTGACCGCGAGTTTGTCGCCGAAGTGTGCCAACGCCACGGCATACACCGCACAACGGCATATTCCGACCTTGCCGTGGTGAAGTCGCTGCTCCCAATGCTCGGCTCCGCCTCGCGCGACTTCCACCGCTGGCGCACCAATGAAATGCTTATCGCCACTTACAAGATGGCGGAGAAGCGTAAGGACAGCAAGACGATGGAGCGCGCCGCAACCGCCTACGGCAAACTGAACCGCGTTGACCTCGAAGATGAACAGGCTATACCGCTCGACCAAATCCTTGTGCAACCGTTCACGGCTACCGATGATCCGCGTGTTCTCGGCATCGAGCCTATCCCCAACATAGCCGAGAAAATATCGGCCATGATTGAGAAATATCGCCGTGAAACTATTGATATTGAAGATGTCGAGTTCGAGGAATACGACCTTGAAGAAGACGAATTGTTTAATGGTAATATACGATAAACAACTGCCCTAATCCTAACGCCAACGCTACTGCAAGTATGATACTAATAGTTGTATTTGATGCTTTATTTCCTCTAAATCTTTTCAATAGGTGTAAGCATATTTCATAGACAACCTTGCCTATGATTACACACATGAGTAGAGTAAACATCCCTAACATACCGCAAAGATACGAATTTTCCATGAGCGAGAAAAGAGTTTATTTTAACAAGCCCCAACGCCTCACGCAGCTTATCGGCGCGAACACTACCGTTATCGTCGCGGGGCGACGCACCGGCAAGACGGACAGCATCGCTGCTCCGTTTGTTCTGCGTAATATGCAGCGTATGCCCGGCTCAACAGGCGGCATCGTGGTGCCGACCTTCAAGCACGGATTGACAAATACCATTCCGGGGCTGCTCGCCGCATGGAAACGATGGGGCTTTATCGAGGGCATACACTATGTGGTGGGACGCAAACCGCCGAAGTCCTTCCGGCAACCAATCATCGACCCGAAAGATTATGAGCACTTCATATCTTTCTACAACGGGTCGGTCGCCGTGATTATATCTCAGGACCGCCCCGGCAGCTCAAACTCGCTCACGCTATCCTGGCTGCTGGTCGATGAAGCCAAGTTTATCGACTACGCCAAACTTAAAGACGAAACGCTTCCGGCAAACGGCGGCATCAAGTCGCACTTCGGCAAGCACTCCTTCAATCACTCAATTATGATATTGAGCGATATGCCGCAGACCCAAAAGGGCAGTTGGTTCCTCCACTACCACGACAAAATGGACGTGGAACTTATCAGGACTATCGAGGCTACGGTCTATGAGATTTGGAGGACGAAGGAGCGCATACGCGCCCTTAACGCTTCGGGGAAGCCGGTGCCTCCGTATCTCAAAGGCTACCTGCGCCGCCTTGACCGCGACCTCAATAAGATGCGCTCCGTCGCGGTCTACTACCGCGAGTATTCCTCGATTGAGAACTTGCAGCTTCTCGGTGAGAACTACATTAAGCAGATGAAGCGCGACCTTACTCCTTTGACCTTCCAAACCTCTATCCTTTGTCAGAGGATCGGAATTGCAAAGGACGGTTTCTATTCCTCGATGCGCGAGGGACATAAATACGACGCCAACGATAATCAGTACCTCGATAATCTCGGTTACGATTATGACTTCTCGACGCTCGACGCACGGGCCGACAAGGACGTTGACCCCGACGCACCCATCTGCATAGGCATGGACTACAACGCCAACATCAACTGGATTGTCGCCGGGCAACCGCGCGACCGCCGCCTCAATATCATCAAGAGCTTCTACGTCAAGTTCGACCGCAAGATACCGGCGCTCGTTGAGGACTTCTGTCGCTATTACGCCGCGCACCGCAACAAGACCGTGGTCTATTATTACGATGCAACGGCCCTCGGCTCAAACTATGCCGTCAACGACCAGGACTTCCACTATAACGTGGTAAAGGAGTTCGAGCGGCACGGCTGGCGCATCGAGTCCGTGTACCTCGGAAACCCGATGCACCACGACGAGAAATATCTTCTCATCAACAACGCCTTCGCCGGAAAGCAAAGGCTCATGCCGTTCATCAACCGCTCGAATAACGAAGACCTTATCCTTGCCATTCAGTCAGCCGGTGTCTCCAACGGGCGCAACGGCTTCCGCAAGGATAAGTCCGGCGAAAAGCTCGCTGAGTCCGAAGAAGACCTGCTCGAACACCGCACCGACGGCACCGATGCTTTCGATACCCTCTACATCGGCTGTGAAAAATTCCCGTTCCACGACACCTTCGCCCTTTCCGTGTCGGGCGTATCGTAATCATTTTGTTTTGATATACCATAATATATGCGTAATTTTGTGTTCATAATCTTATACACAAATATTCCGAATGGCTGACATCTCTTTCTACCATCAACTCGCCGATGATTTTGTGGAGTCAAATTTCACATCATTTACTATTGTCGGGAAGATTTATAATGGTTTGACTCCATCTGGTTTTTCCGGCAATCGAAAACTTGATTTAAGCAATTTTCGTGTCTTAGAACTTGTGGCTACATTAGATGCTGCTCAATCATTTTTCTTCAAGTCTAAAAATTCTCGCATACAAATCTCATCATTCCAGTTGGCCGAACTACTACAAAACTATCTTGAGGCACAAACTGATGGTGTCATTTCAGAGGTCAAAAACGGAGAAGCTATTTTAGCCATGCTTTATATCGGATACGAACCTATCAAGGTAAAAGGAAGCAAAGAAGTGCTTTTCAAGGTTACTCAAAAAGAAATTAACAAGATTATTGACTGTTCCGTGAGAAGAAAAAAATAATCTATTATGGAGTTGCGGCACCGCCGCCGCGCTTTCGTGAACGGAGCTTATAATCTCCGCCGTTCGGCTTCAATCGCATAACTCAATTCATACAGCGAGCTTAGGCACCAACTATCCGTTGGATCTAAGCTCGCTTTTCTATGCGGTATTGTTCCGGCAACGGCGACTTTCATTTCATATATAGGAAGTTACCGTACATTATACCTTTGAGGGGGATTTTACCAACTGAAACGCTGAACCGTACCGTTGTATCGACTCATTATTGAGGCGATTGTCTTATTCTGGACTTCCTCTGCACGAGCTTCACAGCTAAAATGTTCCGCTTATGCCGTCAAGTGATTACTTCACGGTTAGATGTGTATTTTGAGCGGAGCGGTCGGCGTTCACTGCCAAATATGCCTTGCAGGTTACATGGTTCAGGATTTTGCCGGGGCGTTCCGCGAGGAACTTTCCTGATAACACGCTCGGAGGCACATTGTATTTACATCGCGAAGTTAGCGTCTTTATCTACGCTCGTCAAGGGCAAGACACGTTCACCGCAACAATCTTCCTTTTTTAGTCGATGCCGAAAAAAGAGTATTGCCTTGTGAACCCTTGTCGGCTAACGTGCCTGCGGCACTGATGGGTCAGCCGCATATTCTGCAATGTAAAACAAACGCGCCCCGGCGCACAGTAAAAACCCTCTTAAACTTCAAAATCATGACCCACGTAATGAACATATTCGACAGCTCTCTCAACTCCAACCGCAAGCTCAAATACTATTCGGTAGAAGTAATCACTTTCGACGGCGACAGCTACACTGAAGAAGTGGAAGCCCGAAGCGCAGAGGAAGCCCAGGAAATCGCCGCAGCACAATTCGATAACGTCGATTACACGATGGTTCAGGGCTGCTTCGCAGGTTGGTAAAATCTTCTCCCCCTCAAAGGGTGGCTGTCCGCCGGGGCAGCCTTCTCTTTTGTTCATCTGTCGCCGTTGCCTCCACGCATTTGTCTAACGGCTTTCCGCCACCGCCTCCAAGCCGATATGGCGGTCTGGCCCTCTGGCCGTGGTGCCTCCGGGCAGGTTCGCTCTCGCGACATCTGGGCAGACCGCCCGATGCTTCCCTGTCGGTTTTCTTCTTCGGTGAACAGCCGTGCAGCATTACATCTTTTCGGGAGGGTTTGCCATAGCTGATATTGTCGGCGGCTTCCGCGGAGGGGTGTCGGGGATTTTCCGCTAAGTCCGCGCCGCCGCACCGGCCAACAAGGTATCGGCGTTCCGCGTCGGCTATCGGCATTATAGATTCCATCTGCCCAGTTTTGTATCAGGGTGGTTGCAGCACCGTTCGGCAGGTTTGACTATCGGGAGCGACGGCAACCGCCGCCGCTTGCCTCCGACATCGGCGTTCTCCGTGTTCCGGGGGCAGCTCACCACCGGGCGCAAGCACATACAGCGCCGCCCTCGGCCTCAACCGCAACCGCGCAGTCCTCGCCACACCCTCGGCAGACGCACCGTTGAACTTGCAGCCCCGACGAGTGCGAAGTGATGCCGGGCATCGACTGCGGAGGCTTTTTGCTGCACAAACGCGAAGCGTTCCGGCTATTTTCCCTGCGGTTAGTTTTCTTTTGCCTTTTCCGCATTTGGGGGATATGAACCGTGGCTTATTTTTCCTTCACAAAGTTAGGTCGCCAACTCAACTTCCCTCCGGCTCTCTAAAACCGGCTCTGCCTATTTACACGACAATTTTACGAAAAATGGTACGAGCCTCATTTTTAGACGCTCCGCTTAAAATTCTCTATAAATTTTTGTTCGGTCTCAAACAGCTTCCCACCTGATTGTTCGTAAAAATTAAGAGCCTCGGCTCACATCTCAAACCCCAAACACTTCAAAATCATGGCAAAGAAAACTAAAAAATCCGCAGAAAAGAAAGTCGCTCAGAACGCTACACCGCGTCGCTCCGCTAAAAAAGCCACAGCTCCCGCTGTCGAGACCGTTCCGGCCATCACTCCCAAGCTCATCGTGGCTCAGCACAAGTTCAACCGCTGGTACGTCTACTTCAAGGGTGTAGCCCCCAAGGACAACGTCGGCTGCGGTTGCAAGACAGCCAAGAGCGCAATACGCTATATGCACCTGCTCAAAGCCCGATACGGAGCTACCATATCCCAAAACATTTACGAACGACTCCAGTTCGAGGCTCAGCGAGAGGGTTAAGCCCTCTCGCTTCTCTCTCCCGATTGTCAAACCTTTTAATTCTCACGACGATGCAACGAAAATATACTTGTACCACAAAACAGGGCAGATGGGATTTCTTTGCCGACAACGATATTGACGCGGTACGCCTGGCCCTTTTCTATTGTTGGCGCGACGGCGAGGACTTCGTAAGCATCAAATCCCCGAACAATCATACACTCCGCATCTGCCTTATCGACAATCATAACTCAATACAACCTTTAGCTCACCGCCCGAATGGGAGGTAAACCCTTTAATTCCCGAAGCAATGGAAATCAAATACGGCAAGTTCACCGAACAAGAGCTGCAAGTAATTCTCGACGCAGCGCGTACAATCAACTACGCTTTCGGCACTCAGTTTCCGAGCTACAAAGAACAGTTGGCCCTTCTGATTGAAGACCTGCATTTCCGCGTTATCAATCAGATAGTCATTCAGGCGCAAAACGCCCTCCGCTCGAAATACATCGCGCGAGGCATCGACCCCGACGCGCCCGACTTTGTGCCCGATCATTTGGAGAACTGATTTCTCCAAACCATCAGTATCGCGGTTGACCCTCCGGGGTTGACCGCTCTCTCGCTGTCTTTTATCTGCCACGACTGCAAAGCTACCTTTGCATCATGGCACACCGCATCACTTACAAGCCTCCGGGCAGACTCCTTTCTTCGGCTGTCGGCGAACTCACTGTCGCAGTCGACGGCGATTTTGTCGATGTTACACTCACCGCCACCGGCGGCATCGTAATCCTCTCGGAGCGTTACTACCCCTACGGCGGTTATGTAACGCTCTATGATCTCGGCTCGCTTATCGAGGCCGAGATGCGCTCGTCGGGGCTATCGACCGCCGACTTTACCCTCCGTGTGTTCTCCGACACACAGAACAACAAGGCAGACTCCTGTGTGCTTCATATCCTTTACTGCGACCGCTTCACGGTCTGCACGGATATTCCGGCATTTCTCCGCGAGAACTTCCTTACTACGCTTTCCATGCGCCGTGTCGCCCCCGGCTCCACGCTCTCCCTTTTCTTCTACGCAGAACAGGGGGAGAGCATAGCTTACAATGTCGCTCACTCTTTCCGCAAAGGCGGTTCCGACTCTATCTTCCAACATACATTCATAGTCGACAGCGGCAAGACCGCCACATCGTCGGGCGTGGTGCAAATCAACATCTCCCTATCCGCCGTTATAGCCGACGCAGCTTCTTTCGCCACCGCAAGGCTCGGCGACATTATGCTGTTGTCGTTCACAGTCCGTTGCGGTCAGCGGTCAATCTCATGTTTCGTTGACTATTCGCTCGACGACCGCGAGACTTTCTTCTTTCGCAACTGCTTCAACGTCTTTGACTTCGCCACTTTGCCCGTACTCACTACGGCAAAGACAGACGTCGACCGCTCCCTCGCCGTCATAAACGGCAAGTCGCAATTCTACAACCAGTCCACGGCCAAGACATACGAAGTCGAGGCAACCCGCCTCACTTCCGATGAAGCCGCGTGGATCGACCAACTCTTTTCGTCATACGATGTATTCCGCATCGAGCCGGACGCAACAAATCCCGACGAGCCGCTTGTGCTGGCCCCGGTTCTCATTACCGATTGCACCTGCGAGATACACGACGGCGACGAGAAACTTAACACCGTCAAGTTCACATGGCGACATACCGACAACCGCCCCATAGTGCGCCTGTCTGCCTCGCCCGGCATATTCACATCGCCCTACAACATAGTCTATTCGTAACCAATGGCTCACTCGATACACATATCTACCGCCCGCACCATGCTCAACTCCGGCGACCCCGTCGATATTTCAGTCTGGAAATCCGACGGCTCTATCCTGGAACTGCGTAACGTCATTTCCCTCCGTTACTCGTTCTACGGCGGCTGGAGGAACGTAAAGATACTTTCCTCCGGCGAGTGCCGCAAGATACGCGACTGCTGCATCTTCCGTGTGAACGACCTCGAAGTTTTTCTTTGATATTCCGCTGAAAATGCGTAACTTTGCTATTATCAAACTCACTCCGATTATGCAAAAGATATTCACTGTCATATTATTTTTAATATCGGCTGTTTTCTCCATTAAAGCTGTCGATAGTAAAGCTGTCGATTCATTGGAAATATATTATGATGGCCTTTACGCCGTTAATTGGACGGTCAATGTATATCCTGTTGCAGATGTTTTTAGTTTTCCGCAAGACCATATTGACAATATACTTGAAGCACTTAATATACCACAAAAAGAAATTCTTGCAGATGGTAAGTGGATACTATGGTATTATCTTGATACCTCATTTCAAGAAGCGAGAAGCATTAAAAGCGACATCGAAAAAGTTGATTTGCCCAAAGGCTATAAATGGGGATTCGGAATACTTGAAGACGAGAATCAGAAACTGACTTTTATCGTAGCTTTATGTGAATCGAAATCTACATTTAGCGATACAATATATCAAGCCTTTCTTGAAGAAAATGTTTTCGCGAAACCGTCTGTCAGGTTTAATTTCAGACAAGGAGAATCCGAAGAATCATTAGAGGAATATAAGAAATACAGTAAAGGTAACAATCATTTGGTATTTGAAATTAACGATTGGCTGTTTTCATATTCGCAGATAAAAGATAATGATGGCTCGATAACCATTGATTATGTACCTCGCTCCGTTTTAGAAAAACTTTATAAATCGCCTCGCTTTGACGTTCCTGAATTGATAGCTGAATAAGGCGTCTTTTCGCAACCGTCATACGGTCCATAACTTCGCTGCATAAATCAGCAAGTTATGGACTTTTCTTTTTCCGACCTCAATTATAACTCCGTCGAGACACTTCCGGGCTTCGAGGCCCGCGCTGCGTTCACTGTCAATTCCGCGTCAGTATTCCGCGAAGACGTGGATATTGTGCCGACTATTGTAGACGATACTCTCTCTTATATCCCGTGGGGCGGGGACAATCAGATGCCGTTCGACCTGCTCGCGCTCGTCGAAAAGGACGAAACTCTGGCAACCTGCCAATGTTTCAACGCCGAGGTATGCTACGGCTCCGGCTTGCAATACTGCGCCAAAGAAGCCACGGCATCGGTCAAGTCGGCAGTCGAGGACTTCCTTCTTGACAATGACCTCGCCGCGTACTTCCTCGGCATATGTCAGGATTTTAAGCACTTCGGCTTCGCCGTGTCGGTGCTTATTCTCAACGAAGACGGCACAAAGATTGTGCGCCTGTTGAGAAAGGAAGCCTGTTATTGCCGCTTCACTCCGGCTGACAAGCACGGTCGTATTTCCAAAATCCTTTACGCCAACTGGCGTAAACCCATCTCGTCGCGGAGCGACATCGAGGAAATCGACCTACTCGACCAGACTTCGCCGTGGCGAGATCTGCAAGACAAACTCGCCAAAAAGTCGAAGTGCCGGAAATTTGCTATTGTATCGCGCATCCCGACCGTGGATAGCACATACTATCCAATTCCGTATTACGGCGCGTTGTTCCGGGGTAAGTGGTACAACATCAAGCAGCTTATCGGCATCGCCAAAGAAGCGAAGCTGAAAAATTCAGCGCCGATAAAGTACCACATCGAGGTCGGCGCAAAATATTGGGAGTCCATATTTCGTGCCGAGGGCATCACCGACCGCCGCAAGCAACAGGCGCGTATCGTCGCCGAGAAACAGCAGATTCTCGACTTCCTCACCGGCGCCGAGAACAGCGGCAAAGCCTGGTTCTCGACTTTCTACGTCACGCCCGACGGCAAAGAGCAACACGATGTCGTAATCAACAAGATTGACGACTCCAAAGAGGGCGGCGACTGGGAAACCGACATACAGGAGGCTATCAACATGATATGCTTTACTATGCGGGTGCATAGTAACCTTGTCGGTTCTGTGCCGGGCAAGGCGCAGTCCAACAACTCCGGCTCAGACAAGCGCGAGCTTTACACCATAGCCCAGGCCTTGCAAAAGCCGTATCACGACCTGCTCTTTACCGTGCATCGCATCATTATCCGATTCAACGGCTGGCAGGGAGTACACCCCGAAATCCCCTTTATCCAACTTACCACGCTCGACGAGCATACCGACGCAAAGCAAGTGAAACTCCCCAACGCAAACGACAATGGCAAAGCTGATAACGACTGATGCGCAGTTGCGCTCACATCTTCCTAACATCATCGCCTCAGTCAAGGGCGAAACGCCCTTTATCGAAAGGCTCGCGCTCTTTCTCGACCTCGCCGAGGACTGGGTCAGAACGACTTTCACTTCCGAAACCACCTTTAACACCATCTGCGGCTACACCGACTCGAACCCGCTTAAAGTCCTTACTTCGCGGCTCGTTGTCGCCGACGCTCTGCGCCGGGCTATTCCATCGCTCGACATCGTGCTTTCGCCTAATGGCTTTGCGGTGGTGAACACCTCAAACCTCGCTCCGGCATCGAAACCGCGTGTAGACAGACTCATTGGCTCGATGTTGAGCCACCGCGACGATTGCATCGCCGCTCTTTTGCCCGGACTCGTCGGGGCATCGAAGTGGCTCACATCTTCACAGGCTGATTTCTTCGGCGCGACACTTTTCCCTGACCTCGCTATCGTGGATAGCGTAGGCAACGTACAGGGCTGTCGTTGGGACAAGTATCTGGAAGTGCGCCCGCAGGTCATAGACCTTGAGGCATCGCTGGCCGAAGAATGGTTTTCGCCGGAACTTATGGCAGCGCTCCGCTCAGAAACCCTGCGCGGAGATCTGTCCGTAAAGCGGCACGAGATTGTCAGGCAGGTAAAAGCGCAGGTCGTGGGCTACCTGCGGTCGGGGTCGTTCAACTCTCGTAGGCTCGCGGATATTGTCAACTATATCCGGCTGAATCCTGAATTTTTCAGTGAATGGCATAAGTCTGAAACCGCGAAGCTGTTTGCGCCACCGGTGTTCCATAATAAAAAGAAGGCTTCGGGGTACTTCTTTTAGCGGTGTCGGGGCAACCGGCAGTCGGTGGAGCTACGTCGCAAGGGTCATTTGTCGGTCATATCGCATCGGTGTTATGGCACGAGGCACTGATTTTCCTTTGCAAAGTTAGAATATGCGTCAGCAGGTCAAGGGCAAGACGAGTCCGCACTGAAAATCTTCCTCTTGCAGAGAGTATTTTCCGGCAGACCCTTGACTCTCTCCGCTTACTATGCACATTCTTTGGTTTGCGCGTAAAATCAAAAGTGCTTCGGCACATAACTCAAAATCAATTCGATATGATACAATCCGACAAACGCCCCGAACAGAGCGACTTCGCCAATCTCACCGACTACTCGCTGCAACGCCCCCAGGGCATGAAAAGATTCTATGTGTTCGTTCACTTCACAGACGATTCAACCTGCCTTTGGTCTAACATCTTCGCTCTCGACCGACGCACAGCCCATCTTCTCGTTATCGAGAAATTCAACGACTGCCTCGATTACATCGGCAGCATCAACGTTCACGAGTCGGAATATTGAACGACCCAACTCCAAAGCCTCGCCGAGCAATCGGTGGGGCTTTTGCTTGCGTATCTGCCCGATTTTGAGTAATTTTGCAATAATAATATTCTCAATCGCCTCAATGAACTTTCTCCATTACCTGTATGTCAAAGCATCTAACATTAGTCGCTTTGATTGTTTTCCTCGAATAAATATTGCTTGGCCTCTATGGCTGGGGGCTTTGTGGTATTTACCCGTTATGGAATTTTCTATATGGTGGATTCACGCTCTAATTGCCTTTATTATTTTCTATCTTATCGTTTTAGCTGTTTATCCACCAAAATACGTAAAGGAGAATTATGATAAATGGGAAAAGCAATATTTAGCCAAGACTTCTTTATGGTTTTGGCTGTACTTCTTCTCGTTCATCGCTCCTATGTTGATAAAAATATTCTATTGGATAAATCACCCTATAACCCAATAATTGTTGAGCTAAATCCTTGTCTTTTCCCCATAGAGTGCTTTACCGTACTTTCGCAGTACGATAAAGCACTTTTTATATGCAGACAATCTCGATTAACTTCATCGTACCGCATGGCTGGTACGAGCTTTCGGATAAACAGCTTCGCTTTGTTTATCAGCTTCTCGCCGACAACTTCGCAACCGAAGAGATTAAGACCCTTTGCTTGCTCCAGTGGAGCGGCACAAAGGTTATAGGCCGTCAGGACTCCGGGGCTTACCTTCTCAAAAAAGGAAAAATCCTTTTTGAGGTTACGCCATTGACCCTCGCCGAGCTGCTGCCGCATCTCGACTGGCTCGGCTCAATCCCGACGGTGCCCGTAAGACTCTCGAAAATCAACCGCCAACACGCACTCCCGGCAGACTTCTCCGAAGTGCCGTTTGAGACTTTCATTATCTGCGACAATCTTTATCAAGGCTATCTTCAGACGCAGAACGAAGACCTGCTCGACCAACTCGGCGCGACGCTCTACGGTAAGTCTATGTCCTTCAAGCCATACGAGCGCATCAGCATCTTCTACTGGTTCGCCGCGCTCAAAGATACCTTCTCGCGCAAATTCTCGGATTTCTTTCAGCCAATCAGCGCCGCCACCGGCGGCAACCTGCTCGGCTCTGCCTCGCCCTCGGTCGAGGACGCGATGAACGCTCAGATCCGTGCCCTCACAAAGGGCGACATCACAAAAGAGAAAGAAGTCCTCGCCCTCGATACACACCGCGCCCTCACGGAGCTTAACGCACAGGCGCGTGAGTATAAGGAGCTGAACGCCAAAACGAAATCCAAATGACAGCGCAGCTCAACGGAAGATGGAACGCGGCGTCTTTCTTTGAAAACCTTACCGCAACCAACCGCCTCGCCCGGCAGGAAGGTTTTACCTTTTGCCGCGTGTCGGGGCTTGACGGCTTCGAGGAAGCTGTCAACGAGGCGCAGACTCAGACCGCCTTCGTCTGCGTCAGCGATATTGCCGACGGCTATACCGACTTGAACAACACGCCGCGCACACGCCGCGTCAAAACCGTGTTTTTCGCTATGCGCCACGCCGCCGAGGATATGATGGCTCGCGCCGAGTGTATGGAAATAATGCGCGAGTTGTTCCGGCAATTCATGTCGCGCTTGCTCCCCGAAAAGGTCAGGTTAGAGCAGAACTGCATCTACCTCGACCCTCGAATATCGTTCAACGAGATTGACCGCTATTTTTTCAGCGGAGCCGCCGGGGCATATTTTCAGATTGCCGTCGATGTTTTCACGGATTTAAGATACAACCCAGATGAATGGAACGGATAATCAGCAGTTGGAGGCTCGCCGTAAGTACGTCCGTGCCTTTAACGCCACGATGGTAAAGATATGGCGCGAGCAAATCGCCCTTCTCGGTGTCATCGACACCGGGGCGCTTTACCGCTCGACGGTCGGCATATCAATGACTGCCGACGGTAAGTTCATCGACATCACTCTCGAACAGGCATTTAACACCTACGGCCTTTTCGTTGATTATGGCACAGGGCGAAATACTCCACATGGCAACCCCGGCGACATCGGCCGCGCCAACGGCCGCCACCGCAAGCGCTGGTTCTCTCGCAAGTATTTTGCCTCCGTGATGAACATTCAGGAATTTTACGCCGACTCCCTCGGCCAGGAGTTCTGCCGGGCTATATCCAACGCCCTCAATCCCGACATTATGCGCCAAAGCGTCACTATATAAAAATGCTCCCTTGTGGGAGCATTTTGTCGTTATTGTTTTTATTGTTTCAGATTTTCCAACAGTGATCCATATAATTTAGAAATAATATGTGACTCCAATACCGACCCTATTTTCTCTGAATGACATATCATTCTTAAGTAAATCGGTTATCCCAAAATCCGCTTCCAAAGAAATCTGAAAGTTACTTACCGGTATTCCGACTCCAACTTTCCAAGATAGATCAAAACGACGTTGTCCATCCCACAAATTAACATACTCGTTAGCGTCCTCTGCGAGACCCTTGTTCTTAAAGGAAATATCTCCGGCAAAGGCATATCTTACCTGAGGCCCTGTAAATACATTAAGGGAATACTTCTCAGACATATCAATAGTATATCCCACTACAAGTGGAATTTGAAAACTCCATTTATATATTTTGGGGTCAGTTTCCCATATCACACCCTCAGAATCTGAAAACGCAACGTCTTTATATTTGTATTGAGAGTATGCGAGAGAAATTCCAGGCTCAAAATAAAAGTTCTTTCCTAAATAAATATTGCTGACACAACCAATAGTGAAACCGTAACCAGGACGATACATAGTTACTGCGCCACCATCTCCGTGCCATTTACTCGGAAGTTCTGCATCGGCAGAGGCTTTAATACCCCAAATAACGGAGTTGTCTTGAGCAAAGCCATAAACAGTCCCAAGTATCAATGTTAATATGTAAAGAAGAATTTTGCGCTTCATATTTAAGTAGTTAATTTATGAGATTGATGTTAATATAACGATTCATTAACGTTTTTATTGCCCTGTTTTGTGTCTTTTCCGGGGAGTGACTTCCACCATACTTTTGCGGTATAAATACCTCAATCGTATGGCTATCGACACAAAATCACTCACCCAAATAATTACCGAGTTCCGGGCACTGCAATCCAAAGACGCAGTTTCGCCCGAAAGCCTCGGCTACATCTTGCAGCGCATAGTCGATTTGCTCGCTACTGCCGGAACGTCGGAAACAGTCGCCAATATTCAGAAATTGCTCGACGGATTCAAAGCCGCGGGCCAGGCCATCACCGCACTTTCGCAGGGACAGTCCGACCGCAATCACATCTACGCAAACAAGACTACGGTTAATCTCGCAACCGGCGCTGTCGCTTCCTCTGCGGGCATCTTCATTCAACAGGCTACCACCGAACGGGCCGGTGCCATGCGGGCGCAGCAGGTTACAGACCTTAACAACGCCCGTAGGGCTGTCGCTGAAATCGAAAAAATTCTGGAAACCGTTCAGGTCAAACTCGGTATGACCGACGGCAGCAAGGGTGTGTATAACAACGCCCAGATACAGGTATCCGTCGATAGAGGCCGACTGCGCATTTACGGTGCCGCACAGCTTATCGCCGACGGATATGTGCCTTATCTTTTTCGGCTCACGCGCAAGCGCAACCAATGGAACGATAAGGTTGCGCTGCAAAGCGGTGTCGAGCGTAAGAAATACTGCGCAGTCCGCAAAGGGTGGAATCTTTACGGCTCCTGCCATTCGATTTATATTGCAACCGACAACACAATCGGATTTTCCACCAATCCCCACTCACATCAAAGTCAGAAAGCCGCATCGTATTCAACCGCCCCCGAAACCCTCGTAACACATCATACAAGGGCCGACGGCTCACAGACCTTTGGCTGGGGGCGCTCGTCGGTTGCGTTGCTTGACCGCAAGAGCAAGGTCAACAGGCATCGCATGATCCGGCTGCGCTTCGCCGTCGGCTTTGCCAAGAAAATACTCCCCGGACGCTCGCTCGTTACCACCGCCAACCTCGTAAGCTCGCTTGCCGAGTTCTCACTGATATACAACCCGACCACCAAGACATGGCACTTCGGAAAATGATAACCCCATATAAAAAAGATAGCCCTCGCGGTAAAACCGCAAGGGGCTGCTATCTCTTAGACTCCGGGGATAGCCCTACAAGGGAGTGCTATCAATTATACTTCGACACAGATAGCCCGAATCGGGAAGTGCTATCTCGCATACGGACATAGGTATCACGGTTCTTTTAGCATGGTTTCACATCGTTGAGAGGTATCCGGGTTTTATTAGCTTGGTTTCACGTATCGAGTACACAAAATTACAAATAATTCTTCACATACACAACACTTTACAATGGAAATTCGCAAACATAAGCCGACTATACAGCTGCTTGCCGCCGTCCTCCTGATTATCGTTGGCTGCGGTCTGCTCATAGCGGGGTTCATCGTGCCGCCACCCGGCGAAATCCATAATTCAGTTCTTATCGCCTTTGGCGAGATTCTGACTTTCGCGGGGGCGGTTTTCGGTATGAAGTATCATTACCAGTACGGCGACAGCCGGAGTGGTAATGATATTCGAGACGATAAAAAAGGGCAAGTCGGCTGAAAGTCGGTGCCCGGTCGTGAAACGATTTTTACTCGGCTCAACTATAACTACTAATACGGCGATAGCCGCCGAAGTGAATCACATAATATCAAAGACCATGACAACAATTAAGAAAGGTTGCCGGGGCGACCTTGTCGCAACCCTGCAACGCAAGCTCAACCTTATCCCGGACGGGATTTTCGGCGCGATCACCGACGAAGCGGTGCGCGACTTCCAAAAATCCCACGCCCTTACGGTCGACGGTATAGTCGGCCCCAAGACCTGGGCGGCTCTCGGTGTCGGCTCGTTACCGAACACTCGCCGCATCGACAAGATAATCATTCACTGCTCGGCTACGCCGGAGGGGAAAGATTTTACTGTCGCCCAGATACGCCAATGGCATCTCGACCGAGGCTTCTCCGATGTCGGTTATCACTATGTGATTTATCGTGATGGTTCTATCCATAAAGGCAGACCCATCGAAAAAGTCGGCGCACACACCACGGGGCAGAACGCTCACTCTATCGGCATCTGCCTGATAGGAGGCTGTGCCGCAGACGGGAAAACGCCGAAGGACACTCGCACCGAAGCGCAGAGGGTTGCCCTTATCAAACTCGTAGGCGAGTTAAAGGCGAGCTATCCGTCGGCAACCGTCCACGGACACAACGAGTTCGCGAACAAAGCCTGCCCTTCGTTCAACGTACAGAAAGAGCCGGAGCTATGCGGTCGTTAATATTCATCATCGCCCTTGCTATCCTTACAGGCTGCAAGAGCCAAAAGCAGGTAGTCAGCGACAAATCGCTCGACATCGACAGCATAGCCCGGTCGGAGCATCACCGCACAATCGCCGTCATAGACAGTGCCATAAGGAATATTGATTTTAGCTTCGACACCCTGAAAATCAATATCGAGCGCCCCGTTCAATACGCCGAGGCCCCGGAATTTTGGTGCAAACGAGGGCAGAACGGAAGCTCGCTTCCAGTTATGCCGAGTGCAGCCCAAAATGCGCCGTGCGAGGTCATTCGCCTTACGGCAACCAAAGGGCGCGTCATAGACCGGCGGAGTGTGCATCGAGATAGCGTTGAAGCCTTCAACCGGCTCGATACGGTAGCCTATCATCAATAAGCCGCCGAGACTTCAACAGAACACACCGCCACCACGCGCCTCTATAATCCGCCCGACGGCACAGCGGCGGTCATAATCACAATTCTTGTGATAGGCTGCTTAATCTACGTTTTCTACCGAAAACGCTAACCATTTCCCACTCCGAGAGTAGTAGTTTTTTTCATAGATTGATTTGAGCGACAAGTCCGTGATGGATATGTCGCTCATTTTTTGTAACTTTGCCAAATGAAGATACGGACAAAAGCCTTTTGGAAATTTCAACTTGCGGTAGCATTTGTTACTGCAATTATTATGACTATCTTTTGGTCGGTAACAGGATTTTTAGTTGCCGAACCAGGAGGTTTGTTTAATGATTTGGTTTTTTCTTTCATATCCATAATCGCTTTTGCCATTATCCTATTCCCTGTTTGGAAATTATGGAAAGGCAAATCGTGGTATTCACTATCGTTATTGTTTATATTGGCAATATTGATTATTGCGATTCTTTTATTCGTGCTGTCTAATATTCTTAATGGAGATATTTCATTTGTATTAGCATGTATAGGCGTATTATATATTTTAATAGCAGCCCCTGTAAATTTGGTAATTGCGTGTATAATAGGCTTATTGGGCAAATATATTGTAAATAGATTTCCAAACTAAATTTCATAATTTGTATATTCCAGTTACTACACGCCTTAAAGCCTGTTAGGGTAGTTCGTTTTGTTTGTAGCGTTCATCTTCTTTGACCCTCCCGGCTGGCGGCTAATGTCAGCCATACAGACCTCCCTGCACCCTCCGTTTGATACCTAAGTCCTCCCAAGTCCGAGCATTTTTGGTCGAGGCTCTGCGTTGCGCCGCATTCGACTAAAAACCGCTGCGGTTACCGGGGCGATAGATTGCGCCCTCCGTCTTGCCCTCCGCTTTATCCCGCCACCGTTCCTTCGTCGCGGTGGCGGGCGCGTATGTCTGCGCCTACGGTTACAAACTATCTTTGACGGCTCCGTTCCCGCTTTACGCCGCCACCCCTCCGATGTCGGGGTGTTGGCACGCTCCACTACGCTGTCAACCCGGCAACCTCCGCTTGCCATTCCGACTTGTGAGGACAGGCATCTGCCCTTCGGCCTCCAGTCGGCGCACTGCCGCCATTCGCCGCCGGCCTCCCACCCATAGAGGACTGATGAACGCACGGATTTTCGCCTGTGGCACTCGCCTGATTTATCGCCGGAGGCAGTGATGGCGGCGGCTTTATTATAACCCCACCCAAACCGAGGCTTACGCTATGGCTTTTACCGCTCAATCCGTCAGTCGCTTGCACCCCATAACATCGTCAACTCCGAGCATCGCTGTTCACGGGTCGTTCCTCCCTGTGAATAGCGAGCGCGTCGGTCTGCGGGTCGAGAGATTACGACCTCCGGCTTGCCCTCCGCTTTACCCCGACACCGTTCCTTCGTCGCGGTGTCGGAAGCGTATGTCTGCGCCTGCGGTCATAAACTCTCTTTGACGGCTGCACTACCGCTAACACCGACACCTCCGGCTGCGCCTACGGTGTCGGCCCGCTCCCGTTCCGCTGTCAACCCGCAACCTCCGCTTGCTTTTCCGAGCTGCCGACGTCGGGCTGCTTCGTTCCTTCCTCCATTCGCGCGGTCGCCATACTGTCAGCCTCGTTCCTCCCACCCACAGAGGAAGAAGCCGCCTCCATTACAGGCCCCCGGCACGACAACTTCCATCTCTCGTCTGCGACGCTATGCCCACCCCAGGCCCCGATGCACGGTGCGCCTATGCACAGACTCCGCTCCGGCTGTCGGCCAACCACTTCGCTCACTCCGAGTTACCTGCGGCTTAGGGCAAGGGCCGGTCGGCACATTGTCTTAGTGCAAGCCCACGACAAAGAGCCTGTCGCTCCGTGCCTCCGCGACACCTGCCGTTTGCTCTAATCCTGATGCAGGCACTCCGACTTCCCTCCCTTCCTTTGGCTGACCACCTCCGCTATGCGCCGCATCGTCATCACCGCACATCGCCGTCATTCACCCCCTCGCCTTGATAAGTATATCCGCATCGAGGGAGAGCGGAGTGCTGTCGTATGCGTGGAAAAACCCGCAAGCGGAACTTCCACGCACACGGCAGCGATTTTACCGCGCATCGGGGTCGCTCCGTGGGGGTGTTTCTGCATATTCCGCGAGGGCGAGAGGGGGCAAGACGAAAACAAGCGACAGCGCGGTGGGGGGTGTGCAAAGCCACTACGGGGGCAAGCCCCCGTAACCCCCAACTCCCTCATTCTTCGGTCGTTCCATCTCGCAACCCGCTACAAATCGCAAGATTTTGTAGGACGGGACCCGCGCGAGATGGCAAATTTGCCTGTAAGTCAAATTTTTAAGACCTGATTTCAATGGGACCCTACGGCAGTGTGCCGCCCATCAAAATCAGTGCCGGTTCTTTCCTTCCCGACACCCTCCCGTCGGCCCTGTATCCTGCCCGACACCAACCCTTTCCGTCTTTTCGCGGGCTTCAAGCCGTGCCGAATTTTGCAGGGAATACCTACAACATTCGGATTATCCTATGGCAAATTACACCAGTACCGCCAATGTCGTTCTCTCCGTCAACGGCAGACAGGCTCAGAAGATGCTCGCACAGCTCGAAAAGGACGCCCGCCGTCTGGAGAAACAGATTGCGAAAGCCGCCGTCGCCGGAGACAAGGCCACGATGAAGAAACTTCAGCGTGAGCTGAAATCCACACAGCGTATGATGGAACAGCTCAAAGGCTCGTCGGCTTCGGTCGACGGCACCCTGCGCCGTCTTGACAAGGCTACGCCGAAAGAGCTGAACAAGGCCCTTAAACTGCTCCAACAGCAACTTAACGGTATTCAGCGCGGCAGTGCCGCGTGGGACGCTCAGATTGCCAAAATCCGTGCGGTCAAGGCTGAGCTGCAAAAGGTTAACGCCACTCTCGCCACGCAGAAATCGCTGTGGTCGAGAATGAACACGTGGCTCAACAATGCGCAAACCGCCATTATGGCTGTCGTTGCCGCCGTTACGGGGCTGATTATGGCGGGGCGCAAGGCGGTACAGTCATACGCCGATATGGAGGAAACGATGGCGAACACCGTCAAGTACACCCGTATGACAGCCGCCGAGGTTGAAGAACTCAACGAGATCTTCAAGGGCATGGACACTCGTCTTGCCCGCGAGCAGCTTAACCTTCTCGCCCAGGAGGGCGGTCGACTCGGCTACAACACTGTCGCATCGGTCAAGGAGTATGTGGAAGCGGCCTCGATTATCAACGTGGCTCTCGTCGACCTCGGAGAGGGCGCCACGCAGACAATCGCCAAACTTTCCAATATCTTCGGCATGGAGCAGATGTATGGCGTGCGCGATGCCATGCTCAAAATCGGCTCCACGGTCAACCACCTCTCGCAGAACTGCACCGCTGCCAAGCCGTTCATCGTGGAGTTCGCTCAACGAATGGCCGGCATAGGCTCGACCGCGAAAATGACTATTCCCGAAATCATGGCTTTTGCCGCCACTCTCGACGCTCACGGTCAGAAGGTGGAGATGTCGGCAACCGCCTTGCAGCGTACCATCATGGAGTTGTTCAAGAAACCCGCCGAGATGGCTAAAAAGGTAGGTCTTGAAACAAACAGCTTCATCGAGACTCTTAATAAAAGCACCACGCAGGGCGTGATGATGTTCCTCGAAGCTCTCGGCAGACTGGGCGAGGACAAGGCGCTCGCCGTGCTGTCGCCCTTGTTCCAGGATCTCGGACTGGACGGCGCCCGTGTCTCGTCGGTACTTTCCAACCTTTCCTCCCACCTCGACTTCCTCAGATGGCAGCTTGGGGAGGCCAACGAAGCCTTCCGCGAGGGTACTTCGGCTTCAAATGAATACGCCATCTTCAACAATACGGTGCAAGCCTCTATCGACAAGGCGCGTAAGCGTGTCAGCGAGCTTGCAATCGAACTCGGCGAAAAGCTGTATCCGCTGATGAAGCACATCTACACTTCATCGTCGGCTTTCCTCCGTGTGCTGAATGTTCTTGTATCTTTCATCATCGAGCATCGCAAGGCCATCGCCAATGTCGTTACCGTCATAGCCGCATATTACAGCTGGCTTCTTTTGGTCAAGACCGCGACTGTGGCGTGGCACGCCGTCCTCGGTGTCGGCAAGGCCGTTTTGACAGCTTACCGTACCTCGGTAATCCTGGGGCGTATTGCCGTTATCGCCTTTACGCAGGGCGTGGGCGCGGCCACTCATGCCATGCGGCTTCTCAATACGGTTGTAAAGGCCAATCCCTTCGGGCTTATCCTCTCCGTAATTGCCGCCGTCGTTCTCGCGGTCAAGGCGTTGTGCGACCGCACTTCGGAGTACACAAAGAAGATGCGGGAGGCACGGAACACGGCGGCAAGTTTTTCGGAGGAACTGAACAAGGAGATGCGCAACATCGACTCCCTTATCGGAAAACTCGAAGCCGCCAAGAAAGGCACAAAGGAGTACAAGAACGTAAAGGACGAAATCATCAAGCAGTACGGTAAGTATCTCAAAGGCCTTATCAACGAGCGCGGAGAGATTACGAACCTTACCGCCGCTTACAACCGGCTCGCGGCGGCTGCCCGCATCGCGGCTAAGGAGCGGTCTATTCAGACGGCCCGCGAGACCGCCGACGAGACGCACCGCGACGCTTTCAAGGAACAGGCGAAGAAGTTGCAGCAGTCGCTCATCGACGAGGGTATAGCCCTGCGCGATGCCGTGCGCATCACAAATTCGGTAGTGTTCCAGTTGGAAACCACCGGCACGCTTTCCGCCGACATCGTGAGCGAGCTTCAGGCCATAAAGGGCAATCTCTGGGACTCGAAGGGGCTGACCGACCACCCGGTCAACATCGTTAACGAGATGATAGGACAGCAGACGGAGTACAACGAAACGATGTCGGCAATCAATCAGATCGAACGCGAGAACAATGCGCTTGCAAAATATACCCGACAAGATCTCGAACGGCTTATCGCCGACATCGAGCCGAAAGTAAACGCCAATCAGGGAGGGCGCGTGATTATCGGCATCGACGGGCCGCAGCCGGAGGTCAGAAACTTATCCGCTTCGGAACTGCGCGACTTCCTCGCCGAGGCCCGCGCCCGTCTGTCGGTGCTTGAAACGCCGACCGCCGACCCGGTAAGCGGCAATCCCGACTTCTCCCTCGATGATTTTACTCCGTATGAATCGGAGAAAGAGCGCAAGAAGCGCGAGAGGGAGGAAGCCGCTGCCGCCCGCCGTGCTGAAATCAAGGCCCGAAAGGACTTCAAGGCCGCTCTCGACGGTGCCAAAGGAACGTGGGAGGGCGACACGGCGCAGAATGTCAGCGACTATTCTGCCGGATTGAAGTCCTGGACCGACTTCCTTCTCCGCAAGCACGAGATTGAACTGAAATATTACACCGACCGCGAGGCGGTGTATCAGCGGTTCAATCTCACCGAGGACGAGGATTATCAGGAGCTTTTGAAGAAGAAAGCGGATTATGAAGCCGACTGGCTCAAAAAGAACGCCGCCTTGAAAGTCGGGGAAGCCAGACGTATGCAACAGGCGGAGGAAACTCAGGCCGAGATGGACTTCCACACTCCGGGCAATGCGCTTTACGGCAGGGAGGAAGCCTTGCAGCAGAAACTTTTTGAGATAAGGCTGAAATATCTCCGACAGATGCAAGCCGCATACAATCAGGCTTCCGAGGAATGGCACAACTATCAGGTGCAGATTGAACAGGCAGAGGGCGCGGAGCAGCTTCGCCGTCAGAAACTGCTTGCGCAGCGTGTGGCCGAGTGGAAGAAACAGTATGAATACCGCGAGGCCGGGCAACGCTACGACCTCGAAATGGAATTGCTCGCCGACGCTTACGACAGGGGGCTGATAACCTACCGTGAGTTCCTGGAGGCGCAGCGCGACATGAAGAAGAAGTATGCCGACGAGTATATGCCTCAGTCCGCCAAACCGCAGTCCGGATCGGCGGGGTCCGAGGCGAGAGCCTTGAAGCGCGACCTTGAAATCGTCAGGTCGCTCTACGACCAGGGGCTTATCTCCAAGAAGCAGTACGAACAGGCTAAGGAGCGCATCGAGCGCACATACAACAAGAAGTCGCTCGATGCCGTGCGCAGGTTCGGCTCGACGCAGACAAATCAGCTTCTCGACATTTACGAGGCGTGGCAGAACTTCTTCAACGCCACGGAGGAAGACGGCGGGAACTGGGCTACACGCCTCGCCGCCCTCGCTTCGTCGGTATTCGCCGTGATGAACGCCGGTATGCAGCAGGCTTCGGAATATATGCAAGCCTGTGCCGACATCGAAGTGGCGAAAGCCGAAAAGAAGTATGATCGCGAAATCGAGCTTGCCGAGGGCAATTCCTACAAGGTCAAGAAAGCGGAGAAACAGAAAGACCGCGAAATTGCCAAAATCAAGTCGGACGCTGCAAAGAAGCAGTTTGCGATGCAGGTTATTCAGGCTGTGGCGCAGACGGCAACCAACGCTCTCAACGCCTACGGCTCTGCGGCGCAGGTGCCGGTTATCGGCTACATACTTGCCCCAATCGCGGCGGCTATGGCCGTAGCCGCAGGTGCAATCCAGATAGCGACCATCAAGAAGCAGCAACAGGCTTCGGAGGCGCAGGGCTATATGTCGGGTGGCTTTACCCCGGAGGGAAAGCCCGACGAGGTGGCCGGTGTCGTTCACAAAGGGGAATGGGTTGCTTCGCAACGCCTTGTCAATAATCCCCGAACCCGCCCGTTGTTGGAGGCTCTGGACTATGCGCAGCGAACCAACACTATCGGCTCCATAACTGCCGCCGATGTGTCGCGCACGATTACAGCTCCCGCAGTAATGGCGGCACAGCCCTATACGCCTCAAACCGTCGTGAACAACACCTACAACGCCGCGCCCTCTGCCGACAGCTCCGAGCTGGCCTCGTCAATACGGAGGCTTAATGAACGCCTCAACGAGCCTTTTGTTACAGTCAACACTGTGGCCGGGGATTACGGAATACAAAAGGCCCAGGACGAATACGACCGGCTTATGAAGAACAAATCGCCTAAATCAAAGAAATAATGCACATCTACGTCAACAACAGACTGGCAGCCCTCAAAAAGGGTACTTCGTTCGAGTATGTATCCGAGAACCGCCTTTTTTCGGGCAGCGACGGTTACACGCTCTCCATCATCTTTCCTCTGCGCGGTTGCCCGGAAAACTTAGCGATATTCGGGCATATAAACCGTGCTGATGTCGCCGCCCAAAGGGTAATCTTCGACTGCGAGATACGCGACAAGGCTTTCTGCAAATTCGGCTCAATCACTATCACGGAGATTAACGATACCGAGGTCAAGACGCAATTTCTGGAGGGGCGCAGCGAGCAGAACTTCGACGTTACTTTCGATGATGTTTACATCAACGAACTTGACCTCGGAAGCGCGACCGATACCAACGACAGCCGACCCGAATATGCCTGGGACCCGTTCATTAACAAAATGAAGTGCGTAGCCCTGCCGTGGGTCAACGACTATTCGGGCAATATTCAGAACCTTGCCGACTTCCACCAGGAGGAACGCAATTCGGACGGCTCCCTGAAAGCGCGCTCTTACTATTCGTGGAATGCCGACTGCAGCGGCAGGTCGTGGCAGCCTTATCTGCTCTATATCACGAGGCGCATCTGTGAGGCTGTGGGCTATGCCGCCGACTTCTCGAAGTGGGAGGAAAAGGAGGAATACAGGTATCTTCTTATCTGCAACACGCTCCCTTACGCTTGGGACACAGGGGGCTTTGCCCGCGCCCTGCCGCACTGGACTGTCGCGGAATACTTCGAGAAACTGGAACTGCTGCTTGGCGGGGAGTTTACTATCAATCATCGGGGCAAAACGATTGATTTTGCCTTTACTGAGGCTACGCTGCTTGCAATACGCCCCGTGAGGCTCGACAACATCATCGACGAGCATACGGTGGAAGTTACCGTCGAGGAAGACAAATGCGAGTATCGCGAGGCGAAAAATCTGGTCTACAAGGAGTGCGACCACGAAATGTGGAAGTTTTACTCTTGCGACTGGTTTATCAAGGCGTGGAAAGCCGGGGCGGTTCGCTACAAGTCGATGCGCGAGCTGCTTGAGGCCAACCGTTGGCTCGCATCTTGGAACGGATCGACCCAAAGAGGGTCAAATCGCGACAAGCTGCTTTATGCCGAAGATGTCGATGCCTACTTCATCGTGCGCTCACTCTCGAAAACTCTTGTAGAGAAGCGCGGAGGCTTTATGCCTAACCGATACGAGTATAAGATGGAGTTGCGCCCTGTCAATCTTTTCGGGGGCCGCATCGTCAGCGACGATGAAGATGCCGACGAGATAGAGATTGAGTTCGTACCTGCGTGGGTAGACGAGACAGAGGACAAGTACGGGCGTTGTCTATTCCTTTCCTTCTCCGGCTACGACGAGAACGACAGCACGGGCACGTCGTGGAGCCGCGACCCCTACCAGCGCAAGGAGGAAATCGACAACACCCTCTATCAGCCGCACGCCTTTCAGTCGCTCGCCGCCGGAGAGCGCAATAAAAAGGCCGAGTATTACGACCGCATTTATATCGGCTGGTGGGATGGCGCGCAGAGTCCGAACGGAAAATTGCCGCACCCCTACGTCGAGGACATCGAGATTGCCGAGGACTGGAGCAATTTTAACAATATCCACTTCTCCCTGCGCATCAATCACACCACGCTAAACCACCGCCGTTCCGCTCACGCCATAAACTCACGGCAAAAATCCACTTTCAAATTCCTCTCCGACACTATCCCCAACCCCCGTGCTGTGTTCTTCATCAGGGGCAAGAAGTACCTGTGTGAAAAACTAACTGCGACATTCACGGAACACGGAATGTCGCAGCTTATCAAGGGCGTTTTTTACCCGATAGTGGAGTAGGTAAATTTTGTTACCGGGTAACAATCCATTTCATAGCGGAGTAACAAAAAAGAGGTCAGCCGACCTCTTTTCATATTTTGTTATTTTACGTGGTTCTTTCTTGGTTCTCATTTTCGCTATCCTCGATTGTACTCTCTGATAATCAAAAGGGTAACATTTTTCTTAGGATAACAACGCAGAAGCCTCACGCAGAATATGTGTAAAACACCATCAGCGGGCACTTTCGCACTTGCTGTTGATGGAATATACATATCCAAAAGGCATCTACTGTTTGCTGCATTCTTGACGAAGATTGAAAATTTACCAGATTTCCGTTTGTCAAGAAAGAGCGTCGAGTAAACGCTTTCTAAAATGTCTTGCAACCCGCTCCGCTTTCCCCAGACCGGAGGTTAATACCCTACTGGCGTGGTCTGCGGGTCGGTCTGCAGTTGCAAAATTATAAATAATTTTTTGATTTTGGCATGATTGTGTTGAAAAACATATAATTGCGCATTGAAAGAGATTTATGCTGCAGGTGTGGCGGAAATACGAAGAGGCGATGTAAATCGGCGACCTGTCGGGCGCCTGTCCCATAGTTGGCTACATGCCCCGCACACCTCCCAGGCTTCGGTGTACGGGGTTACAGACTAAATCGGTGTCCTGTCGGACACCAAATGGGGATTATTAGTCTTGCATTACTCAGAAATTCATCTACAAAATAGTATTAGCGGTCGTTTATAATCATGGCTACTAATCAAAAGTGTGATTAGTCACACTTTTAGGTCATGCAAATATGGATTCTTTTGTCAATAAACAAAATTTGAAAGGAATTAATCAGTGGAGGGTATTTACTTAAGTTGAGTTGAGTGGAGCGGGGGCGTTCCGCCCCCGTGGTAACTTAAAACAATAGCACGAGGGCGGGACGCCCTCGCTCCACTCCATGTTCCTTAAGTAGACAGCGTTGGACGCGATGAATAGCGTCCCAATGATATTAACTTAAAGGGTATAGGTAGGGGCGAGGGCGTCTCGCCCTCGGAGTATTATATTTACATACTGAAAGTTACCACGGGGGCGAGACGCCCCCGCCCCTATCAACTCAACATAAGTTAATAGCGATGAATCGTGTCCTTACAATTTTGTTAGTACATTTTGTAAGTTCTGCACCCCCCATATAAAAATACCGCGGCTCTGCGAGTGCAGTGGCCGCGGTATTTTTATTTGGGATATTGTGGTGTATGGGGTTATTTTTCACGCATGAAAACGCTTATGGGGGTGCCGTGGAAGTCCCAGCGCTCGCGGATTTTGTTTTCGAGGTAGCGGCGGTAGGGTTCCTTGACCCATTGCGGGAGGTTGCAGAAGAATATGAATGTGGGTATCTGCGCGCCTTTGAGCATGGTGATGTATTTGATTTTGACGTATTTGCCTTTGTTGGCTGGCGGCGGATAGGCCGCGATGGCTTCGAGCAGGTAGTTGTTGAGCTGCGAGGTGGGGATGGTGCGGCGACGGTTGTTGTAGACTTCGATGGCTGTCTCAAGCACCTTGAAGATGCGCTGTTTGGTGAGCGCGGAGGTGAAGATGATGGGGAAGTCGGTGAACGGAGCGAAGCGCTCGCGGATGGCGGTCTCGAAGGTCTTGATGGCGGCCTGGCTCTTGTTTTCGACGAGGTCCCATTTGTTGACGCATACCACGAGGCCTTTTTTGTTGCGCTGTATGAGGGAGAAGATGCTTTGGTCCTGCGCTTCGATGCCGCGGGTGGCGTCGATGAGGAGGATGCAGACGTCGGAGGCTTCGATGGCGCGGATTGAGCGGATTACGGAGTAGTATTCGATGTCTTCGTTGACTTTGGCTTTCTTGCGGATGCCGGCGGTGTCGACGAGGTAGAAGTCGAAGCCGAATTTGTTGTAGCGGGTGTAGATGGAGTCGCGTGTGGTGCCGGCGATGTCGGTCACGATGTTTCGCTCTTCGCCGATGAATGCGTTGATGATGGAGGATTTGCCTACGTTGGGTCGGCCGACGATGGCAAATTTGGGTATGTCTTCCACGGCTTCCTCGATGTCGCTTTCGGGAACGGGGAGCTTTTTGACGACGTCGTCGAGGAGGTCGCCTGTGCCGAATCCGTTGACTGCCGAGACGGGGTAGGGGTCGCCGAGGCCGAGTCCGTAGAATTCGGGCACGTTGTAGAGCCAGTCGTTGGAGTCGACTTTGTTGGCTACGAGGAGCACGGGTTTCTTGGATTTGCGCAGTATCTCGGCCACGTGGTCGTCGAGGTCGGTGACGCCGTTCATCGAGTCGACCACGAAAAGTATTTCGTCGGCCTGTTCGATGGCAAGCGCTACCTGCTTGTTGATTTCTCCCTCGAATATGTCTTCGGAATTGACTACCCAGCCGCCGGTGTCGACGATCGAGAATTCTTTTCCATTCCAGTTTACTTTGCCGTATTGACGGTCGCGGGTAGTGCCGGCAGTCTCGTCGACGATAGCCGTGCGGCTTTCGGTCAGGCGGTTGAAAAGTGTCGATTTGCCGACATTAGGTCGTCCGACAATTGCTACAAGTTGTCCCATAACGGTGTCTTATTTTTTGCGTTTGAAGTGCAAATTTAACATAAAATTCTGAAATCAGCAAAGGATGGGGTTGCCGGCGGGTCATTCGATATATCCGAATGAGCGGAGCTTGTTCTCGCGGTTGCGCCAGTTGGCTTCGACTTTGACGAACAGTTCGAGGTAGACGCGTTTGTCGAAGAATTTCTCGATGTCCTTGCGGGCTTCGGTGCCGACGCGTTTGAGCATGGAGCCGCCTTTGCCTATTAGGATGCCTTTCTGGGAGTCGCGCTCTACGTAGATGACGGCCATGATGTGGATTGCGTTGTCTGATTCGTCGAATTTTTCCACGATTACTTCGGTGGCGTATGGCACTTCCTTGTCGTAGTTGAGGAGTATTTTTTCGCGAATAATCTCGGTGACGAAGAAGCGCGCAGGCTTGTCGGTGAGGGCGTCCTTACCGAAATAGGGGGGCGACGGGGGGAGTAGTTCGACGATGCGGGCCATTAGGTTGCTGACGTTGAAATGCTCTTTGGCCGAGGTGGGGAAGATTTCGGCATTGGGGAGGATTTCTTTCCATAGTGCGACTTTATCTTCGAGTTCCTGCTGCGACTTGACGAGGTCTATCTTGTTGATGACCAGCAGCACGGGAATTTTCTCCTTGGCTACTTTGGCGAGGAAGTCGGCGTTTTTCTTCGGGTCTTCCACGACGTCGGTGACGTAGAGGAGTATGTCGGCGTCGGTGAGGGCGCCTTCGGAGTAGCTGAGCATGCTTTCCTGAAGCTTATATTTCGGGGAGAGTACGCCGGGGGTGTCGGAAAATACTATCTGGTAGTCGGGGGTATTGACTATGCCCATGATGCGGTGGCGTGTGGTCTGCGCTTTCGAGGTGATGATGGATACGCGTTCGCCTACGAGGTCGTTCATCAATGTGGATTTTCCGACGTTGGGATTGCCTACGATGTTGACAAATCCCGCTTTATGCTGTTTTTCTTCCATGTTGTTGTATATTATGATTTACAAATCTATAAAAAATATTCCTGATTTTAATCTCCGTTATGTATAAAACAAAAATAGCACCTGAAAAGATGCTATTTTCGGAAATATTTTTTAATTGACGTAATGGTGGATTACATATCCCAGATGAGATACATGGCTCCCCATGTGAAGCCTGCGCCGAATGCGGTGAGCAACAGGCGGTCGCCTTTCTTGAGTTTTGTCTTGTATTCGTCGAGACAAAGGGGAATCGAGGCGGCTGATGTGTTGCCGTAGTGCTCGATGTTGACAAGCACTTTGTCGGCGGGGAAACCTGCGCGCGAGCTTACGGCTTCGATGATGCGGAGGTTGGCCTGGTGAGGTATGAGGTAGTCGATGTCGTCGACGGTGAGGTTGTTGCGCTTCATTACGTCGAGCGACGATGTGAGCATGTCGGTGACAGCGTTTTTGTAGACGTTGCGGCCGTCCTGGAAGAGGTAGTTCTCACCGGCGTCGATAGCTTCGTGGGTGATGGGCTTGACGGAGCCGCCGGCTTTCATGAGCAGGTGCTCAAGGCCTGCGCCGTCGACGTGGAACACGCCGTCGATTACTCCGACAGGTGCGTCGGTAGGCTCTACGAGTACGGCTGCTGCAGCATCGCCGAAGAGGGGGCAGGTCGAACGGTCCTGATAGTTGACCATCGACGACATTTTCTCGGCTGCAACTACTATGACTTTTTTGCGCAGTCCCGATTTGATGTAGGCGGTGGCATCTTCGAGTGCCACGATGAAGCCGGCGCAGGCTGCCTGAATGTCGTAGGCGTAGGCGTTCTTGAGGCCGGTTTTCTCTACGATTACCGATGCCGTGGAGGGGAAACGGTAGTCGGGGTTGGAGGTGGCGCAAATCACCAATTCTATTTCGTCAGGATTAACCCCGGTTTCGGCTATGAGCTTTTCTACAGCTTTGGCGCCGAGATAAGAGGAGCCTTCGCCCTCGAGGCGGAGTATGCGGCGCTCTTTGATGCCGACGCGGGTGGTAATCCACTCGTCGTTGGTGTCGACCATCTTTGAGAGCATCTCGTTGTCGAGAATGTCGTCGGGAACGTATGAGGCGATGCCTGATATTCTTGCGTTTACCATATTGTTGGAGTGTAAATGATGTGATAGCCGTCCGCGCTCTGACACGTCAGCTGTTTGGAATGATTTGCCGCTGGAGCATCTGGCTCTCAATGTATCCGGGCAGATGTGACTGCCGGAACAGATGACCGCATGCTATGAAAAAACATCACCCCCGCATTGCCGCAGGATATGCTGACGCGGGAGGGAGGTAGTTTCGGATATGACAAGCCTTGGCCGCGGATATGCGCGGCTCAGGCAATCAGTACGGCAAGTTGCTGAAACTCGTCAAAATTAAACGGCTGCGGCCTTTTCGATAGCGACTTTGCCACGATAGTAGCCACATTCGCCACATACACAGTGGTAAACGTGCCATGCGCCACAGTTGGGGCATACTGCCAATGTAGGCATCGCTGCTTTGTCGTGAGTTCTACGTTTGGCGGTGCGAGTCTTTGATTGTTTTCGTTTAGGATGTGCCATTTTGTTTTATTGTTTTGTGTAATTATCTATGTTGTTTTAAAAGTCAATGTCGGTGGAGGCTGTCACGTGCGGGTGTCAGTCAAGGTTGATGTCCTTGAGCTTGTCCCAGCGCGAATCAGTCGGGGCCTCGTCGATGTCGTCGATTTCATCCATCAGCTCGGCTTCTATCTCAGCGTCGTCGGGATTGGTCGAAGTGGCGCGGTGCTTCTTGAGTATCGAACTCATGGCGCGGTTGCATTTGCCGGCCGGATGGACGTGCTTGATGGGGATTGCGAGGGCGATGGTGTCGTGTATCATGTAAGCCACATTGATATCCGCATCGCTGTAGGGTATCTCCATATACTCGTCGGAGTCATCGCGATAGTCGTCGCCGTATTTGACAATTATATGATAAGTGGTGTCGACAGGAAGAACAAGGTCGTCAAGACAACGGTCGCACGCTACCGTTACCTCGCCGGTCAAGGTGAAATGCATGTCGTAGTAGTCATTTTTGTGCTCGACAGTGAGATGCACTTTGACATCGGCATTGCGCACATCGTTGTTCTCCATGTTGACAAAAAACTGCTTACCTATCTGGTAGTCAACCTCCTGGATTCCTACCGGCATGCTTTTGAGCGGCAATTTATATTCAGTAAACTTACCCATAACGTTTGTCAATTGGCAAAAAACTTTGCAAAAGTAGCCAAATTCTTTCAGTTTATCAACTTTTTTAGAAAATATTTTCTCGGGGCGGCATAAAAACTTGTGTAAATTATAATAAGAAAGTCCTTTTTTGATGTCGGGATGCTATATATAGGCGCATTAAATAAAAAGTTTAAAATTTAAATATGCTGATACTCAATAAAATGCGCTGTACTTGATATTAGACATAATAAAAAAGTTGTGAAAAAATTTGGCAGATTGAATAATAATGCCTACCTTTGCAACGCAAAAGCAAAGAAACCACGATGGTGCCATAGCTCAGTTGGTAGAGCAAAGGACTGAAAATCCTTGTGTCCCCGGTTCGATTCCTGGTGGTACCACAGAAGGCCGCTAATTCTCAAAGAGTTAGCGGTCTTTTTTATCCATATCCCTCGGGGCTACCACAAAATGGGGTCAGCAGCAAAACGGGGTCAGCTGCAAAACCCGGTTGAAATGTTAAAAATCGACACGAATAAAAACATTTTCAGAATGCATACTCGGAGAGCCGAAGGCTCGGTGGTGTTACTATCCCCGTCCTACGCGTCAGCGGAGGGCGGGGCAAAAGAGAATGTGCAGTGCGAGCCCCGGGTAGGGGCGAGTGTGTGATGTTCACCAATACAATATTTTACACAGTCGCCCACAACACTACCCGCCACGCTTCACTTCGTTTCCGCAGTGTGAAATCTTATCGTCTTAAATTACCTGAATATCAATTAAATTCAGTAACTTTGCATCTATAATACCACTGATTTTATGATGATTGATTTAGCCATTTGGCCGAAAACCATGAAGGTGTTGACGTTGAGTTCGAAGAAACGACAGGTCAACTTGACCGAGGGATGGAAACATTGTGCGGTATGCTCAATGACTCCGGCGGTATTGTATTTTTTGGCATTAAAAATTCAGGCAAGATTGTCGGGCAGGAAATCGGCGACAAAACATCCGCCCGACTTACATACGGTTCCCATCTCCTTGACTCCCATACATCAGAGCCGCCCAACGAAACCATTGCCCGTGTCATGTATTACAGTGGCGTAATCGAGCATTGGGGCAGAGGCCTGTCAATGATATTCGAGGAGTGCAAGCGTGCAGGACTTCCACAGCCGACTGTTATCGATGAAAGAGGCGTGGTAAAGGTGATATTTATGCGCCCGAATTTATCGGGTCACAAAAATGGCATGATAAATGACACGATAAATGACACGATAAATGACACGATAAATGAAAATGAAAGATTGATATATAATCGTATCGTTTCATTACCGGGAATAAGCGCTGTTACTTTAGCGGATGAATTTGGCAAGAGTGTGCGTACTATAATGAGAGTATTGAAGCACTTGGTAGACCTAAATATCATAGAATATCGCGGTTCTAAAAAGACAGGTGGCTATTTCAGTCTGTGAATAACTTCTTACGGCACAAAAAAATTTGCACCTGTGATTTGACTTTTTCACTTTTGGCGGGTATTATTTGTAGGCCGACGCAAACGACGGCCTGCCGACCGATTTTTCACATAATATTGCACCCACAGCATGCCTGCCTCCAACGACAACACCATACTCGACACCATCCGTCGCGACTCCGAAACGGGATTCCGCATGCTCGTGCGCTGCTACCGTGAACCGGTCTACTGGCACATACGCCGCATCACCGTATTGCACCACGACGCCGAAGACGCCATGCAGGAAACATTCCTGCGCGTGTTCCGCAACATCGGCAAATTCAACCGCGACATGCCGCTCGCCGCATGGATTTTCCGCATCGCCACCAACGAAGCCCTCCGTCAGCGCGAAAAGAACAAGACCCCGCATCTCCCGCTCGACGATGCCACTGCGGCCGACAGCTACCCCTCCGACGAATACTTCGACTATTCCAACCTCGAAGCCGTCCGGCTCCAGCAGGCAATCCTCTCATTGCCCCCGCGCCAGCAGCTCGCATTCAATCTGCGGTACTACAACGATTTCGACTACGGCACAATCGCGCAGATCACCGACTCCACCACCGCGGCCGTAAAAGCCAACTACCACGCCGCAAAAGAAAAAATAATCCGTCACCTCAACTCTCACGACTGAAATATGGACAATAACCGCTTTGATAAAATAGGCCGTCAGATGCCCTACCGCGTTCCCGACTCCTTTTTCGACGATTTTGAAAACAGGATTATCGCCGGTCATCGACGCCGCTCAACCCGCCACTGGATAAAAAAGCTCCTTCTACCCCTCGGTGCCGCAGCCGCAATAGCGATTCTGCTGCTTGCAGTCCGACCCGCCGCATTCAGTCCCGCTACCGGCTACGCAGAAATAGCGCAGGCATTCGACGACCTCTCCGAAGCCGACCGCACCTGCCTGCTCGACACTTATCAGGACGACATATTCATCAACCAATAACAACCATAAAAAAATGAAAAACTTATTCCGACTCATGCTCCTCGTGACTGCACTTCTGGCATTCACCCCCAACGCCGACGCACAAAACGACAAAGGCTCTCAGCGACGCGTCCGCCGCGAACAGCTTGCCGAAAAACAGGCAAAGCACATCGCCGAAAAGCTCAGTCTCTCACCCGAATTAAGCGAAAAATTCGTCACCACCTACATGGCCTGCCAGAAAGAGACATGGTCTGCCGGGCGTTCCGACAATTTCCGTCGCAAAGGCCAGCTTACCGAAGAGCAAACCGACAGCCTCCTACAGGCACGCTTCGACCACAGCCAGAAGCTCCTCGACATCCGTAAAAAATATTATGCCGAATACCGCACATTCCTCACGCCCAAACAGATCGAACGCGTCTACCGCATCGAGCGCCGCATGATGAACCGCCTGTTCCAACACGCCGGCAAAAAAGACAAGAAATAAAGCCTCATTACAGGCACCACAACTGACGCACCGCATCATCCCTGACAGGTAATGCGGTGCGTCATTCTATCTAAACCTATATGCATATTCCAAAAAATATCATTTATGTAGCAGGATTTATTTACCCCGGAATTTCTGATTATATTTACACTCCTTCTCCTGATAAACCATTCAATAACATGAAACGCTACATAGCCATTCTTCTGATGCTTCTTGCCGCAGGCCCCGTTGCAAATGCCGCATCCCCGGCAATCGTCTGTTCTCCCGACGGAAACCTCAAAATGACAGTAAATACCGATGATTGCATCTCTTACTCAGTATCTCGCAACGATGCTCCCCTGATTGACAGCATCCGGATATCCCTGTCAATAGCAGAGGCTCCGGTTTTCGGACTACACCCACGCCTCAAAAGCATAAAAAAATATAGTTCAGACGAAGTGATAAGGCCGACAGTTCCATTGAAGCACTCAGAAATCAACAACGACTACAATGGCATTGTAATGCGATTTGAAGGAGGATACTCGGTGGAATTCCGTGTGTTCGACTGCGGAGTGGCACATCGGTTCATTACCGGGCGCCACGATTCCGCCAACGTCATCTCCGAGGGCTACAACGTATCAGTAGCCGGCAATGCCATAGCTCATCTGCAGCTGCCCGAGGGTTTTAGAACCGCCTACGAAGAACCCTATTCACACTTGCCTCTCGACAGATGGGACAGCTCCGCACGCATGGCCACACTCCCCGCTTTGCTGGAAATGCCCGACGGCACATTGATGCTGTTTTCCGAATCCGACGTATCTGACTATCCGTGCATGTTCCTCAAAGGACAGGGCAACAACAGTTTCTCGGCAACATTCCCGAAATGCCCCGTAGAGTTCGGCTCCGACAGTGACCGCAACATGAAGATACTCAAAGAATCCGACTATATCGCCACCACGGATGGAAACCGCAGCTACCCATGGCGCTATGTGGCGATAGGCTCTCCGGCCGATATAATCGGACAGACCCTCACATGTCAGCTCGCACAGCCACCTGCCATCGGCGACACATCATGGATTAAACCCGGCACCGCAAGCTGGGAATGGTGGAACGGAGCAACCCCCTACGGTGCCGACGTGAATTTCGAAGCAGGACTGAATATGGCCACCTACAAATACTTCATAGATTTCGCGGCGCGGTACAATATCCCGTATATCGTCATGGACGAAGGCTGGGCTATGGACACCCGCAACCCCTACATCCCGAATCCAGAAGTCAATGTGCACGAGATAGTACGCTACGGCAAAGAAAAAGGAGTCGGCGTCTTCCTATGGCTTACATGGCTGACCGTCGAAAACAATTTCGAACTTTTTGAAAGACTCAGCGACTGGGGCGTGGCCGGACTTAAAATAGATTTCATGGAACGCAGCGACCAGTGGATGGTAAACTTCTACGAAAGAGTATGCAAAGAGGCAGCGCGCTGCCATCTGCTTGTCGACATGCATGGTTCATTCAAACCCGCGGGACTCGAGCACAAATACCCCAACCTAATCTCCTACGAGGGCGTACGCGGCATGGAACAGATGGGCGGCTGCACCCCCGATAACTCCGTATACCTGCCGCTGATACGCAATGCGGTAGGCCCGATGGACTACACTCCCGGGGCAATGCTTTCCATGCAGCCTGAATATTATCGCTCGGAAAGGCCAAATGCCGCCGCAGTCGGCACACGCGCCTACCAGATGGCGCTTTTCGTGCTTTTCGAAAGCGGCCTGCAGATGATTGCCGACAACCCTACCCTCTACTATAAAAATCCCGACTGCACCGAATATATAACCTCCGTACCCGTCACATGGGACGAAACGCGGGCTCTCAATGTAAAGACCGGGGAATACGTATTCGTAGCAAAGCGCAAAGGCGACAAATGGTATATCGGAGGTATTGCCAACGGCAGCGGACGGCATCGCGATTTCTCCATTCCTCTCGACTTCCTGTCAGAAGGCGACTACACCATTACCGCATTCTGCGACGGCCCGAATGCCCACCGCCAGGCCATGGACTATCGGAAAAAGACTATGCCGGTCAGCAATAGCACCGTACTTGACGTCCGGCTCGCCCGCAACGGCGGCTTTGCAGCCGTAATCACTCCTGCCGATCCTGATTCCACGCATCCTGCAAGTCATTGACCGGCATTCGTGTTAAGGTCGGCAGGCAGCTCGCGGCTCCTATGCGTAAACACAAGCGTGATGAGCGAAAGCACAATTTAGCATTATTCCATATAGTCAGTACTTTGCAGGCTCAAATTATATCATTATCTTTGTGGAAAACAGTACACGAATATTTCTTATTGACTGACAATGTTATAATATAAGACATGGCACTCCCGATAAACATAGAGGATTTGCTCAACAAAAGAAAAGTTGAATCAAACCGTATTGAATTCAAGTCCGGCTGGAATCCTGATAAAATTTACCATACCATCTGTGCATTTGCTACCGACCTTGAAAACACCGGCGGTGGATATATTCTGGTAGGAGTCGAAGAAGAAAACGGTATTGCCAAACGGCCTGTCAAAGGAATAAATGAAAACGACATTGACAGAATTCTCAAAGAAATGGTGGGATATGATGCCAAAATTTCGCCATCCTATCTATGTAAGGTTTCGCCGGAAGAAGTTGATGGCAGAACTATTATTGTAATCTGGGCTCCTTCCGGAATCAACAGGCCATATTCCGTGATGGAAAGTGTTGTAGCAAAGAAATCTATACCTAAGTTTTATGTCCGCAGCAAATCATCTACAATAGAGGCAAAAGACGAAGTTCTTGATGAAGTCCGCGAACTTGCCAACCGAGTACCTTTCGATGACAGAGGGAATGAAAGTATCGGTATTGAAGATATATCAGGAGTAAGAGTATATGAACATCTGAAATCAGTCGGCAGTAAATTGGTTGATGAGTTCGGACGCAAATCCCTGCTGGAAATCCTTGATGAGATGGATCTATTGGTCGGACCGGCTGAAAACCGTCATATCAAGAATGTAGCTGCTATGATGTTTTGTGACTATCCCGAGAAGTTTTTTCCTGTCACGCAGGTTGATATTGTACATTTCCCGGAGGGAAGCATCGAGAATCCTGACGTGATGATTGAAGTCCCGGCAATCACCGGTCCTGTCCCTAAGATTATCAGTGATGTATTGTCATATCTACGCACGAATGTGATAAAACAACGAATCACAAAACCTACCGATACAGAAAAATCAGTCAAAGTATTCAATTACCCTTATCAGGCATTTGAAGAAGCTGTGGTAAATGCCCTGTATCATCGTGATTATAGAGAGCGAGAGCCCGTAGAAATAACCATAGAGCCAACACACGTCGATATCTTGAGCTATGCCGGACCAGACCGTTCAATCAGCGCTGAAGCAATCAAGGCTGCCAAGAAACTTAAAGCCCGCAGATACAGAAACCGCCGATTAGGTGATTTTCTGAAAGAACTCGGACTGACAGAAGGGCGTGCCACCGGAATACCGACTATTCAAAAGCATCTGAAACTTAACGGTAACCGTCCTGCTGCGATTGAAACGGACGATAATCGCACCTATTTCCTATTGACTATACCCTGTAGGGAAGATATGATTGGATTAAACGACGCAGATAATAACAACCATAACACAACTACTATATCTTCTCCGACAATTTCTTCTCTACTTGAAAATAGACTTGTAAATCGCGATTTACAAGTCTACATAGCTAATATTGAGGATTTTGAAGGTTTCAAATCACGACTTGAAAGCCTAATTTCACAAGTCTATTTACAAGTATGGGAAAAAGCTAAGACCAATCAATCATTATTGATTGCAGATGTAGTATTACTTTTTCTTAGACTCAGCAACGAAAACATTACATCAGGTCAATTACTGAGCGCAGCCAATGTCGACAGCCTTTACAAACTGAAAAGATATATTCTGGAGCCTGCAATATCCGCCGGATATATAGAGATGTCAAATCCTGATAAACCGACAAGTTCAAAACAGAACTATCGTTTGACACAATCCGGACTTAATCTCTTCAACAAATAGAGACCTATACACACATCTTTTCATCCGGCATTCGCGTTAAGGTCGGCAGGCAGCTCGCGGCTCCTATGCGTAAACACAAGCGTGATGAGCGAAAGCACGAGGAGGACTATTGCCGTTGAATGGAGTATGTTGCCGAGCCCTACAAGCGGGCTTGCAATCGCTCCGAAGACATAACCGACAAGGCCTATAAGCGCCGATGCATCCCCGGCAAACCGGCGCCCTTCGTTCATGGCCAGCGTGTTGCCGACCGTAAACAGCATGCCCAGACAAAACAGCATCGGCAGGTTAAGACCCTCGTACACCCACACAATGTCGACCGAAAACAGGCATATCAACTGCACCACGGCCACCACGGCCAGACATCGGCCCGCTACAACCGCACTGCGTTTCAACGGCTTGAAACGCAGTGCCGTCATCGACCCGGCAGCTACGAAAAGCGCATTGAATCCCATGAACAGACCGAACTGCAGCTGCGTGTATCCGTAATGGTTCTGAATGATGAACGGAGCCGACGCTATATAAGCGAAAAGCACTCCGAGCGCCGCACCTTTCATCATCGTATGTATTACGAAATACTTATTGTGCCACAACACCGCATAATTCCGGAAACCGGAACCGAACCTGCCGCCCACACGCCGCGACTTCGGAAGCGACTCCCTGAATGCCGGGGTCAGCAACAACAGCAACACGCTGAAACCGAACAGTATCCAGAATATGCCCTGCCATCCGATCGACCGCGCCACGGCGCCGCCGATTACCGGCGCGCTCGCCGGCGCGAAACCGTTGATTGCACCCACAAGCGCCATCACCTTGGCAAGCGCCTTCCCCTTGTAGAGGTCGGCAGGAATCGTGCGGGCGAGGAAATATCCGCCCGAGGCACCGAGTCCCTGCACCAGTCGCCACCAGATGAATTCATGGATACTGCGCGACCACACGCTGCACATCGCTCCCACGCAAAACACCAACAGCGCGCATATCAGCACCGGCTTGCGGCCGAAACGGTCGCTCAGCGGCCCGAGTATCATCTCCCCCACCCCCAGACCGATCATACCGAACGTCAGTCCCAGCTGAACGGTAGATGTCGTGGTATGGAACGACCGCACCATATCAGGCAACGTAGGCACGTACATATCGTTGACAAACGACCCGAACGCACTCAGCAACACAAGAAAAACAATAAGGAAGACATAATATCCTCCTCCTTGCGGACCGGCCTGAGTCACATTGCCGCCCGACACCGGTGCAGACATATTTCCACTCATAATAATTATCCCATTATATTATAACCATAACACCCCTGACCCGACATTGGTTTCCAAACCATCCTCCTCCCCTACCCGATATGATTGATTCACTATGTCGCAAAACTCCCAATGCTATTAACTTAGGCTGAGTTAAGTGGGGCGGGGGCGTCTCGCCCCCGTGGTAACTTTCAGCGTGTAAGAATAATACCACGAGGGCGAGACGCCCTCGCCCCTATCTATGCATCTTAACATTAGGTCGCTTTTCAAATAAAGATTAGAGAGTGTGTGGATTTAAATCAAACTAAGAACTTGTCCACCGACGAAGAGCCGAAGGCTCGGTGGTGTCACTATCCCCGTCCGACGCGTAGCGGAGGGCGGGGCAAAAAGCGATTACGTTGTGCGAGCCCACGGAGAGGGCGAGTGTGTGGTACCCCCTTGACTCATTAAACTGCACTGTTGCTCCTAAACTATTTTATTAGTTAATTAAGGTTAAAGTCCTGAAAATCGGTTTCAACTTCGGAAATTGTGGTTATCTTTGTCGTGTACCTAATTAAATAGTTATGCGAAAACCGACACCGAAAGACCAACTGACCGATAAAGAGGAAGAACTCATGCGCCTGCTGTGGGAGCACGGCCCCATGTTCGTGAGCAGCCTGCTCGAACTATACCCAGAACCAAAGCCGCACTTCAACACCGTATCGACCGTCATCCGGCGCCTCGAAGCCAAAGGCTTCGTTGCACACAATGAAATATCAGGCTCATTTCAATACTATCCCGTAGCCAAAATGGAGACATTCCGCAGCCGCAGCCTCGGCCGCATCATCAAAAGCTACTTCAAGGGGAGCTACTACGGCGCCGTATCCACCCTCGTGGCCGAAGAAAAAATCACCGCCGACGAGCTGCGTGAACTCCTCGACCTCGTCGAACAGAAATCAAAAAAATAAAACAACTGTAACTTATGGGCGCATTCCTGTCATACTCAATAGTGAGCGGCATGCTTCTGCTCGCCATGTTCGCCGCCTACCGCCTTTTCATGGCCGGTGACAACCGCCACTCATGGAACCGCGGTGTCCTCCTCTCCATCTACGCGCTGTCGTTTCTCTCGCTACCGCTAATCGGTCTCCTGCGCTCCCTCCTCCCCGCACCGGCAGCAGCAGCTCCGGCGGTAGAAGGCGCCATCGGAGCTACCGTCGAAGTCCTTCCCGTCTCCGCTCCCGCATGGGGCCGGGCGCTGATATGGATTTTTATCGCCGGCATGGCCGTGACAGCCCTGCGCACCCTCATGACATGGGCACGCATCATCCGAGTCATATCCAAAGGTGAGAGAATCCGCAAGAAAGGCTACACTCTCGTACTTACCGGCAACAGCGGCATGGCACCTTTCAGCTGGATGCACTATATGGTGATGAGCCGCGACGACCATGCAACATGTCCCGACGCCATCACCGTGCACGAACTTCGACATATCACATGCCGCCACTGGATTGACCTCCTCGTGGCCCAGACCGTGACGATAATCAACTGGTTCAACCCCGCCGCGTGGCTCATGCGCAGCCAGCTGATGCTCGTACATGAATATCAGGCCGACATGGCCGTCATCGACCGTCGGTACAACCCCAAGGAATACCAGCTTCTTCTGATAAGAAAGGCTGTCGGCGCGAAATTCCCGTGTCTCGCCAACAGCCTCAATCATAGTAAACTTAAAAAACGTATCACCATGATGTACAAATCGAAATCAGGCGCACGGACCCGTTTCAAGGCACTCGTGCTGGCACCAGCCGCTGCCGTCGCCCTGCTCGCAGCTTCAGTGCCGCAAGTCAGAGCCGCCATCTCCACAATCGAGACAAGCGAAGTCACCGGTAACAAAGGTAACAATCTTCCGGCAAACGAGGAAATATCCGCCGAAAAATTCAAATTCAAATCCATCAATAACAACGACGGCAAGACCACCGTTGAAGTGACAGGCACCATTCCGGGCAAATCACTGACAGTCAACAGCGCCGTCCTCACAAACGGAAGTAAAGTGTACAACGCCAACGGCATGAATTGCCAAATGACCGACGGCAACGCCACCATCACAGTCACATTCCCGTTCATGACCGAATTTGACGATGACACCGCCCTCACCCTCGAAGCCAACGGCAAGAAAGTGACTTTCCTCCTCTTCAAAAACGGAACAGGACCGGCCTCAACAACCAAAATCTCCATCACAAGCGGCAACAGCTCATACCAAGAAGTACGCCTCAACGAACCGGCCGAACCAAACGCCGAATTTTACATCGACTACAAAAAAGCTACAACAGCCGACTTTGAAAGAATACAACCCGAAAACATCGCTGAGGTAACCGTCGACAAGAGCGGCCCCACCCCTGCCGTCTACATCACCTTAAAAAAATAACCCCTCCCACAACCACCGCCACAACACAGACAATTTTTTCATACTCCGGAAAGGGTGTTGCAACCACAAATATTGACTGTGGTTTCCTAATGTAGGGCTGCTCCCCGGAGCAACCGCCAATCAGCAAATAAACAATTTTCGCTACCGGCCGCCCCGGAAATCTACCCTACATCATGCTATAGTCAATATAGGTCTGCAACACCTCCTTCATTTTTTGGAGGTCGCTCATCCCCGGCTCACTTAACATAGTTTTTTCTGTACCGACTGAAAAAAAAGGATTCCTAACATAAAATCTTTTAGAGATTGTCTAACCCTTATAGTTCATCATACCCATCTTTATTAATAATGGGGTCACCGTAATAATCGTACTTCAGTTGTACAGTCGGGGGTTCCATAAATCCGCCATTACCAAGCGGAGTATTGGTTGTCCATGCTTCTACGGTAATAAAAACACGGTCATCCTGTACCATAAGTTTATAATGATTGTTTGATTGTTTATAGTCACTTATACTGGAACCATATTTATTTAAGAGCACTTCTTCCAATATGTCATAACGTTGCTTTATCACACTTTCAATCTCACTTTGATAAGCAAATAATATTTCTCGAATAAATCCATTGGTAAACAAAAAACTAACTTCCGGCCATGAAAATCCACCGAAGTCTACCGGTTGGGCGGCATACAGCAGTACATTCTGTTGCAATTCATCTTCATCAATCCCCGTAGTAACAGAAATGCCCTGACTCTTTAGAATATCTTTCGCTTGGGATACCCTGGTTTCGCCTAATTTCAATCCTAATATGGTTCGCTGAGCCATACAAGGCAAAGTGCTTATAAGAACTAAAAAAAGTAGAAATATTTTCATATTTTATAAGTTATAAAATTGTATCTCATATTTATTACTCTAATATCTTTCAACGAATCCTACCTCGTAGGACGTCACATTGCCTCCGCAAAACACTCCACCCACCTTTGACTGCTTATCAGGAATGACCATTACAGCGGTTCGGTATTTATTGCCACCTGCCACATAATCAACTCCGACAACCAGTTCAATATTTGACTTATTTGTAATAAAGAGAGCATCGACTCCGCCCCACCCATCGTCCTTTAGTTCACATCTTACCAAACCATCATACTTATGTGTTCGCACAATCGATACTCCCATCGATGTGACATACTCCATACACCAATCCCCAGTATCGGGAAGAATATATGAAATTTTGACTTTGGCATCAAAAGCATTTCTGTCACTGACCAAGCGCATGGAGGCAATAATTATATACTCTTTGTCATTATCGCGTATGACTTCTTCTATAGTGAAATTATCAATGTTGTACTTTGAAATATTCCAGCGCTGACTATCACTAAACCAACATTGATCCTTATCCAAACCTTCTGTAATGGTTTCGGTCACCAAATCATTTTTGATTTTATCTATGTCCGGTTTAGAAGGAATAATCGTCATAATTTTCGCCATAACCGACCGGGGATAATCCACTTCATTCAATTTCTCCAAGACCCGGGCCTCAAGCGTACGGTCAAGAGTATTTTCATAGGCCGTTTCAAATGCTGCCAAATTTTTGTAGTCCTTTCTGAGAAGTTCTCCCTCAACATCATCGTATTCTTTTAGGACTTCATCACGTATGCTCTGGAACTGTCTGTCAACATCGTCAACAAGCAGGTTATATTCTTCCAACGCTTCTTCTCTATTCGTATATCTGGAAGGAGTAAAGTTATTGACATAATTTATCTCGACCTGACTGCGGTCAACGAGATATTGTCCCCAATTTTCATTCATTCGTTCTGCCAACGTTCTGCCTTTGGACTTAGGTGATACGCCACAAGCCGTGAAAATCACAAGAGCCATCAACATTACCGTTGAGATATAAAAGGTCTTTTTCAACATTTACACTTAATAATGAGATTAATGCAGACACGTAATTAAAGTCAGCTAAAAGTCATTGTAATGACTTGAATCAATCTGTAATTCCCCGTGAAACATATACGTTAACAAAATACTACGATATTTACTCCCTAAGAACGGCTTCCCGAGAATGTTCGCGAACAACTCAATAGTAGTGGAATATTCGTCCAAATATAGAGTAAACATTCTATATCCCTCAGCGTTATCATCTTCGTCTTTAGCAATAAACGCCTTTGGATATTTTTTCATTAATACTTCACGTATAGTTTTATAACGTTGAGGCTGGTACTCCGGTGAAACAAACCTCGCCTGTATAAAGAACCCGTCCTTGAACTGGAAAAGGATCGTTTTCCATGAATATCCCCCGAACTCCACATCATGAGACCTTAATGTATAATCAATATTCACCTCGTTAACGTTATCTTTAATTGCAGAAATACCATTTCTTTGTAAAATCGACTCTGCTTCCGATGGTCTAATCTCAGTACCTAATGTCAAACCGAAAATTTTCCTTTGGGAGTAACCTGGCATAAAACAGAGAGCCAATAATATGGCAACTAATAGCTTTTTCATTGCAATCGATATGTGTTTAAATTTTTCCTCTATATCCCAATCGGCGCAAAAATAATATATCTATATATATATCCAAATTAGAGGACATGTTTTACAACATGTATTTAGCGTCTGTTTTTGTATGGCATGGTTCACAACTAATTAGATGCCACACATTTATGCAGCCACCAATCAATTGATAACTATCCCCTATCCGCTACTCTCGGTAGGAGCGCTTATGGGGCGGGGGCGTCTCGCCCCCGTGGTTACTTTCAGGGTGTAAATAATACTCCGAGGGCGAGACGCCCTCGCTATTAGTTTTGTAACAACAAAGAAAAGGTTAACTTTGCAATACGAGATATTAAATTTATTAACAATTAAAAAGAAAGAACCTCCTGATGTCGCGTTAGCCTATCGCCCTCGCAAGTCTCAAAAGGCTAATAGGGGTTGCAGGTACGACATTATTATCCAAACTAAAGCCAGAGAGTAAATAAAGACATTCTCCTTTTGAATTTATTATTATAGTATCAGCCGTTTGGATGCGGAGATTCTTTCCTAAAAATAAAAAGCTATGCAAATATACGGAATTGATTTGGCTTCTGAAAAGTTTGACGTGAGTTATTCGGATGCAGACGGGAATGCCCGCCACACGGTTGTCAGGAACAACCGGACTCAGATAGAGAAGTTCCTGTCGCAGCTTCCCTCAGACTGCCGGCTTGTGGCCGAACATACGGGAGTATACGGGGATCTGCTGCTGAAGCTCGCCGACATCAAAGGCATCAGGATAAGCCTGGTTTCGGGTTACGGGATCAAGCATAGCATGGGTCTTGTGCGTGGCAAGAGCGATCCGGTTGATGCAGCGCGTATTCGGGAGTATGGCGAACGCAATGCCGATAAGCTGGAAGACTCACACTTCCCCTCAGAAACACTTTATGCGCTGCGTGAGCTTTATGCGACCAGGCGTCTGTTGGTCGAGCAGCGAAAACGACTCCGGGCTGTCCTGAAATCCGACGGGCACAGACCGGATAAAAACCCGACTGCCCAAAGGATCAAACAGCAGATGATTGAACAGCTTGATGTGCAGATCTCCGCTCTGGAAGATGAGATGAAGCATCTTGTCGATAACGACGAGACGCTTTCAAAGATATCGGCAATCGTCCAAAGCGTGCCGGGAATCGGACCGGTGACGACCACAGAGCTTATCATTAAAACGGACAATTTCACCCGCGTCCGCACTGCTAAAAAATGTGCGACCCTTGCCGGAATAGCTCCATTCCCTAATTCCACAGGCAAATCAGACAAGGGCACACATGTCTCCAACATGGGAGACAAACAGCTCAAATCCCTGCTGTTCATGTGTGCCAGGGCGGCAATGGTGCATTTTGAAAAAATGAGAATCTACAAAATGAAGAAACATCAGATTGAGCATAAACACATATTTGTGGTGCTTAATAATATCGCTAACCGACTGTTGAAAATTCTATATGCATTGGTCAGGAAAGGCGAAATGTATAATCCTTTGTATCTGCCGAGGGATCCCAGACTAAAACAACGAATTAACGTTATTTAACCAAATTTTCTCATCAAAATATTTGCTCAGGTCAGAGTAAACCCCTACTACTCACAAATGAAGCAGTGCGGGGCTCGCGCTCCGCACTGCTATTGTATTGTTCTAATTACTATTTTTTGTGACTGTGTGTCGGTAGGCTTAGATTTGTTGAGTAAAGATTTATTCCTAAAGTGCTACAAAGGTAGTGCGCTGATGTGACAGTGGGGTTACAGATGTGGCACAAGAATTTGACAATCTCCCTTTGATAATTCTCGTCAATTAGTAATTAGTAATTAGTAATAATGGGGGGATAGGTCTAATGGGTCTAATAGGTCTAATAGGTCGGATAGGGCTAATTGGGCCAATGGGAGTGATTGTCGGGAATGGGGGATTACTATTATTAATTAGTATTTCAGGGTGGGGAGGGAGTTATGGTGTGTATGGAAGTCCACGGGGGCGGTTAGAGTGGCTTCTGTGGTTAAGTGGTTGCTGTAGTTACTATATTACTATAGTTACTGTGGGGTTGGTGCGTAGTTTTTTGAGAGTAGGGTGTGGACTTCTTTTTCAAGGTAGGGGACTTCTATCAGGTGGTAGGTGGTGTAGTCGGGGTGGAAGACGGCGAGGCGATTTGAGCGGATTGCGATGCCGTAGTTTTTATGTAAGATGTAGCGGTATATGCTTAATTGGAGGGCGTAGTGCCAGTAGGTGGTATCGGGTATGTGGGTGAGTGGTGGAATGGCTGTTTTGTTGTAATTGTTAGTCGTCAAGGGGTGGCCGTTTTCAATGATTTTGTCGGTCCGTTTCCAGTCATATAATGTGAATTGGCCGTCTGTGTAATCAAGGAAGTCCAAAGTGCCGGCTATCCCGGATTTTTCATCATATATCGCCCATTCTGTGCGGTAGGGATTGAGCCGGTGGTCGCGGGTGAAGAGTTCAAAGAGGCGGTAGGTATCGTCGGTGTCGGGTTTCTCTCCAAGATAGTATTTTTCAATTTTGCTGTGCAAAAGTGTGCCGAGGGCACGTGCTTTTTCAGCCTTAGAGTCCCATTGTTCTCTTAATGAGGCCTCGGAAATTCCGGATTTGAGTGCAATGCGGGGTGCCCAATAGTCTACATCGAATTTTTCGAAGCATTCTTCTACAAGTGTTGTCACGGACTTGAATGTGGTGCCGTCGGCATGTGTATAGATATGGTTGGCCGGGTCGAATGACAGCAAACTGTCTCTTTCGTGATAATGCAGAGAATTATAGTCGGGCATTTTGGGCGATTTTTATTAATTGTAAGATATTGATATGTTGACAAAGTTAATTGAATTGGAGGTCCGTCAGGTATTAAAATACCGGCGAACCTCCAATCTATACTCTTGTGTCGGTTCAGACTAAATCGTCATCATCTTCGAGAATAAGGTCATCGGGGATTTCATCATCAAGGTCAAATTCATCAAGGTCGGAATCTTTTTCTTTTGCTGATGATTTCGGGGTGGCGGCGGACTTTTTCTTGGGTGCGCGACCTTTTTCTTCGGCTTCTTTCAAAGCGGTCATTATTTTGGCTTCGAGTTCGTCGGCGAGTTCGGGGTTATCATCTATGACGCGTTTGGCAGCATCGCGGCCTTGCGCGAGTTTTGATCCATCGTAGCTGAACCAGGAGCCTGATTTTTTAATAATATCGTGTTCGACTGCGAGGTCAAGGATTTCGTATGCCCGGGAGATGCCTTCGCCGAACATGATGTCGAATTCGCATTTCTTGAATGGGGGTGCAACTTTGTTCTTGACGATTTTTACTTTGGTGTGGCGTCCGAAAACGTTGTCGCCGTCTTTGAGCGATGAGCCGGGACGAATGTCGATACGCACGGATGCATAGAACTTCAGGGCGTTACCACCCGTGGTGGTTTCGGCAGGCCCGAACATAGAGCCAATGTTGGCGCGCAGCTGGTTGATGAAGATACAGGTGGTGTTTGTGCGGGATATGGCTCCGGTCAGTTTACGCATGGCCTGCGACATGAGACGAGCCTGAAGGCCCATGTTGCGGTCGCCCATCTCTCCTTCAATTTCATTTTTAGGTGTCAATGCTGCTACGGAGTCGACTACAATGAGGTCGACGGCGGCGGAACGGATGAGCTGCTCTACAATCTCGAGTGCCTGCTCGCCGTTGTCGGGCTGTGACATGAGCAGTTCGTTGACATCGACACCAAGTTTTTCGGCATAAAATCTGTCGAATGCATGCTCGGCGTCAATAATGGCTGCTATTCCGCCACGTTTCTGTGCTTCGGCAATCGCGTGGATAGCGAGTGTGGTCTTTCCTGATGATTCCGGGCCGAAAATTTCAATGATACGGCCTTTGGGATAGCCGCCAACACCGAGAGCGTAGTTCAAGCCGATGGAGCCTGCGGGAATGACTTCAACCTGCTCGACTGCATCGTCACCCAAGCGCATGATAGCTCCGCGGCCGTAGGATTTCTCAATCTGTCCCATCGCAGCTTTCAGAGCGCTGAGTTTGGCCTCCCGATTGTTGGGAATATCCTCTTTTTTTATAGCTTTTTTTGATTTGTCTGTTGCCATATAATAAGTTGTTTACAATAATATCTTAAAGGATTTATAAGGTGTGGCTATTATGTATGTGCCTTTTACAAAGTTAGCAAAATTTATTGATTTTACAGGGGTAGTGGAATGAAAAATTTGATGCCCCGTCATATTAAACACGCTTACATCGGCTACCGGGCAATCAAATATCATATTTTTATCCGAGATGCGGTAGCTGACAGTGTGATTATCGGCAATGTTTGTAATGTTTTCCACATCAGTCGGTCTCTCATATTTATTGAGCTGATATGTGGCGAGAAATTCCCCCGGCACGTAAAAATGCAGATGCATGACATTGTTGCCGAAGTCAGAGGTCGCCATAAACTGGCGATAAGTATATGAGATTCCGGAACTTTTGATGGTTGATTTTCCAAACGAAAGAGTCGCAAGATGTGAATAGTTGTCAAAATTTACTGACGGATTGGCTCGTGATATTCCAGAATCTTTATCCCATAGTCCAATTTTAAACTCTGTTGTTCCGTTTTTCTTATCATTTTCAGGGTAGTAGATGTCTCCAACATAAAGAAGTCTGTGCCCGTCATAATTAAACCAATTACAGCCATGCCCAAGTTCATTTATGTCATTAATTGTATCATAGCATTGGTTGAAATCAAATTTGAAGGAATAGATGGAAGGCCTCATGCAAAGGTCATCAACAATCATGAAATTTTCATCAATGATGTGGACTGACGGTTTGGTTGTCCATCCAATCCCATTTGGTCTGCTGTAGACAGAGGTGACGCCGGACTGCATATGATCAGTATATGTATATTGGAAAATTTGACTATAACCGCTTCCATTGACTGCCGGAATAAAAATTTCAAAATTGCCCAGTACAGGGTTCCCTACTATATGTGGTATGCCAAAATCAGCTATGGGGAAAAAAGAGGAACTGAGCCTATCAGTGGTTGCCATATATTCACGTATTATATGACCGTTTTTGTCAACAAGATAGAAATAAAATTCAGAATTATATTCAATTCCGTCCGGGGAAGTATTTAGAAATAGAATAAAATGATCTTCATCGTTACAGTCAACGAGATAAAAGCACAACTCGTCGTCAGTAAATCCATTGTAGCAATATTCATCCATTTCCTCTTTGTCAATGGCAATGTCGTCAACGTAATCACCTGATATGGCGTTGAAGCGTTTGATAATAAGATGAGTCTTAGTGTGGTCAGTGTGATTGGCGAGGTAGATGTATTGTTTATCCGCGATTATTGTCTGGTTCCATAAACCTGCTTCGAGATTATCGGAACTTAGGGGGTGGTAGGCGATTTTGTGGAGGTAGTAGGTGTCGTTGCCAATGACAAAAGATGTTGATTCGGTTTGAGACAATGCGGTTACGGAACCGCATACGGCTGCCAATAATAACAGGCTGGAAAGTTTTGCCTTCATGATAATAGATTGGATTGTTTAAGAGTAAATAAATGTTTAAAACGGTAGGTGAGAGTAATTTATACTGTATAAAATCTATTTATTATTTCACCATGCACTCATCATAAATATTCTCGCAATTTACTATTGAAGGTGAGACGAAAAACTAAATATATTTTTTTATTATAAATTTGTGTAAAGTTACATTTTAGCGCAAATTTTTCCAAAAAATTGCGTAAATTTGTCAGTCAAAAATGAGAAATGGAGAAGGTACTTCAACATAACGGCGTAAAGATGTCATATACAGTGGAGGGGGAAGGCTCGCCGGTCGTAGTAATGCACGGCTGGGGATGTACTCACGATACCGTAAAGTTAATCTCGGATATATGCCGGAAATCACATACAGTATACAGTGTGGATTTCCCGGGATTCGGAGCGTCAACGGAGCCGCCTACGCAGGGTGGTGTATGGGGCGTTGAAGAGTATACGCAGATAATAGAGAAACTTTCAGAAGCTGAGGGAATTAAAAATCCTATACTGATCGGACATTCTTTCGGCGGACGAGTGGCTATTGTGTATGCCTCACGAAATAAGGTCGACAAGGTCGTTCTTGTCGATGCTGCCGGAGTTAAGCCGAAACGTAAACTGAAATATTATATAAAGGTATATTCATTCAAGCTGGCCAAGCGATGGTTCACGCTGCTATACGGGAAAGATGGCGGCAAAAAGCGAATAGAGAATATGCGCAATAAGCGCGGTTCAAGTGATTATGCCAATTCGACCCCGACAATGAAGGCAGTATTGAGCAAGGTGGTCAACGAAGATTTATGTCATCTTATGCCGAAAATCGAGGCTCCTACGTTGCTGATATGGGGTAAAGAAGATACAGCGACACCTCTGAGTGACGCAAAGAAAATGGAAAAACTCATCCCGGATGCAGGTCTTGTCGCGTTTGAGGGATGCGGCCATTACAGTTTCCTTGACAATCGGCCCGGATTTACCGCTGTGCTTGACAATTTTATAAATTAAGACTAAAAAAAGATGCTATCATACGAATTGTTATTCTGGATGTCAATAGTGCTGCTTGTAGTGGCATTGTTGTCGTTGCATTGCAATCTGCGGCGTGATTTGATGATGCTGCAGCAGAATTCTTACATGAACGACCGCTATGTGAGATGGTTCAATCAAAGCGGAGAGAGTACGAATTATATCAGAATAGGAGCGTGCATCGCATTGTTCCTTTGTCTGGTGACACATATTCCGTTCTGGGCAAGCGGAGGATGCGCGATACTGATTATGGCATGGATAACAGTCGCATTAGCAACGCGCAAATATAAAAAGCCGCTTGTAGTAACGAAAAGAGTAAAACGCCTATATGCTGTGGCGGCTGCGCTTGATGTGGCGATAATAGCCGTTGCATGGGCGCTCTCGGGTGCATTGTTTTATGCCGCTGTCGCCGCAGTCGCACTCAATGTGGTGTCGCCATTGATTATTATGACGGCCAATATATTGCTTCGACCTGTTGAAAAACGAATCAACAGAAAGTTTTATGACGAGGCGCAGGCCATACTCCGGTCAATGCCTGACTTGAAAATAATCGGGGTGACCGGCAGCTACGGCAAAACCAGTACAAAGCATTATCTGAACCGCATACTCTCGGAAAAATATGATGTGGCGATGACGCCCGGTAATTTCAATACTACTCTCGGTGTAATACGTACTATACGTGAAAACCTGAAGCCCTATAACGAAGTGTTCATAGTGGAAATGGGTGCGAAACAGCTTGGCGATATCAAAGAAATATGCGACCTTGTGCATCCGTCGATGGGAATTGTGACCGCTGTAGGAGAACAGCATCTGGAGTCATTCAAGACAATCGAGAATGTGCAGCGCACGAAATTTGAACTTGTGGATGCACTTCCGGCAGACGGTCTGGCTATCGTTAACAACGATTTCGATATGGTGGCTTCACGCAATGTCGAGAATGTGAAATGCATGCGATATGCGGTGAGCAAGCCGGAGAATGCCGACTATATCGCTACAATAAATGAGGTTGCTCATGACGGAACCACATTTACCGTCAACGGCGGTGGACGAGAATATAAATTCCATACCCGCTTAGTGGGAGAATGCAATATATCCAACCTGACAGCTGCTGTCATCGCAGCGCTTGAACTCGGAGTAGAAGAGAACAAGATAGCTTATGCGATAGAAAAGATAGAGCAGGTAGAGCACAGATTGAATATGAAACGCACGGCAGGCGGTGTTACAATCATTGATGATGCGTATAACTCCAATCCGACCGGTTCGAAGATGGCTCTTGACGTTCTCTCGGCGATGACAGGCGGGAAACGCATAGTAGTGACTCCCGGAATGGTAGAGCTCGGCGACAAACAATTTGAACTTAACAAAGAGCTCGGACGACATGCCGCCACACGTGCCGATATAATCATCGTGGTAGGACAATATAATAAAGAAGCTCTTGCCGAAGGCCTCACCGAAGGAGGTGTCCAAGAGAATAATGTATATTATGCTTCGACATTTGCCGAAGCTCAGCAGATATTGGCGCAGATATTGAAAAGAGGCGATACCGTGCTCTATGAGAACGATTTGCCTGATACGTTTAAATAATAATGATATGAAAACGAATATTGGAGTATTTTTCGGAGGAAGGTCGACCGAACATGAGATTTCGGTAATATCGGCATCGCAGGCAATGCATGCCATAGACAGAGAGAAATATGACGTAACACCTATATATATTACCAAAGAAGGAAAATGGTATACGGGAGACGCGCTTTTAGAAGTGAAGAATTACCGTCACATACCTGAACTGCTTGCCAAATGTGAAGAGGTGTACATGCGTCCGATTTTTGACGACTATAATCTTTACAAAAAGAAGAAGCCGGTATTCGGCTCGGATGTGCTGGCTAAACTTGACGTAGTGATACCTGTGCTTCACGGCTCGAACGGCGAGGACGGCATTTTTGAGGGTGTACTCGAAACAATCGGAATCCCGTATGCCGGATGCAACACAGTGTCGTCGGCAAACGGAATGGACAAGATAACCATGAAGATGATATTGCAGGCAAATGATGTGCCTGTAGTAGATTATGTATGGTTCACCGACAAGCAGTGGTATAATCAGAAAGATGCACTTATCAAGAAAATAGAAGATAAGATAGGATATCCGGTCATTGTCAAGCCTGCGAATCTCGGCTCGAGTGTAGGTATAGGCCGCGCTGACAACCGTGAAGAGCTTATCGCCAAGATAGAAGATGCGGAGAAGTACTCCACCAGACTTATTGTGGAGGACCTTGTGGAGAATCTTCAGGAAATAAACTGCTCGGTACTCGGCGACTGTGACGAATACCAGATGTCGGTGCTCGAGGAGCCTATCAAGAGCGGTGAGATACTCTCATACGAGGATAAATATATGGGAGGGACAAAAGGTGCCAAAGGAATGCAAGCGTCGCAGAAACGCATACCGGCCGATTTGCCCGAAAAGGAAACCGAACGAATCAAATATCTGGCAGGGGAGACGTTCAGAGTGCTGTCATGCCACGGAGTCAGCCGCGTAGATGTCATAGTTGACGCAAAGACCCGCGATATATATGTTAATGAAATCAATACGATACCCGGCTCGCTGTCGTTTTATTTATGGGAAGCCACCGGCATTTCTTTTGACAAACTGATGGATAAGCTTGTGTCGCTTGCACTCAAACGCAAACGAGAGCAAAAGTTGAAAACCGTATCGTATGACCAGAATATCTTCTCGCTTGGCGGCGGAGTAAAAGGAGGAATAAAAAAATAACGAACTATCGTCTCATCATAGATATATATAAAAGCAACATATAATGAAAAAATTTGCAGAATATAATAAATTCAATCTCTCGGATATAAATAAAGAAGTGCTTGAGAGATGGAATGCCGAAGCTCTTTTCGAAAAGAGCATGGAGGAAAGAGAAGGATGCCCCACATTTGTATTTTATGAAGGTCCGCCTTCGGCCAACGGTATGCCAGGTATCCACCATGTGATGGCCAGGACTATCAAGGATATATTCTGCAGATACAAGACGATGAAGGGATTCCATGTGAAGAGAAAAGCCGGTTGGGACACGCACGGACTGCCGGTGGAGCTTGGTGTGGAGAAGTCTCTTGGTATCACGAAAGAGGATATCGGTAAAAAAATATCTATCGAGGAATATAACAAGGCATGCCGCCGCGAAGTGATGAAGTATACCGGCGAGTGGAAAAGCCTTACTAACAAAATGGGATATTGGGTTGATACCGATAATCCTTATATAACATACGATAACAAATACATCGAAACGCTTTGGTGGCTTCTGTCGCAGCTCTATAAAAAAGGATTGCTTTACAAAGGCTATACAATCCAGCCATATTCTCCGGCAGCCGGAACAGGTTTGAGTTCGCACGAACTTAACCAGCCGGGCTGTTACCGCGACGTTAAGGATACGACGGCGACAGTGCTGTTTGATGTAATCGACGCGCCGGAGGAACTTACCGGCTGGGGGAGACCCTGTTTCGCCGCATGGACCACTACTCCCTGGACATTGCCTTCCAACACGGCGTTGTGCGTAGGACCGCGCTTTGATTATGCCGCTGTAAATACATACAATCCTTACACCGGGGAAAAGATAACGGTAATCATGGCCAAGGACTGTATGCACACATATTTTAAGCCTGAAGGTGCCGAAGCTGATATGGACGGTTACCGGGCAGGGGATAAAGTAGTGCCTTACCGTGTCGTAAAAGAATGGAAAGGAGCAGAACTCGTAGGCATGAAGTATTGCCAGCTTATGCCTTGGGTGAAGCCATCGGCCAAAGTTGATGCAAATGCCGCCGGATTCATTCATAAATATGCTGCGGAAAATCCCGGCAAATGTTTTGAAGTGGGAGCCGACAGTTTTGTGGAGATGGCAGAATGCGCTTTCCGTGTGATAGCAGGCGATTACGTGACGACTGAGGATGGTACGGGTATCGTGCACATAGCCCCGACATTTGGTGCCGATGACGCGAAAGTGGCCAAGGCGGCCGATATTCCGTCGCTGTTCATGATCACATGTGCCGGCGAGACACGTCCGATGGTCGACCTTACGGGCAAATATTTCATGCTTGACGAATGTGCTCCCGCTTTTGTGGAAAAATGTGTCAACACAGAACTTTATTCGAAATATGAAGGCCGGTATGTGAAGAATGATTTCGCGCCGGAATTCAATGTCAATGGAAAATTTGACAAGGCAGCCGCAGACAAGGCCGAGGATTTAAATATATATCTGAGCCTTGAACTGAAACAGCAGGGGAAAGCGCTTAAGATCGAGAAGCATGTACATAATTATCCACATTGCTGGCGAACAGACAAACCTGTGCTTTATTATCCGCTTGACAGCTGGTTCATCAAATCTACAGCAGTACGCGACCGCATGATTGCGCTCAATGAGGAAATTATGTGGAAACCGGCTTCGACCGGAAGCGGCCGTTTCGGCAAATGGCTTGAGAATCTTCAGGACTGGAACCTTTCGCGTAGCCGTTACTGGGGTACTCCGCTGCCGATATGGCGTACGCGCAATTCGGGGAAAGTGGAGGAGAAGTGCATTGATTCCGTCGCCATGCTTTATGATGAAATAGAAAAATCTGTAGCTGCAGGCGTGATGGCAAAGAATCCGCTTAAAGAGGCCGGCTTTATCCCCGGTGATTATTCTAAAGCGAACTATGAGAAGATTGACCTGCACCGTCCGTATGTAGATGACATCGTGCTGGTATCGGAGAACGGAGAGCCGATGTACCGTGAGGCGGATTTGATTGACGTATGGTTTGATTCGGGTGCGATGCCTTTTGCCCAGCAGCATTATCCGTTTGAGAATAAAGATATTGTAGATAATGGTGACGTGTTCCCCGCAGATTTCATTGCCGAAGGCGTGGATCAGACACGTGGCTGGTTCTTCACGCTCCATGCAATTGCCACGATGGTGAACGATTCGAAATCGTTCAAGGCGGTGATTTCCAACGGCCTTGTTCTCGACAAATTCGGCAACAAGATGTCGAAGCGCCTCGGCAATGCTGTAAATCCGTTTGAAATAATCGAGAAATACGGTTCGGATCCGTTGCGCTGGTATATGATATCGAATTCGTCTCCGTGGGATAATCTGAAATTCGATGAAGCCGGAATCATAGAGGTTGCGAGAAAATTGTTCTCAACGCTTTACAATACGTACTCATTCCTTTCGCTGTATGCCAATGTCGACGGATTTACCGTGGAAGAACCTATCGTTGCGATAGAGAAGCGACCTGAGATTGACCGATGGATATTGTCCTCACTGAACACGCTGATCAAGACCGTTGACAACAGTCTTGAGAACTATGAGCCTACGAAGGCTGCCCGCGCAATCAGTGACTTCGTTAACGATAACCTCAGTAACTGGTATGTCAGACTTAACAGGAAACGTTTCTGGGGCGGCGGAATGTCGGAGGACAAACTTTCGGCTTATCAGACCCTTTACGAGTGCATGAAGACCATCGCACTGCTTATGGCTCCAATATCGCCGTTCTATGCCGACCGTCTGTACCGCGACCTCGTGCACGAGGAGGATGCGGCCTATTCAGTACATCTGGCAAAATTCCCGGTGGCCGATGAGAATGCTATCGACAATGCGCTCGAGGAAAGAATGGCAATAGCACAGACACTTACAAGTATGGTGCTTTCATTGCGCCGTAAGAGCAATATAAAGGTACGTCAGCCGCTGTCGACGATAATGATACCTGTCGATGACCCTGAGCAACGTGCCGCTATCGAGGCAATGTCAGATCTGATATTGTCCGAGGTGAACGTCAAGTCAATCAATTATGTCAAGGCAGATGACGGCATACTGGTATATAAGGTCAAGCCTGACTTTAAGAAACTTGGCCCGAAGCACGGAAAGAACATGAAGGCTGTAGCCGGAGCAATCGCCGGCCTCAGTCAGAATGAAATTCTGGAATTCCAGTCGAAAGGACAGTTGGAGATTTTAGTGAACGGCGAACCTGTCAAGATTGATCTGGAGGATGTGGAAATATTTTCGGAAGATATTCCAGGCTGGCTTGTGGCGAATGAAGGAAATCTGACACTGGCGCTTGATGTGACTATCTCGGACGAGTTGCGACAGGAAGGCATCGCCAGAGATATTGTGAACCGCATACAAAACCTGCGCAAGAGCAGGGATTATGACATCACTGACCGCATAAAACTGACTATTGAAGGCGACGATCAAACAAATGAAGCCGTGCTGTGTTTTAAAGAATATATCCAGCGTCAGGTGCTTGCCGACAGTATTGAAATCGCAAATGGATTGCAGGTGTCGGAGGAAGAAACGTTTGATATAGACGGTTTGACTGTGAAAGTGAGAGTGGAGCTTGCTAAATAAAATGTGTCGGATAACAGGAGTGTCACGAAACATTCATCAGCAGAAATATTAATACCAAAAAACTACCGATATGAACGAGTCCGAAAAAACAAGATATTCCGACGAGGAACTTCAGGAATTCAAAGAACTGATATTGTCAAAGCTTGACAAAGCGATGAAAGACTATGAGTTGTTGCGCAGCAATGTCAATAATTCAGACGGCAATGATATTTCCGATACGTCGCCCACATTCAAAGTACTTGAGGAGGGTGCAAGCACGTTGGGGAAAGAGGAAGCCGGACGTCTGGCAATGCGTCAGCTGAAGTTTATACAGCACCTGCAGGCTGCGTTGGTGCGTATTGAGAACAAAACGTATGGCATAGACCGCGCTACAGGGAAACTCATACCCAAAGAACGTCTGCGCGCCGTGCCGCATGCCACTTTGAGCATCGACCAAAAAATAGGCAAGAAGTGAGCACGGAGAAATTTTCGATACGATTAAGTCACTACCAATGGGCATTCCTGATAGCCGTATTGGTAGTGATACTTGATCAGGTACTGAAAATATGGGTAAAGACGAGTTTCTATCTTGGAGAGGAACGCGAAATCACTTCATGGTTTAAACTGAGTTTTATCGAAAATAACGGGATGGCTTTCGGATGGCAGTTCGGAAGCAAATTGTTTCTGACGATATTCAGGATATTGTTTGTAGGAGCTATAATCTATTATCTAATAAAACTGAGGAACAGTGCCGGAATAAAGTTCGGCTATCTGGTGTGTGTCGCACTGGTGCTTGCCGGGGCTATCGGGAATATAATAGACTGTATGTTTTATGGGATAATATTCAATAACCCTATGCCACCGGAAGTCGCTACTATATTTCCTGCAGGCGGAGGATATGCGTCATTTTTGCACGGAAGGGTAGTCGACATGCTTTCATTCCCGTTGTTAAGTTTTGATTGGCCGGATTGGTTGCCACTGATCGGAGGAGAGCATTTTGAGTTTTTCAAGCCGATATTCAATCTTGCCGACGCAGCCATTTCATGCGGAATAATCGCAATATTGCTGTTTTATTCGAAGCAGTTAGGGTATTCGTTCGCTGAGCTGAAACGTCTGCGCCAAAATGGAAAAAGTAATACGGAACAATAGGAGAAATAACACTGATGCTTTGTTTTAAAAAGTCAATTTTCGGATGCGTAACGGCCGGGTGTATGACTTTCGGGGTCATAGGCTGCACAAAACTGCCTGACGGCGTGCTCGACAAAAAAGAGATGGCCGAGCTCCTGACAGATATACACAAAGGAGAGAGTGTAGTGGAGATGCAGAGAGGCGTATATTCCGGCGACTCGATGAAAAAGGTCGTGAAGCAATCCATCCTTTTGAAACACGGTGTCACACAGGCGCAACTTGACACATCGTTTGTATGGTACGGCAATCATATCGAGGACTACCTGGAGATATATGAAGATGTAATCAAGCGGCTGGAAGATGAGCAGAAAACGGTGAAAGGAAACAGAAGCCGGACTCCGGTATTTGCTGAAGGCGATTCTATTGATATATGGCCGTTATCACATACTTATAAACTTTCGGACAGTGACATATTGCAGAATATAAACTTTGAAATTGCCCGTGACAGCACATGGAGGAAAGGCGACAATTATATCCTGCAGTTCAAGTGTCTCAATACCAGGCAACAGGTCATGCAGGCCAAGGCGGTCATATATGCGGTGTATGATGACGGAAGGGTAGAATTCCGCCCGTCGTCGACCATGAACAATTGGGTAAAAGTACGTCTGGTGACAGACTCAATGTCGCAACCGACATCGGTATTCGGATCGATATCCTATCAGTTCGAGCCAAGTGAAAATGTCTATATCGACAGTGTGTCGCTTGTGCGTACGAGGAATCGTAAGGATACATATTCGGAAAGGAACGGCCAGCGCATATTTGCTTTCCCGAAGACTGCGGAGTGATGTTCAGAATGCTTGCTACAGAGGTGCTGTGGAAGGGTGTCGCCAGATGCTCTGTAGTCACTTATGCCGATGGCGATGTTTCGGTCGAACCATTTGAGAAGGAACTCCATTCGACTGTATTTATTTCCGGAACAATTGCAATTCTTGATGCGTCAAAATTTGATGAATTTGTCATAGATGATATTGAAATGATGGTTGCCGCTTCAGGCACAGTCGCTGATAAAAAAAGGCTCGATGATTATTTTAAATCATCGGGCCTGTATTATCGGAATGGAAGTGATAGCGATGCCGTATTCGTGAAAATCGGTAATCCCTGTCAGATTATACCTATCAACTGATTTATATCGCTGACACCGTGCCGGCGGCAATAGTCGTCGATAAACTCTACAATCTCTACCGTGACTTTCGGATTGATGAAGTTGGCAGTGCCGATTTCGACAGCTGTGGCGCCTGCGAGAATAAATTCAACGGCATCACGGCCGGACATGATGCCGCCAAGGCCGATTACAGGGATTTTGACTGCTTTATGAACCTGCCATACCATTCTTACGGCTACAGGACGCACGGCGGCTCCTGACAAGCCACCTGTATAAGTGGACAGATGCGGGCGCTGGCGCTCAACATCAATTGACATACCCATCAAAGTATTTATCAGAGAAACGGCATCGGCGCCCTCGCTTTCGGCTGCACGTGCTATTTCTGTTATGTCGGTGACGTTGGGCGACAGTTTTACTATAAGTGTCTTGTCAAATGCTTCGCGTACGGCTTTGGTGACGGAGGCGGCGCCTGAAGCCGTCGTTCCGAATGCCATACCTCCGGTCTTCACATTAGGACATGATATATTGACCTCTATTGCATTGATGCGGGGAAGGACGTTCAGCTTTTCAGCGACTTTTGCGTAGTCTTCAACTGATGAACCGGATATATTTACAATAATTTCGGACGTATATTTCGTGAGACGTGGATATATGTTCTCAATGAAGTAATCGACGCCTTTATTCTGTAGACCTACTGCATTGAGCATCCCGGAGGGCGTTTCTACCATACGGGGATAATCATTGCCCTGCCGCGGCTCAAGGGTGGTGCCTTTTACGATAAATCCGCCGAGGCGGTCAAGATCGATAAAGTCGGAAAATTCCTCCCCGTAACCGAATGTCCCCGACGCCGTAAGCACCGGATTGTTTAATTTAAGGCTTCCTATCGTTACTCCTAATTGTGCCATAATAATTGATTGATATTAAATACGGGTCCGTCTTTACACACACACAGATTTCCTTTGACAGTCTTTTCCACACAGCACAGGCATGCGCCTATACCGCAACCCATGACATTCTCGAGCGATACCTCACAGAATATATCTTTTTGCTTTGCAATCTTCGCAACAGCCTTCATCATCGGCAGCGGCCCGCAGCAATATATACTGCTGAATTCTTTTTCAAGAATATGGTTTTGTGTCACCAGTCCTTTTTCTCCGAAAGAGCCGTCATCTGTCGATATGCAGGTATGGCCATACTGTGATAATTCATTCGCGAGCAAAATTGCGTCGCGAGTTTTTGCTCCAATGAGGAATGTCGGAGTTACTCCGGATTGTTTAAGATAGGCTCCTAACATAAGTAGTGGTGCCACACCTACGCCTCCGCCAATCAAAAGGGGAGAACTTCCGCTTTTGATGGTGCTGAAGCCGTTGCCGAGGGGAAGGATGATATTAAGCTTAGAACCGACAGGGGAGTGCATTATCGCACGGCTGCCATTGCCGGCGTCGCGTACAAGAAGCAATAGCTTGTTCGCTTTGCCGTCAATAAAGCAAATAGATATCGGGCGTCGCAGGAAAGTTGCATTGTCGGGCGTCTTCACTTGTACGAATTGTCCGGGGCGAATGTCTATCTTCCTTAGTGCGACATCACAATCAGCCGGTGTCATGCTCAGTAATATGACATCTGAACTAACTTTGACAGAGTCAGTAATTAAAAAATCGACCATGTAGTTATGAGTGGTCTTTGCATCTGTTTTTTCCATATCAATGCAAACTTACAAAAAAATAAGGAAGTCAGCAAAACTGGAATAAAAAAATGGGGAGCTGAACGATAAACTGTACAATCTAATGTGATACGCCCGAGGTCTTGTTAAAATCTCGGGCGTATCACATTATAATTAGGGATATTCGGTTAATGACCTCAAACGAACTTTGAGAGACCGGCCGAGA
>OHDA01000151.1_pt1 | contig 47607 bp, 44 predicted proteins | sample 1566881 | NCBI WGS metagenome assembly OHDA01 (sample SAMEA3879585, study PRJEB24766) | human gut metagenome | biome: human-associated habitat; feature: feces | place: USA | collected 1985/1987
GACAAGGACGCTACTTTCATGAGAATGAAGGAGGATGCCATGCGTAACGGGCAGACGAAGCCCGGTTACAACCTTCAGATCGGCACCGAGAACCAGTTCATCACCGATTTTGCACTCTTCCCGAACCCTACGGATACACTGACCATGATCCCTTTCCTGCAATCTTTTTCAAACAGGTATGACCGGATGGCTCATACGGTGGTTGCCGATTCCGGCTATGGTTCCGAGGAGAACTACCGCTTCATGTCAGAGAACGGCATGGAAGCTTACGTCAAATATAACTATTTCCACATGGAGCAGCGGCCGAGATTCAAACCGGATCCGTTCAAGGCAGAAAACTTCTACTACAATGAAGAACATGACTTTTGCATCTGCCCTATGGGACAAAGGATGCGGAGGATAGGTACTAGACATGTGAAAACCGCATCCGGATATGTCAGCGAAAATGCCAGGTACAGAGCCGTCAGATGTGAAGGCTGTCCGCTAAGATGCCGTTGTTTTAAAGCAAAAGGAAACAGGACGATAGAACTGAATCACAGGCTCAGAAAATACAGGCAGAATGCCAAAGAGCTGCTCTGCTCCGAGGAAGGACTGAAGCACAGAGGACAGAGCTGTATAGAGCCGGAAGCCGTGTTCGAACAAATGAAATACAATATGAACTACAAACGTTTCCGCCATTTTGGTAAGGATAAGGTCTTCATGGACTTTGCTTTCTTTGCCGTTGCCTTCAATATAAAAAAGATGTGTGCAAAAATGGCTAAAGAAGGTATAGATTGGCTGATTAAACGGTTTTACGAGCTTACAGTAGCTATATTTAGATGTTGCGAACACATATCAAAATATTGCAGCTTAAAGAAAATGCACCGAGTTGTATAGTAATGAATAAAAAAGAAGGTGCATCGTGCATTACGACACACCTCCATCTAAATGAAATTCTATTCCAGACACTCATCAAGTTCACGTATCAACTCTTCTTTATCAAGATGTCGCCCGATAAAAACTATTTTCTGCATACGATCTCCATATTTATCATCCCAATCCCGCAATAAGCCCGGCTCCTGACGCATTACCTCTATCAGTTCTTCTTCAGGTGCCGTAGCATACCATAAACCGGCTTCCTTCAACTTTTTCTGCACACCGGCCTGTTCAAAAAGAAAAGACATATCACGATTATTGCTGAAATAACAGACTCCTTTTGCTCGAATAATATTACGACTCCACTGGGTGGATACAAAACGATCAAATTTATGGATATCAAAAGCCGGACGACGATAATACACAAAAGTACTGATGCCATATTCATCCACTTCACTACCTTCATGATGATGATGGTGTGCATGCTCCTCCGCTTCTTTTTTCTGCTCTTCCGTAAGGGCACTCTCTATTCCACGTATCCAACCGGCAGAAGTGGCAGTACGTTCAAAGTCAAATGCTTCAGTATAGATTATCTTATCCAAATCTGCATCAGCATAATCACATTCTATTATTTCAGCTGCAGGTTGCAATGTACGGATAATCTGTTTGATACGTTCCAATTCGTCACGTTTCACTTCCGAGGCCTTATTCAACAATACAACATTACAAAATTCAATCTGTTGAATAATCAAATTTTCAATATCCTCTTCGTCAATACCCTTACAGGTCAAATCGTTGCCACAAGAAAACTCACTTTGCAGACGCAAGGCATCTACCACAGTCACAATACAATCCAAACGACATCCCCCGTACGTATTCCCCATACTTGAAATAGAACAAATAGTCTGTGCGATAGGAGCTGGTTCACAAACCCCACTTGCCTCAATCACAATGTAATCAAAACGCTCCTGCTTCATAATATCATCTATCTGCTCCACCAAATCCATCTTCAAAGTACAACAGATACAACCGTTCTGAAGTGCTACCAAGCTTTCGTCTTTCTTTCCTACAATCCCCCCCTTCTGTATGAGGTCGGCATCAATATTCACCTCACCGATATCATTGACAATAACCGCAAACTTAATACCACGTTTATTAGAAAGAATATGGTTCACTAATGTCGTTTTTCCACTGCCCAGATAACCGGTCAAAAGCAGTATAGGAATTTCTTTTACTCTCATATAAAATTCAATATTACTTTCACAAAGGTATAGAATGATTAATTTCCAAACAATAGAAAACATCTTTTTATACCTTATAAACAAAAAAGACTCTTTACATACCCCCAGCTAGAATCCATTAAAACTCAATTCGCAGTGCAACATTTTTCAAAAAATGCTTTAAATATTCCAAGAGTATAACTATATTTCGCAAAACAAATTTATAATAACAATGAGAAACAAATTAGCACAAAAAATCAAATTAGGCGCAGCCTTGTTATTAATGGCGGGAACTTCAGCCTTCGCACAAACCTCCAATCAAATTTATACACCTACTCCTGAAAATATAAAAGCACGGCAGGAATTTCAAGATAATAAATTCGGTATATTCCTTCATTGGGGCATTTACAGTATGACCGCCCAAGGAGAATGGTATATGAACACTCACAACATCAACCGTAATGAATACGCCAAACTGGCATCCGGATTCTATCCTTCGCGCTTCGATGCTGCCGAATGGGTTTCCGCCATCAAAACCTCCGGAGCCAAATATATCTGTATTACCAGTAGACACCATGACAGTTTCTCAATGTTTGATACAAAAGAATCCGATTTTAATATCGTAGATGCCACCCCTTTCAAACGAGACATACTAAAAGAACTGGCAGAAGAATGTCAAAAACAAGGCATCAAACTCCATTTTTATTATTCGCATTTGGATTGGTTTCGTGACGACTATCCGGAAGGAAACACCGGACATGGAACAGGACGTCCCAAAGGACATGGAAACTGGGCAAGTTACTACAAGTTTATGAATAAACAGCTGACCGAACTTTTGACTAACTATGGTCCTGTCGGTGCCATTTGGTTTGATGGTATTTGGGATCAACCTACCAACTTCAATTGGCAACTGGAAGAACAATACGCATTAATTCATAAACTGCAACCATCCTGTCTAATAGGTAACAATCATCACCGAACTCCTTATGCAGGAGAAGATTTCCAAATGTTCGAACGTGATTTGCCCGGTGAAAACAAAGCCGGTTTTTCAGCAGGACAAGGAATAAGTGAACTCCCTTTAGAAACTTGTGAAACAATGAACGGAATGTGGGGCTACAGAATTGAAGACCAAAATTACAAATCCCCTAAAGAATTGATACACTATTTGGTTAAGGCAGCTGGAAAAAATGCAAATTTGCTAATGAATATTGGACCTCAACCCAACGGAGAATTACCAGCTACAGCTGTAGAGCATCTAAAACAGGTGGGTAAATGGATGAATCAATATGGAGAAACGATTTATGGAACCCGTGGTGGTGATGTAGTTCCTCATACATGGGGGGTATCAACTCGCAAAGGTGACCGTTTATTCATCCATATACTAGATTTGCAGGATGATGCACTTTATATACCTCTGAAGGCAAAAGTAAAGAAAGCAATACAGTTCATTTCCAAAACTCCACTTTCTTTCAAACAGGAGAAAGACGGCATATTTATAAAACTGCCTCAAGTACCTGATGACATAGATTATGTAATAGAATTAGTCATTAAACAATAAAATAGCATTCATCTTTAAACAAGTGTCTTTACGTGAAAAACAAGAATATCTTTAGAAAAAGAGAGAAAATGTATTCTACAAAAATCAGAAAAGAAACATGAGTAAGCTACATACATTACTCTTCTAAAAAAGAATTCGTCCTTGGATTATGAAAACCCAAGGACGAATCACTCTTAGTTTGTGGAGCTGGAGGCAGTCTCTGAATGATATTATCTGATTCTTAAAGAAATCACAAAACACTAATAATCAACATTATAACAGGATATCATCTACTTTATAACTTCAACCAATATCATATACTCTTAGAAATCGGGGGAGTAGTTAAAGGAGGTTACTCCCCCTAATCAGTCTTCGTATCTTCGCTCTTGAAATTAAGTGGATAGAACAAGGAAAACTAGTTTCTACTATCATGTATATTCACGTGATGTCAGCCTATTTTCCCTTTAAAATCTTCTCTTTAGATTCGCAGTAAATTAAGTAAAACGTATGAAAAAGACAAATTTTAGTACAAGAGCCTATGTTATGAAGAATGGGCAGGTAATGATCCGGGTAAGATGGAACAGTAAGAAGAATGAGGTCGGTTTCTCTATCGGTTATACAATTGATCCTCTAAAATGGGATAGTGACAAACAATTGGTAAAAAGTAATACGACCCATAAAATCGGTGGGAAGATTGTTTATGCCCGTGAGATTAACAATGCAATCCGTAGTTTCCTGGTCTGCATCGAAGAAGTGTTTGCTAAATATGATCTTCATTCCAAAATACCAACGACAACTGACCTGAAAGAGTTGGTGAATGAGAAATTAGGAAGAACAAAAGAAGTAGAAGTTATACAAGAAGATGAAAACAAAACATTAAAAGATATATTTTCTGATTTTTTACGACTTCGCCCACAAGAAGGAAATTGGAGTCAAAATGCACAATATAAATATGAACAAATGTGGCATCAATTAACAGGCTATGATCCTAAAATAGAACTGGACACGCTGAATAAGGATAAAATGGTTCAGCTAATGAACTGGTACATTAAAAACAATTATTGTAATCGCACCATTGTAAAACAATTTAAAATGCTAAAATCATTTCTCCGTTGGGTTTCCAGAAATGGCTATGTAATACAACCCGGTGTACTGGAGTTCAAGCCTAAGTTAAAAGTTATACCGAAAGCTGTCACCTTTTTAAAATATAAGGAACTGATGCATTTCTTCCACTATGAATATCCCAAAGAGAAGGAGCACTTGTCAAAAGCTAGGGACATGTTTTGCTTCATGGCCTTCACCTCACTCAGATATTCGGATCTGGCCGCACTCAAACCAGTCAACCTAGTGGATGGATACCTGGATTTCTGTACTGAAAAGACCGATGACAAACTGCATATCGCTTTGAATGAACATGCCCAGCAAATTATTGAGAAATATTCCTGGTATAAAGGTGATACTATATTTCCTGTTCCAAGCAATCAAAAATTAAATGATTATTTGAAAGAAGCCGCCAAACTCGCCGAACTGGATCGCGAAATATCCCAGGTTTATTTCAAGGGTAATACCAGACATGAGGATACCTATAAGTTCTGGGAACAGATCAGCTGCCACGATGCAAGAAGAACTTTTGTATGTTGTTCCTTGGCTCTTGGCATTCCGGCTAGCGTAGTAATGAGTTGTACCGGTCATTCCGATTATGAAAGTATGAAGCCTTATATCGAAGTGGCTGATGAAACACAGAAGATGCAGATGGAGAAATGGAATACCCATCAATACAAATCGGGAATCATAGAAAGTATGGAAAAAATGACTTCGGAACAGCTAAAACAACTTTTTGAGTATGTGAAGACTATAGCTTAACAAAAGGATTTATTATATTTGGGGCAGTATCTAATTTTAAGATACTGCTTTTTTAATAAATTCAAATTTTTAAGATGATGAACAACGAAGATAAATTCTATCGAGACTTGATTAAAAAATTCTTTGACAATTTTTATTATTTCATCAAAAAACATCCACAAGACAGAAAACCTCAAAGTAAAGAAGAGAAAATTTTGTTGCCTTTCTTACTGCAATGGATGAAAGAAAGAAAAGATAGGAAAATCATCAAAGACGAATTTAATCAAGTATATAAAAAAGGATGGATACCTATATATTCCGAAGAGAATGTACAGAAGATGGATGCTTATTTATTATGTACAGGTATTACATATTCTGTATGTGAAATGCTTATAGCTAATAAGTTAATTGATTCAAAAGAAGATATATATAATCTATTTAGGAGAAGTAGCACAAATAAATTTCAGATTTCAGAAACAGATTACAAAAAAATTCTTTTTATATATTATTGTATGCACTTCTATAATACAGATTTATTACAGAAGAGGGGAATTGAAAGCAAATTTGTATTCATAAATAAAATTATAAGTAATATTGTCAAAAAGGAAATAGTTTCCAATGTGTATGAAGAAGCCAGTAAAGATATTTCAGAGAAAACCAAACTTTCGATTCAAAGGAATTTTCACAAAAGTTTCAGTGACAGTGTTTGGGAATCCATAGATTTCATTTTAAAAAACTATTTTGCCCAAGAGGATATTGTACTGCAATATAAAACTTGGAAAATGGAGAAGGAAATGGATACTGAGACACTGAAAAGAAATCTTTTTTATTCATTAGTCATTAGAATCCCATTAAGTCAACAAAAACAATTTTTCGTTTCCTTATTATATTACTGGCATTATGGGTTAGTTGAAGGACATTATGCAGACACAATATTCGATGGTCTTCACGGAGAATTTGGTCTTGAAGAGAAAAGACTGCTCGCACGTTTACTGGTCTTGGAACAAAATAAAGAAACCTTAAAATATTTTCAAGAAAAGTACAAATCCTACTGCGACCAAAAACAGATTCCGGCAAATGAGCAAATCAAACCTTTAACAAGTTCTCTTGAATTAAAACCTGCCGAAAATAATAGTAGTTCAGAAGAACCGAAAGGATTATACCAATTAGATATACCTGAAGGATTTGATGACACCAGGTTAAACATTTTAGTTGGATTGTTGGAGTCCAAATTAAAATTTATAGATGTAGATGATAAAAATTCATTGGCATACTTTTTAGGGAAGGCTACTCCTAAGCCACCTAGGGGATATAATATTAGATGGAAAGGATCAATATATAGCCTAAAATATTTTTTTAAACAATTATATAAGAATATTGCCAGCGGTACATGGATTTCAATACATAGAGTATTCATGGTAAAAATCCGTGGGGAGTATAAACACTTAGAAAGCTACTTGTCACTTTCAAATTTATCAATCCCTAAGTGTGAGGAACGACTAGGAGAACTCTCCATAACAGCAATCAACGATTGTATTAACCTTGCTAAAAATAGTAAAACCAAAAAGTAGTAGCTATTTAGATTAGAACAGAATTAGAACAGAACTAGCGTCAGATTAGATTAGAAGAAAAACGCTCTAATCAACTATTAATTAAAGCCATACGTATTTTTGCGTATGGTTTTTTTTATAAAACTTTGCACCGTTGAATTCAACGATAGTATTATCAACTAAATAAAAATAATGGAAGTAATAAAAACAATCCAAGAACTCCTATCAGGAAAAGTAGTAGTTCTAACCGATGAAAATTTAGAAAATTTTCTTCAAAAGTGTAAGTTAACATGTAGTGACAAAGAAGAGGATGACCGTGATTATTTAGGGCTGCCAAGATTTGTTACAGGGTTGAAATCTCTGGCTGCGACCTTGAAAGTTTCATTGAGCACAGTCAGCAGATGGAAAGCCAAAGGGTTGCTTGACACCGTAACATTTCAAGATGGGAAATCCGTATTCTTTGATGTATATGGTGTACTGGAACTTTTACGGGTGAGTAACCAAAAAGGGAAATACAATCAATCGAAGTATAACAATAAAAATTGATTATTATGATTTCTAATTTAGAAAATGCTATGGCTAAACAGACAGAGCAGGCAACCGTTCAAGCAACGGGAATGGAGAGTATTAATAATGGTATGAAACCTCAGGGTATTGCTACGCCTGATAGTAACTGTAGCAGCATAAACGAAAAAGAAACCTCTATCGGTGATCCAGAACAACCAGTTTTGAAGACTGACAAGAAAACACCTGTACCAATAAATGACAATGGTGCATGTGATATAAAAGAAACCGGAGCAGGATCTGGGGAAGCTAGCAAGGAAACAAGACAAAAAGAATCCAAAAAACAAATTAAAACGGAAATGAAAAAAATTGAATTAAAAGAAGGAGTGGTTTACCACATGAATGAGATTGGAATTGAAAATCTAAAACTAAACAACATCACTTCAAACCGCAAAGACAAGAAGCAGATTGAAAACAAGTTGAAAAGTTGTGAAAGCACAGGAATGCAAGTTCCTGCCGTTATCACAGACTCAAGCATTGTAATGGAAGCAGGGTATCCACAAGCAAATTTTCTGACAGGAGATGAAATAAAGACTCCAGAGGATGCTTCCTGTAGTTACACCATAGTTGAAGGGAACAACCGTTTCCGGGGATTTCTCATTGCATTGGAAAAAGCAAAAAAGACTCCTGGCTACCATCCTTTTGATTATAACTTCATTTACAAGAAGTATGAGAATGCGGAAATTTTCCGTCAGGCATATCGTAATATAAACATGTATAATGTTCCAACGAAAACAAAGGAGTTTGCCAATGACGTTCTAGCAACAACCCAATTACCGGTACTCGTGGAATACAAGAAAAAGATAGCTGACGGACTAACTGCCAAGGCCGCTGGATATGCAACAATCGGAAAAGAGATCGTGAAGCGTGATATGGAAAACATTTTCAACGGTAAGACACCAGCAGAAATCAGCAACACCGATATTCTGGAAAAAACAGGACCGGTATACAATGCTGTGATGCTGGCCTTCAGTTCTGAAGAAAAAGTAAAACCTATTGTGAAAGGAACATCGGTTTGGAACTTTAACGCCAAAAAATTCTCTGCAAGCAAGGACAAAAAGGCCGAATCAGAAAAGTTGGTAAGACTTTACTCCGGTCTGAACTCACGTGAATGCAGCCAACTGATGGATGCCAAAGCGAAGGATGGAAAAACTAAGGAACAGGTTATTCACGAGATTCTGGAAAAACGTTATATCACATTGTAACATGACAACTCCCCATCATGTGAGAGGTGGTGGGGATTTCATAAAACAATGCTCAGAAGATGAAAACATTAAAACAATTTAAGGAGAATGGATATAGTATCTGTCTCCCTCAAAAACCAAAACTTGATACCGGAATCATCAACAAGTTACAATGCCAGTTGATGTGCCCTGTTGGAGATGTTATTATCCATGTTACTACGGTCAGTGATTATCTGGTACGTGGGGTGTCTGTAGTGGATGGGAACGGTGATCTCGTAACTGCACTGGATAACGATCTGGAAAAGAAACTGGTCGTTATTAGCAATGATCTGAACCTCTGGTATGCTCTGTTACAATCTGCTCTCAAGGATGAGGAAATAAACATTGAAACTATTCCCGGCAGATATGTAAAATTCTAATATAAAGCAAGCACGGGCCCGGCTTACTTTATCACAATTGAAGTTTAATTAAAATTTAGGATAATGGAAAGACTAAAAATTCCCATTACAGCCCTTTCTATGCTTAAAAATATCCTTGGTGTAGAATGTAAAGGCTTTGAAAACAAAAGGATAGCAGTAAATAACATAAAAAAAAGAATATCATGTTGAGATTATACTTTGAAAACAACAAACCGTCTTCGGATTTAAATAGTAATAATATTTTCGAAGCTGATAGTTTACCTATCCCCGGCCGGAAAGAATATAGTTGCCTAGGTGAAGTAGTGGAAGAATTTGTCAGTAATTGGGATCATATTATGTATACAATAGATCGGATAATCAAGAAAAATACTCTTTTCTACCAAGAGCATTCTGATACTGACCATTCAGATATGGATTCACATTGTGACGATTTCTATGCTTTCGACTGGGGAGACGGCTATACAGTCTATATCTATAAGTATAGGGTGGAAATGAGAATAATTGTTTCCCTGACAAAAGAATTTGTTCTTGAAGATGGCGGTGATGACATGACTATAGGATGGATTCATCCGGATAACGCCGATGAACTCCAACTTGCATTCTTTACCAGGCCGTTTCTTGAATGTTTTTCGGATTCTACCAAATACGGAGAGGACCTCTTCTTTAGTATTCTCTCTTGTACCGGTTATATTTCAAAATGCTCCGGAGAAGTGAGATGGTTGTTTTCCGAAGGATTAGCTTTCGGATATAAATACTGTAAATTCTACGTATTTAACAGATTTACAGATCAAATCAAATATCAAGGAGAAGAATTGACGGATGACATGAAAAAAGAACTTGATAATCGTCTTTGGAACACAGAATGGTGATTTTCAACCAACAGAGGGAGAATACCAGATTCTCCCTCCCATTGACAATAATTCCAACCAAGATAAAAAAATGATTATGAAACATTTAAAAGGGAACAAAAATACATTCCAAAAACGGATGTATTGCAAGAAAACAGAGATTGACTTGTCAAAAAGTGGGACGGGCTTGTTTCCCGGTGCCTTTTATATGGACCGGCATGTCGAAAAGGTGATACTTCCTGATGATGCGGGTACAGTATCGGCAAACCTGTTCAAGGGATGTATAAACCTGAAGGAAGTTACCCTCCCCATAGATCCGGATATCGGTGAGGCAGCATTTGAAGGATGCAAGTCACTGACTGATATTCATATTTCGTTTTATGTAGGCAGTATTGCGACAAACGCTTTCAGGGGATGTCGGGAAAATATCAGATTCCATGCCGACTCATCGGGTATCAATCCGAAAACACTGAAGCAACATATCGAGAAAGAACTGGGACACAGTATCGAACTGTATGATATTTCCGGTAACTTGGTGGTTTCAACAGACTAGGCGAACCGGAAGATATCCACTTTCCACAAGACCGTTTTCATCATGGTTTCCAAAGAGAGGTTATGAAATTGGAAACGGTCTGTGGATTTGAAGAGAACAAGCAATAACATAATTAAAAATTTTAGGATAATGGAAAAAATGAAAATTTCTATTACAGCCCCTTCTATGCCTAAAAACATCCCGGGTGTAGGATATAAGAAACTGAGGGACAGAGGGATAATAGTATTGAATTTAAAAACAATAAGAAACAATGAGTAATAACAGCAAAATCTCATGGACTACAACCACATGGAACGTTACAGCGGGTTGTGATCCGATCAGTGATGGATGTAAGAATTGTTACGCAAGAATGATGGCCGAACGTCTGAAAGCTATGGGACAGGCCAAATATCAGAATGGCTTTATCCCGACTATCCATCCTGAATGTTTAAACGAGCCATTTGAATGGAAAGGGAACAAGCTTGTGTTTGTGGTAAGTATGGGAGATTTATTCCATAAGGATATTCCGTTTGATTTCATCGACAAAGTAATGGAAGTTATCACTAAATGTCCACAGCATACATTCCAGATTTTGACAAAACGGGCAGAGAGGATGTATGAGTATTTTTCAGTTCATACTATTCCTGAAAATGTCTGGCTCGGTGTTACAGTCGAGAATCAGAAGATGAAAGGCCGTATTGATTACCTGAAGAAACTGGATGCTCCGGTACGGTTCCTCAGTTGTGAGCCTCTGCTGGAAGACCTGGGAACACTTGACTTGTCTGATATTGACTGGGTTATCGTTGGTGGAGAATCGGGAAACAGAGCCAGAAAAGTGGAAAAGGACTGGATTCTGAATATTAAATCCCAATGTGACGCTTCCACAGGTACAGCTTTCTTTTTTAAGCAGTGGGGTACTTGGAGTGCTGACGGAGTGAAACGTAGTGCTAAAGAAAACGGGTGTCTTTTGGACGGAAAAGAATACCACGCTTATCCGACTCCAAGAAAGATAAAACCTTGACAATAAACAGTGGGGAAGCCTAAATATACAAATAACAAGGCTTCTCCACAAATAATCAAATTTAGGAATTTCAGAGCCATAATCCGCCCCAAATCGCTAAAACGCTCCTCTGTAACCTTATGAACCTTATTCCTGAAAATGATTTTAAAATTGAATAGCATATCCATTGAAGGTTCAGAATCTTCATTGGGTCGTCAGGAAAATACTGCTCCTGATGTTATCGTCCAAAAAGTAAGTATAACTCCGGAAAAATTCAAAGATGATGTCGAAGCACTGGTAAAGTATATCGGTGAGGAACATTTCGTTTCCGGTCTCAACATTGAAGTTACATTGAGTGAACTTCTTGCTGTAATTCCAAGAAAACGTAGAAGATGCGAAGCGTATAACTCTTTGGTAAAATACCTGAGAGAAGAAAGAAACATTTTATTAACCATTAAAAGCAATAAGAAGAATGTCAAAGATTTATAAGAAACAGCCGCTTGATATAGTAGTCAGTGGTATAACGCTAAGATACAGCATGAAATATAACATTTGGGTAAATTGGGCTGGAACTCGTGCTTATCGGAAATATAATGATTCGTCCTGGAATCGTTTTTTACAGATCCATACTGATATAAACGGTTCAAAATTCCTGAATGTCAAACCCAAAACCGTTCAATTGGATGAAGCTGTTGCCGATGCTTATAACCCCATGCCTGATGACGGAAAGAAATATAAGTTGGTACATAATGACGGGAACTTGGGGAACTGTCAGGCCAATAACCTTGAATGGAAAGAGGTCAGGAAGTATGACCCATTAGCTACCAGACGTAAGATTGGTAATGGTCTGACTGTAACCGTTGAGGGGAAAATATTCGATAAAGGCAAAGAACTGCCGATTGAGAAGGAGACAGGTGATAGAGATACAGATCGAATGGTGGCTATAAGTCCTAAAGTAAGGTATCGCAGGAAAAACAACCGATGGGGAAACTATGATAATAAAAGTGCGAATATTGATGACCTGATGGCTAAAGCTGATTTTGTGGACGGGGATAAATCCAAAATGAAAAGACCGAGAGTGCTTCATAAGAACATGAATTATCTTGATTTTCATGCTGACAATCTTGAATGGGTGGAAGAAAGCAGTCCTGAATATCAAGAGTATATGAAAAAGAAGAAGGAGGATATGGATAAGCTGGAGAAAGAACTTAACCGCAACAATCCCAATTTCAAGTTACCAGACAATCAATAAATGAATAATCAGGGTTGGTCGGAGATGATGGTATGGAACGAAGTGGAATGTAATACATAACTGCAAGACAAGGTGTTATAAAAAAGTCTGCAAATTAGGTACAAATGCTTAAAGAATAGTGTTTTTGTAAGTTTTTTATAACATCCCTTCGGGTTATGTACCATAACTCATACTTCGTATTAGGCTTCTGTCTTCGACTAACCCCATATAAACTAATGACTAATGAACAAGATAACATTAAATGTACCTGCCGGAATAAAGTATCTGTCAGAATGGAAGGAGTTATGGAACCTTCTGCCTATGAACCAACACTATATCCTGAATAAAAGGATTTGTGGTTGTGGAGCTACTGAAGCCTATATCGGTTCAGACAGGAAAGTGATATTGGCCAGTCCCAGAAAACAGCTCATTTATAACAAGTATTCACAGCATCTCTCCGACAACCTCCATCTCTACCGTTATCAGGGAAACCGTGAGAAGTATTTTGAGAGCAAGTCTTATTCGGAAAAGGATGTCTTTGCTTTTAACGATGAACTGGGGAAATATATAAAATCAGGTGGGGAAAAGATACTTACCACTTACGACTCACTCAGGAAGATAAAGGAGGTTCTGGCAGCTAATGGTGAAAACCTGGATAAATGGACTGTGGTAGTGGATGAGTTTCAAGCCATGTTCTATGATTGCCAGTTCAAGCCTACAACGGAATACGAATTCGGGCAGATCCTGGGAGCTTTCAGTTCTGTGGTCTATCTTTCAGCCACACCTTTCCTGGAATCTTATCTTGATATGACCCGGCAATTCAAGGATATGACTTTCTATGAACTTCTGTGGCCTGAAAGTATGATGCAGATTCCGAAAGTGGAGGTTATCAAATCCAAGAAGTCTGTCTTCAAACTATGTAGTGAGCTGATTGGCAAATACAGGGAAGGAAAAGGAAATAGTACTGTCGTGGATGGTAAGGAATTTGTAGCGAAGGAAGCTGTTTTCTATATCAATGATGTTTCCGTTATAAAGAATATCATAAAGAAAAATGGCTTGAAGGCGGACGAGGTAAACATAATCTGCTCTTCCAAATCAGAAAACATCAAGAAACTGAATGAATTATCCAGGGAGGTGGGAGAAAAGTTTATGATCGGTGATATTCCGGGTAAGGGAGAACCGCATAAGATGTTCACCTTCTGTACTTCCACCGTATATATAGGTGCTGATTTCTATTCCACCAACGCCTATTCCTATATCTTTGCCAATCCGCTGGTGAAAAGCATGACCGTGGATGTTTCAGTGGATTTACAACAGATAATAGGTAGACAGAGGCTTGATACAAATCCGTTCCGTAATACAGCCACTCTTTACTTTAATACCCGAAAATCAAAGGTTACGGAAGAGGAACTGGAGAACTCAATCAAGGAGAAGAAGGATAAGACAAAGAAGCAGATTGATAATTTTAATGCGGTTCCGAACAAGGATGAACAATTGCAGATGATGGAAAATACAATCAGGCAACAGGGACATAAGGAACACTATTGCTGTATTATCAAGGATGCGGATAATAATGTCAGAATTGTTGAGAATGAAATCCTTGAAATATCTGAAAGAAGAGCATGGGAAGTTACAAACCGGATCTATAACAATGATTTTTCCATGTACCGTGCTTTAAGGGTTGGTGCTGTCGTTACAAAATCCTCAGGAAGTGATGATCCTGAAGTACAGCGGATTTTCAAGGAGTGGAATCTGGATAATCAGTTCCCTAGAAAAGCCAGACTGTATTGTGACCTATATGATAATTTCCCTGAACTCTTGGAGGACTGTACTTTCATAGAGGGCAAATATAAGAAATATCATGACGCTCTTGGAAAAGAAGGATTTGAAGCGTTATGTTGGAGGGAAGACTATATCAGACAAGCTATCGAACCTACTCCTTTTGACAAGCTACCCAAGGATCAGATAGCAGTGAAACTAATAGATGCTTTGAAGACAGACAAGACTTATACGAAATCAGAAGTCAAGGATTTACTTCAAGGTATCTATAAGGAACTGAATATAACAGGAAAACCGAGTGCTTCTGATATATCCAAATACCTGACCTGCGAGGATAGGACTGTCAGGATGAAAGGTAAACTGACAGCGACTTTCAAGGTAACATCACACTTCAGAACAAAAATATCATTGTTCGGCAGGATTACAGACATCAATCACCCTGAAGAATATGATATAGATAAGGTACTGGATATAATCAAGACTAACAGTTATTATCATGTAGCCGAAAAAGTAGATGCGGTAAGGAAAGCCAAGAAAGATGAAGACAAGGATAAGGCTAAAATGAAACTTCCAGCTGTAACATGGAACGGAACTTTCAAGACGAAGAACAGAAGCGATTTGATTCACTATTCTTCCTTCACAGCTCTGGATTTCGACCATATTCAGCCGGAGAAGATGGATGGGTTTGGAAAATGGTTACAAAGCTTTCCATGTGTCTATGCCTATTATATCACTCCGAGCGGTAAGGGTTATAAAGCGGTTATTCTCCATGACAACTATGAGCCGCTTTATCATTATGACCTGTATAATCAGCTCCTGAAATTGTTTGATTGCCCAGAAAAAGATACGAGTACGGTAGATTTGGCTAGAGGTAATTTTCTGAGTTATGATCCGAACCTATGGAAAAATCCGAAACCTCAACCTTTCCACTTTGTTCCATCCACCCCTGAACCAATTATACCAGAAACTGTTGCAGAAACCGTAATAAAAGATGAAGCCGGAAATGAAATGATAACCGAGGATGATTCTTATGTAGCCAAGTTCCTGAATACTCTGAGCAGACAAGTTGTTTCTGATGATAGTATAATCCGTATTCTTGGAACAATCTGGACCGGAAAATCAATAGCCAATGGGAGGAATAATACAGCGATGTCTTATGCCGGTGTTCTATGTAAGGCAGGAGTTGAGAAAGATAGAGCCAAGTCATTCATCGAAGAGCTTATTCCGGATTTTGATATTACTGAAATAATTGAATACACCTACTCCCATAATACTTTCGGATGTGAACGTAGGAGATATAAATCAAGAAAGAAATAGCCAATAAAAAGAGGAGACTGAACCATACAAAGTTCGGTCTCCCTTATTTTTTATATAGATAAAATTATTTAACCAGTTCAGAAATTACTGACCATTCTTCCAACTTCTTCTCAAAAGTAAGGCTACAGGTATTGGATGTTGAAGAAAGTAATACAATCTTTCCATCAAAGTCTATTGTGAAGAAAAAACGTTTGAAAAGGAAGGTTGTTGAAGGACGTTTTTTACTTCCTTTTCCTTTGCCATTCAGAACTATTGTTTTTATACTCGGATATTCCTTTAAAAAGGATTGTATGTCATTAGGAATAAGAGAATCAATATCATACCCATTATCCGTACTTCCTTTTCTTATTCCACTCTGTACACAATCCCACAAAGCTATATTATGGGAAGTGATGAAATCACGGTTGGACATCATATCATCCTTTTCCTCAAAGAGTGAATACATAATCTTCCAAAACGAATTATGGGCTGTATCACAATAATATGCCTGTTCTCTTAAAGAATTGTCTCCCGGCATAGTCCCTAAAATTAATACTTTAGGTGAATCTCCTACCCATGCAGATAATCCTATTTTATGATCAGATAGAGGAGTGCTCTTCGGTTTATCATTCTTCATTTTAACTTCTTTGTTTGCCGCCTTCTTTATAGTAATGAAATTGGATTTAGTACTGATATAGTTATAGATGTCATTGATTGCTTGGTTTTCTGCACCATTAAGTTTCTTATTCCAATATTGAGCATAATCAGCCTTTAGTTCTTCCTTACTTTTATTCAGAAAAACAGCATTCTCTTTGGAGTTGTAATCTTTTAGAAAAGTGAACACCTTATTTAGGGCGTTATATCTACATTTTGCAATGCCTTTACTCTGATATCGCAATTCTATAGCCTTTTGTAATTCATTCGTTGTCATAATTTAGATTTTTATCTTTTCACAAAATAAGGAAAGTAATTCATTTTAAGAAAAGAAAATCGCTATACTTTTTTTCAGTATAACGACTTTAATAAAATGTGAACTATCCACCATTTCCTATGACTTATTCGTTTAGTTTATCCAATCCACTACAGTATCTCCCTTATAGCCTTTTTCCCATACAAACCAGGCATAAGCGATAGCATTCCCATTTGCTTGAGCTACTGTAAAATCTCCACCTTTAGCTACAACAGCACGGGAAGAAAAGACGTGGATTTTCAAAGGTGATTGGCCTAGAAAAAGGATTTACGCTTTTTTCCTTCCAAGAATGTTAGCTTCGAGAACGAACATAGCTATCTTAGTTTCTTCATTAGTGATATAAATCATTATCTTCTCTGATTGTGGTATATATTGTATTTTTCATAGTTAATCCATCGTGTTTGTCGTTATTATCTATATTGCTATAGTCTTACCTCCCCACTGAAGAGCCATTGCATCCGTTATCAAAACATACTATTCATCCGTATTAGCAAAAAACAAGCACTATCTTTAACTCCATAAGCAAAAAGTCCATTCCTCACTCCTAGATACCGTGGCTGCTATGGAGAGGAAGAATATCAGCTACCGTCTACAGTCAGGGAAAGCACAGTATATAGCAAAAGGTGGGAAGGTAGGGAGAAAAACCGGATATCGTAAACCAAAGGAGAAGAAAGCTGAGCAATATTCGGGTGTACTCAAACTTTTTATCAAAAACTATCCTGTAAAGATGATATCCAAACTTGAAGGAGTAAGCGTCAGCACTGTACAGAGGTTGAAGAAGGAGTTTTGCTTATAGAGAGAGGTTTATTTAGAGAGAGGTGTGATAAGCCTCGGCTATGTAAATAGAACTGTGTCAAACCTTTAGTTTATTATTTCTTAGTTTAATACTACTCTGAATTTATCTGATATTCAGACATTTATCCGAAAGTAAAATTTGAGATAATCAGACTTGTTAAGGATTGACACAATTTGAATTACGGTCTCTAAGCCTCTCTCTTATTTTTAGGGGCACCTTTTATATATTATGCTATAGAATCATTTTTTATTTCCACATTTTCATTAACTTCCTGTATACTAAATTCTGTTTGATATTGAACCTCTGAATGATTTTGTTTAAATATACACCACCATATTTCTCCGCCTATATAGAAAAGTAAAATAGCAAGGCCTATTCTTAAAGTACAATACTGGTTACCATTAATTTTATTATCAGAATTCTTACTATTGTCAACGTTAGCTTTAAAACTGCTTACATCAGATCCTATAAAGTGATAAAGTGTATATTCTAAAAATAAAAAGGCTGCCCATATACACAAACTTCCCAAAAACAAACAAAGACTTAAATCATGATTCAGTAATGAATAACCTACGATAAGTATCCAAGCCAATAATACAAATACAATAAAGCCAATTGTTATTTTATAAGTGGAGTGGAAGTGGATAAGATGTTTCTGGGTATTATTTGTCTTCGCATATAATATGTGTTCAAAAGGCATATTCCCTTCTTTTTTCAATATTTCCCTCCAGTTCTTCAACCAACTCCGGTGTCCAATCATAGACAAATACCAACAGTAACTGGCTATAACTCCTAAAATGGCTATAATAGCCAGAATATCCCAATAAGTACAATTTAGATAGAATAACTTTGCACCCAAATTTGTAAATTCATTATTAGAAATATTCCCTTCCACCTCCACTATTTTCCCCGTACTCACCAATATTGTACAATATGCAACAAGTAAAGCACCATTAAACAGGGAGTAATAGTTCATCCATGTATGATATCTTTGCTCCATCCTGTTAAAATGAGCAAATATCAACTTATAGTGTTCTAACCTTCTTTGTTCTTCATCCATCTTTTCTTATGTTTTACTGTATTCTTTCTATGTTATAAATAGTGTTTATCTCTTCCGCTTCCAGCACACGGTCATAGATACGGATATTGTCAAGTTTCATATCAGCGGAAGAACTGGTATAATGTCCGTCACAGTCACCACCGATCTGCACTTTGATTGAAGTTGGAATATCATAGACTCCTTCACAGTTGGCAACAAGCTTACCGTCCACATATAATTTCTTCTCACAGCTTGAACCGTCACCACCGGGAATATGAGTGAAAGCAACCATATGCCATTTTCCATCCTGTAGTGAGCTGAACGGATAGGAGAAGGAATAGGAGAGGCTCGGTTTTCCACGGTTATTGGAATAAAATTCAAATTTTCCACTGGATGTACGGGTGGCAAAACAGGGATAGTCCAGAGCCTTGTCCATATTTACAGCTGATAGAAGAATACCCGCTCCAAAATCCTTGATCCACATGCTTGCAGAATAAGTGGTGTTCTTGAAAAGCTGATAAGGTATGTTGATATACTGTTTCTCCACCTGTCTCAGATAAACAGCTTTTCCCTTGTTCGAAGGAGTGTCAGAAATCATGTCCGGACGATTGATCAGTGCTGCATCATAATGATTGGGAGAGCTGTCATCACCTGTCTCATCATCAAATGTATAATATGCGATCAGCCCTACTCCAATGGAGGCAAGCTCGTCCGCATCAGGTATTTCTATTGGTGGTTGAGGTTCCTGTTTGTCATCATCTGTAGAGGAACAGGAGTATAAACAAATTGCCAACAGAACAGAATATAGATAATATTTCATCTTTTCCATGTTACTTTTTAAATAGTAAATAATAGAAAACACAATCCCCGACTTTCACAAGCCAGGGATTATCATTTATAAATTTAAAGTTTTTATTATATCTAAGTATTTCTCTCGCTTGAGAAATGACTTATTCTAAAATTGTAATTTTACGTCGACTGTTAATCACTAAAAATTATTTTTCTACTGTCAGTACAACATCCTTAGTGAATTCCATACCCCACATATCAGTTATCTTGATAGTAATAGTTACCTTATCACCAGACTGCAATGCAGCTTCGTTATCAACTGTTACTTTGAAACCTGACATATTTTCATAAGTCTTTGTATCTCCATTATAAGTCAGTCCAGTTGTTACAAGGCTAGTGCTTGAAGTAACTTTAATATCCTTAATATAATCTGTTGCAGGTTTAGCCCATTTTTCAACCTTGTTTTCTACATAAGTATAACCGAACAGGTTGTAAGCAGTACCCCAAACATCTGCTGCGGAGAAGTCAGCCTTACCGAAGCTTGCGCTCTTAGACTGTTTCAATGACAATGAGGTCTTCAACGCTTCAATTGTACCTTCCTTAACCGGGCTCTTAGCAGTTACATAAATAACATCCGTGAACATATTATCTGTATTACCTGCAAAGATAGAAGCAGAAACCTCAACTTTAGCTACTTCCTTATACAACTGATCCTTATCGCTGATAGTAAACTTGCTACCGTTAGCTACCCATTTAGCGACATCTGCATCAGAGAAGTCACCATTCTTAACGGCTTTAACTTTGAAGCTTGCTTTATCAAATGTAGCACCGTTCTGTTCGTAAACGCTCAGTACATCGAATATTTCACCGTTAGCGTTATTACCCTTACCGTAAGCAACTACGTTGTCACCATCGAACAGAGAAGCGATACGAGTCAATGTAGTCGGGTTAGCCAGAGTTAAGTCAACAGCGGCATTCAATTCATTAGTACCAAAAGTGAACTTATAAACAGCTTGAGTATACTTGTCAGCAACGACACCAGCAGTAGCAGGATTCACAGTGATTTCCAAAGCTGTAGCGTCAGCAGAAGTAGCGGCTACCCAATTACCACTGTTGTCTTTCTTAACAAATGAAGGTGTTGAATTAATAGTATACTTCGAATCACCATTGTCATCAGTGATAGTAGATTCCAATGTAAACTTACTCAAAGTTATATTAGCCTGTTTCCATGCAATCTTCTGTTCAGCAGTCAATGCATTCAGTACATTATCCAATGAGAAGTAAACCTTTTGTTTGCTTACATCCAGCTTATGAGATGCACTCAATGTTACATTGGCAACTTCATCCTTGATAACCTTTACGTATACCTTAATAGACTGCTTCTCTCCTTTTTCTGTTGTATAAGAAACGATGAAAGGCAAAGTCTTGTCTGTATATGTACCTACAGTAAATTTATCTCCAGAAATAGTTACATTATAAGCGTCTTTATAATCTTTATCCAAATCAAGTTTGTAGCTGACAGCATTACCATACATGAAGCTATTGTTATCATTTAGTCCGGCAGCCTTGTTGTCATTCTTGCCAAAGATAGAATATTCCTTTCCTACTTTAACCCAACTAGTACCGTTTCCGTTTACTGATGCAGAGCTTTGATATATATACACACTTACGCCATACTGAGTAGAAATTTCATTAGAAGCTACAGCAAAACGACTTAATCGGTATCCTTTGAAAGCATTTTGCTCATCGTACATTTTGCATGAAACATTTTCAAATGCTTTACTATCAGCTTTTAGTCCACCAGCCAAATTGAAATTTACAAACTTTAAGCCATCAACAGCAGAGCGTATAATTTCACCGTCATATTTTCTAGCTGCACCTTCTGTAAAAAGAGTAGAACCATCTGATGCGATCAAAGAGAAAGGACAATCAGACAAATCCGTATTAGTAGGATTAGCTACTACACGAACATCAAAACCAGTCTTTCCATCTGCGGTTGCCAAAGGAATGAGTTCGTCTTTTTTATATGAAACGCCAGTCAGCTCATCTTTGAAATCCTTGCTTGCTACAGCATACTGCATATAAGAATATTCATCAGAGGTCATTGCTAACTCCAAGCTGGTCAGTGCATATTTCGGTAATTCAATTTTAACCATATCCTTACCATCTTCTGTTGGCAGGTACATGGTATATTTACCGTTGGCGTCTATTGCATAAGCTGCACCATTAGCTTTGTAGTCTGACTGTTCGTATTCTTTCTTTTCAGTGTTGTAGAAGTACCAGTATCCACCTTCGATCTTAGGAAGATATACTTCAGCAGCCTGATCTTTCTTGTTGGCGAACCAGCCTGTGGCTTCACCATTGATCTTCCATTCGCCTGTAGCTTCATCAATAGTCAGTTTGTCACCAGCAGCACCGGCAGCACCTGTTTCACCCTTATCACCATCTTTTCCATTAACGATAGTGTAAGTTTTACCATTGTTGAAAGTTACTTTGAAACCGCCTTCCACATCAACGAGGTCAGTAACCCAATTACCACCTTCAACTTCTGTTTGTAAAGCTGCAATCTGCGACTTCAGATCAGTCAACGTATTGTTAATCTGATCGATGTCGTCATCATAGTCTTTACAAGATACAAATGTTCCTGTCGAAGTAACCATCAAGGCTCCGAACAGGACTGCACTTAAAAACTTTTTGTTCATAATGAATTTAAATTTATAAATTTAAAAAACTAAAAATTGGTTATACATATTTTATTATAAAGGACTTAATTGCTTTGTCTGGATCTTGTCATATATTGTATGGGTGTCATTCCCGTTATTTTCTTGAAAGCTGTATAAAAAGGGCTTTTCGAAGCAAAACCACATTTTTTCGGAAGATTTTCCAAAGTGCTACAGTCGGCTCTCAACAACTCCTTGGCGTATTCCACCCGATATCGGTTCAACAATCCTTTCAGATTACATTCAAAATACCGGTTCACCACATTGGAAAGATAGGTCTGGTTTGTATCAATCATAGCACTCAACTTTTTCAGAGACAATCCCGAATTCAAGAACACCTTCTTTATTTCCAACTGGTAAAGCAAATTCTTGTAAATCAGGCTATCTACTTCTCTGTTGCATCTATTTCTCATAACGAATTCCTCCTCCCAATGCTTTTCAGCAGCTTTGAAGAGCAAATTCTTCTGTCTTTGAGAAGTGGAACTGGTCTCCTTACGTTTTAGAAATAGATATTCCATACTGTCTTTGTTTCTTTAAATTTCCTCCACTACACACCATTGTTAAATGTTGTCTACAGATTTGTTTTTTCCTGTTTTTTAATAGACTGAAACGTTATTTCGGTGCAAATATACATACTTTATCGAAACTTTGTGCATTTTTCCTATAAAAAAATATAGAATCTCGTAAAATAATTGTTCTGGAGGTTATTTTCAGACTGTTATGTGAAGCTGAGTTAAATCGAATATACCTTATTTAATATGATTCCGCATTTCATAATGCAGACGACAAGCGGATAATTTAATGAATCGTATTCTATGAAAAATAAAAAATCCACCAGACTGTAAACCAAACAGACTGATGGATAAATTAATAACAATAACAAAACTTCCATCACACTTCATAGCCTGACGGATTGGTATATAGAAAAAATCTGTTATATTGCAAAGATAACATAATCCGATGAATCTCCGAAATCCCTCACCAACAAAAGAAGAGAAGTACCATACATTACATACAATACTTCTCTGTGAAAATATAATATGCCAGTTTCACCACCACCCTCTTATAATCTGCATCCACCGACATTCCCCTGATCCGACCAGCACCAGGTTCCTTTGCCGATCCTTGATTTTTTGAGAACAATAGAAACTGTGGCGTTTTCCCTAGGTATCCCACAATTATATCATCAAAATATTCTCTACGCTGCTATAATCCTGCCTCCCCATTGTAGAGCCATCGCATCCGCTATCCCGGGAAAGGTCTTACTCCTCAGTTTTCTTCTTTCTTCAGGCGATACACCCGAGAAGAATATGTCAGTGAACCACTTAGGGGATTTATTTCCACTTTTTGAAACATAGACCTCACCTTTCCCTACTACATTTGTCGGAACCAGGAAAGGTAAGTTTTTCAACCATAGACAGGTCTTCTTACTAGCTTCATGACCAAACTGCCAAGGCTCTATAATCTGGTCGGGTTTTCTCCATCGGCTGCTCATGATACCGACAGGATTTTCTATAGCCAGCTTGTTCACTCCTATCTTTGAAACATCCATGAAGAACTGAACTGCCTCTTCACGGTCTTTGGCTCTGTCAGGGAACTTGGGGTGTGGTCTTCTCTGTTCTATCGGAAGGTTTTTATCGTCAGGGTGATAATACCATCTTGCACCCGAAACAGCAAGAAAAGTACAGGGTGGATGGGCTATAACCAAATCCCAATTACCGTCAAGAAAGTATTTAGTGCCATTCTCCAAAGTTCCACCTCTATTGGCTATTACATCAAACATGTCCCCCTTGAAATGATACTCGGGATGACCACCGCTGCACTCCTGAAGATCACAACTGAAAGCCTTATGACCCAGTTTTCTGAAAGCCAAACAAACAGCCTGACTCTCTTCACATGCTACCAATACATTCATAAGGATTAGAAGATTATCTGCATTAAAATCCGGTCCGAATAAGTTCTCAGGCCGATATACTCAATTTGCTGCTCACCTGCCCCTACATATAACAGCATTTTATAAAGCCTGATGAACGCTGTGATGTCGGTATAGAAGTTCTTCCCGGCAAAATTCAAGGGATATATCATAGGGTAGCCCCCAACGGTCTGTGGCTGGAATGCTCCAATTCCCAGGCCTGTGATGAGTGCCATATCAGCATCGTAAATTATATGCTTATTAGGGTCGCAGCGGAAATCCCTGACAAAGAAGAAACGAACTTCCTTCTCACTCAGCCTCTTGACCCGGAACTGTGCCATGCCTGATGTGGTATCATCCAATGATTCCGATACCCGTGATTCAATTTCCTCAATACTCATATCGGTGTTCAGAATCTCACCGTTCGCTATAAAATAATTCTTCATAGTTCTTTAGATTTAGTTTTTTGTGATTTAATGGTTAGTGTAATTCCCTGTTCTTTTTTTAGATAAGATATTAGTCCTGCATAAGAATCTACTCTCTTACGATCTCTCGGCATAAGTGATAATGCTTCTTGAAGTGTAAGATTAATACAGAATCCGGTTTTAAAGGCATCCCCATACTTGCTCTGGAGTAATGCCATGTCTTTTCTGTATTTCTCAGGGATAGGTTGTTTTTGGCTACTGTCTTTTTTTATGATAACACTTGGCTCAGCATCATTTTCCAAGCGATTAGAAACAGAAACTTTTTCAGCTCCTAATATCCTACTTATAAAATCGATAAACATTAAATGCGATTTATATTTCAGAAGTAAGGATTTGAGCTGGCGAGAATAGCGTTTTAGCGATTTGGAAAGGAGAAAGAATAAAAGAAAAGTGTCCTCAAATCAGATTTATAACCATGAATATCAGACACTCTTCTTATGAGTATTGTTTCTTCATTGATAAGGCTTTCAGTGCTTTTTACAGAAAGGATTATATGACGCTGACGTAATACTTAAACAACTAAGAAGTCAGATCCCATTATTTTCCATACCCTTTAATCATCAATAACTTTCCCAACCCTTTCTCTTTCACCATACTTATTTATATATATATAAGGTGCCAAAACCAGAGACAGACTTGATCACCACCATTTCCCGATCAATAAAGCCAAACATATAATTGCTTTTTCATGGGAACTGTTATATCTTTGTCATGAAAAAACAAAACCAAAACATATTACAATGGCAACAACTAAGAAAACAACAGCTAAGAAAACAGCAACAACTAAAAAGACTACAACAAAGAAGACAACCACAAAATCACCTGTAGAAATCATTACTCCTGATATTGTAGGAACCAGTGCGGGTAAGATCTGGAACACACTTAACGGATCAGAGGAAGCATTGACAGAAAAAGAATTATTGAGCCTGACTAAACTTTCCGGACAATCATTATATCTCGGATTAGGATGGCTGGCACGTGAGGGAAAACTGGAATCTGGTGGTAAGGAATTTAAACTGGCATAAAAGAAGTGGCTCATTGGGGTAAAAACAACTCCTAAACCACTTCAAACTCTCACCGTAAACCAATAATACCCTGATTCCCCCAAAAAATAAGTAGAGTAACCTTTTTAATTTCCAGTTATTGATATGATGAATACTGATACTGTTCCATTCTTTCTCAAATTCATCATATATCATTTCATTACTCAATACACATTACCAAAAACCGGAAGATAATTTATCCAGTATATCTTTCTCCTATATAAATGGAAAGTTTATATTGAAAATAATAGAATCCCAAACAAAACAACTTATCAGCCAGAAACAAGTAATTACCTTCCAATACTCCCTAGATAACAATAACAGCATCAAATCCAGACAGAATTATCAAAGTATCCAGCAATCCTAATCTGACTTTGATTCATTAGTTATCATTGTTTCCTTCTCTCTTTCCACCCTCAAGAGGAAAAGGAGCGGAAGCGAGACGGGGAAATTACAAGACCTATGTTTTGATTAATTTTTGAATAGATAAAATTGAAAAAGCTATATAAAAACATTATTTCCGACCCATTTCCCCGACATTACCGCTCTTCTTTTTCTTGAGGTAGGGGAAAGAGAAGATAACAGAACAATAAAATATCAAATCTATCCGAACTATGACTGAGAAGAAGAAAGCTACAAACCAATTCCTGACTGCTACAACCAACAAAAAAGACTTGAACATCAACAAATATAAATCAACGGCTGGAATATTAATGTGATGACTGGTAAATGAACAGTATCGCAACTCTTCCACATTCTCTTACTCTTTATAACAAATTTGATTCGGGTTAAGTCGAAGACGGAAGTACAGACGAAGTATGAGTATGGTACATAACCCGAAGGGATGGAATAATTTATCTACATAAATGCTTATTCTTTAAGCTTTTGTACATGATTTGCACACTTTTTTATTCCACTCTGTCTTTCAGTTATGTACTACATTTCACTTCGTTCCATACTCTTGTCTCCGACTTACCCCTAAAACCGATAATACCCTGAATCCCAAAGAGAACAAGTAGAGTTACCTTTTTTTACTATACCTATACATAAGACCTCGGATTTTTTGGACAGTAAGAGGTTTTAATTGAATATCAGGATTATATCTATTCATTTTCGTCCATGGTCAATAATAAACAGGGCATTATCATCCAAATAACTACTCCGACCGACAATCATCTTATTTCATCAGTCATAAAAATGCACTACCATTTATCACAAACAATAGTGCATATAACTTTAAATCTGATTCTAATGAAACAACAGGAAGTATGGCAGCAAGTACCAGCTTCCATTGAAAAAACAAAGAACATACTGCTATTTTCACAAACCACAATATACAGATACAAGTGTATAACTTAAACCTGTTTTAAGATGAAAAACACAAAACTTACATTACTATTTTCACAAACCATAATGTACTTACAAATTAAGATTAATATAAACCTTCCAATAATATATGAGGTCATAACATTGAACATTCATCTAAAATGTACATCACTATCTTCTCAGACTATAATGTACCAACATATCAAATAATCTACATGATATAAAAACAAACAATCAGGTATATATCAAGGTACAGCATAAAACATTATTACTTATTTTGTCATATACAAAACTATACATTATATATGATACTTACTAATATTATTAAATAAAAAACATGTATCTGATAGTATCTTATCTGTATAATCGGATAAAGCCAGCTGTTTTCTCTCTGATCTTATTTTGAGCTTTCATCCGGTTCGTCTACAGTAACCTTTCACTTTATTTTACTGGGGTTAGTCAGAGACAGAAGCCTAATACGAAGTATGAGTTTTGGTACATAACCCGAAGGGATGTTATAAAAAAACTGACAAAACACTTATTCTTTAAGCATTTGTACCTGATTTGCACACTTTTTTATAACACTTTGTCTTACAGTTATGTCATACATTCCACTTACGTTCCATACTTCCGCCTCCAGCAAACCCCTTAACCTGTAATTCCAAGATTTTCCAAAAGACAATTACAGTTACCTTTTTTTCTTCTTTTCTGTTATATCTATTAGAATACTAGAATTCTTTGGAAGTCAGAATAGATAATTGAATATCAGAGCCATATCCAACCAAACATCATACAAACATAAAGGATCAATCTTCACTTCATTATCCATACTTCGGCCGGTGATTATTTTACCCTATCAATAAAAAACAAATTTATTATAGACCAGACCTAATATTTATCGGACATCAGGAAACATTTACAATTAATTTTCAGCCGTTTCCCTGTCACAACTTCCTCACTAAAAAACATATAAGAACCACAACGTTATCAACTATCCCCCAAAAAGCCAACATAAAATCATCACATTATTCATTCTACTTATCCAATTATTATCAGAATTCGAACTATACCTATTTATCGACAAACAAAATATTAGCCGGCTATTAATATCATCAAACCAGACCAGGAAAATCAAGACATGGATTCTATACCAATCAGTCTGAAAGAGGAACTGACATATTCATTAAAACCTATTGTAGATCCTGGTCCATTGTTTTCTTCTTCCCTGCCTCAAAGGGAAAAAAAGTATGAACAAGACTTTTTATGATTCTGATAACCCATAAATCAATCTGTCACATTCTCTAACCAAACCCAAAACAGAACCAAGAAGATCAACCGCCATAATACAGGTTGATCTTTCTTTTCCCCACTTCCTCAATATCAAGTTCTATATCCCGTTTCTCCAGGCAGGAAAGTATACCAACCGTCTTTTCAGCAATCTCCTTATCCATATCTATCACAACACCTTCACCGACAGACACTTTACATATACCTCCGAAAGAAGCAATCCTTTCAAGAACAACCTCAGGAAAAAGCCCGTTCTGAATCCTTCCGGCTATCAACAATGAATTTCCGACAACCCTGTCAGAAACTGTTATACTGTCAGCCTTCATCCCAAAAGCCGACATAAGTTCATTCATATCTCCGACTGTAACCATAACGGGAGACAAAGATAGTAATTCATTCTCACTATTTACCCAACCGGCTGTTCATGACACCAGAAAATTATAACTATAGATCTTGTTCCGAACTAGAATATCAATAACAGGCAGAATATCAAAACACAATCCTCACTGCAATAATTCTCCATGTGGCATTCGGTGATCATTTTATTTCATATCAGCCTGGATACATAATTATTACAGAGTGGATTAAAATCAGGAAACATTAAAGGATTGATTTTCGTTCTTAAATATCAACCATACTTTCAGCAACCTATATCACATTTATTTTTCTGACTACAACCGATAATAATTCATTCCACTTATTCAAATTGCTTCATCATTATCAGAAATTGGGTTGGCAGTAAGGAAGAAGCATATATTACTCTGTTTATCATTCAATATAATCAGGAATAAATAAAAAACTGACCGAACATTATTTCATTTATATCATTCATTTTATCAAATAAGCCAAAATATGAATTTTTACATCAAACCTTGCCTACTATTGAACCTAACAGCTAATATGAACAATTAATGGATTTTAGTTCATTGTCATCTTCTTCCCGTCCTCAAGAGAGAGAAGGGGGGAAAGGGGAAAGCGGAACCCCTAAAACCTAATTTTTTACTGATTTTGGGATAACTAGAATTGAAAAAAGTTATGAAAAATAGACTTTTCCACCCCCTTTTCCCCCATTTCCCCTCCTTTTCCCCTCTTTTTCCTTTGAGGCAGGGAAAGAAAAGAATAAAACATCTGAATAATCCATAAATTACAAACTAGAATCTATTATTCCCTCCAATAATACTAATAGTTTAGCTTCCACTTTATATTATAAATAAATAAAACTCAGCCTCTTCTCCGGTCTTGAAACCTTCTTACTGATTTCGATGAGAGGTAAACCGCTGAAGCATACACAGATGAAAATTCACGACCAAAAAGGCAGGGTTTCAAGTGCTGAAAAGCCCTACGGACGGGATGAGATTATTTTTTTTAATTGCCCGAAAGCCTATTGCTGAATAGTTCAAGGAAGAATTCGAGAAGTTAAGACAGAACATACGCCGACCAATACAACCGCAAAGGTATGAATGGCACTTTTTGTGTATATTCGCAAATAAAAGTACACCGGGAACTATGTCGGGTACGTGATGAACAAAGAACTTTCGAAAAAATCAAAATAAATACAGAACTATAGAAAAAACTGAATTGATTTATAGTTCATATTTACGCTAGTATTAATAATGATTTTTCGTATATTTGAAAATCTTATTAGCAACGTATTGTTTAATACTTTATACTTATGAAAATCAGAATATTGCATCTTATATTATCCAGCTGTCTTATCTTTGGCTGTACTAGTAAATTTTCCAAAAGTAAAATAATGGACTTTGATAGTATTCAAACAGCAAAACTAATTGATGTACCGAATGAAGAAACTATTCATGCATATTATGATACGGCAAGAGTTCCTATTAAATATTTGCCAGAAGAAAATGAAGAAACAGATATTTATCTAGTGGTAGAAGTTATGCCAGAATTTCCTAATGGACTTAAAGCCTTATTTGATTTTATCTATGATAATTTGAAATATCCAAGTGATGCCCTAGAAAAAGAAATACAAGGAAGAGTTATGGTTGGAGTTGTTATAGATGAAAACGGTTCAGTAACACAACCTAAAATACTAAAAAGCATATCACCCTCTTTAGATAAAGAAGCACTACGGATTGTATCAATTATGCCTAAATATAAACCGGGTACACAAGATGGGGTACCCGTAAAAGTTAGATGCACAATTCCTATATATTTCAAACTGCCTAATGCTGATAATGCTTCAAAAACAGATAGTATTATTAAATCAATAAAATGAATTGAAATTAAGGGTCTATTGTAATCTTTTGTAAAAAACTGACAAAACACTTATTCTTTAAGCATTTGTACCTGATTTGCACACTTTTTTATAACACTTTGTCTTACAGTTATGTTATACATTCCACTTGCGTTTCATACTCTTGTCTCCGACCAACCCGAAGAAAGAAAAAAAGAAACCAAGTATCACCTCAGTTTCTCTTCTTAATTTGACTATAACAGATTGGGGGTTGTCTCTTCTCCATTCTGATAGCAATAGATGTCCAGATTTTCTGTAACCATCCACTGGCAATTATTTAGCCTGAATCCGTATTTCTCTTCAATGGTAGAAAGAAAATCCTCAAAATCCTCGTAATTCTCTGATTCTCTTAGTTCTTCGTCCGTCAGCTTTATGATATTCAAGCAACCGATACAAAAATCTAAAATCAGTACATACCTTGGTTCCATAATTTTAATCCTCTTTTAAGTTATACCTTTTAATCAGTTTATATACCGTTGATTTAGAGAAACTACATCCCTGAGAAGTAACGAATCCCTCCTTGTTCAAAATATCCGTCATCTCTTGCAAGGTATGTTCTTCTTTAGTTAGGGTTCTGAGCATGGCAACCGCTCTTTTGTTGTTGGGGTTATTGTCAGCCTTATCCTTGCAAGTCCTGATACTGTTTTGGATGGCTTGCTCATGTCTATCCATCAGGTGTTCAGGATTACCAAGTTTGAATCCCCTGCTTTTCTTAGCCTGTAATGACGCCTTCGTTCTGGCTGCTATCAATTCTGCTTCGTACTGGGATATAGCCGAAATAATATGCAGTACCATTTTATTAGCCTGTGGGAAGTCGCAAAAGACTATTTCCACATCACTTTCTAACAGGTTGGATAGGAATGAAACAGACCTTGCCAGTCTATCCAGTTTAGCCACAATTAAAGTTGCACCGTCTTTTCTACATGACGACAACGCTTCCTTAAGTTTGGGTCTTTCTTTTTTCCGGCCCGATTCAATTTCAATATATTCAGCAACCGGAGTTTTATCACAGAGATATTTCTGTATTATCTCCCTCTGTGCCTCAAGTCCCAATCCTGAGTATCCTTGTTTCTGAGTGCTTACCCGGAGATAAGCCACATATTGGTTTTCATCCTTCATTGTCATTCGTTTTTTAACAATAGTTCCACTGCTTAGATGGACGTCTAATCTATGGAACCATTTACATTAATACATAAAAAAAGGCTTTCCATGAGATTTCGAGTTCCTATAAATTCTACTCTCCCACAGAAAGCCAGTTATCACATTTCCCGATTTTTCAGAGAACCGCTAATACTTTATAATATTATATGTATCAGAAATTCTCTTTTCATAATCATCGGTTTTCTCCACAAGTTCATCCACCACAGAAACAAGCATGTCAAAGTAGATGTCCTCTCTCTTTTTCCTGATTTCTCCATCTTCACCAATCAGACAGACTTCAAACAGGTCAGTGCCCTCATTCAATACAATCTGAACTTTTCCGATATGCTTGAATCCGTTGACCCTGAATTCAAGACCACATGTTATTACTTTTACAGTCTCAATCTCAACTCCCCAAGACATAAGGACAGGGAGATTGGATTTCAGGATTGACCAGATATACTTAGCCAGTTCCCAATCGTAGTTCTTATCTCTTTCCATAATCCAAAGTTTTTAAGTTCCTATCTTCTTCATCCTCATACCAGAACATCCGATAATCTTCACATATCTTTCTATAATCCTCCAATCCGAAATGTGGAAAATTGGTGGAATACATGTAATGAAGGTCTTCGGGAGTAAGGTTTGGATCGTTATTCAGTATGTCATAAATCTCATCCTCAAACTCATAGGGACTGAAATATGGATCATCCTGAACATGGGAATATACATCGGTACAGTCCTCTATGATATGTTCTATAAACATCAGGCTCTTCGTCAGGTCTTTCTTTACTGTGATTTCTTCATCGGTGTGGGCATTGTAGTAACCGCATGAAACGTTGATACAGGAAACCCCAAGTCCGTTCTCTTTCAAGGTCAGGATATCGGTCATCAACCCGTTCTCCTCCATGTAACCCCATTTTTCAGGTTCAAGGGCTTCCATAAACTTATCGGAACACAAGCCGGCATATCCTATACTTGTAATCAGGTCCGAATCACCCTTTCTGTCAGGCTGGATAACAAACCTTACATCATCGAAGAAAGACATCACCGCCTCAGAACTTCCTTTGCAGCCTGTTTCCTCCTCCCTGAAAAACACGACTTTAACAGCATCATATTTCTTCAGGCATTCAAGACAGATGAATACCCCGTTCTTGTCATCGGCTCCCAAATTCTCAAACCTCCTGTTCTTTGAGGAATAACCGAATATGACTTCCCTTGTTTCCACCACCTTGAAATCCTTTGAATGTTTGCAGTGTGAAACCTGGTCGATATGGCTCACTAAGCAAGGGTAAACTTCCGCTTTTCCCTTTACCACATACAGGTTCCCGAACTTATCCTTTGACACGGATATGTCTCCGGGAAGCTGTCTTATATAGGAACAGAGGAACTTTACCATCTTCTGTTCCTTCCCACTCGGGCTGTAGATACTATACAGCCGCTTCAATAATTGTATATTCATGATTTATCTCTTTTTTAAGTTTATAGCCGTATGGAAGGTTGGTACTTGGATTTATCCTGTCGAACACCTCATTGTCAAACTCCCATGCTTCCTCATTTCTCAATAGCCGGCATAATGTATCCGTACCGATGCTTTTATTCTCATAGATACCTTCCGGTTCATTCCAGATATTGATCCGGGTAATGTCGGTGTAATCCTCATACCATTCATCATCATATTCGGAGTAATGCCAGTTCTCCCGCTTGAACTCATTTTCCGCTTTCTCCATACAGTCCTTACAGCAATAATATTCCTCCGTCACTTCCGAGCACATGGCATCATCCAACAGGATATATGTTCCACATTCATCACAGCAGACACAATCGTTTTCATGGTGGTATTCCTGTGTTGATTCTATCCATATAAAATCATCCAGGTTTTCAACGTCTACCCGAATCTCCCTTCCGTTCCGGTAGCAGAGTCTTGTATCATCACAATAGTATTGGTGGTAATCATCCCATTCCCGATCGTCATCATCGTCGTCAGTATCACCATATAAGTTCAAGTCTGTGGTGTCAAGGTTATATGAAAAGTGTGAGTTTTCGTAGTTATAGGCTTTATTCAGGTTATAATTGTACCATTTGAAAGAATCCTGATAAGAAAGCGTGTCTTCCAGTTCCAGATCACAGTCAATCTCAAACTTCTTGTCGGATAATGAGTTCCCATGAATATCTACAAATGCGTTAGCTTCATGACAGGATGCACCCACGATTTTATAACCGTCTATGTAATCACCTTGAATGAGTTTGTCAATCAGTAACCGTTTCAACACGTCATCACCTCCTGAAGAGTATTGCCTTTCAAGCAGCCTCCATTTATTGCCATCCTGATCCGTAACGTCAGTAAATAGAATGGATCTTGCTACAACCAATCCTGTTTTGTCTGTTATGTAAGCAGCCTTGGCTTTTACAGAATCACGATAGAATGAGGTCCGGTCTTCGTCCACCATACATGAACCAAAATTACCCTTGCAATAATCACTATCATATATCTTCCAGAACTCATTGTTTATATGTAGTTCCATATCAGGTGATTTCCCATGTGTATAAGTACACCATTGCTGAGTGAAAACATCTCCTGCAATCCAGTTTACGACACTTGGAGAGAGCAACTTTCCTATCTCTGTCTCAAGGATAAGCTCTCTCATGAATTTTCCGGCCCTCATCTTGAAGACCCGGCTACGTTCAACATTTATATAGCGGACTGAACTTTTATCCAGATCCTCACATACACCCTTGCTTTCGTCAGTCTGATATCTGGAAGAGTGGTATGTCTTGCCTATCAGTTCCACCCTATAAGGCAGCTTTTTATCACCTTTTCCTGATTCAATGACAGCATCCATTACTTTTTTCTGTAGGTCAGCCATATCATATATATGTAACAAGGCATAATCGTTATGTTCCCTGCAATACCGGAGCAGTGCAGGATTCTTCAGATGGTTCAGCAGTATCCTGTTCTTTCTTACCACCGTACCGTTATCTCTTTTTTCAAGTCCGAAACAGGCCTTGAATCTTTCGTAACCATAAAAATTATAGTATAACATAATCTTCTGAATTTTAAATTGTCGGTAAATAAAAAAAGAAGAGATACTTCCTTTTAATCAGAAATATCCCTCCCCGGAATATTAGTCTTGGTATGTTTCAACCTTTTCAGATGAATGGTATCGTCTTGTCTTCCAGAACTCCTGATTCCACTATCTTCTTACATATCTCATGGGAAGCCTTGTTCCTCAGGTCATATCCGTAACCTTCACTTCCCATTGTTTTAATCACTTCAACCATACTTCTGAATAAGGTCTGTTGCAGGGTCCTGTGGAATGTAGTCACCGCTGAAGCGAACCTTTTCTCATTCCACCCATAATCGTTCAGGGCATGTTCAAGTTCTTTTGCAGCCTTGAATTCCCTGCTGTTTTCCAATTCATGTCTTTCCATAACCTATAATATTAAACCGGAGATAATTCTGTAGGGAAAACCTCAGCCTCGGAAAAATCGGAAGTTATAAGGACCACACTGTCATCCTCCAAATTATCCGGGACCGAAGCCACTTTGTATTCACCCTCTGATATACCTTCGGGATCATGCCAGCAAACAGTGGCACCAACTTTTATAAAATCATATTTCATCGCTAATATTCATTATTGATTATACATTATTCCTGTTGTAATGATTTGGGGTAAACGTCTTTCTTATACGTGACTGACATTCATCCGGTAATTCCTTCAGGATCCCAGCATATCTTTTATCAGAACAGCCTTGCGGCAATCTGTCTATGCATGTCATAATATCATTCATTTCCATATCAAGTATCCGTTAAAGGGTTCAACAAAAAAGGGAGAAAGATCATGTTTGTCATATTTAGATCTTTCTCCCTTGTGAGTCAATTTATTTTCAGGTCTAACTCAAAAACCATCCGTAATTCTCAGTATCTTCACCGTTTAAAGCTTTTTGGACACCAATCGCAAAATCAGTGCAGTTCTGATTTCGCTCCAAGAATTTATCAATATAGGATTGTTTGGCGGCGTCATTAAGGAGCTGCATCAAATCCCAACAAGTGATATTCTCTCTGCCACGTAACCCGAAATTAGGGTTTTCTATATAGCCTTTCGTAGCTGCATTGACATTGGAATCACCTAAAATCACCTTGGGCAATTCTTTAAGTTGTGAAGCGGGTAAAGCTTGATATAATCTGAGCCTACCAATTATCTGACAAAACTGTTCCTGTGAAATATTCGTCCTTCCCAGATTTTCAAGTAGCCTGAGATTCTGTTCGGGGTTAAAGTCTTGAAATAGTCTGAGTGCTGAACTGTATATATCTGCATCACTCATCACTTCCAGTCGTCCGGTCAGACCATCGTTCAGTAACATAAGGTTCGAGCAAACTTTCACTCTCCATCCGATAAAGATTTTAAATTTCTCGGGTGATTTTCGGGCGTATAGGTTTTCCTCGTTCAGACTTCTTACACCTCCGATACATAAATGTACTTCTTCTCCGTTCATCATTCTGCTCATAGACCTGATATGAAAACAGAAAGCCATACGTTGATAATAGATAGTCTCGTCCTCAGGTTTAAGTTCCTCTTTCTTTTTGGTTAATGCTCCCGGAACCCTGCCCAGGATTCTATGTGATACCCTGATTTCCGTGTTTCCAAAGCTCTCACCCGTAAAATAACTCCTTGCAGCCTCCTCGATCCGGTGTATGAATGTCTGGTGGCTGATTGTAAGCTGGTTATCTCCGAAACTGGGTACAATGCAGTTTCTCTCAAGTTCTTCAAGTGTAATGCCTGAAGTATTCGATTCTATGAAATTGGGATGTTCTTCCTGCTCTTCTTCAGATACGATTACAGCATCTTCGATATTAACTGCATTCATCATTCTTGTCATCATTCCGATTGTTCTTGGAATGACAGTAAGTTCATTAGTTATTGTTTCCATACTATTCTTATTTTTTAGTTGTTAATAAAATCCGATAAACGAAAAAAAGCCAAGAGGTTTATTTCTTTGCTTTTATAAATAAACTTCTTAGCTTCTTAATTCCCTTGAGTATTGATGTAGTAACCTCAAGGATTGTTATTATTACGTCCTGACCCTTATCATAATCCACTGTTCAAGACATTATGTTAGTTCTCAGTCACCGCCGCATCCACAGCTTCGACTTTACCCGTGGCGGATTTTTTCTTTCCCAATCTGCCACCATACTTCTCGGCAAGCTCGATCAATACGGAGCCTGCCACGATGATCTCCGCTACATTTGCGGCGATCTTCAATGCTTTTACCAAATTTCCCATTTCTCTAATTTTCAATTGTTTGTTATTACGTTTCTATTCTCTTATATATTATTCTCACATATAAGGCTTTGAAGGATTCAAGAAAGGGGAAGAAAAAAAAGAAAAGCCGTCATCAAACCTCCTCGATCTGACTTGACTTTCCGATAGACTGCATACTTTGGGTAATCAAGACTAAAGCTGTGAAAACTACTCGTACCGTTGCTATCCCTCGAATTAAAGTTCTAACCATCATCTGAAATTAGATTTAACCCGGAAAATTACTTTTTATAACGCTTGAAGCTACGCACCTTATCTTAATGGTGCTGAATAATGCTCCAAGCTATTTTCTCATATATAAGGGTTTGGAAGGTTTCAGGAGGGAGGAATGAACGGCCATACTTTTGATATATAAATGAAAGGTCCGCAAACAAAAATCCGGGCGCTCTGTTATATCCGGATAAAGGAGCATTGTATGGAGAGAACAGAACTGACTGAGGCTATAAGAAAAGTCTGTGAGATACAAAACGATATCAGAATAGACATGAGGGTGAGAGGTAAGAACTGGTACTTTGATGCCGCATACATATTTCTCGGAGAGAAAGAAGTGTATGTGACGGATGCATTATATATAATAAGCATAGACGAACTGGACACTGAGTCATTGAACAGAATATATCAAAAGATTGTTCTAAAATAGATTTCCCTTATAGTTGAATAAATTGACGCAATAAAAGCAGTGGTTCGTGGAGAATAGCTGCTTTTTCACTATAATCCGTATTATTTTGGAGGTCTTGAGTTTTTTGCCTATCTTTGTAGTAACCCATATATCAGACCATTATGAACAGCAATAATAAAAACCAGATAATCCGTTTTGACTGGGCGATGAAACGTCTGCTCAGGAACAAGGCAAACTTCAGTGTCCTTGAAGGCCTGCTCACCACGTTACTGGGTGAGAGGATCATTATCCAGAGGCTTCTTGAGAGCGAGAGCAATCAGGAGGACGAATATGACAAGTATAACCGTGTGGATATGCTTGCCGAGAACTCCAAGGGGGAGCTGGTATTGATAGAGGTGCAGAACAATAATGAATATGCCTACTTCCAGCGTATGTTGTTCGGTACTTCCAAGCTGGTCACTGAATATATCAACAGAGGGGAGAGCTATGACAAGGTCCGTAAAGTATACAGCGTCAATATAGTCTACTTCTCCCTAGGACATGGCAGGGACTTCGTTTATCATGGAAAGACGGAATTCAGGGGTATCCACACTAATGATCTTCTTGAACTCACCCCGTTCCAGAAACAGACATTCAAGGTGGATACGGTAAGTCAGCTATATCCTGAATATTATATCCTGAAAGTGAACGGTTTTAATCAGGTAGCAAAAAGTCCCCTGGAAGAATGGATCTACTATCTTAACACTGGAGAAATACCTTCCACTGCCACAGCTCCCGGTCTTGAGGAGGCTCGTGAGAGATTAAAGTTGGATAGTATGACTAAAGATGAACTTGCCGCTTACTACCGTCACTTGGATAATATTGTAATCCTTCGTGATAATATCAATACTGAACGTGAAGAAGGAAGGGCGGAAGGGATTGAAGAAGGAGAAAGAAAGAAAGCTATCGAAGTCGCCCGTTATCTAAAGTCATCAGGAACTGCAATGGAATTAATTATTGGAGCTACAGGATTGTCTAAAGAAGAGATTGAAAAACTATAATATAAACTTTTTACATAGTATTTAGGAGGAACTATACAATGGATTACGTATGGTTCCTCTTTTCGTTTATGAAACAAGTAATCTACACACAGTAATAAAAGTATCAAGTCCCAATCTAATCAAGAAATAAGTTCATTTTTTATGGTATTTAACAGGAACAGGTTAAATGAATATAAAAGACAGGGGGAGTAAAAGGGGGAGTATCTGATTTTCACAAAAGAAAAACCGCTGAAAATCAGCGGTTTTCAAATCCATTCGTGGAGCTGGAGGGAGTCGAACCCTCGTCCAAACGAGGAAGCCATACGCTTTCTACATGCTTATCTTCGCCTAAATTTTCGAGTATAAGCAGGACCGAAGCCACCAACTTATACCTTATCCTCTAAATTTTCGTAAGAGACACGAGGCGGATCTCTAACTATTCCCGATTTTACTGCACCACTTGATCAAACGCTTCGGAACAAGAGCTTTTGAGTGATGTCTCGTTTCCACCACTTTGGCAGAAATAAAGCTAATCTACTATGATTCGATTAAGCAGCAAGAGCATAATTTTCGTTGCCAGATAAAATTTTGAAAACTGGGATTATAGTGCCAATCAACCACGCACTGCATGCTTACATACCACTTAGCCACGCTGTCAAATCCAGTCAACCCCGTACTGGTAACTCATAAAGAGATTACAAATATACACACACTTCTGTTAATATCCAATTATTTATTCATTTATTTATAGCATTTTAATGAGAACAATGTATCTTTGAAAATAATTTTTCTAATCCTAACAGATCAGACAATATGAACAAAAAATTAATGGTATTGTGTATGAGCAGTATGATACTGGGAGGCTGTATACCCTCTCCCAAGAAACAAACGGAAGCAATTACAGTTGAAGAAAATCCGAATATGATGTATATGTTGGTAGGCAGTTATGCAACTCCGGAGGAAGAAGGTATCAAGGTTTATAACTTTGATGAACAAAATGGCAACTCACAATATATCAGCGGAATAAAAGGAATATCCAACCCATCTTTCCTCATTCCTTCGGCTGATGGAGAAAGAATATATGCTGTAGGGGAGGATTCCGGAAAAAGTTCTACCGCCAATGCCATCAAATTCGATAAAGAACAAAAGAAACTAACTTTGCTTAATTCTCAACCCACTGACGGCGGTGCACCTTGTTATATAACTCTCAGCCCGTCGGAAAAATTTGTCCTGACAGCAAATTATATAGGAGGTAGCATTACCGTTTTCCCACTAGATAAAGACGGCAAATTAAAATCCGAAACACGCCTTATTTCCTTTACAGGAAATAGTCTTGACAAAGAGAGACAAACACAGCCACATTTACATTGTATAGAATTCACTCCAGACCATAAATATCTACTTGCCAGTGATTTAGGAACAGACCAGATTCATGTATTTCCTGTTAGTGAGAATGTAACTGATGGTGTATCCCATTCCTTGCTGAATGAATCCGAAGAATTTAATATAAAAGTAGAATCAGGATCAGGACCACGCCACATTTGTTTCCATCCGAACCAAAAATTCGCTTATCTGATTAATGAAATCTCAGGAAAAGTTATAGCTTTCTCTTACGACAAAGGAAAATTAAACGCCATACAATATATAGAAGCTGACACAGTGGGTGCCAAAGGTAGCGGAGATATTCACATTTCACCTGATGGAAAATTTCTATATGCATCCAACCGCTTAAAAGCAGACGGTATCGCTATTTTCTCCATAAATCAGGAAGAAGGAACATTAACAAAGACAGGTTATCAGCTGACTGGTATCCATCCACGTAATTTTATTATCAGCCGGAACGGACGATACCTGTTAGTGGCCTGCAGAGACAGCAACTCCATACAAGTATTTGAAAGAGATTCCCAAACAGGACTACTGAAAGACACAGGCAAAACAATAAAAACCAATAAACCTGTATGCCTGAAGTTTACCTTTTAAACAGGGAACATTGTTTTTAATAAAATAAACTGCTGCTTTCGTTGTATGTATTGGAAACAGCAGTTTATTTTATCAAAAACAAAACGAATCTTTATACATAAGTTTCCAAGAACTTAACATGACCTTCCACAGTCACTTTCACCTCTTTTGTTGTGGCAGGGAAAAGGATAGATTCACCGGCTTGCAATTCCAATGAGTTACCATCCCCATCAGTTACCGTACATGTACCTTCCATGCAAATATAAATTACAAACGAATCAAGTTCACTATAATCTATCGTCATATTTTCAGTCAAATCATAAACAGAAGTAGTGAAATACGGACAGGTAACCAACTCGACAGATTCATTCTGTTTCGGAGTATAATGAGTACGATAATCCTCTTCTACAGAATAATCTATGGCATCTTTTGACAATTCTGTATGCAACTCACGAGTATTGCCATTTTTATCCTTACGATTGAAATCATAAATTCGATAAGTCACATTCGAGGTCTGCTGAATCTCAGCAATAAAGCATCCGGCTCCAATACTATGGATACGTCCTGCAGGCAAGAAAAACACATCACCCGGTTGTACGGCATAATCAGCCAATGCATCACAAATAGTATTATCAGCAATCATTGCAGCATATTCATCGGGAGTAATTTTTTTACTTAATCCCGAACGCAGATGTGCTTTCCCCCCGGCATTGTCAATAACATACCACATTTCGGTCTTGCCCATCGAATTATGACGCTTCTTTGCCAGTTCATCATCCGGATGCACTTGTATAGAGAGGTCGTCACAAGCATCAATGAATTTGATCAACAAGGGAAAATTATCGCCAAAACGCTGATAATTACTTTCTCCTACCAAAGAACCTTTATATTCTTTTACCAACTGGCTCAAATTTTTGCCGGCTTCAGTTCCATTAGCAACAACAGACTCATCGCCTGGGACATTAGAAATTTCCCAACTTTCGCCAACCTGAGGCTGTTCAATATTCAGATGTTTGAACGGAATAATCTTTTCTCCACCCCAAATGGTGGATTTCAGAATGGGGTTAAATTTAAATGGATACATAGGTGTATTAATTAATAGTTTCTAGGTTTGGATACAAAAATAAGGGAATTCTATGACTTTACCGCATAGAATCCCCTAAAATTAACAGCTATGTGTGTATATTCAAAGGTGTATTAGTAGTCTGTATTATTAGGATCGAAATTAGTCCAGCCATCCAACCAATTATCATCTGTTCCAAACGCTCCGATATATTCTACTGTCTCAAAACCGCTGCTCAACAGTGCGTCATTAAATGAAGCGGCTGTCAACACAGGGCTATCTGCATCCGGCATATAATTAACACCGATATTACGCCCGTCCTTGAATTTCAACTCATTGACATCAGTCAATACTTTATTTCCTTTCTGAGTCTTGAAAAAAGTAGAAGAATAAGACTCTTGTCCAGCATCAATGATTTGCTTGTTCACGGCATCATAAAGCACATCATCATATACTTTGTTAGCATCAGAACCGACCACCGTCATACCTGCAAACCAAATATTCTCCAACTTTATGTTTCCTGCCTTCGCCATCTCAACTGTATTACCTTTCTCACCATCAATAATTAAACCGACAGGATACCCTACAGCTACTGAATTAAAGCAATTCAAACGACTGGAACGCCGGATCTGCATAGCAGACTGAAACTTACCTAAAGCTGAACCATTATTAGGATTGAAGCTACCGCCCGTAATATAGCTCTCATTATTAACAAAGTTGGCATCACGCCCCAACGGTCCGATAAAAGTGACATTACTAAATACGGCTGTCGTATAGGGTTCTATCAATGAGGCGTCTCCACAATTATCCGACTCAAAACCATTAGACTGAGAAGTATCTGCGATTCTCGGATCACGGATTGAAAGACAATATTGGACCTTACCGGAGAAGCCATTATCTGTATCAAACTCATCGTCCCATCCATTATAAGCCACTAGATATTTACAATTTACATTACCTCCAAACCATTCGTAAGAGTCGTCATTGGAATATGAAACCTGTAAATGATCAATGGTAGTTCCACTACCTACAGATCCAAAAGTTATACCATTAATTTCCTTATCTTTTTGAAAAGGATAACCAGCAAATTCCACACGTACATATCTCAATATACCTGAATTGTCAGCATCATCATTTCCTCCATGTTTAGTACGTGGACCTCCTTCAATCTGCTGGTTCAACACTCCCTGATTATTCTTGGCATTACCACAAATAATCAATCCCCCCCAATCTCCCGGTTTACGCTGGCCTTTAGGCTGTTCAGAGGTAAAAACAATCGGAGCGTCTTTAGTACCCTCGGCTATTAGTTTGCCGCCCGGTTCTACAATCAAGGCAGCCTGTGTATCTTTATCCCCTTTGATAACAGTCCCCGGTTCGATGGTCAATACCGACCCAGTCCCCACATAAATCCATCCTTTCATCAGGTAAGTTCCTTTGGACAAAGTCTGTGTACCCTTAAAAATAAACTCCTGATCTCCATTTCCTATCACGGTACCTTTGGCATTCTCTGTTTTATCATCATTAAATAACAAGTGGTCACATGTTTTAATAGCCCCCTCAGCCCCCCATACATAAGGAGCTTCGGCATTTCCACCGTTGCCATTACCGTTTCCTGTATCAGTTTCCGGATCATCACTGCTACAAGCAACCATTCCCCCCAGCATTATTGCTGAGAATACGTAAATCATAAACTTGTCAGTTCTCATTTCCATTTGTTTATTGGTTAATAATGAAAGATTCATTCTATTTTAAAACGTATAGTTAATGTTCAAATTGAAATTACGCCCTGATTTGTATTGACGGGTAATTTGCGCCACTTTTCCATGTCTAGTTTCTTCAAATTGCTTGAAAGAAACTTTCTCCGCCAACAAATCGCGTACAGCAACCTTTATTTCCAGATTACCAATTTTTTTCGAAACACTTAAATCTACTGCATTACGGGGCATTTCATAAGAATCGGGTACTCTGACTTCATTGTCTGCGGTTCCCAAACTACGGCCTACACCAATAATACGTTTACCGATACGGTTATAAAGCAATGCAGCATTCCATCCGCTATCGGCATGTTGATAGAAGAAACCGGCATTAATCAAATATGGAGATTGACCTTGCATCGGACGGTCCTTCTCTTTGGCTCCCGGCTCAAATTTCACTTTACTTTTAATTAAAGCCCCGTTCAGACTAAGACTAAAATTACGCATACCTATAAAATCCAGATTTTTGCGTATATCCACTTCTACTCCATAATTATCCGCTCCTTTGGCATTGACATACGAATAGATAAGGTCTGTACCTCCGGATACAGTATAAGTCCATTCAATAGGATTCTTAAACCTTTTATAGAAAAGAGAAACAGAAATCAGCTCTCCACTGCTGGGATAAAACTCATAACCAAAATCTAAATTATCAATATAAGCAGGCTTTAAATTATAATTACCTTGTACATTGCTGGCAAGATCAAAATCATAATATACAGAAGAAGAAACCTCCCGAAATTCCGGACGATTCACAGTACGTCCATAAGATAAACGGAACTGATGCTTATCATTCAAACGATAAGCCGCATTTACAGACGGGAAAAAGTCATCATACGTGTAAAACACACTAGTGGGGCTTTCCTCGTTTTTCTGTGTATGGCTAACCAACTCCATTCTATTATATTCAAAACGAACTCCTGCGTATACATTCAATTTGCCCAACGGAAGATTACCCCCTACATAACCAGCACTCAAGAGGTTATTGCCTTCGTAATTATTGCGCCAATCCACTTGTTCCAATAAATAAAGTCCATTCTCTCCATAATTCTTCTCTTGTAATAATTCATTAGGGACATTCATTACTTTATAAGCACCCGGCAAACCATTTTTCCAACTATAGATAAAAAAACGGGTATTATATTCACGAGCACGATGCTCCGTGTAAGCTCCAACCTTCAGGCTAGGAGTAAAAATCCCGAAAGAGAAATCGTGCTGATAATTGATGTTAGCCGACAAAATATGTTCATCCAATCGGGAAAACTCCCGATTAATCTCATTCAAGTTCTCTACTTCCAACTGATTGGTCTCCTCATTGAGTACGGTAGTATATCGACGGCGGTCCGGCATATTCCGATTGGCATAAGAATATCCAGCACTCCAATCCAACTTATCGGTATTACCCAATGTATGCTTCCCCGTAAATTGACCATTATAAGTGGTACGACTCTGATAATAATATTCCGCACTCTCTTCATAATCACTTTGTGCATCTGTTCCCTTACGGTAAGTATAGCGGTCTTTCCCTAATTGATTAAAAATATTCTTAAACTCATAGCGACTGTTACCACTGGCAGGTATATAAGTAAAATTCAGCATAGTTCCTATACGAACACTATGATTATATTGGTCATCTATACTTTTACGTAAATAATTAGAACAATCGTGAGTCATATCATAAGCACCAAACAAATTGTTATCCATATCCAGATATGTCCTATAGCTATTGCTATAGTTCACTGTTCCTAATATAGCCAAAGTACGTCCGCTACTATCCACCCAGCGACGGCTGAAATTCATATTCAGGCTAAGATCTGCCAAGGGCCTACGATCTTTAACGGTCCAGTCATTATTTAACCCATTATTTAATAAATCATAGCCATTGTTCATCGGACTAAGCACAGCATTGATTCCACCTTTCAAGCTACGAAAGCCATTATCGAAACCTAGAAAATCTGTGCCACTTCCTTTATTATACAGAAACTTTTTAAAATGAGTCTGATCATTTAAACTAGTTCCAACCGAAATAGTAAACAGATTACTGCTAGGAACATCTTTGGTATTCACTAAAATAAAACCACCACTGAAATCAGCCGGATATTCCGGTGCAGGCGATTTCACTACCAACATATTATCCAACTGCGACGATGGAATAATATCGAAAGAGAAAGCACGCGCATCGGCTTCAGAACTAGGTACGGCACTATTATTAATCCACACATTATTATACCGTTGTGAAAGCCCACGTACCATAACGAATTTCTCCTCAATTATACTGATACCCGGTACACGGCGAATCACTTCCGAAGCATCTTTATCTTGCGTCTTGGTAATCTGCTGGGCAGAAACTCCCGTTTGCATAACCAAGCTAGTACGTTGTTGGGTAATAATAGCATTCTCCGTATTCTTTTTAGCATCCGCTACAACCACAACTTCTCCTAATTGTTGATTATCCTGTTCTAGTTCTACTTTTATTTCGAACATGCCGTTTATTGTAACCTCAACAGTCTGTGTACAATAAGACACATAAGATATAATAAGCTTGTACGTTCCATTTCTTAATCCCGCAAGTTCGAAATTACCATCCACATCAGTAATAGTTCCTGTATTTGTACCACTTAACTGTACAGCAGCACCAATAAGTGGCTCTTTAGTCGCTTTATCTGTTACAGTTCCTCTCAAAGCAGCCGCCTGTACAGTCAATACCAACATCAAGAGAATTATCATAAGGCTAATGCCTTTCATCTGAGCTTTCATCATACTTTTACCTTGTTATTTTTCCGATGGCAAAGATCAGATAAAAGCATTACATGTATAATACATCTGCATGATACTCCTTTTGCGTATTTATTTCAATGACGTTTCATTGCATTTTGTTGAAAAAGCTCCTACCTTTACAAATAAATTGTAAAATAGAAAAAGAATATGAGAAGTTTTGCATCTGACAATAATTCAAGTGTACATCCCCGCATCATGGAAGCGTTAATGAAGGCCAATAACGGACATGCACTTGGCTATGGAGATGATCCATGGACAGAAGAAGCCGCCCACAAAGTGAAAGAACAATTTTCACGTCCATGTGAAGCACTGTTTGTTTTTAATGGCACAGGCAGTAATACTATGGCGCTGCAAATAATGACCCGTCCTTACCATATTATCTTCTGTGCCGACACAGCTCACATTGCTGTAGATGAATGTGGTGCCCCCAGTAAAGCGACTGGCTGTTTCATGCGCACAATTCCTACTCCGGATGGCAAACTGACTCCGGAATTACTAAAACCATTTATGGTTAACTTTGGTATAGAACACCATTCTCAGCCCGGAGCAATTTACCTAAGTCAATGTAGTGAATTAGGAACAATTTATAAACCAGAAGAAATATGCACATTGACAGAATTTGCACACCGGCATGGACTGTTTGTGCATATGGACGGTGCCCGTATCTCTAATGCCGCGGCAGCATTGGGAATGAGTCTTGATGATATATCAGGAGCTTGCGGAGTTGACACATTGACTTTGGGAGGAACAAAGAACGGACTGATGGGAGCCGAATGTGTAGTGATTTTCAATCAGGATTTGATAAAGGAAGCACGTTATGCCAGAAAACAATCTTGCCAATTGGCCAGCAAAATGCGTTATATCTCTTGCCAGTTCACAGCCTTCCTTGAAGATAACCTATGGTTAACATGCGCACAACATGCCAACGCAATGGCGCAACGCTTGTACAAGAAACTTTCCACAATGCCTGATATAAAGTTTACCCAAACAGTGGAGAGCAACCAATTATTCTTCATCATGCCGCGTGAAAAAGAAGATAAGCTACAAGAATATTATCATTTCTACTTTTGGAACGAAACCATAGGAGAAATGAGACTTGTTACCTCTTTCGATACAACAGAAGAAGATGTCGACAAACTGATAGCTTGCATAAAGACTCTATAATCATCTCCCGGTTCTCTATCAGGGCAGGCCTTCAGACCTGCCTGTTCTATTTCCAGTCCCTATTCCAAGGCATAAGTACCCGGTGAGGGTTTCCGGACCTGCCCCTGCCGGAGAAAAGACATGGCGGAGCCTTCCGGACAGTTCCGTGGGAAAGGTATCCACACCCACGGGAAAGATAAGGTTTTTAACTAATTCCCCCAAGTTTTCAAACTGAGCCGAAAAAACGGTAGAGGCCACATTTCATGCGTGCGTATACAAAAAAAAAGCCTCCGGAACTTCTTCAAGTCCGGAGGCTTCAATCAAAACGGCGGC
>OHDA01000183.1_pt1 | contig 42216 bp, 34 predicted proteins | sample 1566881 | NCBI WGS metagenome assembly OHDA01 (sample SAMEA3879585, study PRJEB24766) | human gut metagenome | biome: human-associated habitat; feature: feces | place: USA | collected 1985/1987
GTTATCGGAGCAGTTGCAGGAAGCTGTCACAAACATCGAGGGCAGCATAGATGAAATCGAATGGGACGATCTGACCGAGGAACAGAATAATGAGAGCATCCCTGCAGATCCGTCCGTGAAGAATTACAGTTATACCGTTGTGGATGACGGTGTGTATTACAGGGAAAATTCCATGATGAAGCCTGTGGACGTACCGGAAACCACAAAACAGCGTATCAAGGGCATGGTGCAGATCCGTAACTGCACACAGGAATTGATCGACTTTCAGCTTGATGAGTACCCGGAAAGCATGATAAAAGATAAGCAGGCAGAATTGAACCAGCTTTATGATGCGTTCTCTAAAAAATATGGTCTGCTCAATGCCACTGCAAACAAGAGGGCTTTTAATCAGGATGCAAGTTACAGCCTGTTAAGTTCACTGGAAAAATTAGACGATGAGGGCAACTTTAAAGGTAAGGCGGATATGTTTACCAGGCGTACCATAAAAAAGCAGGGAGTGGTCACAAGCGTGGACACGGCAAGCGAAGCACTGGCGGTATCACTGGGAGAAAAAGCAAGAGTAGACCTTGCCTATATGTCGGAACTTTCCGGCAAAAGCGAGGAGGAAGTGACAAAGGAGCTTGCCGGAGTCATTTTTCAAAATCCGGTGACGGAAAAATGGGAAACCGCAGACGAATATTTAAGCGGAAATGTCAGGGAGAAACTTGCTACTGCAAAAGTATTTGCCGAAAACCGCCCGGAGTATGCGATCAATGTGAGTGCGCTGGAGAGGGTGCAGCCGAAAGAACTGGACGCAAGTGAGATCGAGGTGCGGATCGGGGCAACATGGATTGACACAAAGTACATTGAGGACTTCATGCGTGAAACCTTTCAGACACCGGACTATCTGTTTGACCGTAACATTGTGGGCATACAGTATTCCGATGTGACCGGACAGTGGAATGTAAAGGGAAAAAATGCAGACAGGGGCAATTCCCTTGTCAACATGACCTATGGAACCGGCAGGGCAAATGCCTATAAAATTTTGGAGGATTCCTTAAATCTGCGTGATACCCGTATTTTTGATACGATTGATGAGGATGGATATGAAAAACGAGTCTTAAATAAAAAGGAAACCATGCTTGCCAGCCAGAAACAGGAAGCCATCAGGGAAGCCTTTAAGGACTGGATATTCCGTGATCCTGACCGCAGGCAGGTGCTTTGTAAAAAATATAATGAAATATTCAATTCCACCAGACCGAGGGAATATGACGGTTCGCATCTGAAATTCCCCGGCATGACACCGGACATCGCACTCCGCCCGCATCAGCTTAATGCAGTGGCACATCAGTTGTATGGAAATAATACGCTGCTTGCCCATTGTGTGGGTGCGGGAAAGACCTTTGAAATGATTGCTGCGGCAATGGAGAGCAAACGGCTTGGGTTGTGCCAAAAGAGCCTATTTGTCGTGCCGAACCATCTGACGGAGCAGTGGGCAGGCGATTTTTTAAGGCTTTATCCGGGTGCAAATATCCTTGCAGCCACCAAAAAAGACTTTGAGCCAGCCAACCGGAAAAGGTTCTGTTCCCGTATCGCAACCGGGGAATATGATGCCGTTATCATCGGTCACAGTCAGTTTGAAAAAATCCCGCTTTCTGTTGAACGGCAGACTGCGATCATAGAAAAACAGATTGCAGAGATCGAGATTGCCATAGAAGTAGCAAAGGCAGAAAAAGGGGAGCGTTATACCATCAAACAGATGGAAAAAACAAAAAAATCCTTGAGTACAAGGCTTGCAAAATTGAATGACAGTTCCCGCAAGGATAATGTCGTTACCTTTGAGCAGTTGGGCGTGGACAGGCTGTTTGTGGACGAGTCGCATTGGTACAAAAATTTGTTCCTTTATACAAAAATGAGGAACGTTGCGGGCATTGCGCAGACGGAAGCACAGAAGTCCTCGGATATGTTTGCAAAGTGCCAGTACCTTGACGAGCTGACAGGTGGAAAAGGCGTTACTTTTGCAACAGGTACTCCGATTTCCAACAGTATGACAGAGCTTTATACCAATATGCGATACCTTCAGTATGGTACGCTGCAGAAGCTGGGACTTGGTCATTTTGACAGTTGGGCATCATCCTTTGGCGAAACACAGACCGCCATAGAGCTTGCACCGGAGGGAACAGGATACCGGGCAAAAACAAGGTTTGCGAAATTCTTCAACCTGCCGGAATTGATTGCACTTTTTAAGGAGAGTGCAGATATTCAGACACCGGATATGCTAAACCTTCCTGTGCCGGAAGCAGAATATGAAAATGTGGTGTTAAAGCCGAGTGAATACCAGAAGGATATGGTGGCTTCCCTTGCAGAACGAGCCGAAGCAGTGCGTGACAGAATGGTACAGCCCCATGAGGATAATATGCTGAAAATCACCAATGACGGCAGAAAATTAGCACTGGATCAGAGGCTTATCAACGACATGCTTCCTGATGATGAAAATTCAAAGGCTGCTACTTGTGTGGAGAAAGCATTTGAAATATGGGAGCAGACAAAGGAACAGAAGTCCACGCAGCTTATTTTCTGCGATTTGTCAACGCCGAAGGGAGATGGTACTTTTAATGTATATGAAGATATCAAAAAGAAACTGATGGAAAAGGGAGTGCCGGAGAATGAAATTGCCTTTATCCATGATGCAAATACGGAGCTTAGGAAAGCGGAGCTGTTCGGAAAAGTAAGAAGCGGACAGGTTCGCTTTTTGCTTGGTTCCACGCAGAAAATGGGAGCCGGAACCAACGTGCAGGACAGACTCATCGCATTACATCATCTGGATGTACCGTGGCGTCCTTCTGATATAGAACAGCAGGAAGGACGTATTTTAAGACAGGGAAACCAGAATGACAAAGTAAAGATATTCCGGTATGTGACGGAAAATACTTTTGATGCGTATATGTGGCAGATTTTGGAGAATAAGCAGAAGTTCATCAGCCAGATCATGACCAGTAAATCACCAGTCAGGGCTTGTGAAGATGTGGATGATACGGCACTGTCCTATGCGGAAATAAAGGCACTTGCCACAGGCAATCCGTACATTAAAGAAAAAATGGATCTGGATGTGCAGGTGAGTAAGCTGAAACTCTTAAAGGCAAACCATACCAGTCAGATTTACCGTCTGGAATCCGATATTGCAAAGAATTTCCCGGTACAGATCAGTGCATTGAAAGAGCGGATTGCCGGGATGCAGGTGGATTCGCAGGTAGTAAAAAGCGTGGATTTACAGGATAATGACACATTTGCCATGACAGTAGGAAATGTCCTTTATGAAGATAAGAAAGAAGCAGGCGAGGCATTGATTGCTGCCTGTGCAGGACTAAAAACCGTTAGCACCGGCGGAAAGGTCGGGGAATATCATGGGTTTACGTTATCTGCTTCCTACAATATGTTTTCCAATGCGTTTGAACTGACGATCAAAGGAAAATGCTCTTATAAGCTGGAGATTGGAAAAGACCCGGTAGGAAATATGCAGCGTATCCATAACACCCTTTCTTCCATTGACAGGAAGCTGACGGAAAGCGAACAGAAACTGGAAACCGTACAACAGCAGCTTGCGACTGCACAGGAAGAGGTAAAGAAACCATTCCCGAAAGAAGCAGAGCTGAATGAAAAGATGGAACGGTTATCCGAGTTAAATGCGTTGCTGAACATGGATGAAAAGGGTAATGAGACGATTATGGCAGATGAGGATATTGGCAGAGAAGGAAGCAGCACAGATAGCAGGGATGCTGTAGAAGAAAAAGAACTTCCGGAAACAGCAGACAGAATCCATAAGCCATCTATTCTGGAACGCTTAAAGCAGGAGAAGGCACAGCAGAATACGGCGGAACAGCCACCTGTACAGAAAACTGCAAAGAAAAAACACGAACAGGAGTTATAAAAGATTTCCCGTCAGAGTTTTCTCTGGCGGGGACATAAAATGGAGGGTTTGTTTATGGCAAATAATATAGAAAAACAGTTAAAAGAAATATCGGAACGGCTGGAGCAGGGAGTAAAAGAAATCTTTACTTCGGAGAGATATACAGAATATCTGAATACCATGTCCAAGTTCCATAATTACAGTTTTAATAACACCCTTCTGATCACCATGCAGAAACCGGAGGCTATTCTGGTGGCAGGGTATCAGGCGTGGCAGAAGAAGTTTAACCGCCATGTAAAGAGAGGGGAAAAAGGAATCCAGATCATCGCACCGGCACCCATCCGTGAGAAACAGGAGATTGAAAAGATTGACCCTGTAACAAAAGAGCCAGTGATCGGGGATGACGGTCAGCCGGAAACAGAGATTGTGGAGATGGTCATTCCAAGGTTTCGTGTGACAACAGTATTTGATGTCAGCCAGACAGAGGGAGAGCCGATTGCAGAACTGGAAGTACCGGAACTTACCGGGAGCGTACAGTTTTATGACACGTTCATGGAAGCATTGCAGAACATTTCCCCTGTGCCAATCCGCATGATGCAGATAGAAGGGGAAGCAAAGGGGTATTACCATCAGACAGAAAAGTATATCGCAATTCAGGAAGATATGAGCAATCTCCAGACCATGAAAACCGGAGTCCATGAGGTGAGCCACGCATTGCTGCATGACCGGGAGGTAATGGATGCGGAAGGAGTCTTAAAAGACCAGACAACAAAGGAAGTGGAAGCAGAAAGTATTGCTTATATTGTCTGCAACCATTTTGGTCTGGATACTTCAGAATATTCGTTTACCTATATCGCCAGCTGGTGCGAGAGCAGGGATATGAAGGCGTTGAAAGCATCAATGGATACCATCCGAAAAACATCGGCAGAGATCATTGAGAATATCGAGGCACAGATGTACGAGTTGGAAATGGAAAGACCAATCCGGGATACCTTCCATAAGGAAGATTTGATTCTGCATCTTTCGGGCAGCATGGGTTCCGAGTTTACTTATGATCTGATCGAAAATATGAGCAGGGAACAGTTAGAACAGAATGTGGGTGAATACGTCCGCCTTCTGGAAAGTGGTGAGATAGAGGAAAATGAGAAACCACTGGAAAGTTTTCTGGAAGAAAAAGGTGCTGCCGTCACACCACTCTATGACAGCAGTGGGCACGGAGAGAACTATCCGATTGATTTTTATGATGTGGAATATGATGCGGACACAGGCGTTACTTCTTTTTCTGACCTTTCTCCGAAAGATCAGGCAGAGATGTTGGTGCAAAAAGCAGAGTTTCCAAGAAATATTTTTTCGGAAAATGAAAAGGCATTTGTAAATGAATATGCAGAAACCTTCCCCGGACAGGTGGAAAGACTGAATGACCTGGTATGGGATATGAGGGAATCTTACGATGAAGCCGGTTCAAAGCTGGTGTATGAAGTGATCCAGGCAGCAAGGGCAAACTTCCCAGTGAAGGAACCGGAGATTGCAGAAGAAACAGCCATGCAGTATGCCCACCGTCTGATTGAAACGGCAGAAGCTGCAAATACAGGAAATTTCACAGATTCCCAGAGAAATCTTATTGTGAATTTTGCATATAAGATGGACGACAAAGACGAAGTGCTTGGACTGGTGAACCGTATGATGACTGCAATCCGCAGAACGGGAAGTGAATATACGAGAAGCCTTATGAATGAAACACAGGCACAGATTGACAATTTCCCAGATGGCATGATCGGTTTTACAGAAATGCACGAAGCAGGAATCCGACTGGAACACATGTATCCTCTTGAAAAAAACAGGGCAGTAGAATTGTATCGTGAGGGTGCGGAAGTTTTTCTCTTACATGGAAATCCAGACAATCCAGAGCAGGCAGGACAGATTCTTGCAGAAACAGAAAATGCAATCCTGGGACATGACGGTATTTTTGGTATCACGGAAGCAGAATGGGAAGTACATAAAGAAAGAGAAGCAGCTGCCGCCAGACAGGAAAAACTGGAACAGGATAGTGCAGAAAAGATTGATGAGACACTTCTTCTGCATGGAGAAAGCAGAAGGTTTGCTATTTATCAGATGGATAGTGGAGATGAGCATACTTATCAGTTTATGGGAATAGAATCCGCAAAGAGTCTGGGCTATACCATTGACGGAAAGGATTACCGGATGGTTTATGCAGCACCGTGGATGCCAACGATCACGTTAGACAATATATTTGAACGCTTTAACATTGACCGACCGGAAGATTTCCGTGGTCATTCCTTATCGGTAAGTGATGTGATCGTGATAAACAGGGGTGCAGAGATCACAGCCTATTATGTAGATTCTTTTGGATTTCAGAAACTTCCGGAGTTTGTCCAGCAGAGAATGAACATACTGGAACATAATTCCGTCAGGGCATATCCGCCAGTTTATAAAGGAACATTGGAACAGGCAATGGGAGAACGGGATGTGGATGCTTATCTGGATTCCAGAAAGTTAAACCTGGACTGTAAGAAAGCAATCGAAGAAGCCATCCGGGAGAATTTTGACGGGCTGCACTTAAAGCAGGATGCGGCAAAAGAAGTCGTGGAACGCTTTGGGGAAGAACGTATGAATTTTGTTATGGCAAACACCATCCGTGAACTTTCCCATGATGGAAGATTTTCCAGACAGAACAAAGACTGGGCGGAGCATATCGAAGTCCCGGAAAATGTCAGCCGGGGTAGAAATCTGAACCTGGATTATGTGATCGAAAGCCACCCGGCAGTTTTAGATGGGTTTATCGACATGGCAAGAGCTGAGATCCGGATGCAGAGGATAGAACAGGCGATAGGAGAAAACGAAGTGACGATCACAGCAGAGACAAGAGGATATGAAGCAGAAGGACATAACGGGACATGGCATACGGTTGATGAAAAGGAATATGCGGGGGAGAAGTTCTTCTTAATGGAACATGATGAATTTGGCTCCGATGTGGCAGGGATTATCGTAGCAGAAAATGGACAGCTTGTAGCGGAGGATTTATGGAATGGGTTTGATGCAGGAGCGTTAGAAGCTGTATCAGAATATTTGCAGGAAAATGGAACAACACTTTATGACTTGACGGAATTCCCGAAAGATTCTGTTGTAACCCTGCGGAGTGGACAGACACTTACAATCGAAGAAATACAGGCAGTACAGAAAGACATATGGGAAGAAACGATGGCAGGAAAAAATGAATTGGGAACAGATGTCCGGTTTAATTTTCATGCAGTCAGTGAGGTGCAGCTGCCGGAAGGCATAAAGTTAAAAATGCCAGAGATTCATTACGTTGATAATTTTTATGTGATGGAAGATGTAAATGCAGAGGGTGTAGTAAAAGTAAACCGGTATGAATCACTGGATGAAGCGATGCAGGAATATTTACGCCTGCCAAATCATCAGGAAAAAGTGCTTGGTATCCAGAATACGGAAACGATGCAGGAAAGCATGGATTTTATCCGATGTGAAAACGGAATAGATCAGCTGACCCATGCATATGAACAGATCGGAGGGTGGCTGAATCCGGAAATATATGAAGCGGTAAATAAAATAGAAAATATGCTGGACTGGAATGAGGTACAGATTGCATATCAGATTGGAAAACAATACTTTACAATCCAGACTGCTGAAGATGGCTATGATTATACATTTTACAATGAAGATTATCAGGAGGATGATGGAGGAATCTATGACAATCCGACAATTTATGTAGATGAAGCTGCCAGTGATATTTTGGAAGATAAAGGGTACTCATTGGAAGACGCAAAAGTAGTGGATTATGAAGAACTGATGGCAGATGTGGAAGAAGTTCAGGAAGAACAGATGCAGCGGATACAATTAGAAAAAAACTGCCCAGCAAGTATTTTTGAAGGATTTCGCAGGGAAGAAGCAATGCAAACCTATGAAGGAATCGCAATGCAGTTTATCAGGAGTAAAGGGTATCTGACCATACAGGCAACAGAAGAAGGATATTCGTTTATTTTTTATGACTCTGATCTGCATGAAATCCAGAGTGGTGATTACGATAATCCAGACGCATCCATTCAGGAAGCTGCTTATGAAATCCTTAAAAGTGAAAGAATGGATGACCTGGAATGTGTCAAAGTGGATTATAAAGAATTTGAAGAAATGACGGTCCAGCACTCTAAGGATTTATTGCAGGAGGGGGAACTTCGTGCGACTTCTGAGATTGGAAGAAATGAACTGGCATTAAATAGCCTGAGCAGGGCAGAAGTTGAAAGAGGTGTCCTGTATCATGCACAGGCAGTATTAGAAGATATGGGAATGGAACAGGAGGTAGAGCTGCTTGCTGCAAGAGTGTATGGTTCCAGAAGCAGACAAGACCTCTACCGGGAAGATTCTGACCTTGATGTAGTGCTTTCTTATCGTGGCAATATCCGTGAAGACAGTTTCTTCAATGAATTAAATGCTCATGGTATAGCAATGGCAGGCATTAAGGTGGACATCAATCCTATCGCAGAAAAAAGAATCACTCTGGCAGAATATATGAAGGAAGCAGATGCTTACCTTGATCAGCAGGAGATTAAAAAGCTGGCGGTGGATTTAGATAATTTCAGCTATGAATATGACACTTACGAATATAAAGATACCGTTGAGAACAGGGAAGAACAGGTGGAGAAAATCACAGAGGACATTCTGAATAAGAAAACAGAGTGTTTAAAGGACTGGCTGGTTGAAGTATCTGAAGAATCCGATATAGACAGCGATGTTATAACTGCCCGTTCTTTACTTTCCCGTCTGGAGGACGCAGAGAGATTTTCTATCTTTGACAAACAGCCAGAGCAGGAACAGCCAGAAGCCACGATCAGTTTTTATGTCGCAGAGTGCATGGAGTTTCCGGTCATGGGAGAGTACCATAATAACCTTACTCTGGAAGAAGCAATCAAAATCTATGAAAGTATTCCGGCAGAACGCCTGCATGGGATTAAAGGAATCGGATTTGATCTGCAAGATGGTGATGAAGATTATTCCGGGGAATATGGACTCATGAGTGGAGACAGGATAGACAGGGATCTGATTGATATGATTCCACATTATAAGGAGAGTCCATTGGTACAGAAAGCAATCAACGATATGGAAAAATATCTGAATGAGAAACATGGAAAAGTGCAGGAAGCAGAACAGACCGTGGAAGTGAAACAGGAAGTTTCGGAAACACCAGTCAAGAAAGAATCCGTATCAGTAGAACCGAACCAGACGCAAAAGAAAGAGCCTGTAAAGGGCGAAAAAGGAGAACTGAAAAAATCTGTGCTGCAGTCGTTGAAAAAGTTTCAGGCAAGGGCAAAAGCACAGGAACAGAAAAATAAAGAAGCAGAAAAAACCAAAGCACATAAGAAGGGGGATGTAGAATTATGATGGATCTGGCAATGAACTTTGATACAGACGAATGCTTAGTGACCGCAATGTTTGATAAAGGCAACCGAAATGATACGATGGAAACTATCGACAATATCATTCCATTTCTGAAAGGGGATGCGGATATGATCGGGCTTGTCTGCAATACCATAAGAAAGCTGTTCTGCATGAGTGATGAAGGCTATGAAATTTTTCTTATGGATCTGGAAGATTATAAAGCGGATTTGGAAGATAATTATAAAAAATAGAGAATATTTTGTGTGAATTAGTGTTAGATAGAATTTATTTAAATTGGAGAAAGTAGCCAATCCGATTGAGAAACTGGCACATATTATTAATATGATAAATTTTATTATTGGCTTTTAAATTTCACAATGCATCATAGTAAAATAAAGCGAGTATGTAAAAGAGCAGTGTAATTAATGATATAATAAAAAGTAAGAAAAATATTTTTGACTATCTTTTTGTACAATTTATTCGTTATATATAATAGAAAGTGCTTTCAGTAGAAAAAGGAGGAAAGAAGTGGATGCAGATTTTCTTTTGATTCACAAAATGAAAAATGGTGATGAAGAAGCTATAGAGGTATTCGTAAAAAAATACTATTCAACTATACGGAATTATTGTCGATTACATACATACACAGACTGTGATGCAGAAGATATTACTCAAGCAACATTTGAACACTTTTTTCGATCATTTAGATCGTATCATCATTTGGGAAAGACTGCTAATTATTTGTATGTGATTGCTCGAAATTTATGTCGGGATAGTTATAAGAAAAAAAGAGATATTGTGATGGAAGCGTTACCAGATAAGGGGGAAAATCCAATTGCTGTAATTGAGAATAAAATAGATATAGAAGAATCAATAAAAAAACTTCCAGAAGATTTGCAGGAAGTAGTTATTCTACATTATTTTCAGGATTTGAAATTAAAAGAAGTAGCAGATATTATTGGCATAGGACTTCCTCTTGTAAAATATAGGATAGGAAAAGCAAAAGAATTGTTGAGTGTTTATCTGGGGGATAAGAAATGATGATGACAGTTGATGAAAAATTGCATGCGTATGCAAAAAATCAGAAGGATAGAAATATAGATGAGAAAAAATTACAACAGACCATTATAAAATCGAAAGAAGCATATTGGGATGGAGAAATCGAAAGAAATATGTCATGGTTAGAATTTTTATATCAGCAAGCTTCGTATATACAGAAGCACTGGTGGTTTGCTCAAGGGGCAGTATTACTAATCCTTTGGATGACAATGTTCTTATCAGACAGTAGTATTTATACAAGGCGCTGCATGGGGATTTTGGCACCGAGTTTTGTAATATTGATACTTCCGGAACTCTGGAAAAATAGAAGCAATGGGGCTATGGAAGTAGAAGGTGCAACATTTTTTTCCATAAAGAATATATATGCCGCACGAATGCTACTCTTCGGCATGGTAGATGTTTGTCTATTGAGTGTGTTTTTGATAACCAGCACTTTTGTGTTACAGATTGCATTTATGGATATCTTAATACAATTTATTTTGCCAATGAATGTGACATGCTGCATATGTTTTCGATTACTTTGCAGTAAAGGAGATGATTATGTATCTTCCACATTATTTTCCTGTCTGATTTGGATCGCTGTTTGGACGCTTGTAGTTCTCAAAGATAGTATTTATGAGCATATATCTACATCAATATGGTGTGGAATGATGATATTATCTGTTTTATATTTGTGTTACAGTATTTGGCGAGTATGGAAATGCAGTGAAAGATATTACGAGAGTAATGGGGCAAGTGTATAAGACTATTATGGTGTCAATTACGAGAAATCACACAACGGTCGTAATCAGAGAAATGTGAGGAATTTGATTATGGAATTAGAATTGAAAAAATTAACAAAAGAATTTCAGGGATTTAAAGCAGTTGATGATATCACGCTGACGATGAGTAATGGAGTTTATGGGCTTCTTGGTGTCAACGGTGCTGGAAAAACAACGCTGATGAGAATGCTCTGCACACTTATTAAACCTACTTCGGGAAGCATATTATGTGATGGAAAAGATATTTTTGCATTGGATGGCGAATATAGGAGAATTCTTGGTTATTTACCTCAAGAATTTGGATTTTATCCGGAGTTTTCGGTTCATGATTATTTAATGTATATTGCGTCAATTAAAGGAATGCGAATAAGTATTGCACGAAAGCGTGTAACAGAACTTCTGCGGCAGGTTGGGTTGGCTAAAATGCAGAATAGAAAAATGAAAAAATTGTCTGGAGGAATGAAACGCCGTGCAGGGATTGCCCAAGCTATGCTAAATAACCCAAAGATTTTGATCCTCGATGAGCCTACTGCAGGTCTGGATCCGAATGAAAGGATACGTTTTCGAAATCTGATCAGTGAATTGTCACAGGATCGTCTCGTGCTATTATCAACACATATTGTGTCGGATATTGAATACATTGCCAACCAGGTGTTATTGATGAAAGATGGAAAGATTAGCCATTCAGGAACACAAGAAGAGATTATTCAGTCAGTACCAGTAAAAGTATGGAGTTGTGTAGTTGCAAATAATGAAGTTGAAATGTGGCAAAAACAGTTTAAAGTCTCAAATATGAAAACACTTTCGGATGGAATAGAATTACGCATTTTGTCTGAAAAATCTCCACACTATAATGCGAAAGAGGAAACGATGACTTTGGAGGACATATTCTTATATTATTTCGGAGAGAAAACAGGTGATGATTATGACGTATTATGAAATAAAAAAAGTTTTTTCAAAAAAAGGAAGTAAGGTTGCGCTGATATTTATTTTTATTGTAATTTCAGTAGTCTTGTCTTTTATCATCGGGGATAATAAATATGTGAATCGTAATGGTGATGCGGAAAGTGGAATATCGGCTATGTTAAAGGTTCGTGAGTTGAAAAAAGAATGGTCAGGAGAACTGACAGAGGATGTGCTTAGAAAAATTATTGAAGAAAATGTCAGGATTTCACAGACACCGGAAGCTAAGTCGAATGATTTTAGACAGAATGATATAGCATATAGTCAAAGACAGGGTTTCATGGATATAAGGGATTTACTAAATTGTGATTATGGAGAGTTTAACGATTATAATTATTATCTGGCAGATTCTCTTTCTCCTGATGAAGCAGTAGATTTTTATTCTAATCGTATCAAAAATTTGAAAAATTGGTTAGAAACTGATGGAAAGGATCAGTTTTCTGAAAAGGAAAAAAGTTATTTAATAAGAGCGTATGAAAAAATGAAAACCCCTTTATATTATGATTATCAAGCGGGATGGAAAAACTTATTTCAATATTCACCCTCAATAATTATGATTTTGACATTGGTATTAGGTTTCCTTTGTGCAGGTATTTTTTCAGGTGAATTTCAGCTGAAAGCGAATGCAGTTTTTTATTCTTCTTATTATGGCAGAAATAAGGCTGTATGGGCAAAAGTGAAAGCAGGAGCAATCATAATAACGGCTATTTACTGGGCGGTTATGTTGTTATACACTATGCTTGTTTTGGGAATTCTTGGTGTAGACGGAGCAAATTGTCCCATACAGTCTAGTATGAGTGGGTGGAAGAGTATTTATAATATCACGAATGCTCAGGAATATATTTTGATAGTTCTTGGTGGATATCTGGGATGTTTATTTATGCAATCTCTAACTATGTTGGTTTCTGCGAAGACAAACTCATCAGTAATAGCGGTAATCGTGCCTTTTATTTTGATTTTTCTTCCATCATTTTTATCAGGAACAAGTCTACCATTATTAAATAAAATTTTGGGACTTCTTCCAGATCAAATGCTTCAAATGAATCAGGTAGTTAAATTTTTTAACTTGTATGAAATCGGAGGAAAAGTGTTTTGCGCAGTTCCTATTTTAATAATATCGTACTCCATTCTGCTATTATTGATTGTTCCAGTTATTTATTTTATATATCGCAGAAAAGAAGTTTATAATTAGATGAAGAAACATCTGTTAGAGGGAGTGAAAACATAGGAAAAATATTATTATTATCGTTTAAAGATAGTGAAGAAGAAATGATAGAGTCTGTTCTTGCTGCTTTGAAAACCGGACGAAATATATATTGTGATGAAAAAAATATAAATCCATTGAAAATACATTATGGAGATATTGTTATTTTATTAGCCACAAGAGAATTATTCCGAAAGCAGAAAAAAATAGATTTGTCTTTTACAGAGTTTGAAATTTTGCATTTATTAATGCGAAGTCCTGGAAGAGTGTTTAGTAAAGAACAAATATATGATATAATCTGGAATGAACCCTATTCGGGTGATTACAATGTTGTTATGCGACATATCTGCAACATTAGAGAAAAGATAGAAGATGATCCTGGACATCCGGTATATATACAAACGGTGCGCGGTGTAGGATATCGGTTTAATGGGAATTTAGGCAGCGAGTGAAATCGCTGCCTATTATTATGGTTTTACAAAGAAGGAAGTTTGTTATGAGAAAATCTTTGTATTTTAGGAGCATCCTGTTTGAGATATTTGGACAGGTTTTGATGTATCAATTCCAACTCTTTTATTTCTTGCTTAAAAGAAACGTATTGAGTATTTAGTGATTCCTTTCTGGAAATAAGATCTGCAATTTGCTCTTGTAACTTATTGGAATTAAGATGTTTCAGGTTTATACCATTTTCCTGTAAAATATGTTCAGCACCCGCGAAAAGAATAATTTGAGATTCATATTTACGGAAATAACGATCTGGATCTTTGGAGCTTTTATAATGGTCGTCGTAAATTTTATTTTTCTGATATTGTTCGGCATATTTTAGCATTTCTCGAAGATGGCGTATCTGAGACTCGAGAGAAACAACAGAGGTATTTACCTCTTTTTGCTGCATATGTAACAAGGCTATGCGGTCTTCAAGTTCTGAAAAATTATGTAGATTATGTGTGAGCATCTTGTTATATTCAGCAGAGACAATTTTTAAATTTTCCTTATTTGCCCATTTCTGAAGTCCAATGTTTCCTGCTATATTGGGAGCATTGGTATCTATTAATTTGTTATGAACAGAAGGAAAAATAGCTTTCTGACGTTTATTTTCAATGCGTTCTTTGATACGTTCTTTAGTAAAATTTTTTCCTAAAGATTTAGCACTTCCACGCACTGGACGGGACATATCGGGAGAACGAAAGGTAATGTATTTTCTGCTGTTTTCGCCAAATTCTGCGTTTTTTATTTCATATCCTTTAGCTTCCATAAATGCAAGAAATTCTGAGTAAGTGGAAACAATTCGGATTGTCTGGTTGATATCTTTTCGCAGCTGCGCTTTTTTACTGGATTCAGATTTATTTGCAGCCCATTCATTGTATTTCATTCCCTTTTTACCATCTGGCATAATTGTGGACAGGTTATGTTCCTGGCATAAAGTGTCGCTGAGATTTCGTATTTTCCAGTAATTCTTTTTACAGTCATGATAATGAGAAAAAGTGATATTATCTGCAGAACAGAAAATTAAATGGTTATGTACATGACCTTTATCAATATGTGTTGTCAGAACATAGGAGTATTTTCCCTCCAGTAAGCGATCCGCAAGTTCTTTGCCAATTTGATGGGCTTCTTCATAGGAAACTTCACCAGGGGAAAATGCCTGAATCAGATGAAATGAGTGATGAAGGCTATGAGACTTTTCTTATGGACTTGGAAGATTATAAATCGGAACTGGAAGAGAGGGAATGAATTCAAGCCAGAGTGCAGTATAGCAGGTGAAAGATGAGAAGCGAAGGAAAAAGTGTCAGCATTGAGAAGTGTTAACAGGTATATATTGGAAGAATTCAGCCAGGGGAACTCTGGCTGATATAAAAACACATCTGCAGAAACAGTGACTGAAGAAATTTTGAGTAGTGGAATTGGGAAGAAGTATTTAGATACTATAATAAAGAGATTAGCTGGCTTGTATACTAACAGAGAGGACATAGTAAACAGATTTGCGTTATTATCAGGGATTGTAGGGAGATTCCGAAGAGCTTTTGTTCAGATGATGAAACAATAGGATTGGTACAGGAAATATATGGAACAAAAGTTAATAAAGGGATTTGTTGCGTTTTCTGCTATAATAATCTGCCAGCAAAGAATGTGTTGTCTGAATATGTTTGTGATTATAAGAAACGAGCAGGGTTATTTCAAAGATCAGCAGATTTAGAGTAGTTCTTTTTTTTCTGAGAGAAAATTAAAAATCGTTTTTGGTTCTTCTGGAGAGTGATTATAGCGTTTGGGAAACATCCGGAGAAACCATTACCTCAGAGTGTCGTAAAGTTCTTTATCAAAGAAGGCTTTGAGATGCCCTTTCTTTTTTATGCAAATCTTTTCTCTTGTCTACATATATAAACCTAAGAAAAAGCTTGACGTTTAAATATTACAAGTGTAATATTTAAGAAAATATGAAAAAAGGAGAAATAAAACTATATGAGAAAAAAGAAAAGAAAAAAACACACGAAGATTATTACAAAAATAGTTTTATTTAGCGGTATATTGATTGGTGGTGGAATCGGTATTGTAACAATAATGAATTGTAATGTTCCTGAAAAAAGACTAATGGAATATATGAAATATATTGAAAAAGGGGAATATGAGCAAATGTATGCCATGCTGGATCAGAAAAAAAGCAGCATGAACAGTAAGGAAGAATTTATAGAACGAAATTCTAAAATATATGAAGGCATTGAGATGTCTGATCTGTCCATAACCGATATTACAGTAAAAAGACAAGAAAACGGAAATGCGGCAGTTTCCTATACAACAAATATGCAGACTGCTGCAGGAAATGTAGAATTTACCAACGATGCGGTATTTTCACATGATTGGACAGGATATCATTTAATCTGGCAGGATCAGTTGATTTTTCCAGAGTTATCTGCAACGGATAAAGTTCAGGTAACGTCAGAAGAGGCAAAGAGAGGAGATATTTTAGACAGAAATGGTCGTCAGTTGGCTGGAGAGGGAACTGCATCTTCGGTAGGAATTGTTCCGGGCAGGATGGAGAACAGAGAAGATACAATAAAAAAACTGGCAGAGTATCTTGGAATTGGAGCAGACGAAATTGAGGATAAGTTAGAAGCCGGTTGGGTAAAAGCAGATTCTTTTGTACCAGTAGCAACAATTCCTAAAATACAAGAGGTCGATTTTCTGACAGTGAATCCGGATAAAACTGTTCTGGAAGAAAAAGAAAAGCAGGACACATTATTGAAGATTCCAGGTATTATGTTATCTGATGTAAAAGTACGAACTTATTATCTAAAAGAAGCTACCTCTCATCTGGTAGGGTATGTACAGGCGGTTACAGCCGAAGATTTGCAGGAACATAAAGGGGAAGGGTATCGTACAAACAGTGTGATTGGAAAGACTGGACTGGAAACGCTTTATGAAAAAGAACTAAAAGGAACAGATGGGTGTGAAATCTGTATTGTAGATGCAAATGGAAATAAAAAAAGTGTTATTGCATATGAGCCTAGAAAAGATGGAGAAGATATCCATATTACGATTGATGGTGATCTTCAAAGTACTCTTTATGAACAATTTAAAGAAGACAGAGGATGTTCTGTAGCTTTGAATCCTTATACAGGGGAAGTATTGGCGTTGGTAAGTACGCCATCTTATGATAATAATGATTTTGTACGTGGAATGGACAACAGCCAGTGGAGTGCATTAAATGAAAATGAAGACAGGCCTTTATACAACCGCTTTCGCCAGACATGGTGTCCTGGCTCAACTTTTAAACCTGTAATTGCTGCAATTGGATTAAAAGTGGGGGCATTTACTGCAAATGACGATTTTGGAAATGAGGGTCTGGCGTGGCAGAAAGATTCCTCGTGGGGAGATTATACAGTGACTACACTTCATGATTATGAACCTGTGATCTTGAAAAATGCGCTTATTTATTCAGATAATATTTATTTTGCAAAAGCAGCATTAAAAATTGGTGCGGATCAACTGATGCAGTCTCTAAATCAAATAGGATTTAATCAGGAACTTCCATTTGATATTAAAATGTCAGAGTCCCAATATTCTAATATGGACAAGATAGAAACAGAAATCCAGCTTGCTGACAGTGGGTATGGACAGGGACAGATTCTGGTAAATCCTTTGCATCTTGCAAGCATTTATACGGCTTTTCTAAATGATGGAAATATGATAAAGCCATATCTTCACGCGGATGGTGGAAGCACTTCCAGTGAAATCTGGATAAAAGATGCTTTTTCACCACAAATTGTTTCGGAGGTTATGGAGGGGTTAGAGGGTGTAGTGAATAACCCGGAAGGAACTGGTTATGGAGCATGCCGGGAAGACATTAGATTAGCAGGAAAAACCGGAACAGCGGAACTGAAAGCTACAAAAGAAGATACATCTGGAACAGAAATTGGCTGGTTTACAGTTTTTACTACAGATAGAGATACAAAGAATCCTATTTTGCTCATCAGTATGGTAGAGAATGTGAAAGATATTGGAGGAAGCGGTTATGTGGTGGAAAAGGATAAGGCGATACTGGATGAATATCTTGGTAATGAATAATTTTTACCTTTAAATATTACAAATGTAAGAGGAAAATGATATGAAAAAAATTTGGAAAATATTTGTGGGAGTTATTTTTCTTGCTGTCTGTAGTGGATGTGGCATAAAGAAAGAGCAGAAAAAGACAATTGAAGATACGAAAGAAAAAATTTACAGAGAGTGTGAAATGCTAGCAGAAGGCTATCGGAACATATATGAGAATGCTGTGAAAGAAAATGCACTATATGAGCTGAGTACAATACAAAAAAGTATGGATTATTTTGGAAAATATGGATATGCAGTAATTGATTCCTACAATCAGCTGGATATGGTTCAAAGTATTAAAGTAGATGATTTTTTGAAAAAAGCAGAAAAAGAGAAGAATGGAAAAACTACTATATTTCAAGTTATAGCAGGAGATCATTTTATCCGGTATGATCTGAAAACCAAACAGGGGAAAATAGACGTTGAAGTAAGCTCTTTTAAATGGAAAGAGGACACTTGGCAGGAAACATATTATCATGAGTTTAGAGCTAATTCATGGAAATATACAGAAAACGGGCATTTCTTTATAGAAGAATATCATCCGGCAGGATATGATGGACCGTCTGGATATCGGGACTTTCGGGTAGCACCGTTAAATAAAAAATGTCGGGAGTTGAATCGAAAATATATACTTCCTTTTGGATATACACTTAATAAATTGTTTACTTCTAATTGGAGTGAAAAAAATTATGATGGAATAAATTTTTATGATGTTTTTGATCGTTTACTTTCAATGGAAGAAAAAACTGATGAATTTAAGGAAGGAAAGACTTATGAAATCCCAAAAGAATCATTTGAAACGATATTTCAAAAATATTTTAATATAAGCGCAGAGATACTGCAGACAGGAACGGTATTTCACACAGAAATACAGACATATCGGTATCGAACCAGAGGAATCGTATATGATTTTGCTCCCACACCATATATTCCATATCCGGAAGTTGTTTCCTACATAGAAAATCAAGATGGAACAATAACACTGGAAGTAAATGCGGTATGGCCACAAAAAGAATTAGATCAGGCGTTTTGTCATAGCGTAACCATTCGGCTGTTAGATAAAGATAGATTTCAATATGTATCCAATTATGTATCAAGGTCAGAAATAGAGGTTACCTGGTATACAGAAAGATTATCAGACGAAAAGTGGGAGGAATGTTATGGAGATAATTGATATGATTACAAAAAGAAAACTGAAAAAGATGATGAGCGTTTTATTTATTTCGGGATGCTTTTTCATAGGAAATACAAAATGTAAAGGGGCTGATTTAGAATATATTTCACAGGAAACTGCGAATTATGCTGTACAAGAAAGAGGATATGATTTGCCAGTAGATGAAGTCGTGAAAGAAGAAGCTATTGAAGATTGTAAGAATGTTATGAATCAGATGAAAGTCATTTATCAAAAGGCGGATAAAGGGACTTCATCGAATATAGTAGTTTCTGAGACAGTAATGGAAGAAATGCAGGAAGTATTAAAGGAAAAAAATGTCCCCGTTATTACATCAGCACCGTATTCAAATATGGCTAATTATTCTAAAATGGAAGAATTTCTTTTCAGGGCAGAACAGGATCTGACAGGAGATATCGTCTTATATAGGATTAACAGGGATGGTGGGATAGAAAGACTCAAATTCAATTATGATGGGACAGATATGTATTTGCTGGCTGTGAAAGCTGTTTGGGGTATGAACGACAATCCATCTATTGTATATGTTTCGTATACAAGGATAGAAGAATGGAAATATACAGAAAAAGGCTGGTTTGGTTATACGCTATGCGTTCCAAAGTATCCGGAAGTATCAGAAGCGGTTGATGGCAGTTCTATGATAAGAATTAAACCTTTAAGTGATGAATGCAGGGAAGTTTCAAAGAGGTGTGTGTATTTGCTTGGATATCAGGGGAATAATCTTTTATGTTCTGATTGGGATAGATCTGATATGGAAGGGTTAGATTATAATGGTTTATATGAATATTTATATCGAATGAAATACGGGGAGAGATATGAGTTTTCAGGTAACTCAAGTGGAATTCCGGCAGAAGAGTTTGAAAATCTGATAATGGAGTTTTTGCCGATAACAGCAGATCAAATTAAAAAATGGGCAGTATTTGATTCGGAACATCAAACTTATGACTGGGAACGATTAGGTTGTTTAAATTATAGCCCTACTTATTTTGGAACATCTTTACCGGAGGTCGTTGAAATAAGAGATAGCGGAGAGGGAAACAGTGTGTTGGTTGTTGATGCTGTATGTGATACATTTATATGTAATGATGCCGTTATTACAAGTGAGCTGACTGTTAAGTTCAACGATGATAAGAGTTTTAAATATATGGGGAATAAAATTCTGAATAATGGTACGAAAGAAGTTCCCAAATATCAATATAGAATAAAAAGAAAGAACTGATAACAACTATCAGCCCTTTCATATTTGTTAATTCCATATATGTAATTTTTTTAAGATATCAGAAGTGATTTCAAATGCTTTTTTGCCAGTTGCATTAGAATCACTTTGGATATTGGTTGCAAAATAATAGCTGTTATCGGAAGTTTCTACATATCCGATAAACCAGCCGTTGATATCCTGTCCGTTGACACGACCGGTTCCAGTTTTTCCGTAGAAATTACCATTAGGTGTACTGGCAATTTTTATAGCATTTTTAACAGAAAATACATTTTGGAAATTTAGATGGAATTCATTTGTGTTAAATTTTTTTAATAATGTTACTTGCTCTAAAGGCGAGATTTTTAATGAAAAATCGGACCAGTATAAATCCAGATTTGAACTGGTTGTTTGGTTTCCATATTCTATTTTATTCAAAAATTCCTGGACTCTGTTAATTCCGAGCTGCGAATCAATTGCCTGGAAATACCAGTTAACGGAATTTTGCATAGCAGAGTTTAAATCCTGATCAGCTTCCCAGGATGGAAAAGGAAAGGCATCACCATTCCATGTCATGGAAGAGTGTTCTGGTGTGATGATTCCGGATTCCAACCCTAATAATGCATCGTATATTTTGTAGGTAGACTCTGGCGGAATACGTTTGGTGGCTTCTTCAAGATCGTATATTTTCCAGGAATCCAAATTATTGTCATACAAAACAAATGATCCATCATATGTTCCAAATGTTTCGGATATATCTAACAGGGAGATATTTTTGTCTGTATCACTAAAATGATATACGCTTTGAGTAGAGGCATCAACGGATAAAATGGGTGTACATCCAATAAAAACAGCACTAATGACCAGATAAATTATCAATGCTCTCATTTTTTGATAAAGAGTTTCTTTCCTAAAAACGGCGATGTTGAGAATACGTCGTTTCATCTGCCTGAAATTTCCGGACATTCCAACTGCCAGTGGAGAGGAAAAAGAGGATATTTTTTCTGCAAAATTAATCAGTGTAGTTCCATAAGCTTGGTATTCATCAGCAGAAATCATCTGCAATACAGCAGAATCACAGGCTATTTCACGGTCACAGAGAATTTCTTTTAAAGTGTACCAAACAAAAGGGTTAAACCAGTAGAGTATATTACTTATGACCATGAGGAAGCCAATAAATGTATCTTTGTGACGGTAATGCTGTAATTCGTGTAGCAGCATAAAACGCATATCATCAGGATTCAGTTCGGAAATTAAATGGATGGGAATGTAAATTCTGGGATGTATTATTCCGATTAAAACTGGTGATTTTAAAAATGCAGTACTGTAGACTGATACTGGGTGAGAGATTTTAAGTTCCTTTAAACAATTGTAATAAATAGTTTTTACCTGCTGATTTTGAAGCGGGAGAGCAGATCTTTTTATGGAACGTACATAGTTTAATGAATGAAGGGTGAGGACTGACATAATCATAACACCCGTTATCCATATTAGAAAGAGTATGGTATTCAAGCCTCCAGAAAATTGACTACTGATGGAAACTGAAAAATCATTCACCTGGTTTAACAAAATATTTTGTGTATTACTGGTAAGTTCGGATAGCGTGTCGGTACCAGAGTTAAGTCCTGAGTCAGTTTGAAAAAAATGTAACCATGAAAAAAGTTGTGAGCCATGAATCTGTACAGGAAAAAATGGCACGGCAAGTAATAAAAATAAAAGAAAACAGAGATGGTACTGTGTAGTCGCAGATAAATATTTTTTCAGAAGTTTTTTTGTTCCGATTATTACAAGTGTAAAAATACATATGAAGATATTACTGATTAAAAAGTGGATGATCCAGTTGCTCATTCAAAACCTCCTATTTCTGATGTTTTGATAATAAATGGCGTAAGTTATCAATTTCTGTTGAAGAGAGCTTATCGTCTTCAAGGTAAGAAGCCAGCATAGAAGAAAGATTTCCATTATAATATCGCTTTAAAAAAGAATTGCTTTCCTGGCGTATATATTCATCTTCTTGGACTAATGGAGTATAGACAAATACCCGGCTTTGTTTTTCGTAGGAAAGAGCTTTTTTGGAAACAAGTCTCTTGATAAGAGTTTGAATTGTTTTTGGACTCCAGCTGGTAGTTAGAGTAAGTTTTTCTGTAATTTCATTTGTATTGATGGGAGCATATTTCCATACAATTTTCATAACTTCAAATTCGGCTTCTGAAATCTGGGGTAGTGACATAATAAAATCCTCCTGCTAAATCCTACATATGTAATAAATATATTATATTACTTGTAGAAGAAAAAAGTCAAATGGCAGATGATATATAGAATATAAAATTAATAATGTAGAGGCAATAAAGGTGAAAAAGATAGAAATTATTGAGAGAATCACAGATGCTAATGGAAGCATAAGTGAAAACATATTGACTAGCTGGGAACATAAAAACCAATTCATACCGGAAATTATAAGGTTTGGAGAATTAAAAATATATCTACAGGAACGAATTGTTAAAAAGAATGATAGTGATGTTCATCTTTCAAAATATGAATATGATATTTTACTTCTTTTAGCGAAAAGTCCAGGTAGAATATTTGGAAAAGAAATGGTTTATGATCTGGTATGGAATGAACCTTATTCCGGTGATTATAATGTGGTTATGCGACATATCTGCAATATCAGAGAAAAAATAGAAGATGATCCTGGACAACCATTATATATACAAACAGTACGAGGTGTAGGATATCGGTTTAATGGGAATTTAGGCAGCGAGTGAAATCGCTGCCTATTATTATGGTTTTACAAAGAAGGAAGTTTGTTATGAGAAAATCTTTGTATTTTAGGAGCATCCTGTTTGAGATATTTGGACAGGTTTTGATGTATCAATTCCAACTCTTTTATTTCTTGCTTAAAAGAAACGTATTGAGTATTTAGTGATTCCTTTCTGGAAATAAGATCTGCAATTTGCTCTTGTAACTTATTGGAATTAAGATGTTTCAGGTTTATACCATTTTCCTGTAAAATATGTTCAGCACCCGCGAAAAGAATAATTTGAGATTCATATTTACGGAAATAACGATCTGGATCTTTGGAGCTTTTATAATGGTCGTCGTAAATTTTATTTTTCTGATATTGTTCGGCATATTTTAGCATTTCTCGAAGATGGCGTATCTGAGACTCGAGAGAAACAACAGAGGTATTTACCTCTTTTTGCTGCATATGTAACAAGGCTATGCGGTCTTCAAGTTCTGAAAAATTATGTAGATTATGTGTGAGCATCTTGTTATATTCAGCAGAGACAATTTTTAAATTTTCCTTATTTGCCCATTTCTGAAGTCCAATGTTTCCTGCTATATTGGGAGCATTGGTATCTATTAATTTGTTATGAACAGAAGGAAAAATAGCTTTCTGACGTTTATTTTCAATGCGTTCTTTGATACGTTCTTTAGTAAAATTTTTTCCTAAAGATTTAGCACTTCCACGCACTGGACGGGACATATCGGGAGAACGAAAGGTAATGTATTTTCTGCTGTTTTCGCCAAATTCTGCGTTTTTTATTTCATATCCTTTAGCTTCCATAAATGCAAGAAATTCTGAGTAAGTGGAAACAATTCGGATTGTCTGGTTGATATCTTTTCGCAGCTGCGCTTTTTTACTGGATTCAGATTTATTTGCAGCCCATTCATTGTATTTCATTCCCTTTTTACCATCTGGCATAATTGTGGACAGGTTATGTTCCTGGCATAAAGTGTCGCTGAGATTTCGTATTTTCCAGTAATTCTTTTTACAGTCATGATAATGAGAAAAAGTGATATTATCTGCAGAACAGAAAATTAAATGGTTATGTACATGACCTTTATCAATATGTGTTGTCAGAACATAGGAGTATTTTCCCTCCAGTAAGCGATCCGCAAGTTCTTTGCCAATTTGATGGGCTTCTTCATAGGAAACTTCACCAGGGGAAAATGCCTGAATCAGATGAAATGCCTTATTTGTATTGTGCGGATCTCTGCAGTCATGTGTATGATCCAAAGTGTATTTAAAGTCAAGAACTGCTGTTTCAGGAGAGCAGGCAAAGGAAGAAATATATAGTTTCTGGTCTGTTTTATCTGGATTGCAGATGTATTCTATTGCTTTATCAACGGTTGTTTTGATACCATGGATTTTTGTAACTGCCATATTTTTTCCATTAACTCCTTTATATCGTCCAGATCCTTTTGGTAAACTGCATTGGTGCTGTTTATACGATGGGTGATCTGATTCAAATTGCTGCTGATATTGCCCAACAGGGTATTCATTTTTCGGATATGAGAGTAGTCTACTTCATATACAAATCCATATAAGATCATTTTCCGTAGAAAGGCAGATTTGCTTTTCATCCTGGAAAGACGATATTTTTCTTCTAAAATGTATTGTTCGTCATCATTCAAATAAAATTGTACGGGATGAATTCTGGTACGTTTGCTCATTGAAATCCTCCAATTCGTTTTTTTCTATAAAAAAGAGTACAAAAAAACTGTCTAACCAGTTCGGCTATGACAGTTATGGTACTTGGTTTTTTGTTGGTTTGGACAGATGTATCTGTAAGTTATTTTAACAGGACTGGGTGAAAGCGTCAAATTAAGAAATTATAAAATATGAGAGGGCCAGGGATACTCCCTGATACATTTTGGTAGAATGAACCGGAAAGGGAATTTGACAAAATGAGCCAGGTGTCATGACACTGGCAGTGCTTGCTTCTTTTGGGGTGTAGCCTGCAAAGCAGGCTATGCAAAAGCTATAAAACATAAATGGAACTGTGAGAAGTGGTTGAGAATATAATCCTGATAGCGTATAATCAGAGCAAGAAATCGTAAGTGAGGGATAAATTTGAAACGTGAGGAAATTTTTCAATATGTGAAAGAGCAATATGGAACGGAACCGGAATATTTATGGAAAAAAGATCCTGATTCTGCGGTGCTTCGACATAAAAATGGAAAATGGTATGCTATAATTATGGCAGTGGAAAAGAAAACACTGGGATTAGAAGAAGATGGAAAAATTAATATCCTGGATGTAAAATGTGACCCTGATCTGGTTGGGATGTTAATTCAAACGTATGGATTTTTACCGGGGTATCATATGAATAAGCGACACTGGATTACGATTCTTTTGGATGAATCTGTCAGTGAAGCTAAGACGCTGGATTTTCTGGATATGAGTTATGATTTAATTGACAGTGGGAAGTAATTAAAATTAAAAAGGAAGCCTTTCAGAAAAATCTCTGATCGGCTCCCAGGTATTCATTCTGGATATGTATAAGTTGATCTTTGCAACAGGATATTTTCCCAATCTCGTTCATGGCGCAACACTCGGAGAATATGAATCTCTTTTGTTTCTTCCATTATAATATAAAAAATAATAGATGGCGGAAAAGATCTTTTATGTATGGAATATCCTCTGTACAGAATTTGAGTTCGGGGAAAGGCAGTACTGAACTGGCCTAAATTCTGCATTTGTTCTTTCAGATCAGATTGAAAACGGTCAGCACGTTGCTGGCCGAATTCTTCTTCAATATAATCTGCAATGTCTGTGACATCGTAAATTGCTTCCCAGGTTAAAATAATTTTATATTCTTGCATTTCTTCGTGCATCCCTTAATTCTGTGATTTTGCGAAAAGCATCTTCCAGTGGCAATTCACGACCAGCTTCCATATCATCAATTCCCCGGTCTAACATGCGGAGAAGATGATTGTTTTCCTGGTTTTTATCGGTTGTAGGGACTTTTTTTGTTAATTCCATGAAATCACTCCAATCATACGGTTTATAAATAGTGTATGTTGTTCAGAAGTATCTATCCATAGTTTAGCATAGAATGGGCAGCAATACAATTGAATTATTTTGCAGGAGCGTCCGTCAGACCAAGAAGATATTCGCAGGAAACATTAAATACTTCGGCCAGTGCGACAACTTCGTAGTCGGGAACGAAACGTGTGCCTTGTTCAATTCGCAGGATTGCCAGATCATTAAAATCATATCCTGCAAGTTGTAATTTGGCAGCGAGTGTTTTCTGAGTAAGATTATGAGCCTTTCGTAATTCTTTTACCCGTTGTCCTATTCTGTTTTTACTGTTCGTTTTTTTATCCCAATAAATAATCATTCTGATCCTCAAAAGTTTCTAAAGATGAAGTATTATTATTGATTTTAAGGAAAAATATTGTTACTATACTTCTAAAGATGAAGTTTCGGAAAGTTTATTTGATTTTTGAAATAAGAAAATGATAATGCTGCCTGTAATGAGAAATAATTCTAGTGAGAGGTGGAAAGAAGATGAATGAATTTTATGAAGCAGTATCGAATTTATTTGAGGAATTGCGCTGTGACTCCGGAGAAAGAGAATATACAGTACAGCCGGAAGAATGGAAAGAAGCAGAGAAGAATTTGAAACAAATACAAAAGAAGCTGCCACTACATCTGGAAAAAATCCCAGAGCGTGAGCAGAATTTCTGGAATAAATATCTGGATCAGTTAGAACATTTCCATTATGAAGAGGAGCAGCGGGCTTATTACCAGGGAATGATGGATGTAGTTGAGTTTCTTATTAATATAGGGGCAATAAAGAAATCCACGAATGTTAAGAGAATGATAGAAAAATATGCACGTTAAGAGTGGCGGTATGGGAAACCATACCGCTTCTTCAGAATAATTCAGATAGAATTCAAATGAATTTCAGGGATCTTGTTTATCGTGGTCTGTAGGAATTTTGTATGTGCGCAGGTATGCTTCTACGATGGCAAGGATAGCGGTAATTTGCTCATCGTTGCATTTTGACAGGTACATGAGCAGGCGTTGATAATCAAGATTATCTGTATGATTGTTTGGATAAAACAATGGTTCAGGAGGAACATTTAAAGCGCGTACCAGTTTTCTGATTTTATGAAAACTGGGAACTCGGCCCCCATTTTCAATTTCCTTTAAATATCGGCTGGACATTTCTGCTTTTTCAGCTAATTCTTCATAAGTCAATTTTTGCTCGTGTCGGGCGTTCTTAAAAAACAATCCCAGTTCTTTATCTGTTTGTTTTGGCATATGATACACCTCCATGTTTAGTGTATAGTTCCCTTTCTTGAAAGAAAATGAACTAATATTTCACTAAAAAAGAGGGTGATATTTCACTTTTTAAAAGACATATAAAATTCTGAATTTCCGTAAAACAGATCCGGAGGTATAGGAAAGATTAAGAATTTTATTGTCTGGTATCATATCCGTCATTACGTGACGGATGAAATAGATAAATAGTTCAAAAAAGCAAATAAATTTCTTTACCTCAAAAAGTGAATTATATGCCACAAAAAATGATGGCAAAATATTATCTTTTGATATAAATAGCGTCCGATGGGCTAAAAACTACCCATTAGGACGTTTTTTATATACCTCAAAATACAGGAAAAACAATTTTCTCGTATTTATTAAGAAATTTTTTAAAAATTTCTTCCCACACCCCGACAAATGCACTCATCCGTTTGGGATATGTGTGAAGGGGAAGCAAGAACTTTGCTTATTGCCTACCGGCGGGGAAGGAGGTGAACTCTTATGGAGCAATCCTCTTTTCAAGATGAGCAGACAGTCAGACATCAGTTTGATTCTCTGTGCAAGCTGGCATTGAAAAGTGAAGTTATTAATTATGAAAAGCATATGGCATATCGCCAGAAGTATGAAGTGATGTTGTCAGAATTATCAGAAAAGGAGTTGAGCAGACTTTTTATAATGGATGAGCATGAAATGGAAACACATCGTTTTCAGGTCCTGGGTTACGACATAGAAGTCAAAGATGCATTGATTGCTGAAGCACTGCAGACACTTACTGAAAAGAAAAGGAATGTTGTGTTATTATCATATTTTATGGATATGAGTGATGCAGACATTGCCAGAGAAATGAATCTTGTACGCAGCACAATTAATGAGCATCGTAGACGATCACTGGAACTGATGAGAAAAAATATGGAGGAATCTGCAAATGAAAAAAAGTAAAAAACAGAAATGCGCATTTGATTTGCTGCCATTCCATGTTATTGAGGCAGCATCAACTGGTGATACTGAGGCAATCCAGGCAGTGTTGAAGCATTATGAAGGGTACATAACAGTTTTGGCTACCAGAAAAATGTTTGACGAATTTGGACAGGTGCATTACTGTGTAGATGAAACTCTGCGTCAACGCCTGGAAGCAAAACTGATTACTAAGACCTTGGGATTTGATACGAAATCATATGTAAGGAAAAGTAATCAGTAAAGGGAGTATTTAATATAGATTCCTTTTCCCCTTCAGGAATTTTTGTACCTTGAAAATTGTATATTGTTTTACATACAGGACGTGAAGATATGTAGAGCCACTAGGTAAATCCGCCATGATATATCTGCTCTGTTAATGGAGTAAATACGAGGAAATGCTGAAATATAACATTGAAGTAAAGGTATGGAGCGAGAAGAATTTGACAAAATGTGTAGCAGCTGCACAGGGCGACGAAGCATATCTGTGATAATGATACTTCCAGAAAAAATCTGGTCATATTTAATGACGGTGCAAAACCGATGTGGGCAGAGTACTGAACTGCCACCTGTATTGTAATTTTATCTGCCGATGACAGTGTATAAAATTGTAAATTGTCATGGGCAGATAAAAATGTTTTGTCCAAAGAGAAAAGGAGGAGAGAAGAGTGGCGATTAAAATTGAAAAAGGTAAGATTCCAATTTGGGAAAAATATATGCTTACGGTGGATGAAGCAGTGCAATATTTCGGAATAGGTGAAAAGAAAATAAGGATGCTTATTTCGGAACATCTAAATTCAGAATGTTGCTTTACAGTCCAGGTGGGGTGTAAGTCATTGATTAACCGTAAGAAATTTGAGGCCTTTCTGGATCAGACTACGTCTTTGTAAAAAATATACGAACAATTTAGCACTTTAAAGTGGAAATGCTAGCCCTGGTATGATATAATACCTATATCGTGCTAGGGCTTCTTCGTAGAAAGGGGCGAAGACGTTTGGGTAAAACAAAACGTGACCAAAAACGACGAGATAAAAAAGGTCGAATTTTACGAAACGGAGAAAGTCAGAGAAAAGATGGAAGATATGCGTTTGTATATACAGATTGTTATGGAAAGCAGAAGTTTTTGTATAGTTGGAAATTAGAGCCAACAGATTCTCTGCCAACTGGATGCAGACCATGCTTAGCTCTAAGGGAAAAAGAAAAAAATATCCAAAGAGATTTACATGATGGTATAGTACCTTACGGAGGAAATTTAACAGTTTTGGATTTGGTTCAAAAATACATTGGACAAAAAAAGGGGGTTCGTCATAACACTCAGGCGAACTATGATTTTGTGATCAATATAATAAAAAAAGAAGAATTCGGAACCAGAAGAATAGATAAAATAAAATTGTCGGATGCAAAAGCATGGTTTATTAAGCTGCAAGCAGATGGAAGAGGATACAGTTCCATTCACAGTGTGCGTGGAATTGTAAGACCTGCATTTCAGATGGCAGTTGAAGATGATTTACTGCGCAAGAATCCTTTTGAATTTCAATTATGTACAGTTGTCGTAAATGACAGTGTTACAAGACAGGCAATTACAAAAGAACAGGAAGAGTTATTTCTGGAGTTTATCCGAAATGATGACCATTACTCAAAATACTATAATGGAATGTTTATTTTGTTTAAGACTGGACTTCGTATTTCTGAGTTTTGTGGATTGACAGTGAAAGATATTGATCTTCAGGAGAGAAAAATCAATGTGAATCATCAGCTTCAGAGAACCAGAGGAATGCAGTACGTCATTGAAGATACCAAAACTTCAAGTGGAACACGAATGTTACCGATGACAGATGAAGTTTATGAATGTTTTGAACAGATTGTGAAAAACCGTAAAAAAGTAAGGGTTGAGCCGATTATAGATGGATATAGTCGATTTTTATTCCTGGATAAAAAAGATATGCCTGAGGTAGCACTCCATTGGGAAAAACATTTTCAGTGGGCGTTAGGAAAGTATAATCGTACTCATGAGGAACAAATGCCAAAGATCACACCTCATGTATGTAGGCATACATATTGTTCCAATATGGCGAAAGCTGGAATGAATCCGAAAGCACTCCAATATTTAATGGGACATTCTGATATAGGGGTTACGTTAAATGTATATACGCATCTGGGATTAATTGATGCAAAAGAAGAGATGAATAGGATTGCAAAACTGGCATAGTATGATAAAATAATAGAAAAAAGAATTAAAAATAATCTGATTATAAGGTTCTTAGAAAGCCTGTTTTCCAGGCTGATTATTACTAAGAAGTTACTAAATTTGGATAAGAAAATATACGAATTTATGCTGTGATATACAGGAAAATGACAGGATTGAAGATTATCGGAAAATGCCTGTAAACAGCGTAAATACAGCATTTCAAGGAGTTTTAAGCAATGATAAGAGTGTTATTTGTCTGCCACGGCAATATCTGTCGTTCTCCAATGGCAGAATTTATATTTAAGGACATGGTCAATAACCGTGGACTAGGTGACCAGTTCTACATCGCCTCTGCGGCGACGAGTACAGAGGAAATCTGGAATGGAATCGGGAATCCGGTGTATCCGCCGGCGAAGCGTGAACTGGCGAAACATGGAATTTCCTGTGAAGGGAAAAGGGCAGTGCAGCTTAAAAAATCAGATTATAATAAATATGATTATCTGATTGGAATGGAAGAGCGAAACAGAAGAAATATGCTTCGAATTCTAGGCAAAGATCCGGAAAAGAAAGTGAGCCTTCTGCTGGATTATGCGGACGAACACGGGGATATCGCAGATCCATGGTACACAGGAAATTTTGACATTACATATCGCGACGTAGTCAGGGGATGCGAGGGCTTTCTGACATATCTGGAAGGCAAAGGGCAGATTATCATGAATTAAACTGACCTGATCTGAATTTTATTCTAAAGTATTTTATAATAAGAAATGTTATAAAAACAATTGTCGATATCCACGAATTTTGTCGAACGAATTTTCTTTACATAAACAATATTATGCGGTATCCTCTAGATACAGCAACTCTTGAAGGGAGCATCTGCTTCCTTCTTTTTTTCAAATCTATTTAAGTCATGGGCAGATCGCCCGAATAATTCAGGAAAGATGAGGAATTGAATATGGAAAACGGTTACGAAAACTTCGTGGACACTTTGAGACAGAGTCTTCTTAAGGAAACTTCTTATGAAGAAGAAATGATCTGTTATAAGAAGGCTGAGGAATATCCTCCGACTTCGGGTGACAGACTGCTTTTGAAAAACAGACAGAAGGAAGGCGTTTATGAAGTCTGTGCACTTTATGTGCGAGATCTGTATGATGAATTTCAAAATGGATGGAGCATGGAGAATATCATACAGGAAATTATGAAAAGATTAGATACGCTTGCTCGTTCCGAGTGTTTTGAGAAAAGTAAAAATCTGGACAGTTACGAAAAGGTAAAGGGAGATCTGTTTATCCGCCTGATGAATGTGGTTAAATATCGAGATGAACTGAAGAATGCAATTTTTCGAACCGTTGGGGATATTGCACTGGTATTATATGCCCGGATGGGAGAACTGGATGGATGCAGTACCAGCATTAAAATAAAAAAACATATGTTACAGAAATGGGAGCAGGATGAACAGTCAGTGTTTAATGAGGCACTTTTGAATACGTATTTTATTTCGCCACCAAGAATTTATTGCTGGGAGAAACTTCTATATAATTTGGATTATGAAGGCGAGAATTTTATGAATCTGCTGTTTGATATGTCTTTGAAGAAAGATGCAATAGGAAATTGTCTGAGTACATCTGTCCGGACCAATGGAGCAGTGGCTGTTTTTTTACCCGGAGTTGCGCAGCGATTGGGGAAACTTATTGGTGGCAGTTTTTATATGGTGTTTACAAGTATTCATGAAGTAATGATACACAGCGAAGATAGTGCAGATCCAAGAAAGCTAAAAGAGGTTCTGGCAGAGACTGTAGAGGAAACGACACCGGAAGAAGATTTTCTTACCTATTATGTGTACCATTACAATGCGGAAACTGGTCAGTTCAGCTATTATTGAAGCAATCTGATTATCCCGTATGCTTTTTATCAGTGTGTGCATATACTAATTAAAAAGCAGTCAGGAGATACAAAATTGGCTTATAAAATTGTTTTGGATGCGGGACATGGCGGAACGGATCCAGGTGCTGTATATAATGGAAGAAATGAAAAAGATGATAATCTTGCACTTGCACAAGCGGTAGGAAAAATCCTTGAAGACAATGGTGTGGATGTGGTATATACTAGAACAGAAGATATTTACCAGACGCCATTTGAGAAGGCAAGAATCGCAAATCAGTCAGGTGCAGATTATTTTATCTCTTTTCATCGGAATAGCAGCCCTGAAGATAATCAATATCAGGGCGTAGAAGTTCTGGTATATGACAAAAGTGGAATTAAGTATCAGATGGCACAAAATATTGTTGGAGCACTGGGGGAACTTGGATTCAGAGAAATAGGAGTAAAAGAACGTCCGGGACTGGTCGTTCTGCGAAGAACCAGAATGCCTGCTCTTCTCATTGAAACCGGATTTATAAACTCAGATGCGGATAATGCATTATATGATGAGAAAAAAGATGAAATAGCACAGGCGATTGCAGGCGCAATTCTAGGAACGTTATCGGAAGAAACGATAGAAGCTCCTTTGTATTATCGGGTACAGACCGGCGCATTTCGGAACAGAGAGAATGCAGACCGTATGCTTTATCAATTGACAGATCAGGGATATCCGGCATTTCTGTTGAATGAAAATGATTTATATAAAGTACAGGTTGGTGCATTTCAGCAGATCGGAAATGCAATAAATATGGAACAACGCCTCAGAGATGCAGGATATAGTACGGTCATTGTAACAAAATAAACCAAAAGAGAAGGTATCGAATATGTACGAAGAGTTCATAAAAGAAACAAGTAAGTTCATTTTTGCAGAAAATAAGCCAGAGAAAGCGGATATTATTTTTGTACCCGGCAATGGTTATTCACAGATGGCAGAGAAAGCGGCACAGCTGTATGCGAAAAAATATGCTCCATTTGTACTGCCAAGTGGAAAATACAGTATTTCTACAGGCAGATTTGGCGGAGTACTAACTGGTCAGAAACGGTACAGTGGAGAGTATCAGACGGAATGGGAATTTTTAAAGGATGTACTGATGAAGAATGGTGTGCCGGCGGATGCTGTTCTGAAGGAAGATCAGGCGACATTTACCTGGGAAAATGCAAAGTTTTCCAGAAAAGTTACAGATCAGGCAGGTATTAATATAAGGAAGGCAATTATTTGTTGCAAAAATTATCATGCCAGAAGAGCCTTAATGTATTATCAGAGGGCATATCCGGACACTGAGTTTCGGGTATGCCCATGTTGTGTTGATGGCATTACCAGAGATAATTGGATAGAGTCTGAGAGAGGAATAAAAGAAGTTCTTGCAGAAGTAAACAGAATAGTCACTCAATTCTCACTAATGATGTAATCTTGATAAATATAAAAAAAATAATTTGGGGGTGTCGAAAAAAGTAGAACTGTGATATAATGCTTGTGTCGTAAAATAAAATATTGTGTTACAAATTAGTTACGAAAAGATAAAAGTTTCATATACGACAAAATAGATATTTTTATATTACAGTACTTAAATTCGAATTATATATGATATAGAAACAAGTTACATTTTTTGTTTAAAGATTACATAAATAATATGAAGCTGCCGGCATATAATGGCTTTGTCTGGCAGTAATGAATATAGATTGAGGTGTGAGGATTATGATGAAAAAGAGGAAGAACGTGCAGTTTATTGCTGCTGCAGCACTTACCGCAGCACTTGTAACAAGTCAGTTTTCATTTGCAACAGTAATGGGAGACGATACAGCGACAGTACAGGTCAGCAGTCTGATCCCGAATAATGTTACGATTGATCAGCCAGTTCCTCTTTCAGATATTTCACTTCCGAAGAGTGATTATGGAACACTTTCCTGGGCAGATGGGTCTTGTGTACCGTCAGCGAGAGTGCAGACTTATGATGTTGTATTTCGTCCGTATAATGCTGCTGATCTGGCGAAGATTTCCGGTTGGGATGGGCAGTCAGAGGCAATTTACAGCAGTGTGACAGTTGTTGTAAGCAGTATCAGTAAGGATTCAGATTATGAGGGGGCTCAGACAGAGCAGGAAGCTGCAGATACTGAGAATACGACACAAAACACAGAAGAAAACACAGAGGCCGGCACGACAGATAATACTGAAGAAAATACGGAAACTACTGTTCCGGAAGTAACTCCGGAAGTAACGGAAAACCCGGAAAATACAGAGAACACAGCAGACTCTGAGTCCACAGAGGACAAGAATAACGCAGATACAGACAGCACAGAAGTGACGGAAACACCGGATAATGATAATACAGACAATATTATTACTGAGAATACGGAAGCACCGGCTGTAACAGTAACTCCGTCAGAAAATAGAGATACACCAGAGGCCGTTGAGACACCGGGACCTGCAGATATCGCAGAAGTTACTGAGGCACCGTCAGTGACAGATACACCGTCAGTGACAGATACACCGTCAGTGACAGATACACCGGAACCTACAGTGACTCCGGAGGCTGATAAAGACAATATTTTTGATGGAACAGAGAAAGATATCACAGCAGATGACCGAGCTCAGTCGGTTGAGGAGGACACAGAGCCGTCTGATGAAGAAAAAGCACAGATAGCAGAAAAAAATCACACATGCAATGGCATTTCTGTATCAGGGATCAATCTTCCATGGTACGTACAGTTCAGGGCTGCAAGTGGTGAGAATTATGAATTTACCAATGAAGCAGAAGCAAATGTATTCAAATCTTATGATTTTGAATTATGGGATCTGAAAAACAATACAGAGTATGAGATCCCAGATGGTGAATATCTGAGTGTGACAGTTCCTGTTAAGGCCGGATATGATTATACAATTGAGCATCTTCTGGACAGTGGTGCTATGGAAACAATCGTGCCAAGTGTTGAGGGCAGTACAATGGTATTCAGTACACACTCTTTCAGCCCGTTTGGAATTGCAGGAAGCAAGGCACTTGTAGGAGAAGAAATTGAAGATGGAAGTTATTCTTCAGGTACAACTTCTACCGCGACAACGACTCCGCAGGCAACAGCCGCAGCTTCTACAAATACAGGCAGTACATCTGGCACTACTGCAAATAATGCAAGTAATACAGCATCCACTTCTGCGAATAATACATCTGTTCAGGCATCCACATCTGAAAATCAGAACAGTACTTCTGATTCTGCTGACCAGAGTGAAGCAGACAGTAAGGGAAATTCTGTAGGAGCAGTTGAGACTGGAGATAATACTCCGATCCTTCCGTTTGTGATCATTGGCATCGCAGCTGCGGTAATTGTAGCAGTACTCGTTTATCTTAAGAAGAAAAAATAATATTTTGCATAGCATTTTGCACATATGAAGCAAAGCTCTTCCATATATTTCAATATGGGAGGGCTTTTTTATGAAGGTAAAGGCAATTTTGAGATCATTGTTTCTGGCATATCTTCTGTCGGGTGTCTGCCTGCTCCTGCTGGCATTACTGGTATTCAAACTTGACATAGGGAAAGGGCCGGTTACGGTAGGAATTTTAGTGATTTATGTGCTGTCCTGCCTGGCAGGAGGATTTTTGGCAGGAAAGATACTTCGTCAGGATAAATATCGGTGGGGATTTCTGGTAGGCTTATGTTATTTTGTGTTACTTGCAGCTGTTTCTTTTGCAGTACAGAGAAAGTGGGATATGAGCTTCCAACATCTGGTGACTACATTTTTTATGTGTCTTGGAGGAGGAACCCTTGGAGGGATGCTTTCCTGATAAAAAAATGCTTTTAATTAGGCTGATTTTATGCTATACTATGCCCAGATAATTATACATAAGGAGGGATATATAATGGAACATATCAAAACATTAAATACAAAGAACCTGCAGAACACAGTGAAAAAAGGTGGATGCGGTGAATGTCAGACATCTTGCCAGTCAGCATGCAAAACTTCCTGTACTGTAGGAAATCAGAGCTGCGAGAACAAATAAGCAGGTTCAGAACATTCAGTAAGCAGCGGAGTGAAATCCGCTGCTTATTCTTATGAACAAAAAGTTACAGGAAAGGATTTTCAGAAAGATGAGTCTGATTCATAGATATCAGAGCAATGGCTATAACATTGTTCTGGATATTAACAGTGGATGTATTCATCTGGTAGACCTTGTGACATACGAAGTTCTTCCTTTTATGGAAGAGGGACTTTCAGAGCAGGAGATTGTTGACAAATTAAAAGATCAGTATCCTGAGGCTGATATCCGTACTTCTGTTTCCGAGTGTGAGAAACTGAAAGAACAGGGTATGTTGTTTACCAGAGATATATACGAAAATATTATTGATGAATTTACAGAGAATCGACAGACAGTAGTAAAGGCTTTGTGCCTGCACATTGCCCATGATTGTAATCTGGCCTGTCGATACTGTTTTGCCGAAGAGGGAGAATATCATGGAAGAAGAGCACTGATGTCTTTTGAAGTGGGTAAGAAAGCTCTTGATTTCCTGATTGCCAATTCCGGATTCAGAAAGAACCTGGAAGTGGATTTCTTCGGAGGAGAGCCTCTGATGAACTGGCAGGTTGTCAAAGACCTGGTGGCATACGGAAGAGAGCAGGAGAAACTTTATAATAAAAAATTCCGTTTTACACTGACAACGAACGGTGTTCTTCTCAATGATGAAGTTATGGAGTTCTGTAATAAAGAAATGGGAAATGTTGTTCTCAGTGTGGACGGACGTAAAGAAGTTCATGATTATATGAGACCGTTCCGTAAGGGCGCAGGAAGTTATGATCTGATCATTCCGAAATTCCAGAAATTTGCGGAATCCAGAAATCAGGACAAGTATTATGTGCGTGGTACATTTACACATCATAATCTCGATTTTTCAAAAGATGTTCTGCACCTTGCAGATCTTGGTTTCAAACAGATTTCTGTTGAACCGGTAGTTGCAGCTGATACAGAGGAATATGCAATCAGAGAAGAGGATATTCCTCAGATCATGGAAGAATACGATGCACTGGCAAAAGAAATGATCGCCAGAGAAAAAGCCGGAAAAGGTTTCAACTTCTTCCACTTTATGATTGACCTGACCGGTGGACCTTGTGTCTACAAACGTCTCTCAGGATGTGGTTCAGGAACCGAGTATCTTGCAGTAACTCCTTGGGGTGATTTTTATCCGTGTCATCAGTTTGTTGGTGAAGAGCAGTTCCTTATGGGAAATGTGGATGAGGGAATCACACATCCGGAGATCCGTGATAAGTTTGGTAAATGTAATGTTTACACAAAAGAAGCTTGTAAAGACTGCTTCGCAAGATTTTACTGCAGTGGTGGCTGTGCTGCCAATGCTTATCATTTTCAGAAAGATATAAATGGCAATTATGGTATCGGATGCGAACTTCAGCGTAAGAGAGTGGAGTGCGCAATCATGATAAAGGCCGCATTAGCGGAATAAAATAATGCAAGAAGGGAAAGAACAATGAAGAAAAGCAAAGGAATTGTTGTGCTGCTTCTGACCGCCATTATCACAGTCTTTCTGTGTTACACGGCCGGGATTGGCCTCGGACCAACAGGTACCGGTTCTGCAAAAAACATTAAGACCGGCCTGGACCTGTCTGGTGGTGTAAGTATCACCTATCAGGCAAAAGACAGCAACCCAAGTGCAGAAGACATGTCAGATACTGTTTATAAACTCCAGAAGCGTGTTGAACAGTACAGTACAGAAGCACAGGTGTACAAAGAAGGAAGCGACCGTATCGCTGTAGAGATTCCTGGTGTTACAGATGCAGATGCGATTCTGAATGACCTTGGAAAACCGGGTTCTCTGTGTTTTATCACAATGACAGATGATGACGGTAATGCAAACTTCTCCAGTACAGGAAGCGGTTATGTACTGGCAAGAAGTCTGGACGAGATTCGTGAATCCGGATCCGTCGTTCTGGAAGGTACAGATGTAAAAGATGCCCAGGGTGGTGCATTCCAGTCTGACAAAAACAGCTCCAGAGAGTATGCAGTCAGCCTGACACTTACAGATGAAGGTAAGACAAAATTTGCAGATGCTACAGAAGCAAACGTAGGAAAACAGATTGCGATCGTTTATGACAATCAGATTTTAAGCGCACCGAAGGTAAACGAAGCAATCACAGGTGGACAGGCACAGATCACTGGTATGTCCAGTGTGGAAGAAGCACAGAATCTTGCTTCCTATATCCGTATCGGTTCTCTGAGCATCGAACTGGAAGAACTTCGTTCCAGCGTAGTTGCTGCACAGCTTGGTGAAGAAGCAATCTCCACCAGTGTTATGGCTGGTCTGATCGGTCTTGTTATTGTAATCATCTTCATGATTATTATGTATCGTCTGCCGGGTGTTGTTGCCGGTGTGGCACTGATCCTGTATACAGCGATCGTACTCATTACATTGAATGCATTTGACATCACACTGACTCTTCCGGGTATCGCAGGTATCATTCTTGGTATTGGTATGGCGGTTGATGCGAACGTTATCATTTACGCACGTATTCAGGAAGAAATCGCAGCCGGAAACTCTGTAAGAGCTTCTATTAAATCCGGTTTCTCAAAAGCGTTCAGCGCAATCTTCGATGGAAACATCACAACCCTGATCGCATCTCTCGTGCTGATGTGGCTTGGTTCCGGTACTGTTAAGGGCTTTGCTTATACACTGGCTCTTGGTATCGTAGTTTCCATGTTTACAGCTCTGGTTGTATCACGTTTTGTTATGAATGCTCTTTATGCAGTAGGATTCCATGATGAGAAATTCTACGGTCGTGCAAAACAGCGTAAAGTATTCAATGTTGTTGGAAAACGAAAAGTATTTTTCATTATTTCCATCATTCTGATCTTAAGTGGTCCGGTTGCAATGGCAATCCATCACAACGTAGATGGAACAGCTCTGAACTATGCACTTGACTTCTCAGGTGGTACTGCAACAACTGTAACATTCAACGAAGACATGGATATCAAGCAGATTGACTCTGAAGTAACTCCTGTCGTTGAGGAAGTTACAGGTGATAAGAATGTACAGCCGACTAAAGTTGTAGGAACAAATCAGGTAGTTATCAAGACGCGTACGCTTTCTCAGGAAGAACGTGAGAAACTGGATAATGCACTTGTTGAGAAATTTAATGTAGATGATTCTCTGATCACAACAGAAAGTATTTCTTCTACAGTAAGTTCCGAGATGAGAAGAGATGCAGTTGTTGCCGTGATTGTGGCTACACTCTGCATGCTTGCTTACATCTGGTTCCGTTTCAAAGATATCCGTTTCGCAAGTAGTGCAGTACTTGCCCTGCTGCATGACGTACTGGTTGTATTTGCATTCTATGGAATTTCCAGAATTTCCGTAGGTAATACCTTCATTGCCTGCATGCTTACCATCGTAGGTTATTCCATCAACGCAACGATCGTTATTTTCGACCGTATTCGTGAGAATACGAAGGGAAGCAGATCAAACCTTGAAGAGATCGTTAATGAAAGTATCACACAGACACTTACAAGAAGTATGTACACTTCTTTCACAACTTTCGTAATGGTAGCTGTTTTGTACATCATGGGTGTATCTTCTATACGTGAGTTCGCAGCTCCTCTGATGGTAGGTGTTATCTGTGGAGCTTATTCTTCTGTATGCATCACAGGTGCTCTGTGGCTGGTAATGAAACGCTATTATAAGAAACCTGTTGCACAGGCTGTAGCAGCAAAGAATACTGCAGCTCCTGCAAAACAGAATAATAACAGCCAGGATACAAAATCCGGAAAGAAAAATTCAGATCAGCCGAAAAAGAAAAACCGCAAGAGAGTAGCAGAACGTCTGGCGGCACAGGAAGCAGCGGCAAAAGAAAATGCTTCCAAAGATGAAAATAAGGATGCATAATCCGAAACATAAAAAGTAACAATTAAGTTGCTGTGAACGGAGTGAACAGTAACACATCTCAGATCCCGGGACAGACTGCTGCCCCGGGATTTGTGTTTTAATAATGGATAGGTTGATAAACAGAGAGGATCATTATGGAAAAGTGGATGGTATATAATAAGAAAGCAGATTTTCAAAAAATAGGCAGTGAATTTGGAATTGATCCTGTGATAGCGAGATTGATACGAAACCGTGATATACAGGATATGAAAGAGATTCGTTCCTATTTATATGGAACACTTGCGGAAATTCCATCCCCATGGAAGATGAAGGATATGGAACGTGCAGTGCAGATCCTTCAGAAAAAAATTACGCAGAAAAAAAAGATCCGAATCATCGGAGATTATGATATAGATGGCGTGACAGCTACCTGCATTTTGTTGAAAGGTCTGAAACGACTTAATGCAAATGTGGATACTTACATTCCGGACAGAGTAAAAGACGGATATGGAATGCATGAGCAGCTGATCGATAAAGCACTGGAAGATGGAATTGATACGATACTGACCTGCGATAATGGGATTGCAGCTGCGGCTGAAATAGAATACGCAAAAAAAGAAGGACTCACTGTGATCGTTACGGATCATCATGATATTCCTTTCCGCGATACAGAGGATGGAAGAATCTGGATCATTCCGAAAGCAGATGCAGTGGTGAATCCGAAACAGAATGACTGTCTGTATCCGAATAAAAATATCTGCGGGGCGGTGGTTGCGTGGAAACTGATCTGGGCGTTATATGAAAGATTGGGGATTGACAGTGATGAGATATGGGATTTTCTTGAATTGGCAGCAATTGCAACAGTAGGTGATGTCATGGATCTGCAGGGAGAGAACAGGATCATTGTAAAGGAAGGACTGAAAAAACTTTCTTCTACTTCTTTTGAAGGGCTGAAAGCACTGATTTGTGTGAATAATCTTGAAGGTGCAGAGATTACGGCATATCATGTAGGGTTTGTTATTGGCCCATGTATCAATGCAAGCGGACGGCTTGATACAGCAGCAAGATCTCTGGAACTGCTTCTTGCGGATAATATGGAAGATGCAATGAAGCTTGCGGATGATCTATATGATCTGAATCAGAGCAGAAAAGCCATGACAGAGCAAGGAAAAGAACAGGCGATCCAGAGCATTGAGGAAAATAATCTCGGTAAGGACCGAGTGTTGGTAGTGTATCTTCCAGACTGTCATGAGAGCCTTGCTGGTATTATTGCAGGACGGATCCGTGAAGCATATAATAAGCCGGTGTTCGTACTGACGAAAGGAGCTGACGGAGTAAAGGGAAGCGGGCGGTCGATCGAGGCATATTCTATGTATGAGGAACTGGTGAAATGCAGTGATCTGCTCACGCAGTTTGGCGGTCATCCGATGGCAGCCGGACTTTCAATGGAGGAAAAAAATGTAGAACTTTTCCGCAGACGTCTGAATGATAACTGTACCCTTACAGAACAGGATCTGATTCCCAAAATTATGATCGATGTGCCAATGCCGATTTCCTATCTTTCCAAAAAACTGACAGAACAGTTAAAGGTGCTGGAACCATTTGGTAAAGGGAACTCGAAACCTTTGTTTGCACAGAAAAATCTTCGGGCAGTGGGGATTCGTGTTTTGGGCAGAAACAGGAATGTGGCAAAGATGCTTCTTATAGATGAAAATGGAATAAAGATGGATGCAGTATATTTTGGAGAAGCAGATGAATTTGTTGATAGAATAAAAAACTGTGGAAGTATTGCGGTCACATATTATCCTGAGATCAACCGTTATCAGGGAAGAGAGACCTTACAGATCGTAATCCGAAATTATATTACAGAATAACAGGAGAAGGTATCACTAAAATGCAGATCCTGACAGCGAGTAATTGACTGTAAAACGGGAAAGAAGGCTCTGTACTGGGCAATATGCAGTCCAGGGCCTGTCGTAAT
>OHDA01000186.1_pt1 | contig 41989 bp, 34 predicted proteins | sample 1566881 | NCBI WGS metagenome assembly OHDA01 (sample SAMEA3879585, study PRJEB24766) | human gut metagenome | biome: human-associated habitat; feature: feces | place: USA | collected 1985/1987
ACCGTGTCTGACCCAGTTTTGACCCAGAACACGAAAAAATCGGGCAGGGCTGGACGGAAACAATGGAAAATCCGCCGAGCGAACGGCGGCAAAAAGCACAAATCGGAGCCGAAACGACTCCGATTTGTGCTTGAGACTGCCTCATAACCCGGAGGTCGCAGGTTCGAGTCCTGTCTCCGCAACCAGAAAGTCCTGATTTCTTGCGAAATCAGGACTTTTTCCGCACTTTTGTGCCCAATAACTTACTTCCCATTTTTTCTGACCCAAACGCTGACCCCAACGGGTTCCAGGCAGCACACTATAGTACCAAGAAGAACTTACCATTCATCAAAATCTTCTAATTCTGTTTCTGTTCGGACAGGCTTTTCGAGAATCTCAAGGCCTTTCCGAAGGTATTCAGGAAGAGGCATTTTTTCAGTATTGGAGAAAAAACAGGCTATGAAGAAAGTATTTGGGAATGGCTCAGTCATCCGATCCAGTGCCTGCAGCCAGAAGGGACTGTACATAATACATGCACAGTCCCTTAGTGAAATTGGTTTATTTCTCGCATTCCAGCACAATTACTTCACAGCTGTCGAGCTTCAGCATTCCTTCCGGGCAATCGGTGCGGTTCTGATTGGACAGAAGCACTTTTTTTACCGGATATTCAAGTTTGGTGGAAACGGCTTCGCGATCGAAGTTGGCGGCGACGAGAACGCGTTGTGATTTCGTCTCACGATAATATGCCATAACTGTTTCGCTGTCCTGATATGCAGGAACTGTTTTGCCGTAAGTAAAGACTTCTTTGTATTCTGGAGCCTTGCGGATGGTAGTCAGTTTACGGTAGTAATTTAATACGGAATCCGGATCCTTTTCCTGAGCTGCGACGTTGATTTCTTTATAATCAGAGTGAACCTTGAGCCATGGTGTGCCTGTAGTAAATCCGGCATTCGCCTGAGCATTCCACTGTACAGGGGTTCTTGCGTTATCACGGCTCATTTTGCCGCATACTTCCAGAGCTTCTGCATCACTTAAACCTGCTTCTCTTGCAAGATTATACTGATCGATCGTACTGATATCATTGTAATCATGAATGTTGCTCCAGATTTCATTCTGCATTCCGATTTCCTGTCCCTGATAAATGAACGGAATTCCACGAAGCAGGATGTTTACGGTACCGAGCATTTTGGCACCGACAGGCGTTTGGGCATACTCCGGAAGAAAACGGGATACACCGCGAGGTTCATCATGATTTTCGATGATATTTGCTTCCAGTCCATATTTTTGGACATTGATCTGAGAACTCAGAATTGTGTCGCGCCATGTTTTGAAATCTACATGAGGTGCATCGTACCAGCCATGAGCACCATCGCTGAGGGAATGCGCACAGAAATCAAAGATTGTGGAGAAATGTCCGTTATCTCCAATAAATTGACCAAGTTCATCAGCTTTCATATTGAATACTTCACCAACGGTGAAAGCATCATATTTCTGAAAAGTGTTTTTCTTCAGATCTTCAAGGAATTCTCCTACACCGTCAACGTTTTCGACCATTTTCCAGCAGGCGGCCATGCCATCCGGTCCGTCCGGTTCATAGTCAGGAAAAGCAAGGTCTTTTTTGATGTTGATGATCGCATCGATACGGAAACCGGCAAGGCCTTTTTCAAGCCACCAGTTGATCATATTGTAAAGCTCCTGACGAAGCTTTGGGTTCTCCCAGTTCAGATCAGGCTGTTCTTTGGCGAACATATGGAAATAGTATTTGTCTGTTCCCGGAACCGGTTCCCAGCAGCTGCCGCCGAAGTAAGAACGATAGTTGCTTGGCGGGTTACCGTTTTTTCCTTTCCGGAAATAAAAATAATCTGCATATTCACCATCTGGATCAGCCAGAGCTTTTTGGAACCATTCATGTTTGTCAGAGCAGTGGTTGATGACCAGATCCATGATGATATGCATATTACGTTTTTTTGCTTCTGCAAGCAATTCATCAAACTCTTCCATAGTTCCGAATTCTTCTGCAATTGCATAGTAATCTGAAATATCATATCCCTGATCGACAAAAGGCGATTTGTAGATTGGAGAAAGCCAGATGATATCAATGCCCAGTGCTTTTATGTAATCCAGTTTGGAAATGATTCCTCTCAGATCTCCGATGCCGTCCCCGTTACTGTCCAGAAAACTCTTTGGATAGATCTGATATGCGATTTTGTCATGCCACCATTTTTCTGTCATTATTTGTACCTCTTTTATTCATGCATTATATGTTTAGTATAGATGATATTGTGCCTGCATTCTTGCGATATGTCATCATTATATAATACTATCCTGCTTTTGGAAAAGAAAATATCCATCTCTGCCGTTCTGTTTTGCACATGTAAATGACAAACTCATCTCCACCGATTCTTCCAATGATATCATTTTCTCTGAAATAATTTCGGAGTGTCTGTCCAAGTGTGCTGAGGACAATATCGCCGACAGCATGCCCATAATGATCATTTACTTCTTTGAATTTATCAACATCCAGAATAATAAAAGTACCTTTTTCATGAGGCCTCTGCTCCAGGATTTCGTTGATGAGTGCCTCTGTCGTGCGTTTGTTGAGAACACCTGTCAGACCGTCTGTCTGTGCATCGCGACGCAGCTCTTCATTGCGGATACGATTGTTGTGGATAATGTAGAAAACAAGTAACAGCACCAGAATGAAGAATACGGACATAAAAATGCCTTCATAACTTTTAATGAAAGAATAGGAGCTTTGGGCATCGGATACAGGAATAACATAGCAGATCATCCAGTCATTCATGCCAAGCCGGGTATAAGCGATATACTGGTCAGATTTTTTGTTGGAGTCTGTTCGGATCTTAATCAGTCCATCGTTGCCGGCTGAAAAATCTTTTTTGACATTTACAAGAGAATTTTTGGACAGAAGTGTTCTGTCTTTATAAAAATCAAAAAAATTGTCACCATATGTGATTTTATGATATGAAGGTTCACCATCGTAGGCGATGATCTCTCCTTCTTTTGTGACAATCAGACTGTATCCGGCATCATCAAAAATATCATTAAAAAGCATCTGACTAAGGGCGGTCACATTATAAGATCCACCAAGTGCGCCAATGATTCTGCCATTACAGCGTACAGGAACACACAGGATCACACAGGATCACACGTGTCTCCTGATCAATACTGCTGTCCAGTGGATCACTGAGAGTTGCCTGGCCTTTCATGGCTTCCAGAAAATATTTTCTCTGGGATACATTCTTTATGGCACCGTTGTCATAGTATGCTGTACCGTCTGCTTCGATCAGGGCAGTTCTTTCGAAATCCGTGTTTGCTGCCAGGGATACCAGAAGCTCCATATTTTCATCGGAAAGAATATCAGAGGAATCTCCCATTTTGTCAGCGATACTGTTCAGAAATCCGTAATGAATATTGAGAATGGATAACGCATGATTACTTTGTTTTGCTACATTATTGGTCATGGTTTTCTGAGAATTGGTATCGATTGACTTCTGGACATATAACAGAAAAACACCCAGACTGATGACTACGGCACAGATAAAAATAATAATAGCAGCAACATAATGCGTAGAAATATTTTTTTTCTTTTTCATATTCTGTTTCTCCTGTAGATAGATACAGTTTGGGTATATACAGTATAAAATATTTTATGCGAGAATGCAAAAACGTTTTTGCTTTTTTTGACCAATTAAAAAGCTCTTGACTATAGCAGATAAGAGTTGTAAAATAAAAAAAGCTTTTAACGAGGTAAAGCATAAGAGCAAATTCTATGAAGGGAATCAGTAAAAGCAGAGAAAATAGCTGTTTACAGAGAGCCGCAGGTGGTGTGATGCGGTAACGGCATTGTTTTGAATATCATCCCTGAGAAGGAAGACCGAACGTTACGTTTGAGATTTATCAGTAGGTTTTCACGGAGGCTCCCCGTTACAGGAGACGCGTATGCCGGTACGTTGCAGAATCGTACTTGTTTCAATGACGAAACAGGGTGGTTGCGGAATTATATATCCGTCCCTGATGGGGCGGATTTTTTTTATGCAGAATTTTCTGAAACCGGAACATCATCATATTTTACAAGGGAGGAAGAGAGGATGAAAGTCTACAAGAAACTCATGAATGCACTTGCAGCAGTAGAAAAAGTTGTACTGGTAGTTACAACATTGCTGATTCTCGTGCTCACTGTGGGAAACGTGTTTTCCCGTAAAGTGATCCACCGCTCATGGTCCTTCACAGAAGAACTTGTTGTAGCGGTCTTTGTACTTATTACACTTCTGGCAGCAGCATTGTCCTGCAGAGAGGGTGGCCTGGTCAGCCTGACACTGGTTACAGACCGTCTTCCAAAAAAACTGAAAAAACCATCTGTGATCCTGATCACAGTACTGAGTATTATTTTTTCAGTGATTCTTTTTAAGTATGGTATGGACAAGGTTATCACCCAGCTTGAAAACGGAAAAAGAACCTTTGTACTGAACTGGCCGGAATGGATCTTCTGGTCCTTTGTACCGATCGGAGCAGGCTGTATGATTCTTCATCTTATTGAGTACTGTCTGGATGTCTGTTTTGGAAATAAAAACGATAAGGAGGGCAAATAAATGATCAGTGCTGTTTTATTTATTTCATTTTTTGTTTTTCTGATCCTGGGTGTGCCGATTGCACTCTGCCTGGGTCTGTCCTCTGTATGTGCGATCCTTTATTCGGGAACCTCACTTACCATCGTTGCAACAAATATGTATTCAGGAATCAGTAAATTCCTTCTTCTTGCGATTCCGTTCTTTGTACTGTCCGGAAATATCATGGCAAAAGCCGGAATTTCACGCAGACTGATCGATTTTGTAGATACCTGTGTCGGACACAAAAAAGGCGGTATCGCAATCGTATGTGTTATTGTTTCCTGTTTCTTTGGAGCAATCTCTGGTTCCGGTCCGGCTACAGTAGCAGCTCTTGGTGCTGTTCTGATCCCGGCAATGGTTGAGCAGGGTGGTTTCTCTGCACCGTTTTCAACAGCTTTGATGGCAACGTCGAGTTCGGTGGCTATCGTTATACCGCCAAGTATCGCTTTCGTTGTATATGCGTCTATTACAGGTGTGTCTATCGCAGATATGTTTATGGCAGGTATCGTACCTGGAATCCTTATGGGTGTGGCACTTGTAATTGTAGTAATTCTTGAAGCAAATAAACATGATATCAAACCGTCCCGTAAAAAAGCATCTGCAAAGGAGAGATGGGCCACTTTTAAAGAGGCATTCTGGGGATTCCTGATGCCTGTCATCATCCTTGGCGGAATCTACGGTGGTATCTTTACACCAACAGAAGCTGCGGCAGTATCTGTTGTATATGGACTTTTTGTAGGTATGGTGATCTACCGTGAGGTATCCTTCAGAGATCTGTTTGATATCCTGGTAGATTCCGCAAAGACTACCGGTGGAATCATGCTGATCGTTGCAAGTGCATCTCTGTTTTCATTTGTATGTACCAAGTTTGGTATTGCAGAGGCTGCATCCGGACTGCTTGCATCCATCGCACACAATCAGTTTGTATTCCTTCTGATCGTAAATATTATCTTCCTGATCGCAGGATGTTTTATTGATGCAAACTCAGCAATGTACATCTTTATCCCGATCATGCTTCCGGTATGTAAAGCATTGGGATACGACGTTGTTGCATTTGGTGTTATGGCAACTGTAAACCTTGCGATCGGACAGGTTACCCCTCCGGTAGGTGTAAACCTTTTTGTTGCGATCAGTATCAAGATCAAAAAAGGTCTGGAGGTTACTCTTCAGCAGATCTCAAAGGCAGTTATGCCGATGATCGCTGCCAGTGTTGCAGTGCTTCTGGTCGTTACCTATGTACCGGCAGTTTCTACTGCACTTCCAAAAGCGCTTGCGAAGGATGGTTCTTACACAGGCGAACAGGCCTCATCTGACACTGGAAGTACTGCTTCAAAGGATGCTGGAAATGGTGAAGACTCTTTTAATACAATTGAAGATTACAGCGACCTTGACTGGCCGGAAATGACCTGGAACTTTGCATGCTCCACAACGGAGACAAGTACCTGGGCAGACGGTGGACGTAAGTTCGGCGAACTGATGGAAAAGGCAACCGGAGGCAAGGTTAAAGTTAATGTTTATGCAACTGACCAGCTGACAAACGGAAATCAGTCTGAAGGAATCCAGGCACTGATGAATGGAGACCCGGTACAGATTTCCATGCATTCCAACCTGATCTATTCCGCATTTGATCCGAGATTCAATGTAGTATCTCTTCCATTTATTTATGATTCTTATGATGACGCAGATGCAAAATTTGACGGAGCAGCCGGTGAAAAACTGAAAGAATTGCTTTCCGAATATGGTCTGCACTGCATGGGTATCGCAGAGAATGGTTTCCGTGAGATCACCAACAGCAAACGCGAGATCAAGACTCTGGATGATATGAAGAATCTTAAGATCCGTGTGGCAGGTTCCAATCTTCTTATGGAATGCTATAAGAGATGGGGCGCAGATGCAACAAACCTGAACTGGACAGAGACCTACACGGCTCTGCAGCAGAATACAGTAGAAGGACAGGAGAACCCACTGCCGGCAATCGATGCGGCAAGTGTGCAGGAGGTTCAGCCATACTGCTCTATGTGGGATGCAATCTATGACTGTCTGTTCTTCTGCATCAACCAGGAGATTTATGACAGTCTGACACCGGAGCAGCAGGCAGTTGTTGACGAGTGTGGTCAGAAAGCTGTTCAATACGAGCGTTATATCAACCGTTCCGGAGATGAAGAGATCATGGAGCGCTGGCAGTCAAAGAATGGCGTGACGATCACAAATAAAGAAGATATGGATATCGATTCCTTCAAGAAAGCCGTAGATGGTGTTGATGAGTGGTTTGTTAAGGAACTTGAGAAAGAAGGATACGATGACGCACAGGAACTGGTAGATCTCTTCACACAGGAATCTACGGATACAGTTGCGGATTACAGTGATCTCAACTGGCCGGAAGCAACCTGGAACTTTGCATGCTCCACAACGGAGACAAGTACCTGGGCAGACGGCGGACGTAAGTTTGGCGAGCTGATGGAAAAAGCAACCGGAGGCAAGATAAAAGTCAACATCTATGCGGCAGACCAGCTGACCAATGGAAATCAGTCTGAAGGAATCCAGGCGCTGATGAACGGAGACCCGGTACAGATTTCCATGCATTCCAATCTGATTTACTCAGCGTTTGATCCAAGATTTAATGTTGTATCGTTACCATTTATTTATGATTCCTATGATGATGCAGATGCGAAATTCGATGGTGAGGCAGGAGAAAAGCTGAAAGAAATTCTTTCCAGTTACGGACTGCACTGCATGGGTATCGCAGAGAACGGCTTCCGTGAGCTGACCAACAGCAAGCATGAAGTAAAAACTCTGGATGACATGAAGAACCTCAAGATCCGTGTAGCAGGCTCCAACCTTCTGATGGAATGCTACAAGAGATGGGGCGCAGATGCAACGAACATGAACTGGTCTGAAACTTATACGGCTCTGCAGCAGAATACTGTAGAAGGCCAGGAAAACCCACTTCCGGCAATTGATGCGGCAAGTGTGCAGGAGGTTCAGCCATACTGCTCCATGTGGGATGCAATCTATGACTGTCTGTTCTTCTGTATCAACCAGGATCTGTACGATACTCTGACACCAGAGCAGCAGGCAGTCGTTGATGAGTGTGGACAGAAAGCCGTTGAGTATGAACGTTACATCAACCGCTCCGGTGATGAAGAAATCATGAACCGCTGGCAGTCAAAGAATGGTGTGACAATCACTAAAAAAGAGGATATGGATATCGATTCCTTTAAAAAAGCCGTAGAAGGTGTGGACGAGTGGTTCGTAGAACAGCTGAAAGATGCCGGATATGACGATGGACAGGAACTGGTAGATCTGTTTGAAAAATAGAAGTCAAAAAATTTAAATTTTTAAATTAAGAAGCTGGCGCTTCGCAGATTGCGGGGCGTCAGCTTTTATAGTATAATAAAATTAATAATGACTTTTTTTGAAAAAAGGTTATGCGGAAAGTATGTGGAGATTTTGGAAAAATCTATAAAGTATTTTACAGGAGTTTAAGCGGTCGATATGAATGAATTCAATCTAAATTTTTATAAAGGGAAGAAAGTTCTGGTGACAGGACATACCGGATTTAAGGGGACATGGCTCTGCAGGATACTTCAGGAGTTGGGAGCGGAAGTGACCGGATATTCTCAGAAGCCACCGACAGATCCATCAATATTCACGCTGACAGATCTGGAAAGTCAGATCCATTCTGTGATCGGAGACATTCGTGATCTGGAGCATATGATACAGGTGTTTAAAGAAACACAGCCGGAGATCGTCTTTCATCTGGCGGCACAGCCGATCGTAAGGGAATCTTACAAAAATCCGGTAAATACTTATGAGACAAATGTTATGGGGACGGTCAATGTACTGGAAGCAGTAAGGCAGTGTGGAAGCGTCCGCTCTTTTTTGAATGTAACAACAGATAAAGTTTATAAGAATAATGAATGGGAATGGGGGTACCGCGAAACGGATGAACTGGATGGCTACGATCCGTATTCCAATAGCAAATCCTGCTCAGAACTTGTAACACACAGTTATGAGAAATCTTTCTTGAAAGACATGGATATTGCAGTATCAACTGCGCGTGCCGGTAATGTGATCGGAGGCGGTGATTTTGCAGCAGACCGTATCATTCCGGACTGTGTGCGTGCTGTTTCCGGTGGAAAAAAGATTGCAGTTCGGAATCCACATTCTACCAGACCATATCAGCATGTACTGGAACCATTGGGCGCGTATCTTCTGATCGCGGAAGAACAGTATCAGGACAGCCGGAAGGCAGGATCTTATAATGTAGGACCAGATGACAGAAGCTGTCTGACCACCGGGGAACTTGCAGATCTGTTCTGCACAGCATGGGGAAACGGGGCAGCATGGGAAAATCTCTGTCAGGGAGGTCCTCATGAGGCAAATTTCCTCAAACTGGATTGTTCCCGTATTCGAAACCGGCTGGGCTGGAAACCTCGCTGGCAGGTGGATGAAGCAGTAGTCAACACTGCAAAATGGTATCAGGCATGGCTTGCCGGTCAGAATATGGCAGAATATACGGACTGTCAGATCAAAGAATATTTTGGAATATAAAAGGATAGAAGAAAAGAAAATATGAAAAAGAATAGAGAGGTTATCTGCGCTTTTGCAGCGTGGGTTTTATCGGCATGCTTTTTTATGAGCTGTTTTATGATTCCGGGACTGGCAGAAAAAATCAACAGTCTGGGAAACAGTAACATGCTTGTATATGGAATGTCTCTGATCCTGTTTTGTCTGCTCTTTGTAGCTGGAATGGGAATCGCACACAGGCATGAAGTTGCGGGAAAAACTTTTCCGGAGAATGTCAAAGCCAGAAAAACAGCATTTTGGCTGATGCTGTTTATACAGATTCCGTTCTGGCTGCTTTGTATCTCAGGAGAGACGGAACAGCTTGGATCTGTGGCGGCGAAATACGGATGGCACACACAGCCGGCAGTGATCGCAGCATTTTTGTTTTTGGCAGAACTTGCAATCTTTTTCTGGGCATGTCAAAATGTCTGCTTTCCGGAAAAAGACGGTGAGTGGATTATCCGGCTGGTATATGCAGCGTTGGTGCTCCTCGTTTTTTATAGTATGTACACACCGAATATTTTTGGAAGAGGAGAACTGAGCGATGCTTACCATGGGCACGCATATTTTAATTCTGTCTACAATATTTATCAGGGAATGCCATATACGCATAATGTTACGAGTATTTATGGACATTACGGACTTTTCTTTAAGATTCCAATGGAACTTGTTCATGGTGATTTCAAAGCCTTTGTTGCCATGGTTGCCGGAATTGGAGCCTTTGCACATATCTGTGCATTTCTTATCCTGGAACTGCTGGTCAAAAGCCGTGTGTTGAGGGTACTTGGTGCTTTGGCAGTTACATTTCCTGTACTTGGTATGCGAGGTGGCTTTTACTGGCAGGTTTGGCCGCATCGGGTAATTTTTCCGATGCTGCTGTTTCTGTATGGAGCATGGATCCTCAAAAAAGAGCTGTGCAATTTCTGGACAGCAGTGGGTGGGTATCTGATCTGTCTGCTGGCAATCCTCTGGAATACAGAGACCGGACTGATTCTTACTGTGGCGTGGGCAGGAATGCTTATTTCACGTTTTCTGTCTGTGGGAAAAATAAAGATCCGTAGACTATTGTGGTTAAGCTTTGCACAGTTTGCCGGAATGGCCGGGGCGGTGTTTGGAGCGTATGGAACAGTAAATCTCTATAATATCCTGAAACACAGTCCGGCAAATTCGTTTGAGGACTTTCTGATCCCATTGCTGTCAGGCAGTTATATGACGGGAGTTCTTCATCTGGATATGCCTACAGAACCCAATGCATATATGGCAGTGATCACACTGTTTCTGACCGGAACGGCTCTGGGAATGACCGGCTGGTTCAGTGGAAAAGAGAGACATTGCTGGCAAAAAGAATTTTTGTTTCTTCTGAGTGTCGGATCACTGGGATGTCTGGTGTATTATATTAACCGCCCTGCATATCACAATCTGGACTGCATTACCATGCCGGCTGTGATCATGGCTGCATACTGGGGGCAGAAGGGAATCAAATTTATCAAAAATGAAGAATGGAAAAGCTTTGACAGCCTTTCGCTCAGACATGTGACCGTCAGTGGTGTAGGGCTGATCTGTACGATTGCGGTTCTTGCAATGGCTACCGGAACGGTTCTTCAGTTTGCACAGAACAGCAAGATTAAAGAAAATTATCATAATGTGCAGGAATTTGAGGATTTCGCAGAGCAGATCGCAGCAGTTGTTCCTGAGAATACACCGTCATTTGGTATCAATGTTCCCGAAATCTGCAGCATGCTTCATCGGCGGACAGAATGTTTTACAATGGATTTCAGTGATATGCTCGTTCGCCCGGACAGTTTGAAAGAGCTGAAAGACCAGCTGGAACATGCGGAAGTGCCAGGGGCATTTACCGGAAAATCATCCATGAATATCTGGAAACGGAATGATCCGGAAACATATCGGTGGTTCATGGATCATTATGAACTAAAAGAGACGATTCCTTTTTATGGGGAAAAGTTTCTGTACTATATAAAAAAATAAAATACAGAAGGAGACTATTATGTTTGAAGAAATGACAGAACAGCAGGCCAGAGAGCAGATTCTGGAAATGACAAGAAATTATTGTGAAAAATACCATAACAAAAAGAAACCATATCAGAAAGGTGACCGTATCCCGTATGCGTCCAGAGTTTATGATGCAGAAGAAATGGTAAATCTTGTGGATAGTTCCCTTGAATTCTGGTTGACCGCAGGGCGTTATACAGATGAATTTGAACATGCATTTGCAAAATATCTCGGAGTTCGTTACTGTTCCCTGGTAAATTCCGGTTCCTCTGCAAATCTGCTCGCATTTATGACACTGACATCTCCGCTTCTGAAAGAACGGCAGATTCTTCCGGGGGATGAAGTGATCACAGTTGCGGCCGGTTTTCCGACTACAGTTTCTCCGATGATCCAGTACGGTGCGGTACCGGTATTTGTTGATGTAACGATTCCACAGTACAATATTGATCCATCTCTTCTGGAAGCTGCATGGTCTCCAAAGACAAAAGCGGTCATGCTTGCGCATACACTTGGAAATCCATTTGACCTGAAAGCAGTCAGAGAATTCTGTGATCGTCATAATCTGTGGCTGATTGAAGATAACTGTGATGCACTTGGATCTGTTTATACGATCAACGGGGAAGAGAAACTGACCGGAACGATCGGAGATATCGGAACTTCCAGTTTTTATCCACCGCATCATATGACAATGGGAGAAGGCGGCGCCGTTTATACAGATGATCCGCTCCTGAACAGAATCGCACGTTCGTTCAGAGACTGGGGAAGAGACTGTATTTGTGCACCGGGACAGGATAATCTCTGCGGACATCGTTTTGACCGTCAGTATGGAGAACTTCCGGTTGGGTATGATCACAAATATGTATACTCTCATTTTGGATATAACCTCAAGGCAACAGATATGCAGGCTGCTGTCGGATGTGCGCAGCTCAGAAAATTCCCGTCTTTTGTGGAAAGAAGAATCCACAACTTTAATTATCTGAAAGAAGCACTGAAAGGTACAGAGGATAAACTGATCCTTCCGGAGGCATGTGCAAATTCAAAACCGAGCTGGTTTGGATTCCTGATCACATGCAAGGAAGGCGTAGACAGAAACAAACTGGTACAGGAGATTGAATCCAGAGGTGTACAGACACGTATGCTGTTTGCCGGTAATCTGACAAAACATCCTTGCTTTGATCAGATGCGTGCTTCCGGAAAAGGATATCGTATTGCGGGAAGTCTGGAAAATACGGACCGTATTATGAAAGATACCTTCTGGATCGGTGTATATCCGGGAATGACAGATGAAATGCTGCAGGCGATGGCAGATGCGATCAAGGATGCATTAAACTGATTTACAGCAGAAAGCAGGATGGAAAATAATGATTTTAGATGAAAGACTTCGCTGGATGGGGTTCTGGATGCTGGACAAAATGAAAGGTGGAAAGACCAGAGAATATTATGACCAGATTCGTTATGCCTGGAAAGAAGGCAGCTCTGTTGAGGAGACAGAGAAGAGAATCCAGAATCTGATCGCGCATGCAGTTAAGACTACTGATTTTTATAAAGATTATGCGGAAACCTGTTCTCTTGAGGATCTTCCGGTGGTAAATAAAGATACCTTCCGACAGCAGTATGACCGTTTTGTATCTTCCACATATAAAGATGCACCAGATAACCGGGTAATGTGTACCAGTGGATCGACAGGAACTCCACTCAGAATGATCCAGAACCGTGACAAGATCCGTCACAATACAGCGGGCGGGATTTTTCTCGGAGCGGCGGCCGGATATTATATTGGAATGAAGGAAGCATTTATCCGGGTATGGGTAAATAATGTACGCAAAAGCAAATTTCAGCTTCTGCAGGAAAATCTGATCATGATGGACAGTTCCAGAATGGATGAAAAAGCTCTGGAAGAAATGTTTCATGTGATCGAGAAGAAAAAAGTCAAATGTCTGGTAGGATATTCTTCTGCCCTTGGAGAACTGAGTGAATATATCAGAAAAACAGGAAGAGACTGCAGCAGATGTGTAGTGAAAGCAATTATTCCGATTTCGGAGACAATGCCGGAACCGGTAAGAAGAACTCTGGAAAAACAGTTCAACTGTCCGGTGCGGGCATGGTATTCCAATGAAGAAAACGGAATCATGGGCCTTCAGAACAGGGAAGATGAAGGGTATCATATTGATACAGAAACCTATTATTATGAGATCCTGAAGATGGATTCTGATGAACCGGCAGAACCTGGAGAACTGGGAAGAATCGTGATCACAGATCTTTTTAACTATGCATTTCCGATCCTGCGTTATGACAATGGAGACACGGCAGTTGCGGTCCGGAAAGAAAAAAACGGTCGTTTTAAACTTTATCTTTCAGAACTTTACGGACGACGGAGCGACCTGATCTATGACTGTGAAGGCAAAGCGGTCACGCCGTATATTATTACCAATAATCTGTGGGACATTCAGGGAGTAAAGCAGTATCGATTTATTCAGGAAGATGTCAGAGATTATACGATCTGGCTGAATGGTGATCCGGAAGCAATGGATCGGGAGGAAATCCTGCGTCGTATTCGACCGTATCTGGGAGAGGAAGCCCGCATTAAAGTGGAAATCGTTGATGAGATTCCGGTGCTTGCTTCCGGAAAAAGAAAATACATAGAAAACCGATGTGAAAAATATCAGCAGCATAAAGGATTCTGTGGGTAAATGGCAGGAGGAAACAGTTTGGAAGGCAGAGAACAGAAAAAAGGTATTGCGGTAAATACCCTGTATACGATGGGCGGTCTGCTTTTTATGAATGCAGTGCTCCAGATTGTGATCACTCCGCTTCTTAACAGAATGATGGGAGCAGAACAGCTTGGCGGTCTTTTGTACATTACAGGACTTGTTGCGATCATATGTCCGTCTATCGGGCAGGCTCTGAATAACAGCCGTCTTGTAGTAAGACGGGATTTTGATGTGACCAATGGGGACTATGACTGGCTTCTGCTTGGCTTTGGACTGATCGGAAGTATTGTTGCACTGTTTATGTCCGGCAAAAGCCTGGAAAGTCCGTTGATGGCAGCTGGCGTTTTCCTGATGTTTATGCTGACTGTATTCCGCTATTATGGTGATGTGGAATATCGTCTGAATCTGAACTACCGGAGATATTTTATTTACTATTTTTTGATCGGAATCGGATATCTTGCCGGATTTGGTATATATCGCCTGACCGGACAATGGGTGTGGATCTATCTGATCGGTGAAGCCGCGGCACTGGCTTTTGTCGGTGTTACCGGAAATATTTTTCATCAGTTTTTCAGAAGAAGCGAATTTTTTACGACGGCACTCGGTCGAGGCTTTTTTCTTACGTTATCGTACCTTATTACCAATACGACAATGAATATGGATCGCCTTGTGATCAAACAGATCCTCGGTAATGAACAGGTCACACAGTATTATGTTGTTTCGCTGATCGGAAAGACGCTGGTACTTCTGATCGCGCCAATTAATACGATCGTGATCTCTTATCTTACAAAAAGAAAAGAACGACTGACGCGTTCACAGTTTGGAAAGGCTGTTCTTGCCGGAGGCGGTGTAAGTCTTGTTTTTTTTGTGGCCTGTCAGATCGGAACACCACTTTTTGTGTGGCTGTTTTACAGAAATCTTTATGAGTCAGTAAAAGGGATCGTAACGGTTGTGAATCTTGCGCAGATTCTTGGGCTGTTTTCTGCATTTTTGTTCATACTCGTTCTGACGTTTACAGATGAACGGTGGCAGTTGTGGATTCAGCTTGCACATTTTTGTATTTTGCTCGTGTCATCAGTACTTGCGGCACGCACATATGGAATGATGGGATTTGCTGTTGCTTCACTTGGAGCCAATAGTCTCCGTGTTGCAGCAGTAGTGATTCTGGGTATTGTGAAAGCAGGAAAGGATAAAGGAGACAGAAATGCAGACAGGTGAAGTTTTAAGAAGAGAGGTATTTAATCTTCTTGACGCTGCAAAGGGCGGCAGACTGAAAAAATTAAAAGAAGTCAATAAACATGAAATTGTTGAGGGTGTAACAGAAGACTATATGGAAAGAAGAGTACAGACACTTCTTTCTTATGTAAAACAGCACTCTCCTTATTACAAAGAACATCCGGAATGGACGAAACTGGAAGATTTTCCGGTCATGACAAAAGGTGACTTTATCGAACATTATGATGAGGTGCTGGTGGATTGTGTCAGAGAACAGGGAAATCTCTACAGGCTCAGTACCAGTGGTTCTACAGGAACTCCGTTTACAGTACTCTGTGACGGAGATAAAATGAGCCGTGTAAATATGAACTTTATCTCCTGCATGGAACTGAATGGTTTTCGTATGGGAATGAAACGTGGAGAATTTCGTGCGTGGATAAAAGGAAAAAATACGATCAGTAAGTGGAAATCTTTTAAAAATAATCTGATCATGGTGGATATTTCCAATATGGGAGATGAGTCACTGGATAAAATCTGCCGTGATATTGAAAAGAAGAAGATTCAGGTTCTGGTTACGTATTCCAGTGCACTGACGGCGTTGACTCAGTATATTAGAAAAACAGGAAGAGATATCAGCTGCTGGTCTGTTGAAATGGTATTTTCCATGGGAGAAGCACTTCCGCAGGAAACTTATGATCTGACAAAAGAGCTGTTCGGATTTTCTCCGGTACGGTCCTATGGAAATAATGAAAATGGTTTTATTGCGATCCAGCTTGATGAGGATCCGGAATATACGGTTGACCTGTATAATTTTTATCCGGAGATTCTGAAACTGGATTCCGATGAACCGGCGGAGCCGGGAGAACTGGGAAGAATCGTTGTGACAGATTATTATAATAAAACATTTCCAATGGTTCGTTATGATACCGGTGACACAGGGAAAATGCGTGTATATTATGACAAGAACGGCCGGGTGCATGCAAAATATACAGAGATTTACGGACGTCGTGGTTCTCTTATGTATAACACAAAAGGTGAGCCGCTATCAATCCACGTTTTTATGAATACACTGCTGAAGTTCGAAGGAACTGTTTACCAGGCAAAATGCATCCAGTGGGGAGAAAAAGACTATGAACTGCTAGTGAATGCGGACCGTTCCAGACTGGACGAAACAGAACTTCTCGCAGCATACCGACATTACCTGGGTGAAGACGCAGAGCTTCGGATCACCTATGTGGACCAGATCCCGATTCAGGCATCCGGTAAATTTATGGTCTGTGAAAATAAATGGAATGGAAGGAAGCAGGCATAATGAAACAGAAAGTATCGGATTATATAGCGGATTATATAGCAGAGTGGGGAATCCGTGATGTGTTTACCGTAACAGGCGGTGGTGCCATGCATATGAATGATGCTTTTGGACATCATCCGAAACTGCACTGTACTTATCAGCATCATGAACAGGCATGTGCCATGGCTGCAGAGGCTTATGCACGTATGGATAATCGGATGGCAGCAGTCTGTGTGACGACCGGTCCTGGTGCAACGAATGCCATTACCGGTGTGCTCGGCGGTTGGATGGATTCGATTCCTATGCTGGTTTTTTCAGGACAGGCAAGATATGCAACTACGGTTGCAGCGTCCGGGCTGAAACTTCGAAGCATGGGAGTGCAGGAATGTAATATTGTACCGGTTGTGACCTCAATTACAAAATATGCACAGATGATCATTCATCCGGAAGATATCCGGTATCATCTGGAAAAAGCCCTCTATATGGCGGTGAACGGACGACCGGGACCGGTGTGGCTTGATATTCCTCTGGATGTGCAGGGGGCAGTCATTGACACAGAAAAATTGAGAGGATATGATCCACAGGAGAATCCGAAAGAAAAACCGGCAGAAATTTCACAGGATATCATTCAGCAGATTCTGGACAAGATAGAAAAAAGCCGTCGCCCGGTTCTGTTTCCGGGAAATGGAGTACGTCTTGCAGGTGCAATGGATGATTTTCAAAAACTTGTAAATATTCTGGGAGTTCCGGTGATTACCGGAATGAGCAGTGTGGATGCCATGGAGTCTGAACATCCGTATTTTGCCGGAAGAAGCGGAGGAACCGGGACACGTCCGGGAAATTTTGCACTTCAGAACAGCGATGTGCTTCTTTCTATCGGGAATCGCCAGGGATTTGCACAGACCGGTTTTCAGTATCAGGACTGGGCAAGGGGCAGTTATACGATCCTGAATGACATTGATGAAAATGAACTAAAAAAACCAAGTCTCCATGTCAGTCTTCCAGTCTGTGGTGACGCAGGAGATCTGATACGCAAGCTTATCTGTGCGGCAAAACTTCGGGGAGCAGATGAAACAAATCCGTTGTTTAAAGGCAGAGACTGGATACGTCAGTGTCAGGTATGGAAACAGAAATATCCGGTGGTGACAGCGAAACATTATGAGACGGTAGAAGAAGGCTGTACCAATATTTATGCTTTTTATGAAGAACTGTCAAAAGCAATGCAGGAGGGGCAGACACTGATGGTCAGTGTGGGAACTTCCAGAGTGGCAGGAAGTCAGGCATTTCGGGTAAAAAAAGGTCAGCGTTTTATTACAAATCCAAATACTGCGTCCATGGGATTCTGTCTCCCGGCAGCGACCGGAATCTGTGTCGCACAGCCCGGAAAACCAGTAGTCTGTGTGACCGGTGAGGGAAGTCTGCAGATGAATCTGCAGGAATTACAGACAATATGGCAGAACCGTCTTCCGGTAAAATTATTTGTGATCAATAACCAGGGTTATCATTCTATCCGACAGACACAACAGAGTTATTTTGAACCACCGCTGGTGGGAGTTGGAGCAGAGAGTGGAGATCTGAGTTTCCCGGATCTGTCCAAGATCATACCGGCATATGGATTTTCTTATCGGGCAGTGCATGCTGCAGAAGAACTTCCGGAAACACTTCATCAGGTCCTGGAGGAAACCGGGGCATCTGTGTGCGAGGTGTTTGTGACAAAATATCAGAAAACAGAACCAAAAACCTCTGCAAAAAAACTTCCGGATGGAAGTATGGTATCGGCACCGCTGGAAGATATGTATCCTTTCCTCAGCAAAGAAGAACTGGAAGAAAATATGTTTACAGAAACGAATGGAGAAATGCAATGAAACGAATCATTGTTACCGGAGCAACCAGTATGATCGGTACAGCATTGATCGAAGAATGTATCAGACATGACATTGAGGTTTATGCAGTTGTACGTGCAGGGTCTTCGAAGACAAAACGTCTGCCGGAGAGTGCACGGATACATCAGATAGAATGTGAACTGGAAAAACTGGAAGAACTTCCGGCGAAGATCACCGGAGAATGCGATACGTTTTTTCATATTGCATGGGGAAATACCGGGGAAAATCGAAACAGCAGTACAGAGCTGCAGAGCAGAAATGTCTTTTATACTCTGAAGGCTGTCCGTGCTGCTCATGCAATGGGATGCAAAAGATTTATCGGAGCAGGTTCACAGGCAGAATATGGACCGATGGATGTTCCGCGGATCGCACCGGACAGTCCGGTACATCCGACGACGCCTTACGGTGCGAGCAAGCTCGCTGCAAACCAGCTTTCTTTCATGCTTTGTAAGGAACTTGGAATGGAATGGATCTGGCCGAGAATTTTCAGTGTGTATGGAATATATGAAAAAGAGACGACAATGATCGCTTCCGGTCTGCGCAAAATGCTGAAAGGTGAAAAAACAGAGTTTACCCCTGCAGAACAGAGATGGGATTATCTTTACAGCAAAGATGCAGGGCGCGCATATTATCTGATCGGCGAAAAAGGCAGAGATGGTGCAGTTTACTGTGTGGGAAGCGGGCAGGCACATCCTCTGTGGGAATATATCATGCAGATGGCGGAACTTACCGGAGTGGATTCACCGGGAATCGGCGCGAGACCATATCCGCCGGGAGCAGTGCGGAATCTGTGTGCAGATATAGATAGTCTTACAAAGGATACTGGATTTGTACCGGAATATACCTTTGAAGAAGGAATAAAAGAAACGCTTTGCTGGCTGGAAAGTCAGAATACAGGAGACAGAAAATAATGAGAAAGAAAATTTCGGTGGTAATTCCCACCTATAACGAAGAGGCAAATGTGGTTCCTCTGTCACAGGCGATCATAGAGGTTATGGAGAAAGACCTCAGTGAATATGATTATGAGATCCTGTTTATAGACAACCATTCAAAAGATAATACAAAAGCGCTTCTTCGCGGACTTTGTGCAAATAACAGAAAGATCAAGGCAATCTTTAATGCAAAAAATTTCGGACAGGCGAGATCACCGGTGTATGGGATGAAACAGGCATATGGCGACTGTGTGGTACGTATGTGTGCAGATTTTCAGGATCCGGTAGACATGATCCCCCAATTTGTCCGGGAATGGGAAAAGGGAACAAAGATTGTAATTGGAGTGAAGAGTGCAAGTAAGGAACGCCGTGGTATGTACCTGGTGCGTGAATGCTATTACAGACTGATCAACAAGATTACAGATATTGATCATATTGATCAGTTTACCGGCTTTGGTCTGTATGACAGAAAATTTGTGGATGTTGTGCGTGATCTGCATGATCCGATGCCGTATCTTCGAGGCATTATTGCTGAACTGGGATTTGACTATAAAGCGATTGAATATACACAGCCAAAGCGGCGCGCAGGAAAAAGCAAAAATAATTTCTACAGTCTTTATGATTATGCAATGATCGGAATTACTTCTTATTCCAAGGTGGTGATGAGACTGGCAACTTTTGCAGGCTTTATCATTGGGGGACTCAGCCTGGCAGCTGCAGTGGTCTATCTGGTCCTCAAACTCATGTACTGGGATCGCTTTTCAGCCGGAGTAGCACCGATGGTGATCGGTATGTTTTTCCTAGGGGCATTGCAGTTGTTCTTTATCGGACTTCTTGGGGAATACGTTCTGAGCATTAATACCAGAGTTCTTGACAGACCACTTGTGGTGGAAGAAGAACGACTGAATTTTGACGAGCCGGAGGAGGACGAGGAATGACAGATACGCAGAAAAAACCACTGTGGAAAAACGAACTGGTATGGCTGTTTTTGATCACAAGCGGACTTTTTGCCATTTTGTACAGTAAATTTATTCTGGGTGGATATGCCTATGTGTTTACAGATACAGGAGCAGATACCATGCAGATCAATTATGCCCAGTATGGACTTTTTTCTTCTCTGTTTCGGAGTGGAGAAAGTGGTTATGTGCTGCAGGCGGGACTGGGAATGGATGTGTCATCCTATTATCCGGCATATCTGATTCCCTACAATCTTCTGATCCTGCTTGCTCCGCAGAGACTTCTTCCCTGGGCTGTTCTTGCATCTGCCTATCTGAAGATGATAACGATTTCCCTTGTTGGATATCTGTTTTACAGAAAACTGATGCAGGATGGAATCGGAACTATGGCAGCGGCGCTCGCATGGACCTTTTCTGGTTATGTGATTCTCTGGGGACAGCATTACGGCTTTTGTACCTGTATGGCACTGTTTACAGTCTTTATGTATTTTCTTCAGTGTTATCTGAATGGAGAACAGCGCTGGAAAAGTGCAGGACTCGTGCTCACGGTAACGATGCTGCTGATCTCCAGTTATTATTTCCTGTACATGATCGCTTTTTTTGCTGTATTTTATATCCTTATTTACAGCATCATGCAGCGATATTCCCTGAAACGTACTGTTGGAAAAGTGGCCGGACTTGGCGGCATGGGAATTCTTGGTGTACTGATCGGAGGTGTGGCACTGGTACCGATCGCAGATACATTTCTGGAGAGTGCCAGGGCAGGGGTACTGGCTGCAAAAGGAACTTCTCATTTACTGAGTCCATATAAAGGAAAAACGCTGGGAACGATCGTGGCCAGATTTTTTTCAAATCATATGCTTGGAATTGACAAAGATTATACAGGATATCTCAATTATTATGAGGGAATGATACTTGCGGTCAGTATCCTGACAGTTTTTGCAGTCAGCTATTTTATTGTAAAGAAAAGCACCCGAGTAAAGGCACTGGTTCTTACGGTGTTTCTGGTCTTCCTGACGATCATGCCGCTTACCAGCCGTATTCTCGTATTTACGAAACATTCCTATCGATGGACGTTTATGATATGTTTTGTGGAAGCACTTGTTATTGGGTGTTTCCTTCAGGAGGTATTCAGAGAAAAGAACAGAAAAACAGTTCTGACCGGCAGCATACTTGCCATTGTTATCTGTGGCGGATTGCTGGCATGGATGTACAGCTTTAAAAATATAAAACCGGATCATAAGGTTACGGCAGGTGTAATAGGATTTTTTACAGTTTATCTGATATTGTTTGCAGTTGGCACTTCTGTAAAAAAAATGTACAGAATTTTTCCGGCTGCTGTATTGATGGTTTTGATATGCGAGTTGTTTGTTTTGGATTATCCGTCTCTGTGGCATCGTGAATCTCCGACCAGAAATCAGGTGGCAACAGAATATTACAATGATGGGACAAAAGAAGCTGTGGCTATGCTGAAAGAGCAGGATGATTCGGTATACCGTATCGAGAAATCCTATACATCGGCATCAGAAAACGATGGAATGAGTCAGGGCTACAGTGGACTTTCGGTGTATATGAGCACCAATCCGGCGTCACTGGTTGCTTATCATAAGATGTACGGACCGGAAACACTGTCCGGTAATTTCGTAGACTTCAATATGGATGACTATATCAGGAGTTCTCTGCTGGGAACGAAATATCTGATCACAGGAACCGGATACCATGCACCTCAGAAGATATATACATCTGTTGGAGAGGCGGGTGGCAGATCAGTCTTTGAGAATCAGTATGCACTTCCATTTGGATATCTGTATGATAAAGAATGGAATCAGGAAGAAGTAAAAGAAATGTCCGGACTGGACAAAACACTGGCTTCTCTGTCTGGCTTTTATTATACGGATGCAGAGGAGACGCCTTCTTATCAGAAGGCGGACCTTCCGGAGCAAACAGACCTGTCGCTGCTGGATTATGCGGATACAGCGACTGACTGTACGATGGAGAAAGGATCAGAAGGCATTACCGTGAGCAATCTCGGCGCAGATCCAAATGTTGTATTTCCAGGCGTGGCGTCCTGTTTTGCAGACAACGACAAGTTGTATGGACTTTCACTGACAGTAGACGCACCTGATGAAACAGAAATGGCTGTTTATTATCAGACAGAGGGAGATGAAGGCTTCTCTGCGGAGAAAGTTTACACATTTAAAGTCACTGAGGACAACAGGACATGGGAACATCTTGTACCTGGGGGAATCACAGAGCTTCGTGTAGATGTAAGTTCTCCGGTTGAATCAGCAGTGATAAATAATTTCGAATTAAAATCCTGCGATATTACGGAAAGTGGTTATACAGCATTGAAGGAATCCGGAGTTGATGAGGTGACATTTTCTGACAGTACATATCAGGCACAGGTAACAAACGATGCATCTGAGAACAAAATGCTGTGTGTTCCGCTGTTCTATCAGAAGGGATGGACTGCACAGATCGATGGAGAGGATGCCGGTGTGTATAATATCAATGAAGGTATGTGCGGAGTGGAAGTTCCGTCTGGAACTCATGAGATTGTGTTAAAATATGAAACACCATACCAAAACTATGGCGTGGGAATGACAATCATTGGAATTATAATTTTTATATTGGCCTTTAGTCAGAATTTATATAAATTTTTTGTAAAGTTGTGTTAAAATTCGTTGGAGTGTGTTATAATGGACGCATAGACAACAAAACAGTTGTTTATAAAAATATCATCCAAAATAAACAGCAAAGGGGATGGGACTATGAAATTTATTATTAGTGGAAAGAACATCACAGTTTCCCAGGGACTCAAGACCGCAGTAGAGGATAAACTCGGCAAACTGGAACGGTATTTTACTCCTGACACAGAAGTGGTAGTAACTTTAAGTGTCGAAAAAGAAAGACAGAAAATCGAAGTAACGATTCCGATGAAAGGAAATATCATCAGATCCGAACAGGTAAGCAATGATATGTATGTATCCATTGACCTGGTTGAAGAAGTCATCGAACGTCAGCTTCGTAAATACAAAAATAAAATCGTTGATAAACAGCAGGCAGCTGCAAACTTCCAGAAAGAGTATCTGGATAAGGATTATGAAGAAGATGAAGAGGTTAAGATCATCCGTACCAAGAAATTTGGAATCAAACCTATGTATCCGGAAGATGCATGCGTACAGATGGAACTCCTGGGACATAACTTTTTCGTATTCTTTAATGCAGAGACTGAACAGGTCAATGTAGTATACAAACGTAAAGGAAACACATACGGTTTAATTGAACCGGAATTTTGATTTTAAATCTGAAGTGTAGCCTGGAGCACTTCTATGAAGTCCCACCCTTCAACTGAGGGGTGGGACTTGTGGGTATTAAATGTAATAGAAGCAGCCGGCATCAGACAAAAGGGAAAGAAGACATGAATAACAAAAAGAATCTCAAAATGAAACCCGTAGGCAGTGAATACATGGAGCAGTATAATGCACTTCTTCGTTATGTATTTCAGGTAACTGAGCAGGAGCTGAGTTCCATTGGATGGCAGGAGAGAGAAATTATCCGTGCCAAATTTCCTACCATGGAAAAGGCAGATGTTATAGGATGGTTTGATAATGATACCCTGGTTTCTCAGGTGGCAGTTTATCCGATGCATGTACGGATCTTTGGGCAGACTTATGCGATGGGCGGTCTTACCGGTGTAGGAACCTACCCGGAATATTCCAACATGGGGCTGATGCACAAGCTTCTGGAACAGGCACTCAAGAATATGAAAGAGCGTGGACAGGATATCTGTTATCTTTACCCTTATTCCATACCGTATTACAGACGCAAAGGCTGGGAAATCATTTCTGATAAGATTTCCTATGAAATCAAGGATTATCAGCTCCCGAAGAATCATCAGGTTCCGGGGGATGTCCGCCGTGTGGATACGGAGGGAGAAGAGCTGAAAGAAACCTACAAGCGTTATGCCATGAGAACACATGGTGCGATCCTTCGTGATGATCTGGCATGGAATGAGTACTGGTTGTGGGATTCTGATGATATCATGGCAGCAGTATATTATAATGAAAAAAATGAGCCGGATGGTTATGTGATCTACTGGATCGCCAAAGAAGTATTTCATATTAAAGATATGATCTTTAATAATGAGGAGGCAAGGACAGGTCTCTGGAACTTTGTGGCAGCTCATTTTTCCATGATCAATCAGGTAGAAGGCGATACATATACAGATGAACCGCTGGCATTCCTTCTGGAAGATGCGAGTATCAAAGAAGTGATTTCTCCATATTATATGGGTAGGATCGTTGATTTTGTTTCTTTTATTGAGAAATATCCGTTTAAACCAAGTGTACTTGACCGGGAATGGAAATTCCGCCTGGTCGATCCGATCATGGAATGTAATCAGGGAAATTTCCATCTGATAATCTCAAGGGATGGTCATGGACAGGTTATGCGGATCATGGAGCCATGCGAAGATACGATCAATATTCAGACAATGACCACTATGCTGATGGGCTACAAACGTCCGGAATATCTTGCAAAGATTGGACGTATTCAGGCAGCAGAGTGGACGATTGATATGCTTGAGGATGCGATCAAGCAGCAGACTCCGTATATATCAGATTATTTTTAAAATATTTGAGGAACTCTTGACAATAGTATGTGTGCGTGTTATATTACATATAGAACAAAAGAGATGGACAGGGGATGCGGTGAAAATAACTGCATCTCCTTTTTAGCAATGTGAACCGGAGGTGGCATTATGGCTAAGAGAGATTATTATGAAGTCCTTGGAGTCGGAAGAGATGCCGATGCCAAGGCGATCAAACGTGCATACAGAAAACTTGCAAAAAAATATCATCCGGATATGAATCCTGGTGATAAACAGGCAGAACAGAAATTTAAAGAAGTTACAGAAGCTTACAATGTATTAAGTGATACAGAAAAGAAGAAATTATACGATCAGTATGGTTTTGCTGCATTTGAAGAGGGCAGTGGAAATCCATATGGAGCCGGTGGACAGAATGGGGCCGGAGGCGGTTTTCATGGAGGCTTTGGAGGATTTGACTTTGGTCAGGGCGGCAATGGTTATCATGAGTATCATTTTGAAAATAGTAATATGGGTGATATGGGAGATATTTTCGGAGATATCTTTGGAAATATGTTCCATGGTCAGAAAAACAGTGGATACAGTCGTCAGAGCAGTGGATTTGGCGGACAGGGCTTTCACAGTGGTTTCGGAGGAAGCGGATTTGGAGGGCATACCCAGGAAAAAGGCAGTGACCTCAGGTCTGAAGTAAGTATCAGCTTTGAAGATGCTGCATTTGGATGCGATAAAATGATTCGTCTTTCGGATCCGTCAGGAAACGGTTCCCAGACACTGCAGGTACATGTTCCGGCAGGTATCGAAAATGGCAAGAGCATCCGTCTGAAGGGAAAAGGAAATCCTGGATTTAACGGAGGAGAAGCCGGAGATCTTTTGTTGAAAGTAAATATTCAGCCAAAGCCAGGATACGAACGGAATGGTATGGATGTCTATACAACAACAGAAATTCCATTCACAACAGCTGTTTTTGGCGGCGAGGCAAAAGTCTCTACATTGTACGGGGATGTGATCTGCCGTATTCCGGAAGGTGCTCAGACAGGAAGGAAGATCCGTCTGAAGGGCAAAGGTATCGTTTCGATGAAAAATCCATCTGTTCATGGTGATCAGTATGTGACGATCCGAATTCAGGTGCCACAGAACCTCAGCCCGGAAGCAAAAGAAAAGTTAAGAGAATTTCAGCAGGTCTGCAGAAATGATGAACGGAAAAGAAGAGGAAGCGTAGCATAAAGACGCTTCCTTTTTAAAATTATTTATAAAACAACTATGAAATTTTTGTAAAACTGTCCATTTTCGGCATTTTGTGCATTGATTATTTGATAGGATAGAGATATCATAAGCTACAGAAAAAACAGAAGTCCAATGACAGCAGAGTTTTGCTATGAACAGTAACAGACAGGCTGTAGCCGGAAAGGATGGATATTTTGAATTATCTGAAACAATCAAAGCATTTGTGGATCATACCTGCTTATGGAATTTTTTATATGATCTCGTTTATGCTGATGGAGCAGAGCGATGTAAAAATACATATGATTCATTCATTAGCTGATGATAAGATTCCGTTTTGCCCGTATTTTATTATTCCATATGTACTCTGGTACTTTTTCCTGATCGGAACAGTGATTTATTTTGCGGTATTCTGCCCGAGCAAAAAAGAATATTATCAATATCTCGGAACTCTGGGTGTAGGTATGACACTGTTTCTACTGATTTCTTATGTATATCCGAACGGACAGCATCTGAGACCGGATCTTGGCAGTACCGGAGGCGGTGCGTTTATCAGTGTGATACGTTTTTTGTATAAAATTGATACACCTACCAATATTTTCCCAAGCATGCATGTATTTAATGCAACAGCAAGCTGTATCGCCTTATATCAAAATGAACGGTGCAGGAAAAATAAATTGTTCACGGTAAGTCAGATCATACTCACAATATCGATCGTTTTATCAACGATGTTCCTGAAACAGCACAGTGTGGCAGATGTTATGACTGCACTGATCCTGAATATTCTTTGTTATCAGCTGTTTTACAGAGTGCTTCCTGCAAGAAAGGAACGCCTGGCAGAAGTACTTACACGCAGAGAGATCTGTACGGTTCCGAATCTGCTCAGCACACTTCGACTGTGTCTGGCAGTTGTATTCTTTGGAATATTTGAGAGATATGGTGTAGGAGAGTACCGTACGGTACTTGTACTGCTCATTCTTGCCGCTGCGGCAACAGATGTTCTGGACGGCAGAATTGCCAGATCCTTTAACAGTATCAGCCAGGTCGGACGTATTCTGGATCCGGTGGCAGATAAGGCTATGCAGGGTGTGATGATTGCGTATCTGATTCCAAGATATCCACTGGCGAAGCTTGTGCTGATCCTGTTTGTGATAAAAGAGTGTTATATGACAGTTGCAGGGTGGAAAGTACTGATGGAGACAAAAGAAACGATTGAGGCACAGTGGCATGGTAAGCTGAATACAGCAGTAACTTATGTAGTTGTACTGATCCTGCTGGCAGGACCGAGACTTCCATATTCTACATCTAATGTACTGATTGGAGCCTGTGCAGTCTGCATGGCAATGTCTCTGAGTATGTATGCAGCGCAGTTTCGCGAAATGCTGGAACACCAGAATGGAAGATATCAGCGGAAAATGCAGGGCGGTTTCAGTGGTAATTAAAAGAAAGATTAATTTAAGGAAGGGGTTTCCTCAGAGGGGAGACCACCTTCCTTTTTTGTCAGACTGTCCTTATAACAGAATCAATTTCCTGGAGAAGATTCTGCCGTTCTTCCTGAAATTTCAGCTTTTTATTGAAACGAAAATATTCTTCACAGCCAAAATGACTAATGAAAGATACTGCATTTGCGTTATGACTGAGATCTGAGATTAGAAACAAAATTTCGGGTCCATCACCAAAAGCCGACTCAGCAAAAGAAAAGCCAAGATGCAGCGCCAGAGAAGTGCGGTTTACAGTATCCTGTCGGATCTTGACATTTTCCTCCAGAGCGTGACGCAGGATCGCGATTACTTCTTTCGGAGCAGAAATACGTTCCTGCTGAGTGCGGGAGAGACTTTGCTCAAGAATTCGGGCAATACGTTCCGTGCAGTCTGTTTCCATGCGGTCAAGCAGATGGTTTTCCAGGCGGATTTTTTGAGAAGTTCGATATTGTTCTGTAAAAGCAGCAAGCGTATTTCCTTCAAGAAGTGAGGCTCTGGCCTGACGGAGTACACTCTGAAGGGCGACTGCGAACTGGTCTTCTTCCCGGAATTTCAGAAATAAGGTGTTCCATCCATTCAGAAGAAGCCCGGCAACAGTAAGACGTTCATCTGTTGGGGCATGGGCTGCCAGCGTGCAGAGTGACTCTACAACGGATTCATCAAGGGATCCGGAGAGAATTTCAGGAATCCGGTAATCCTGACGATATTTTGCGTAAAGCTGGTAATAAGCACCAAAATCTCTTGCAATCTCTTCATCCTGCAGATACTGACGGATCAGGTTTTCATCCGGAGCAAAATGCATATCCTCATATCCGTATAAAATTGCAGAAAGATCTTCCCAGCCACGTGCAGTGACGAAACAGATGCGGTCCGCCGTATTCTCAATATGGTAAAAATGTTCTCTTTTTAAACTCAGATAAGAAAGAACAGAAGGATGAAGCCCTTTTGCAGATGCATATTCTTTCCATACATTGAGATCTGGTTCAATATCGATTCGTTTTACGCGGTCCAGAGTGACAATATCAAATTCTCTGGCAGATTTATTGTATTCAACAGGATTTCCGGCGGCAGCAATGATCCAGCCGGATGGAACCGGATGGGTACCAAATGTTTTATTTTGCAGAAACTGCAGCATAGTGGGAACCAGCGTTTCGGATACACAGTTGATCTCATCGATAAAAAGGATTCCTTCTTTACAGCCGGTTTCTTCTATCTTTTCATAAACAGAAGCAATGATCTCGCTCATGGTGTATTCTGTTACGGAATATTCTTTTCCCTGAAAATTCTTTTTTACAATGACAGGGAGACCGACAGCACTCTGGCGTGTATGATGTGTAATTGTATAAGCAACCAGTCCGATTCCACATTCTCTGGCGGCTTGTTCCATAATCGCTGTTTTGCCGATACCGGGCGGCCCGATCAGGAGAATCGGCCGTTGTCTGACAGATGGCAGGAGATAATGGCCATTAGAATCTTTACGCGTATAGACTTGTATAGTTTGGAGAAGTTCCTGTTTGGCTTCTTTGATATTCATAAAATGTGGTATCCTTTCTGCATCTGAGATGATGCAAGATTATGTTTCATCCATATATAACTTATGTGCCCAGACCGGAACTTTCTGATGCAGGGCCTTTTCACGGTAAAAAATAAAAGCAGTTTGATAATCTGTCGGTCTTTCGGGATAAATACCATCTCCGTCTGTGAAGTACAAAAGTCCTTTCAGATTACGGAGAGCTCCGGTGTTACGGAGATTCTGTACATATGCAAAAACAGGACGGAAATCTGTGCCGCCACGACCGTGGATCGTGATATGTGTCAGATAATTTTTCCAGTCATCCTCGCAGGTAACATGTATAACGTCCTGAATAAAGCTGTCGCACTGAATGATGTAAAGGTTCATTTTGCGGAAAAAATTTTCGTGATCACTGAGAATCCCATAAGTCTCTTCCATAAAACGCCGGACTGTAGCGGCAGAGCAGGAACCGGAAGTATCGATCGCAATGACGAGTTCTTCCATGCGGTTTACTTCCTGGTATTCCAGATGTTCAATGAGTGGCATATTGTTATAATGTTCCAGACCATAGAGATAAGGAATATAGTCAAAACTATCTGTATCTGTATGAAGTTCCTCGCGGTGAACGGCAAAATGTCTGAGAAAACGATGAAAATCATAGCGGTGTTTTTCTCGCAGACTGATTTCTTCCTGCAGACTCCCCGGGGAAGCGCCTCTGCCGTCAGAACCGTAGAGACCGAAACCACCGGTACCATAACTGTTGTTCCAGAGATTTTTCATCTGTTCGAGAAGCTTCTTACGGTCAGCCTGTTTCCAGAACTGATGATCATCCATTGCACAGGTTTCCGGCAGCTCAGGATTCTGCGAATAAAGTATAGCCGGACGATATTCTTTTTTCTCATGATGGATCAGTCGATATACAGCAAGGTCGCAGGCCTGATCCCATCGCTGAGCTTCAGAAGGTATCTCCAGGATCAGATGAAGGAAAAGACAGTGATACAGCATATGCAAAAAAAGCTTTTCCAGAGTATCGGGATCATCCTGAAACGTTTTTATAAGAAAATCCGGGCAGAAATAGATGACACTGCCATCTGTGCCGGCAGAGGATGTTTCTGAGGATTCCTGAAAGGAAAAATTCCAGAGAAGACGACGAAAAAAGGGATATCTGATAGAAAGCTGTTCACGTACAAAATTCCATATTTTTTCATAAAGACCGGAGGTATCCGGAGAAATAGGATGTTTCATAATCTTACTCCTTATCTGTATCAGAAGGTAAAGTCATGGTCATGAAAGCCAAAGTGGTCTTTTTGGAATTCCAGAAAGAAGGAAAGAATTTCTTCCCGGTGGAGCCGGACGGCTTCCTCAATAAATGTGTCGAGTGCGGATTCTGTGATCGATACAAACTGACAGAGTTTCTGAATACGAAAAAAATCATCCTGACGGATCAGTTCGATTATGGCAGGCCGGAAACGAAGGGAAAGATAATGCTGATATTTTTCTTTCCATACAGGATCTTGAACTTCCGTAAAACGTTTTAATGCAATAGCAAGACGCCTGGCTTCCTGACCGGCAGATTCAAATTCTTTTTCGCAGCTGTCCATGAAGAATACTCCTTTCAAAAATAGTGAATAATTATTTAAGCGAATCAAGTAAGTTCCCTGCTTCAATTGCGAATATCCGCTTGATCAGATGAAAGTTACTAAAAAGGATTAAATTCAGTGTATCATTTCGGTGGGAGTTGTCAATGGAAAAGAAATAAGGTATAATCACCATAGTTGTATGACAGTGATATAATTCTAAAGAGAATGATAATGGAGGAAAACATGGAAAACGTATTTATTATGGATCATCCGCTGATCCAGCACAAAATTTCTATGCTTCGTAACAAAAATACAGGAACAAATGAGTTCCGTAAACTGATCGAAGAAATTGCAGTCCTTATGGGATATGAGGCACTGAGAGATCTTCCACTGGAGGATGTGGAAATTGAAACTCCGATCGAGAAATGTAAATCCCCAATGATCGCCGGAAAGAAGCTGGCAGTTGTGCCGGTACTTCGTGCCGGACTTGGTATGGTAAACGGTATCACAACGCTGGTTCCGTCTGCAAAGATCGGTCATATCGGCCTTTACAGAGATCCGGAGACACATGAACCACATGAATATTACTGCAAACTTCCGGATCCGATCGAACAGAGACTGATCGTGCTGACAGACCCGATGCTTGCAACCGGTGGTTCTGCGGTAGATGCAGTCAGAATGATCAAGCAGCATGGTGGAAAGAATATTAAATGTATGTTTGTCATCGCAGCACCGGAAGGTCTGGAACGACTTCACAGAGAACATCCGGACGTGCAGATCTATGTAGGACATCTGGATCGTGAACTGAATGAAAATGCTTACATCTGCCCGGGACTCGGTGATGCAGGTGACCGTATTTTCGGAACAATCTAAGAGACAGCGGAGAAGCAGAAAATAATGACAAAAGAAGAACTGGCACTGGAAGTGATCGCCCGGCTGAAAAAAGAATATCCGGATGCAGGCTGTACACTGGATTATGATCAGGCATGGAAACTGCTTGTGAGTGTCCGTCTTGCAGCGCAATGTACAGATGCAAGAGTTAACGTAGTTGTAGAGGAGCTTTATGCGAAGTATCCGGATGTGGCATCGCTGGCGGCTGCAGAGCCGGAGGAGATCGAGGAGATCGTCCGGCCGTGTGGACTTGGCAGAAGCAAAGCCAGGGACATCAGTGCATGTATGAGAATCCTTCATGAACAGTATGATGACAACATCCCGACAACTTTCGAGGCACTTTTGAAACTTCCCGGCGTAGGACGCAAGAGTGCCAATCTGATCATGGGAGATGTTTTTGGCAAACCGGCAATTGTTACAGATACGCATTGCATCCGGCTTTGTAATCGAATCGGGCTTGTGGATGGAATCAAAGAACCAAAGAAGGTGGAAATGGCCCTGTGGAAGATCATTCCACCGGAAGAAGGAAGTGATTTCTGCCATCGCCTTGTGTACCATGGACGTGAGGTGTGTACAGCAAGAACAAAACCGTATTGTGACAGATGCTGTCTGGAAGACATCTGCGCGAAAAATATATAATGATCTAATCGGCTCCTCAGGATATGAGGAGCTGATTCTTTAAGAAAAGGAGAATTCTGTGATATGAAATATGCAATCATCGGAGCTGGCGGAACCGGCGGAAGTCTTGGTTTTTTTCTGACGAAGGCAGGAAAAGATGTAACCCTCATCGCCAGAGGAAAACACCTTGAGGCGATCAGAAAAAATGGTCTGGGCATGGAACGCCTGTGGGATCATAAAAGAGAAATGATTCCAGTAAAAGCATGCACAGTGGAAGAATACAGTGATACACCTGATGTGATCCTGGTCTGTGTAAAAGGTTATTCTATGACGGAAACAATTCCGGTGATCCGGAAACTTGCAGGAAAAGATACAGTAGTCCTTCCAATCCTCAATATTTATGGGACAGGAGGAAAACTTCAGAAAGAATTTCCGGAACTGACAGTGCCGGATGGATGTATCTACGTATCTGCCAATATTCTGGAGCCGGGTGTGATCCTGCGACATGGAAAAATTCTCCGTGTTGTCTTCGGTGCGAGAAAACCGGAAGAAGAGACGGAAAAGATGCGTGAAATTGCAAAAGATATGGCATGTGAAAATATAGAAGTGATTCTCTCTGAAGATATTCGCAGAGATGCTATGGTAAAATTCTCTTACGTATCGCCGATCGGAGTAGCCGGACTTTACTGTAATGCGACAGCAGCAGATTTTCAGAAAGACGGAGAGGCAAGAGAAATGTTTAAAGCTCTGATCACTGAGATCGTAGCGCTGTCCCATGCGATGGGAATTGAATTTCAGGAGGATCTTGTGGAGCGAAATCTGAAGATTGTGGAACCACTGGCACCGGAGGCAACCACCTCTATGCAGAGAGATGTGTATGCGGGCAAAAAATCAGAAATAGATGGTCTTGTATATGAAATCGTCCGTCTGGGAAAAGAATATGGTGTCCCACTTCCGGAATACGAAAAAGCGGCGGCACGTTTTCATGAACAGGGACTCAAATAAACGAAGGAAGTGATAAAATGCGGAAAATGAAGAGGGTGGAAGATTCCCGCACTGAAAACACCTATTTGATCATGAATAAGCATATCAACAGCTATGGACGTCTGTTTGGTGGTGTCCTCATGCAGTGGATTGATGAAATGGCCGGGATTGTGGCTCACCGCCATGCAGGAACGATCGTCACAACAGCCTGCGTGGACAATCTGAACTTTAAGGCAGGCGCTTATCTTGGAAATACTGTTGTCCTGATCGGAAAGATGACATACGTGGGAAGAACATCCATGGAAGTACGGATCGATACATATGTGGAAGATTCTGACGGTATGCGCAAGATGATCAACCGTGCATATGAAGTTATGGTGGCGCTTGATGAAAACGACAACAAAGTCGAAGTACCGGGGCTGATCGTTGAGACAGAGGCTGAAAAGGCAGAATGGCAGGGTGCGGAAAAACGTTATGCACTCCGAAAGAAAAGAAGGATTGAAGGATTCTGAGAAATTTTCTGATAGGAATGTTACAGGAGAAAACAGATGGCAAAAAGAATTGGCATCATATCTGATACACACGGATTGCTGAGACCGGAAGTGATCAGCATACTTAAGACATGTGACTGCATTTTACATGCAGGAGATGTTGACCGGCCGGAAATCCTTGACCAGCTCCGGTATCTTGGCAGTCTTTATGTCGTGCGTGGAAATAATGACCGTGACTGGGCCGAAAAGCTTTCAGTTACACTGCGATTTAAAATAGAAGGAACGGAATTCTTTATGACACATAATAAAAAAGATGTTGCATGGGATCTGGGAACAGCGCAGGTTGTTATTTTCGGACACAGTCATCATTATTTTGAAAAAATGATCGATGGACGGCTGTGGTTGAATCCGGGAAGCTGTGGCAGGAGTCGTTTTGGCGGAGAAGTCACCATGGCTCTTATGGAAATCGACAATGGAAACTGGAATGTCAGAAAAATCAATTTTTCTGCATAAAAACGAACATATATTTGCTTTTGGATGATTTGTCCCGTTTTATCGTACATTAAATATGAGATACTCCCAATATAAGAAACAAATGTTCGGAAAACATGTTCGGTATAAAGGGAGGAAACCACGATGGTCAACACAGCAAATGCAGAAGGAAGAGTTTACAGGGCAGAGAGAAGTCACGGAAAGAAGAATCGCAGGAAATTTTCCAGTATCATGGCGATGGTATTAGGGGCGATCGTTACAATAGAGATCATGATCATGGGTGCGATGGTTTTGAAACTGGATTTTCATTCTGCAGACAGGATTGCCCTGGCACTTGGCTTTATGGTATTATATTCAGGTGTAGTCATAGCATTGGCAGATAAATAAGGGAGAATGTATGCCGAGATCATTTAATCAGAAACTCAAAATTTTATATCTGATGAAGGCATTTGAAGAGAAGACGGACAGAGAACATCCGATATCCGTAGCTGAGATCATAAAATATATGGACAGTTATGGAATCAGTGTGGAGCGTAAGGCTGTCTACGATGATATAGAGACACTGAGGGTGTTCGGAATGAAGATTGAGAATCGAAGAGGACGTCCTTCGGGATATTTCCTTGCGGACAGAAAGTTTGAACTTCCGGAATTGAAGATTCTGATGGACGCAGTGCAGTCATCCAGATTCCTGACGCAGAAACAGTCCCGGGAACTTCTACGCAAACTGGAAAGTCTGACCAGTGCCAGTGAAGCGAGGAAACTTCAGTATCAGACTTATACAGTACCGGGAGTGAAGTCACCGAACAATGAAGTATATCAGAATATTCAGGGGATTTATGATGCAATTGCGGAGAACCATCAGATCGGTTTCCTGTATTATGAATGGGATTTTTCTAAGAATCTGAAACAGAAACGCGGTGGAGAAAAATACAGAGTAAGTCCGTGGAAATTAATCTGGAAGAACGAAAATTATTATTTGCTGGGTATGGACGAGAAAAGTGAGATCGTCAAACATTATCGTGTTGACAAGATCAAACATCTGAATATTGAGAAAGCTAAAAGAAATGGAGAGAGCATTTTTCAAAATTTTGATATGGAGAAATTTTCAGCCGGAACTTTTGGAATGTTTGGAGGAAAAGAAACTCCTGTCCGGATGGAATTTGAAAACCGTTTTGTTGGTGTGGTCCTGGATCGTTTTGGACAGGATGTCATGCTGATTCCCCGGGATGAAAAGCATTTTTCGATGCAGACGCACATCAGTGTCAGTCCGAAATTCTTTGGCTGGCTGGCCAGCCTTGGAACAGGGGCAGTGATCATATCACCGGAGAATGTACGCAGAGAATATATATCATTTATGAAGAATACTCTGATGAATTATGGAGAAGAATAGAATATGACCGTTAAATCAAGACTTTTGGAAATTCTGGAGAAAGAGAAGGGTGAGACCCTTTCAGGAGAAAAGTTAGCCGAGGAGCTTCACTGTACCAGGGCTGCAATCTGGAAAGCTGTGAAATCTCTTCGGGAAGAAGGATACATGATAGAGGCGGGACCAAATAAAGGCTATATGCTGGTGAAAGCGAATGATCGACTTTCCGTTGAAGCAATACGGCCTTTTTTGTCGTTTCCGGAGGTTTATATCAAAGTTTATCAGGAAGTGGATTCTACGAACCGTGCAGCGAAAGCGGCTGCTATTACCGGAGAAGCCGGTCATGGAAGCTTTGTGCTGGCGGGATGCCAGACAGAAGGACGTGGCCGGCGGGGACGCAGTTTTTATTCACCGCAGGATGCAGGAATCTACCTGAGTGTGATCCTCGAACCGAAAGGCAGTCTTCAGGAGAGTCTGCTTCTGACTGCAGAGGCGGCAGTGGCAGTTTACAGAGCAGTAAAGAAAATTACCGGAGTTGAACTGGATATTAAGTGGGTTAATGACCTTTATCATAATGGAAAAAAAGTCTGCGGCATTCTTACAGAAGCAGTCACAGACTTTGAGAGTGGAAATATTGAATTTGCCGTGGTCGGAATCGGGTTGAATATTTTTGAGGCAGCGGACGGGTACCCGGATTCGTTAAAAGGAATTGCCGGTGGAATATATGAGAACCGGGAAGCTGCGGGAGAGCTTGACCGCAGCCGACTGACCGCAGAGATTGTGAATGCCCTGCTTGAGGAAACCAGAGAACTGAGACTTCCGCAGGAATATATAGAACATAATCTTGTGCCCGGAAGGGAAATCTGTATTTCGGACGGAGATAAGATCCGCAGAGCGAAAGCACTGGAAATATGCCCGGATGGAAGACTGAAGGTAGAGGAAGCAGACGGTTCCTTGTCGGTTCTGTCCTATGGAGAAGTATCAATTATAATATGAAGTTATATTAAATATAATTGTGAAATGTGCATAATTTTGCATTCCATTTTGAGACAAAATAGGGAGAATGGATATTGACTTTTTTTTGACAAAGAGCGTAAAATAAGTGCAACAAAGACAGACCGGTCATACCAATTTAATGACAATCCGGTCGAGAGAAAAGGAGGGAGAAAGACGGGAAATTTATCAGCCACACTGGCAGAAGAGCTGGAAAGCAAGACTGCCTTTACGATACCGGTGTTTGGCGGAGTGCCGATCTCAGAGAGTGTAGTTGTTACATGGGTGATCATGGCAGTGCTGTTAGTACTTTCACTGATACTGGTTCGTAATCTCAAGGTTGAGAATCCAGGCAAGAAACAGCTTCTTCTGGAATCAGGAGTAAGTTTTCTCTTGAATTTCTTTGAAGGAATTCTTGGAGAAGAGGGAAAAAGATATATCCCTTATCTGATGTCTACCGTTATCTATATTGGAATTGCCAATATAGCAGGTGTCTTTGGTTTCACACCACCTACCAAGGATATGAATGTGACCATAGCACTTTCGCTCATGAGCATTATTCTGATCGAGTACTCTGGTTTTCATAAACGAGGACTCAAAGGATTTCTGCATAGTTTTGCAGAACCGGTTCCGATCATGCTTCCGATCAACATTCTGGAACTGGCGATCAGGCCGACATCATTGTGTATGCGATTATTTGGTAATGTCCTGGGAAGTTTCGTAGTAATGAAATTGCTTGAGTTTATATGTCCGGCAATTCTTCCCATACCATTCAGCCTGTACTTTGATTTCTTTGACGGATTCATCCAGGCATATGTATTCGTATTCTTAACATCACTGTTTATCAAGGAAGCAATTGAATAATCAGGATAAACAGATATCAAATTAAGAAAATTCATTATTTTTGTCAATCGAGGAGGAAAAAATTATGTCAACATTAGTAGCAATCGGAGCAGCAATCGCAGTTCTTACAGGTATCGGAGCTGGTATCGGTATCGGCCTCGCAACTTCAAAAGCAGTAGAAGCAATCGCAAGACAGCCTGAAGCAGAGAGTAAGATCAGTAAGAACCTTCTGTTAGGATGTGCACTTGCCGAGGCAACAGCTATCTACGGTTTCGTAATCGGTCTTCTGATCATCATCATGCTGGGCTAATAGAAAAGATATAGACAATGAGAATGAATCAGGATAAGAGAGGCAGGTGGACCAGGTGATAAAGATTGATATCAACCTTGTCTTCACAATCATCAACCTGTTGGTTCTGTATCTTTTGATGAAGAAGTTTTTATTCGGACCGATCATAAATGTGATGGACCAGAGAAAAGCGATGATCGACCAGCAGTTTGCAGAAGCAAAGGAACGACAGGATAATGCAAAAGCACTTCAGGAACAGTATGAGGGTGCTTTAAAATCTGCAAAAGAAGAATCCTACCAGATCATGGAACAGGCCAGAAAAGAAGCAAAAGCTCAGGCAGACCATACAGTAGAAGAGACAACCGCAAAAGTAGATGCCATGCTTGCAAAGGCACAGGAAGACATCCGTATGGAACGCGAGAATGCAATGCGTCAGATGAAAGGCGATGTTGCAGAGCTTGCTATGAAAGCTGCAGCTAAGATCATTGGTAAGGACAGTGGAGCAGATCAGGATTTATCCTTATATGATCAATTTATAGAAGAAGCAGGTGATCCGGATGACAGCGACCGCCGTTAATTATGCAAAAACACTGTACGAGCTTTCTGTTTCGACAGAAGCCGTACAGACAACAAAAGAAATATTCCGTGAGGTTCCGGGGCTGGCAGAGAGCCTTGAGAACCCACTGGTGCCTTTTGAAGCAAAGAGCAGAGTGATCGACAGAGTGATCCCTGATGAGATGAAGAATTTCATTAAGGTTGCCTGCAGACACAGAAACATCGGTCTTCTGAATGAGATCTTTGAAAATTATGAAGAAATCTGCAGAAGACATAAGAACATCCTGCATGCAGTGATGCGTTATGTAACACCGCCGAAGGATGAACAGCTGAAAGGCATCAAAGCATTTTTGTGCCGGGAATTTCAGGCTGAACAGGCCGAAATAGAGATGATAGAAGACAAAAGTCTGATCGGAGGATTTGTCCTCCAGGCAGACGGACGTGAATTTGACTGGAGCATGCGGGGACGTTACCGTATGTTACAACAGAAACTGACCCGGAGGTGAACACGTTGAGTGCAATCAACCCAGATGAGATTATTTCTATTCTAAAAGAAGAAATAGAAAATTATGATGAGATCAGCCAGAACCAGGAAGTGGGAACGGTTATTTCTGTAGGTGACGGAATTGCGACTGTCTATGGAATTGACCATGCCATGTATGGTGAGGTTGTAGTATTTGAAAACGGACTCAAGGGAATGGTTCAGGATATCCGTACAAACAGCATGGGATGCATCCTGTTTGGTAAAGATACCGGAATCAAAGAGGGAACCAAAGTAACCAGAACCGGAAAACAGGCAGGTATTCCTGTTGGTAATGGATATGTAGGAAGAATCGTAAATGCCCTTGGTGCTCCGATAGATGGAAAAGGCGAGATCAAAGAAGAAGGATATCGCCCGGTAGAGAATCCTGCACCAGGAATCATCGACCGTAAATCCGTAACTGTACCGCTGGAAACAGGTATCCTTTCTCTGGATTCCATGTTCCCGATCGGCCGTGGACAGCGTGAGCTGATCATCGGTGACAGACAGACCGGTAAAACTTCTCTTGCAATTGATACGATCCTGAACCAGAAGGGTAAGGATGTACTTTGTATTTATGTAGCAATCGGACAGAAAGCATCAACGGTTGCGAATATTGTAAAGACACTCGAAGAGAGTGGTGCGATGGATTATACAACGGTTGTAGCAGCGACTGCAAGTGAGTTAGCACCACTTCAGTATATTGCGCCATATGCAGGATGTGCGATTGGTGAAGAGTGGATGGAGAGCGGCAAGGATGTTCTTATCGTTTATGATGATTTGACCAAACATGCGGCTGCTTATCGTACCCTTTCATTGCTTCTTCGCAGACCACCGGGACGTGAGGCTTTCCCTGGCGATGTCTTTTATCTGCATTCCCGTCTTTTGGAGCGTGCAGCAAAATTGTCAGATAAATTAGGCGGCGGTTCTTTGACGGCACTGCCGATTATTGAGACACAGGCAGGTGACGTATCGGCATACATTCCGACTAATGTAATTTCGATTACAGATGGTCAGATTTATCTTGAGACCGAGATGTTTAACTCCGGTTTCCGTCCGGCGGTAAATCCGGGTCTGTCCGTATCCCGAGTTGGTGGTTCGGCACAGATTAAGGCGATGAAAAAGATTGCGGGACCGATTCGTATCGAGCTTGCACAGTACCGCGAGCTGGCTGCATTTTCCCAGTTTGGCTCCGATTTGGATGCCGACACAAAACGCCAGTTAGACCAGGGTGAAAGAATACGTGAAATTTTAAAGCAGGATCAGTATGCGCCGCTGCCGGTATGGTATCAGGTTATTATCATTTATGCAGCGACAAAACAGTATCTTTTGGATATTGCGGTAGAAGATGTCCTTGCGTTTGAAAAAGGTTTGTTCCGTTTTGTGGATGAAAAGTATCCGGAAGTACCGGCTGCCATCCGCGATGAGAAACAAATCAGTGAAGAGACAGAGAAGAAATTGATTCAGGCGATTGAGGAATATAAACGCAATTTTATTCATGAGAAATAAAAGAGAGGTGTGATGCTATGGCCTCAATGAGGGACATCAAAAGAAGAAAAGAAAGTATACAAAGCACTTCTCAGATTACAAAGGCAATGAAACTGGTTTCGACTGTAAAACTTCAAAAAGCGAAGGGAAGAGCAGAAGAAACACAGCCTTATTTTAACAAAATGTATGAGACGGTTTCGGGTATGCTTGCCAAATCCGGCACCGTGAGATATCCCGGAAAACGAGAGAAAAATCCGGATGAACCATGCAAAAAAGGTGTGATTGTAATTTCGTCAAACCGTGGACTGGCGGGCGGTTACAATTCCAATCTTGTCAAGTTAGTTACCAAAGGTGATTTTGACCGAGAAAATACGATTATTTTTCCGGTTGGAAGAAAAGGATTGGAAAGCCTTGTGAGACAGGGGTATACCTGTCAGGGGGATTTTTCCGAGGTGATTAACAATCCGTTGTTTGGAGATGCGGTAAGCATTGGAAAGACCGTGATTGGTGCGTTGGAAAATGGTGACATTGATGAAGTGTATTTAGCGTATACGGTATTTAAAAATACCGTGACACAAATCCCTACTTTGATTAAAATTCTTCCATTTGCAGAGGATGATATCAAGGAAAATGCACAGGAAGAGGATGAGAAGAATAAGGGTGCTGTGGCACAGATGAATTATGAGCCGGAGGAGGAAGAAACTCTGGGTTATATCATTCCTTTGTATGTAAACAGCCTAATCTTTGGTGCGCTCGTGGAAGCGGTGGCCAGTGAAAATGGTGCGCGTATGCAGGCGATGGATTCTGCAACAAGTAACGCAGAGGAGATGATTGATACCTTGGGATTGCAGTATAACCGTGCAAGACAGGCTGCAATTACTCAGGAATTGACAGAGATTGTTGCTGGTGCGTCAGCGATAAGTTAGGAGGTAGAAAATGGCAGAGAATAGTAAGACAAGTCTCGGCGTAATTACCCAGATTGTTGGAGCCGTACTGGATATTCGTTTTCAGGATGGAAACCTGCCTGAGATTAATGAAGCAATCCACATCAAACGACAGGATGGGGATAAGCTTGTAGTTGAGGTGGCACAGCATTTGGGTGATGATACCGTTCGCTGTATTGCCATGGGACCAACGGATGGTCTGGTCCGCGGCATGGAAGCAGTGGCAACGGGAGCTCCGATTTGTGTGCCGGTAGGTGAAGAAACATTAGGACGTATGTTTAATGTTCTCGGCGAGCCAATTGATGAAAAAGAGCCGCCAAAAGTAAAAGAGTATGATCCGATTCACAGAAAAGCACCTTCTTTTGAAGAGCAGTCTACCGAATCGGAGATTTTGGAAACCGGTATTAAAGTAATTGACCTTTTGTGCCCATATCAGAAGGGTGGTAAAATTGGTTTGTTTGGTGGTGCCGGTGTAGGTAAAACGGTACTCATTCAGGAGTTGATTACAAACATTGCTACAGAGCACGGTGGATATTCGGTATTTACCGGTGTTGGTGAGCGTACCCGTGAGGGAAATGATTTGTACTATGAAATGATTGAGTCCGGCGTAATTGATAAAACAACCATGGTGTTTGGACAGATGAATGAGCCGCCCGGAGCGAGAATGCGAGTAGGTCTTGCCGGACTTACGATGGCAGAATATTTCCGTGACAAAGGTGGAAAGGATGTGCTTTTGTTCATTGACAACATCTTCCGTTTTACGCAGGCAGGTTCTGAGGTTTCAGCACTTTTAGGACGTATGCCGAGTGCGGTAGGTTACCAGCCGACACTGCAGACAGAGATGGGTGCTTTGCAGGAGCGAATCACTTCGACAAAGAGCGGTTCGATTACATCCGTTCAGGCGGTTTATGTACCGGCCGATGACCTGACTGACCCG